>Ga0111538_10014020_pt1 | contig 10570 bp, 8 predicted proteins | sample SoiMethybrSBSTD1_FD_79669 | JGI IMG/M metagenome (GOLD analysis project Ga0111538, IMG submission 79669) | Bulk soil microbial communities from a Populus tree surrounding site in Tennessee, USA - Soil MetaG P. TD hybrid SBSTD1 (version 2)... | ecosystem: Environmental > Terrestrial > Soil > Tree... | reverse complement strand
CGAAAATGTACAGCGCGGTCTGGTCCAGAAGCGGAAGATATTCAACAGCCAACCGTGGGGATTTTCCGGATTTGCCTTCAACTCTCGCCGCGCTCCTTTCGACGACATTCGACTGCGGAAGGCGTTTACACTCCTGGTGAACAGACCGCTGATGATCGAGAAACTGGCTTTCAACGAATATGTTCTTAACAGCTCCTACTGGCCCGCGAGTATCTACGAGAATCCGGACAACCCGAAGAACCCCTATGACCCGCAAGCGGCCGTGAAACTGCTTGCGGAAGCTGGATGGAAAGACCGCGATTCGCAGGGACGCCTTGTCAAAAACGGCCAACCCTTGAATGTTGAATTGATGTACCCCACGAAAACATTCGAGCCTTACCTGACTCTTTACCAGGAAGACCTCCGCAAGGTCGGGATCACTCTCAATCTCCGGCTTGTCACTCCCGAAACCGCATTCAAGCTGCAGAATGGAAATCGTCAGTTCCAGATGGCCTATACGGCGTGGGGAGGGCTGCTGTTTCCGAATCCGGAAACTTCATTCCATTCGATGCTTGCCGTTGAGAACAACAACAACAACATCACCGGATTCAAGAGCGCGCGCGCCGATGAGCTTTTCAAGCAGTATGACGTCGCATTCGACACGCAGGAAAGGATCCGCATAATCCGAGAAGTCGACGGACTTGTTGCGAATGATCATCAGTATGCTCTCCTCTGGACAGGACCCTTCACGCGAGTTCTCTATTGGAATAAGTTCGGCGCTCCTAAAGGGTACCTGTCGAGATCCGGAGACGCAGGCGGCGCGTCAGGCGGCCCCGGCCTCATACAGATGTGGTGGGCCGATTCCACCAAAGCAGCAGAATTGGATGCCGCCCGTCGCGACACCACAAAGAAAATGGAAGTGGGTGCCGTCGAAGACCGCTATTGGCTGGAGTTTGATGCGAAGCAACGAGCTGCCGGTCCCGCAGGAGGCACGAAATAATGTTTCGCGCGGTGATGCTTTGCCTGCTCTGTTCAGCCGCAGTACTGATTCTCGTCGGTTGCGGTGGATCCACTCCTTCCGAGACAACCGGAGGGAATTCCTATGGCACGAGCAACCCCAACGCGTCGCTGGATAAGAAGGATTACCCCGTCTTTCCTGATGCCGATGCGGGAGCAGATCCATCCGTTTCGGCTGAGCTCGGAGGCAAGGGTTTCACCGGCGAAGGCTGGGAAACCAACGCAAACTTTGAGCTGATCGGCGACCCTCGCGCTATCAAAGGCGGGGTGTATCGAGACTCCATAAGGGATTTCCCGGGAACCCTTCGCATGGGCGGCCCCGAATGGAACACATCGACGAACTATCTGATCGCGGATCTGGTGTACGAAACACTGCTCGGCCTCGACCCGATGACGCTGGACTACATGCCGCAGCTTGCCACGCACTGGCAGGTATCTGCCGACAAGTTCACCTATCGGTTTCGCCTCAATCCAAACGCCAAATTCTCCAATGGCGAACCCGTTACCGCCGATGATGTCATCGCAAGCTGGAAGCTGCACGCAGACAAGGGGCTGAAAGATCCTGCCCTCTACGCCCAATTCACCAGGTTCGAAACACCAGTCGCTGAAAGCAAGTACATAGTTCACGTGAAGGCAAAATCTCTGGATTGGAAGCACCTTCTGAACTTCGGAACGGGGTTGCAGATATTTCCCGCGAGCGCGCTGAAAGACGTTACCGGTGCGACTTATGTCGAGAAGTTCAACTTCCAATACCTGCCCGGAACCGGGCCATACATCGTCAAACCTGAAGACATCAAGAAAGGGAACTCCCTAACTATCCGTCGTCGCGATGACTATTGGGCGGAGAAGGCCCGATGGAACGTTGGCGTGAACAACTTCGACGAAGTTCGCCTCGCCGTTGTACGGGATGACAATCTTCACCTCGAATTATTCAAGAAAGGCGACATCGACTTTTACTACGTCAATCGCTCCAAATATTGGGTTGAGGATCTCAGCCCGACGTCCCTGGATAAAGTGGAGCGGGGCCTCATCCAGAAGACCAAGGTGTTCAACATTCATCCCCAGTCCTGGTCAGGCTTCGCCATGAACGTTCTGCGGCCCCCGCTGGACGATATTCGAATCAGAAAGGCCCTTACGTTCTTGCTGAACAGAGACCTTCTGATCGAGAAGCTCTTCTTTAAAGAGTATGTGCCCTCGAATACATACTTCGCCGGAACCATCTATGAAAACCCGAACAATCCGAAGAATCCTTACGACCCCCAGGCGGCCGTAAAGCTGCTCGCCGAAGCAGGCTGGGAGCAAAGAGATTCGCAGGGTCGTCTCGTCAAGAATGGCAAGCCGTTCGTGATCGAGATGCTCTACGACAACAAGGCTTCGGAAAACATTCTCACGATCTATCAGCAGGACCTTCAAAAAGTGGGAATCACGTTGAACCTGCGGCTTGTAACGTTCGAAACACGCGTGAAGTTGACCCACGCGAACAGGCAGTTCGATATGACCTACGTCGCCTGGGGAGCCAATGCGTTTCCTGATCCGGAGCAGGAATATCACTCACGGCTCGCCGCTCAGCAAAACAACAACAACCTGACGAGTTTCAAGGATCCGCATGCCGATGAGCTTATGGAGAGGTATGGAAAGAGCTTCGATTTGAATGAGCGAGTCACACTGATTCGAGAACTGGATGGACTTCTGACGAGTCAGTATCACTACGTTCTTCATTGGGGCGCGCCTTCACTTCGACTGGCATACTGGAACAAGTTCGGCCAGCCTCGCGGCTACCTGACCCGGACCGGAGACTACATGAGCGATCTGAATCAGGGGCCGGGCGTCGAACGACTCTGGTGGATCGATCCCGAAAAAAACAAAAAGCTGGATGAGGCGATGAGAGATTCTTCCATCAAGCTGCCGGTCGGTCCGATCGAGGACAAATACTGGCTGGATAACGCAAAGAAAGAGGCGGCAGCCAAGTGATTTTTCGCCCGGAGCAACTTCTGAAGCGATGACCGGCTATTTCATCCGCCGCATTCTGCTGGTCATTCCGACTTTCCTTGGCATCACCATGGCGATTTTCGCCATCATGCACTTCGTTCCCGGGGGCCCTGTCGAACGGCAGATCCTTCGCTATCAAATGGCGCGTACCGGAGAGGGCGGCGGAGGTGGCGGCGGCCGGGGCGGCGTGGAAATCCCTCCCGAGGCGCTGGAGGAGTGGAAGCGGTACTACGGCTTCGACAAACCCCTCCACATCCGCTATGCCAAGTGGTTGTGGAATGTCCTTCACCTCGACCTCGGCAATTCCTACATTTATCAGGATCCCGTTTGGGATGTGATCAAACGACGTTTCCCGGTATCCATCTTTGTCGGGTTGACGAGCTTTGTCTTGAGCTATCTGATCTGCGTTCCCCTCGGCGTGATGAAGGCGATCAAACACGGCTCGAAGTTTGACTTCGCCAGCAGCTTCATAGTGTTTCTCGGATATTCGATCCCGGGATGGGCGCTTGGCACGGTGCTCCTCGTCCTGTTCGGCGGTGGAAGCTTCTGGAGTGTTTTTCCACTGGGAGGGTTTCGACCTTCCAACTGGGAGTACCTGGGGTTTTTTCAGAAAGTGACCCAACAGGCCTACCACATGTTCCTTCCGGTGTGCTGCTACATGATCGGAGGATTTGCGACCCTGACGATTCTGACCAAGAACTCTCTGATGGAGAACCTGGGACAGGACTATGTCCGGACCGCATTTGCCAAGGGCCTTGATGAGCGCAGGGTGATTTTCGTTCATGCGCTGCGGAACTCACTCATTCCCATCGCCACCGGTTTGGGCCAGGTCATCAGCCTGGTGTTGGCGGGATCATTCCTGATCGAAAAGGTGTTCAATATCGATGGAATGGGTTATCTCGGCTACACCTCGATCCTGCAGCGCGACTATCCTGTCGCCCTTGGAATTCTCGTCGTCTCAAGCCTCTTGCTGCTCATTGGAAACATTCTTTCTGACGTGGTCTATGTGCTCGTAGACCCACGAATTCGATTCAAATGACGCAGGAAGCCCCACCACCGCCCCCTGAAGCCAGCATCGGAGCTATCGCGGCCCCGCCTACGCTCCCCGCAAGGCGCCCGGTTTCCGTTTTTCGGCGTCGTCTCCAGAAATTCAAGACGCTAAAGCGGGGCTACTACTCCTTTCTGCTCCTCGTGGGAGCCTACGCACTCTCGTTTGCATTGCCATTGCTTATCAATAACAAAGCCCTGATTGTCCACTACGAGGGGAGCTACTACTTTCCGATCAGGCGGTATTACCCCGCGTCAGATTTCAAAATGGAGGCCTTTGGGGAACCCAATTACAGGGAACTGAAGAAGAAACTTGCAGAAGAGGGCAAGGGGAACTGGGTTTTGATGCCGCTGTATCCCTACAGCCCGACGGAGTCCTTGCTGGACTTGCCGGGAACCCCTCCCCACAATCCTTCCCGAGAGCACATTTTCGGAACGGACACCACGGGCAGGGATGTATTTGCGCGCCTGGCGTACGGTTTCAATGTCTCCCTGTCATTTGCTGTGCTCGTCATCGCAATCGCGTACACATTCGGGATCATTGTTGGCGCAATGCTCGGGTTCTTCGGCTCTGTCGTCGATATCACCGGGCAACGCCTCATCGAAATCTGGTCTGCCCTCCCGTTCCTTTACACGATCATCATTATCAGTTCCATCATCGTTCCCAATTACACGCCAGGGCGAAATCTGCTACTGCAGCAGTCCTTCTGGTTGCTGATCGCGATTCTCGCCATCTTCGATTGGATGGGTATCACGTATTACGTGCGAGGCGAGTTTTACCGGGAAAAAGCCAAGGACTACGTAGGAGCCGCAATAGCGATGGGCGTATCGGAGGCGAAGATCATGTTCAAACACATCCTGCCGAATGCTCTCACCCCCGTTGTTTCGTTCGCGCCCTTTGGCATCGTGGCGAATATCAGCGCACTCGTCGCTCTGGATTTCCTGGGCTTTGGATTACCGGCGCCAACACCAAGCTGGGGAGAGTTGATCGGTGAAGGGATAGACAACCTCTCGTCCTGGTGGCTCGTGTTCTTTCCCATCGGAGCACTTTTTCTGACTCTGCTCCTGATTGTCTTCATCGGTGAATCCGTTAGAGACTCCTTCGACCCCAAAGATTATTCGAGGCTGCGGTGAGCAAAACGCAAACTCCCCTGCTCCAGGTTCGAAATCTTCAGACGCATTTCAAAACAGAGGCCGGCTGGGCCAAAGCCGTCGATGGAGTGAGCTTCGACATTTTCCAGGGTGAAGTACTGGGAATGGTCGGCGAATCGGGCTCGGGAAAAAGCGTGACGGCGCTTAGCGTTCTCCGACTGATTCCAGACCCTCCTGGAAGAATCGTGGGCGGCTCCGTCATCTACAAGGGCCAGGATCTGCTCAAACTTTCGTGGGAAGACATTCGCAAGGTTCGAGGAAACGAGATCAGCATGATCTTCCAGGAACCGATGACGTCGCTGAATCCCGTGTTCACCATCGGCAGCCAGATCATGGAGGTGATCCTTCAGCATAACGACGTCTCTAAGGCGGAAGCGTTTGATCGGTCCGTCAAGATGCTCGAACTGGTCGGAATACCGGCCGCCGCGACCCGCATGAACGATTACCCGCATCAGTACTCGGGCGGCATGCGGCAAAGGGTCATGATTGCCATCGCCCTCGCCTGCGATCCCTCGTTGTTGATTGCAGACGAGCCGACGACGGCTCTGGACGTCACCATCCAGGCTCAGATCCTCGAGTTGATGCTGAAGCTCAAAGACGAAAGCACGGACGCCGCAATCCTTCTGATCACGCACAATCTCGCGGTCGTCGCGGAGACCTGTCATCGCGTCATGGTGATGTACGGAGGCAAGATTCAGGAGATTGCTCCGGTCCGCGAGCTCTTCAAGAATCCAATGCATCCGTATACGAAGGGCTTGCTCGCTTCCCTGCCCACCGTCGAAGGCAAGAAGCTGGACCGCCTTCAGACCATTCCCGGAAATGTGCCGAGCATTCTCGACCTGCCGGTCGGCTGCAAGTTCGTCACACGCTGTCCGGAGCGCCTCGAGAAGTGCTGGACCTACGAACCGGATCTGATCGAAGTCTCCCCCGGCCACTGGGTCCGGTGCGTGCTGGTGGAGAAGTAATGCCCCTGCTTGAAGTCCAGGACCTCCGCGTTCGGTTCCCCGTCACCGGGGGCGTTTTCTCGAGAAAGATCGGCGAGGTGCGCGCCGTCGACGGTGTTTCCTTCACTCTCGACCGTGGAGAAACGCTTGGCGTGGTCGGAGAATCGGGGTGCGGCAAAAGCACAGTAGGCCGCGCCGTTATCAATATCCTTCGTTCCATGAGCCACGGCGTGGAAATCTCAGGCAAGGTTCTGTACCACCACAAAGACGGGGTCGTGGATCTGGCGTCGTTGTCGCGCTCGCAGATGCGTCCATACCGGTCCGATATCCAGATGATCTTTCAGGATCCTTACTCCTCATTGAATCCGCGCATGACCGTCAGCCAGATCGTCGAAGAACCCCTGCGGATTCACACCAAGGATTCGGCGCAAGCGCGCCGGGCGAGAGTCGCGGAACTGCTTGGCAAGGTAGGACTGACAGCGGAGCAGGCCAACCGCTATCCTCACGAATTTTCGGGCGGTCAGCGCCAACGCATTGGGATCGCTCGCGCGCTGGCAACAAACCCGCAAATCATCATAGCGGACGAACCGGTCAGCGCTCTGGACGTGTCCATTCAGGCTCAGGTGATCAACCTGATGCAGGACCTCCAGGAAGAATTTCAGCTGTCCTACATCTTTATCGCTCACGACCTTTCGGTTGTCCGGCACATTTCCGATCGCATTGCGGTGATGTATCTGGGGAACATCGTGGAAGTCGGTCCAGCAGAGCGAATCTACAGCACTCCACTCCACCCTTATTCCGCGGCGCTGCTGTCCGCAGTGCCGCGGCCTGATCCGGACGCCGCTAAAGACCGACGGATTCATCTCGTCGGCGATGTTCCCAGTCCGATGAACAAGCCCTCGGGGTGCGCCTTTCGTACCCGTTGTCCGATCGCGCGGCTCACTTGTGCCGATGCAGTGCCGCCACTTGAAGAGAAGGAGGGCCGCTGGGTAGCATGTCCCTGGGTTCCATAGCGAGTCTGCCGTCCTGATGACATGTTGGGTTCGAGGCAACCAATGAGTCTTCTTGAAACGCCCTCAGCAAAACGTCGCGAGGAATTCCTCGCTGCCGCGACTCGAAGCCGTCGATTACACAAGCCGTGGACGTATCCGCCAATCACCAGGGAGGCATTCCACGCTTCCATCGAGCGGCTAAAGCAAAAAACGCATCTGTCCTATTGGGTCTGTACGGAAAACGGCGAACTTGCAGGAGTGATCAATATCAGTCAAATTGTGCTCGGCAACTTTCGCTCCGCCTACCTCGGATACTACGCTTTCGAGCCGCACAATGGGCGCGGCTACATGAAACGCGGGCTGGGTGCTGTTCTGACGGAAGCATTTTCGCGACACAAACTCCACCGCCTTGAAGCGAATATCCAGCCCGGCAATATCGCGTCGCGAGGATTGGTTCAGAAGCTGGGCTTTCGGCTCGAAGGGATGTCGCCTCGTTATTTGAAAATCGGAGGGCGCTGGCGAGATCACGAGAGATGGGCAATTACGGCTGAAGAATGGAAGGCCAGGCTGCGAGGAACTCCGGCTTGATTCAGGCAGTCTTTTTCGATCTGGACGGGACGCTTTATGACCGGGATGCAGCCGTCTTGCAAACAGCGCACTCCCAGTTCGAAGCCTTTCGCGAGGATTTGGGCAATGTGACGCAGTCCGCGTTTGTTGAACGACTGGTCGCATTGGACGCTCACGGTCATAATCGCACCCCACAACTGCATCATGTCCTCGCAAAAGACTTTGGATTCTCGAGCATGGTCGCAGATGGCCTGGAGACGCACTTCCGTTCCAACTTTCCGAAGTCCTGCCGCGTCTCGCCGGACACTCTGGCCACATTGGAGACTCTTCAGACCCGCGGTCTGAAGGTTGGAATGATTACGAACGGGCCCACGCACTGGCAAACCCTGAAGATCGAATCGATGGGGATTGCGCCGCTCTTCGACGCAATTCTCATCTCCGGAACCGAGGGGATCGAAAAGCCGGATCCGAGAATTTTCGCCCGCGCAGTGGAACGCTGCGGCGTTACAGCCTCGGAATCGATGTTCGTCGGTGACCATCCGGAGGCGGATATTCTCGGCGCAAAAGCAGCAGGTCTCGTGCCTATCTGGAAGCGGATGTCGTACTGGAGCGTTCCTGACGAAGTGCAGAGAATCGATCGGATCAGCGAAATCCTTCCCCTGATCGGCTAAACTGTAAAGGTACGGAAATGGCTCCCTGGGAGCCCACTCCTCTATGCACTCGTCCTCGGGACCACAACGGTTGTTTGCTGTAGGCGCGGTCTATGACCGCGCGCTCTTCTTCTCAAGCATTACAAGCTCTGGGTGTTACGAGAAATCGTGCGCGGTCATAGACCGCGCCTACAGCAGACGCAAATTCAAAGTGAGTCGCTATCTCAACAATAGGCCGCTTTGCGCGGCGTCTTTTTTGGATACAATGTTGCGTTTGCAAAGTGGGGAAAGGGGTAATTTGTGAGTACGGTTGCGGTTGCGCGATTCTACGACTCCTCGATTGGCAAGAAGGCGGTCATGGCGGTCACCGGTCTGGTCCTGTTTGGATTCCTGATCCTCCACATGCTGGGAAACCTTCAGGTTTTTCTCGGCCGCGAAGTGATGAACCACTACGCCGAGACGCTTCACGGGAATCCCGGATTGCTCTGGGTAGCCCGAGTGGTTCTATTGGTTTCCGTTGTGTTGCACACCTGGGCGGCCATTCAGCTGACCGCCGTGAAGACCGCTGCGCGGCCAGTTGCCTACGTTAAGCCAGGCAACGTCCAGGGCTCGACCGGATCCCGCACGATGATGTTGAGCGGCCCTGTAATCGCATTGTTTGTAATCGGTCATCTTCTGCACTTCACGACCGGCACGATTCACCCGCAGTTTGTGGAACTTCATGCCTACGAAAATGTCGTCAACGGCTTTGCCAACCCTATCGCCGCCGGCCTTTATATCGTGGCCATGATTCTCGTCGGCTTCCACCTCAGCCATGGCATCTGGAGCATGTTCCAGTCGATAGGCTTCAGTCACCCCCGCTACACGCCGCTGATCAAGAAGTTCGCGGGCGTGTTCTCGTGGATTCTGATTGCTGGATTCATTTCCGTGCCGATCGCTGTGCTGGCCGGTATTGTGAGGATCTCTTAATGGAACTGAAGTCAAAATGCCCCACAGGCCCGATCGAGACCCGCTGGGAAAAACACAGGTTTGATTTGAAGCTGGTTAATCCTGCCAACAAGCGCAAGTACAACGTGATCGTCGTGGGATCGGGACTTGCGGGCGGGTCAGCCTCTGCCACACTTGCCGAGCTTGGATACAACGTCAAGTGCTTCTGCTTTCAGGATTCTCCCAGGCGAGCTCACAGCATCGCCGCGCAGGGCGGAATCAATGCTGCCAAAAACTATCAGAATGACGGCGACAGCATCTACCGGTTGTTCTATGACACGGTAAAGGGCGGCGACTTCCGCGCGCGTGAATCCAACGTTTACCGGCTCGCGCAGATCAGCGTCAACATCATCGACCAGTGCGTTGCACAGGGTGTGCCGTTCGCTCGCGAGTATGGAGGTGCGCTCACCAACCGCTCGTTCGGCGGCGCGCAGGTTTCCCGGACGTTCTACGCGCGCGGGCAGACGGGGCAGCAACTTCTCATCGGAGCCTATCAGGCACTGGAAAGGCAGATCGGACTCGGAAAAGTGAAGATGTATCCGAGAACCGAAATGCTGGACGTGATTGTGATCGACGGAAAAGCTCGCGGCATTGTCGTGCGGAATCTCGTTAATGGAAAAGTGGAATCCCATCTCGCCGACGCAGTCGTTCTGGGCACCGGCGGTTACGGCAACGTCTTCTATCTGTCGACAAATGCGAAAGGTTCGAATTGCACGGCGATCTGGCGCGCTTTTAAACGCGGCGCAGCGATGGCGAATCCGTGCTTCACCCAAATCCACCCCACGTGCATTCCCGTCAGCGGCGATTACCAGTCCAAGCTGACGCTAATGAGCGAATCCCTTCGCAATGATGGAAGAATCTGGGTTCCCAGGAAGAAAGGCGACAAGCGCCCGCCTGGTCAGATTCCGGATGAAGAGCGCGATTACTATCTCGAAAGAAGATACCCAAGTTTCGGCAACCTGGTCCCGCGCGACGTTGCTTCGCGTGCCGCCAAGGCCGTGTGCGATGAAGGTCGTGGCGTGGGTACAGGTCTCGGGGTTTACCTCGACTTTGCAGATGCAGTCAAACGCCTCGGCAAGCAAGGCGTAAAAGAACGCTATAGCAACCTGTTCGAGATGTACGAACGGATAACCGGCGAAAACCCTTACGAAGTGCCGATGCGGATCTATCCCGCAATTCACTACACAATGGGAGGACTTTGGGTCGACTACAACCTGATGACCTCTGTCCCCGGCCTTTACGCCAT
>Ga0111538_10014018_pt1 | contig 10571 bp, 16 predicted proteins | sample SoiMethybrSBSTD1_FD_79669 | JGI IMG/M metagenome (GOLD analysis project Ga0111538, IMG submission 79669) | Bulk soil microbial communities from a Populus tree surrounding site in Tennessee, USA - Soil MetaG P. TD hybrid SBSTD1 (version 2)... | ecosystem: Environmental > Terrestrial > Soil >... | reverse complement strand
AGGGTCTCACTGAATCCGTTCATCGTCGCGAACACTGGACCAGGGTTCAACATTACGACGGGTCAGGATTTGAATTTGGACCGTCAGTACAATGAGCGACCGAGTTTTGCGGGCGCAAATGCTGACTGTCAAAATGAATTCATCAAGTGTACGCCGTTTGGAAATTTCAACACTCGACCCCTACCAGGTGAACAGATAATTCCACGCAACTATGGCCAGGCGCCTGGTTCACTGAGTGTGAACGTTCGTCTCAGCCGTACATTTCAATTCGGTGTTATCCACCGCACAGCAGCGGCGCCCGCTAAAGCAGCAGGCCCGACGACTTCGACTTCCGGCCAAACTGCCTCGGCACCTGCATCCGGATCTGCACCTGCAGCTGGTGGTGGTGAGAAACGTGTAGTTACCGGTGGACCAGGTGGACCAGGTGGGCCGATGCTCGCTGGCGGAGGCGGAGGCGGAGGTGCTGTGGCCGTGAAAACTGCGGCCGTCGGTGCGCCCCCACCACCTCAAGGTGGCGGCGGTGCTGCTCAGAGTGAGTATCGCTACAGCCTGAACGTGTCGCTGAGTTTTCAGAACGTGCTGAACAAAGTGAATCTTTCGACGCCGATCGGCAACCTGTCTTCTCCTAACTTCGGCCAATCGCTTGGTTTGAGTAACTTTGGTGGATTCGGTGGTGGCGGTTCATCTGGCGCGGGCAATCGACGAATCTACGCACAGGTGCGATTGAATTTCTAAGTGAAGATCTGAGCGTTCAGAACTGAGGTGTTTTTATGAAAAGGTGTTTGTGGTTAGTTGTTTTGATAATGATTTCCGCTAGTTTTGCGGTTGGCCAAGGGCAGCCCGCTAAGACTAATGGCAATTCGAGTGATGCGACCGCCACGCCAGCCGGAGCGATAACGGCCACGAGTACTCCGGCAGATTTGGCTAAGGCTGCGTTCTTGTCGATGGGTGGCGAGAAATTCCGAAGCGTGCAGAACATGGTGCTGCGCGGCTCCGCTAACCTCTATCAACCTAATAGCACTTTTTCGATCCCCGGAGGTTTTTCAATCGTCACCGCAGGCGAGAAACTTCGAATTGAGATTGATGCGCGACCGGCATTCGTTTTCAAGCAAATCTACAACGGGCAACAATCGTATAGCTCGATGCCGGGCGTTGAAGTCCCGCCTCTTACTCGATTCGGTTGGGGAGTACTCATCAAGTATGACCAGCCGGGCTACAAAGTGTCCGCAATTGCCGACAAGAAGAAGCAACGCGGATTTCGAATTGAGGATCCTGACGGCTACACGACAGACTTCTACATCGATACGACCAGCGGAAGAGTCGTCAGCTTTCTGCTTTACTACGGCGGCTTCACGTTTGGCAGTGAGATTAAGAAGTTCAAGGAAGTGGATGGAGTATTAGTGCCATTCAACTTCTCGCAGAGATTCGAAATGCCGCAAGGTGCATTCTTCGCGGAATACAGCGTGAAGGAAGCAAAGCTGAATCAAACTCTGGGTGACGATGCTTTTGCAATTCCGAACTAAACGTACCGCGCCGCGAGGATGAAAACAATAAGCCGCAGATTTTCGCGGATAACACAGATCAGAAAAAACTAATAGCGACGGAGAGGGTTTCCGCTACTGACTTGTAATTTCTAGTCTGTGTTATCCGCGAAAATCTGCGGCCCATTCATTTGTCAACATTCCATAGATCACAAAGTCAACAAAGTGATCATGAAGCCATCCCGCCTGCCGGACAACTCCTTCCTGTGTGAAGCCCAGAGTCTCCGCGATCTTTCGACTCTTCTTATTCTCTACGCCGCAAAGCATCTCAATGCGGTTCAGCTTCAGTTCATTAAATGCATGGTGAATAAGAAACCGGCATGATTTGGTCGCAAGCCCTTTGCCTTGAAAACCAGCCCCAAGCCAGAACCCCAGCTCCGTTTTCCGATTGGCCCAGTCGAGGTAGTTGTACTCAATCTGTCCAGCCATTTCGTCTTTGTGCCAAATAGCAATTGCAAACCCTTCATGCCTGGCAAACTGCGCAAAGTTTCGCTCGATGAAACTCCGAGTGTTTTCGATAGAGTGATCATCTTTCAACCATGCCGAATACTCTTTAAGATGAGCTCGATTCTGCTCGATCAAACTATCCAATGCTTCTGCATCCTGCGGCTCGATGAGGCGAAGCTCGGTGTCGTCGTCGATCCGGTGATTAAACTCGAGTTTCCTATCCATGCCGTTTCCCGATCAACCCGGCGATGATCATGACGACGCTAATGCCGGTGATGACGCCGGTAACGATTCCAACCGTCTGCATCAAGCTAACGGGATCGTTTGATGTCGATGCGATGGACCGCATGAAGACAAAAAACACCAACGCCATAACGAGAAGGACGAAGCCAACAATTATGAATCGCACATTCCTACTTCGCATAGGGACCATCGGGTTTGCACTCCGTCAGGAGTGTCATGTTTATAGCATCGGCGCGGTCAAGTCTTTGCGCTCCTTTAGGAGTGCTATGTTATTGGCCACTCTTCGATCTCAGAATTCGAACCCATATCTTGTTGAACTGACGACTGAAATGACAGGGCACTCCTAAAGGAGTGCGGGATGTTTAGCGGTCACGGGCTATAAACATCACACCCCTGACGGGGTGATCGAAGCTATGGCCGATGATCAGCCGTGTTCCCGATCGTTTTCGTGCATCTGTCTCCCTGCTGCTCAACGGTCGGATTACGCTCGCACATAGGTGGGGCGGCGTAGAAAGTAAAAGAAATTCCTGCTATGCCGAACAATGTTAATACCACCAACACGACGACTAATACGATCCCCTTCTCCCCTTTGCGATCTCTTTCCTTCATTTCTCGCTCCTCATGCTTAAATGCAGGTTGTGGTGACTCGTAAATCGTGAATCGATCAACATTGACCACGATTGCCGATTACAATTCACGCTTTACGATTCACGATTCACGATTTACAAACTCACTCAACATAAACCTTACCATTCTTCATCACGAACTTAATTTTCTCGATCGCGTTGAAATCCTGGACGGGATCGCCTTCAATCGCGATGATGTCAGCGAATGATCCGGCCTTCAGCACTCCTAATCTTTGATCGCCGATGAGACGCGCGGCGTTGACCGTCGCACTTTGCAGGATCTGCACCGGCTCCATCCCTGATTCACGATAGGCAAAGAGAACTCTACGCGCCGCCTCACCCTGAGGCATTCCCATGTCAATGTAATTGTCAGAACCCGAAACGATTGTGACTCCCGCCGCTACCGCCCGGCGCAGACGCTCGCGTGAAGAGTTGAGGAATCCTGTCAGAGAAGGCGCGGGCCCAGGTTTTCTCTGTCGCTCGACATATCGCTTCAGTGAGAAGTCATCAATGTCAGTTGGCACAAGGGCAACGCCCTTCTGTTTCATCAACGCCAGTGTTTCATCTTTTACCTCATAACCGTGTTCGATAGAATCAACTCCTGCCTCCACAGCTCTTCGAACTGCTATGTCGTTCGTCGCGTGTGCGGCCACCTTTACTCTTAATAGCTTCGCCTCCTCGACAATCGCCTTCATCTCGTCCATTGAAAGGTAGGCCGGATTTGGCGTGTTGTTCGAATAGATCTTGATGACCCGCGCGCCGTAGGTGACGTTTTCCCTGACAGCTAAACGCGCATCTTCGGCTCCGCGAATGATCCGGTACTCTTCTTCCGCTATCTGTCGATATTTGCTTTGCACACCGGGGAATTGACCGCCTTCCGGGCTCAGACCGGGACCGGAAACATACATTCGTGGTCCATCGACGCTTCCTTCAGCGATCGCTATCCGAAGCGCAACGTCACCGAAGTGACCTGAGTTACCGAGATCGCGCACTGAAGTAATGCCGGCATTCAAAAACGTTCGACCGCGCGCGGCTCCGCGAAGGGCCCTTAGAGTTGTGCCTTCAACCGTCAAGGCCTTGATGCCTTCCATCGTTAGATTGCTGCTGGGATCTTCGAGGTAGAGCAGGTGAGTGTGCGCATCAATCATTCCTGGCAACACGGTGTAGCGCGAGAGATCGATAACGCGTGCCCCGCTCGGGACAGGAAGATTCTCACCGACAGAGTCGATCAGGTTGTTCTTGACGATGATGGTTCGGGCGGGAAGGAATGCTCCCTTTTCGCTGTCGAACAAACGACCGGCGCGGATTACTACGAAGACGTCAGTCGGGGTCGGAGTCGTTTGTGCTCTCAGGCCGGCAGTTGAATGAAACAGGGCTAACGGCAACAAGAAAAGAAAAGCTCGTTTGAGGCGTGTCATATTGGTCTCCCACTAATGAAGTTACTCAATACGTCGGTTCGAATTGTTGTGAAGCAATACCTGGATAACACTCCGGTAGGAGTGCGATGTTTATAGCACGGGTTCGCGAGGTTTTATGCACTCCTTTAGGAGTGTCATGTTATCGTCATCCGCATTCGCACTCTAACGGAATGCACCCGGCTACCGCTTTAGTGCCATGGAAAGCGAAACTCGAAATAATCAGCACTCAATCGGCGCTCAAGGAATTCTGGCGTTACTACCTCCGCTTATGTTCGTTGGATTTGGAGTGGTACTCATAGCCATCGGAGTATCGTCATATCGAAGGACCAAGATCACTCAAAGCTGGCCGAGCACTGAAGGAACTGTTTCTGCGACGAACATCAGGCGATACAACGACGAAGGCACGATACGATTTGCCCCTGAAGTCGATTACGAGTATCAGGTTGCCGGTCAAACCCATAAATCAAGCCAGATCCGCCCGGAGGTGTTCATTAGCTTTTTGGATGAAGACGAAGCTAAACGATTCTTGCAGAAGTATGCTGCCGGCAACAAAGTACAGGTCTTTTATGATCCGGCGACGCCGACAAAAGCTGTGATCGAACCGGCGGCAGCTCCGGTGCTTCACCTTGTCACGCTGATGGGGGCTCTTTCCTGCACCTTTGCAGTGGTTGTGTATTACGAAATCTATCGAAGGCTCCGCAGACGTTTGAGAGCAAAGCACTGAAGCAAGTGGTCTTACTTGGCTTTAGCGCTGTCAAATTTCGGTTTGGCGCTACTAGTTTTTCTGTATTTTCCGTCGGCTACAACATTAAAGCCGAAGCCACACCCCTGATAGTTTTCAGTAGAGACGATGAGCGTTCCCGGCTTCGCAAATCTCAATGTTATCTGGCACTCCTGGTTAGCTTCGCGTGAATAATCGGGCGTGAAGACAGCCGTGTCGCCGTTTATCACAGCTTCACCGGTTGCCGTACCCGTGTGAACCGTCCGTTCACCGTTGACCTCAAACGGATAGAGCAACTCCATTTCGATCCTTATTTTGTTTTTGCCAAGTTCTTGAATGAGAATCTCGTTGTAAAAACGTCTGTATTTCCCTTTGAAATAGGATCGAAAAGTTCCCGTCACTTCCGCGGCGCTGACGGCTTTGCGTTGCGCAAGAATTCCGGGCACCACACTACCGGGAACGATCAGCAGCAAGAGGATCAGAATGGAACGTTGAAGCCGCATAGTTACTAACGGAGCACTAATTCGCAATGCTCTAACACAGCTTTGAGAATCTCTTCCGAACACTGTGCGTTATCGACAAAGAACCAATATTGGCCTAACTGATTGTTAATTGAGAATTGATGCCCGCGATAGGTGAAGTCTATCCATGCCTCCGTAATGTTATCGGTAATGAAATCGGTAAGCTGAGCACCATCCAAACGCCCGATGTGTTTGCACAGTTGATGCCAGCCGATCGACGCTGGCAAATCGCCAAAATGACGTGAGCCGTCATTCATAGTGATGTTGATTAACTTTGCGGCCATCAGAGGAGTCGGAAAAGCAAGAGGAGGCCTAAGAGAATCAATAAGGCACCGATTACGCCGTATCCAGCCACCTCGCCTCGCGGGCCATAGACGGCATCTTCCCATTCGTTTTGGTCGCTGATCTCCTCGATTTTGCTAGTCTCCCGCCAATCAACATAAGCCAACGCCAGGCCACCCACCGCAAGCAGACCACCAATTAGTCTAATCCACATGTTTGTCTCAACTCCGATGCGATCAACGCTGCACTCAGCACTCTTCTATCAAAGCAAAAACAGGCTCGCGCTCGCCGGCGAGTCCGCCGCAAGCCTTTGTTCGGCGGCGCGTCAAGTCAGCGCACGGGTTTCGCTTTCCAAACCGATCCGTCCTCGAACAGAACTTGATGCACCCCGACATACAAGAAGTAATCGCCACTAAGTATTCCATTCTTCGTGAGTCGCTGTGTAACTGACGCGAAGCTAATAATTGAAAAGTCGGTGCGTCTGAAGCTGTCCGTTGAGATAGTCAATTCAATAGCTGGCGTATGACCCTCGATCAATACCGTGTCCGGGCTGAAGCCGTTCTGCCGGATCGCCAGATGATCTTGACGTCTTATGAGAATCCAGCGGAGTAGGATCGCGGTTACCGATTTTTGCGAGCGGTTTCTCAACGTTCCACATCCAAGCCTCATCCCTCTGCGATCAGCCGGACCTTGAATGCCTCCAGCTGCCGCAACCACGACCGGGACGAGCGGATCGTCAGACTGCTGTGGATCGGGAAGCGGGACTGCGGTCCAATCTCCCTGCGGTCCTACGGGCACTTCAAAGAATGACGCAGGTAGGTTGTTCGGATGATCACAAGGATTGACGCTTTGGGCGTGCGCATTTTTTCCAGCCCTTAGCACTGCGTCCGTGTTCTGAACGATAGTCATGTAATCGGGGAAATTCTTAGTGGGCAAAGCAAATGCTGTTTTGTACAAAGTAATTGCCACTCGATTTCCCGTCCCAAAATCTCCTCTGCCAGGCTTGAATTCGATCGTCAACTCTTTCCCGCCGTGAGATGTGTGCCAGTTCGTTAAGTAAGTTATGTTGGCACCATGTTTCGCCTCAACGACCTTAAGATCGTCTCGTCGGATTGTTTTCTTGAAGAGGGCGCTGTCTAACTTAATGACGATGCCCCAGCATGATTTCTTACCGCCTCGAATTTCCGTTAGGCACGACGTGCGTACAGGGTGCCTTGGTGGGGGAAATTGCAGCGCCGCCACATACATGCTGGCGAAAATCGTCAGCACCGCGACGGCCAGCACAGTGGTATGACGGGCCTGACTCATAGTTAAGAGAATGCCGAGCTATTCATTAGATCGCAAGTCCGCTGATTAATCATTAACAGCCTAAGTACTCTATCCGGAATTTAACTTCGCCCGAAGCCAATTTGACTCCGCCTTTCCACTTACTAAGCCTGCCTCTTAGCACCGCCGCGTTCTTGCTTGCGTTTGACAGCGTGCCCCTTCGCAGAAAATATCCATCAAAACAATATTCAAAATCCTCATCCGAAAAGGGAGAGGCGATGAATGTTAATCGCTTGCTTGTTACGAACGCAGAGACAGCATATGGAACACCGGTCCTTTGACTCAGATCGGTTTGAATATCAACGCTTCCAGACGCTCTCTCGTGGTCTACAGCCAACTCCAGGCCGTCAAATTCACGAAGCCCTATCGGTTTGCGCCCGATAATGTAGTAATCCCCACGAGGATTAAATTTCCGGGGATCGTAGTCAAGGATTACTTTGGGCGTTGGCCGAGCGTCGACGACTTGTGACGGTGGTTGAGGCTTTGGAGTGGAAACTTGAACCTTCCCCACATTTGTCGTGGAAGTGCTGTGCTGGCGATTAGGTGATATTGAAGCGCTGACGACGCCGATGCAAAACGTGGATATTGCGATACCAAAACGAATAGGGAACCGGGCCATAACCAGCTCCTCCTTCACTTTTCAAATTATGCGCTGAAGAAGGCGCGTTCGTATGGGCTGAAACCCACGTGATCAAACTGTGGCTAGCATCAGGGCATGTTCTTTAATTTGAATCTTGCTGCGAGAAAGTGAGGAAGCCACCGAACACTGCGCTTCAGCGGCCCGATTCCAAAAGGAGTACAAATCGTTGACAGGTCGCGGGCTACCGTAACCTGGTGGCTACCAAGTCACGATTCACGAATCACTATTCACGATTTACGCGCGGTCTGAATCCTTCAGGTGTGTGGCCACGACGATAGACCATAATCGTTCGCAAAAACTCGATCACTTTGACACCATTCTGATTAACGCCTGTCGTTCGTAACTTCACGATGCCCATGGTCGGACGCGACGCAGAGGGCCGGGCTTCAATGACCTCACTCTGCGCATACAATGTGTCGCCTTCAAACACCGGCGCCGGAAGTCGAACTTCGTCCCATCCGAGGTTGATAGCATTCAATGACACGTCGGAAACCGAGAGTCCAGTCACCAGCGCGAGAGTAAATGTTGAATTGACCAGGGGCCGTTTGAACTCCGTGCGAGCTGCGTACGCCTCGTCGAAGTGGATCGGATTTGTGTTTACCGTCAGCAAGGTGAACCAGATGTTATCGGCCTGCGTGATGGTCCGTCCGAGCGGATGTTCAAAAATGTCGCCCGGGACAAAGTCCTCGAATACGCGACCTTGCCAGCCCGGCTTAATTGCCATTCCGCTTCCTCCTTAACATCTCAGTCAAAAGAGTTGCCGGCGAAGAAAATTCCTGATGGCTGATCATCGGTGTAGACGATTATAAGACGTGCGAGTTCATCCCTGCGGCTTAAACGTCGCAAAGAATCGCTCCGCCACGGGCGCCTCCAACATCTTCAAATCAGTTGCGCCAAAAAGGATTTCATAACGGTGCTTTCCAAAGATAATAACTCGGACTCTACCGTTATCCATGTCGTCCCTCGTGTTGGTAAAAATCATCTCTCGCCCGATCCCACCTTCGATCCTAATTGGAACAAGCTTGACGAGCCGTTTATTCGGGGTCAACGATTCCTTCACGCTGCGTTCAAATGTTGCTTCATCGCGAATCTTTGCTACGTCGAAATCGATTTTAGAAACAACGATCGCAAAAAAGTGTGGACCGACAGACTCTTCCAGGCCACAGGCATACTGATAGATAGGAGTAGAGGGTTCTGACACATTTGTTTGCCTCGGCTCACAAGTCAGTTCCACAGAAAAACTCTTATCCGGTGGCGTATATACACGCCATTGGCCGTTTGGCGTGGGTGTTGGTGTTGGTGTCGGTGTCGGCGCCGATGATACCGACTTCGGTGGCGCCATCCCGCAAGCAAAAAAGCACGTGAGCGTGATCAAGCTCGAGAGGACCTGTAGCAACTTCATTTGTCAGTTTCTTCAATTGATAGGGCGTTATGGCTTTCTGGCTCTCTCAATGTATCTGTTTACAGCTTCGTCGTAAGCTGCCATCGAGAATCCAGCATACTTTAGATTATTGCTATGAGGCTGATCGGAAGTAGCGGATGCCGCCCCAATTAACTTTTCGATTCTTTCCAGGTTCTTGTGAATATAGCTGCGAGTGGGTGTGGTTTCCAGATATGCTCTCATTACTTTCGGCGTCGCTAGAAATACCCCGTCATTGTCTTTGATATAAGCGCTGGATGTTAATCGAGCCAGACCACTCTCCAACTCGTCAGGATTAAAGATGGCGTGTTCAATACCATCACCTACTTCAATAATCCTCTCAAGATCGGCACCTTCATTCCCGGCATAAATTACGGCGAGCAGCAGCCAGGCATCTGACCAGTTAAACTCAATTTTCTTACCCATCAGCGAGACACCTAACGCCGCACTTCGTCTGGCGGCTTCGGGCTCAATATCTTCACCAGATCAGAATCGCCACCGTAGAGCACATTCTTTATTTTCCATCCTTCGTTACCCTTGTTCATTTCAAACTTGATTGTCATCCGCTTGCCGAAGTTGCGAAAACTCACTGAGACCGTAGATGTATCACCCTCCACCATCGGCTTAGCTATCTGGAAGCTCGTAATCTTCGTATCCTGCGCGTTATAGAGCGGATCAAAGTCGAGATTACCCACCTCTCCCTCGGGAGTTTCGGTGATCTCTTTCCAGATCAAATCGGCAAGCGTTTGATCGAAGAATTTGTAGATGTACTTCTTTCCTTTGGCTTCAAATACGTGGCCTCTTCCGTTGTTGTGTACTCGGTAAAGGTCTCTAACGACGTTATCGGGAGAATTAGTAGGTCGGACTTTTTGTGCAGCGTGAGAGAAAATGTTGACCGAGATCACAAGCAGTGGGATTAAGGAAAATCTAATTGTTCTCATAGTTCAGTCCAAAAGTTTGAAGTATGGGTGCACTGCAATGGTAGTGTCATGTTTCCAGCAAGGGCCGCTCAAGTTTTTTCGCACTCCTTTAGGAGTCGAGTTATTAAGAACGGCTTTGCTTCAAAAGTCACATTTAGCGTGAGTCGGAATTGTTTTGGTTCTGTTGGTTCGTGTGACTTCGTGGATCGTGCTTATCTTTCTGGACAAACGGAACGATCCACGAAGTCACACGAACTAAACACGAAACTCATTAGCACCTAAATCGAACTTTGAGGCGAAGTATTGAAAACGTAGACCAGTTCGTAATCAAAATCCGGTTAACTCCCCTTCAAATGCTTCTCAAAGAATCTCACGATCGAAACTGTCGATCGAATGCGATTAGGAGTTTTTCGCCAGCCGTGACCTTCATCGGGAAACAGCACGTACTCGACAGGCACGTTCCGCT
>Ga0111538_10014016_pt1 | contig 10571 bp, 9 predicted proteins | sample SoiMethybrSBSTD1_FD_79669 | JGI IMG/M metagenome (GOLD analysis project Ga0111538, IMG submission 79669) | Bulk soil microbial communities from a Populus tree surrounding site in Tennessee, USA - Soil MetaG P. TD hybrid SBSTD1 (version 2)... | ecosystem: Environmental > Terrestrial > Soil > Tree... | reverse complement strand
GGCGGCGGCCGCGAATCGCGCCGTCGACGCCTGGCCGGTGGGACGTGCTTTTCGCCTCCACCCGAGCATGCAGTCGATAACGCTCGACGTGATCCTGACTGCGGTCTTCGGCGTCGAGGACGACGCCCGCCGCGAAGCGCTACGCGAGCGGTTGATCGAGATCCTCGCGACCACCCGCTCCCCGCTCGCCATCGGGATGACGATCGACCGGATGCAAGCCCTGCCGCGCTTTCGACGCGTCGCTCGAATGATCGCCGAGGTCAACGAGATCCTGTTCGCCCAGATCACCGAGCGTCGAGATGATCCCGCGCTCGGGGATCGCAAGGACATCCTGTCCATGCTCGTCGCGGCGCGGTTCGAGGATGGTTCGGCGATGAGCGACCGCGAGGTTCGCGACCAGCTCATGACGCTGCTCCTCGCCGGACACGAGACGACGGCCACGGGGCTGGCGTGGGCGTTCGACCTCCTCTTTCGTGCTCCCGACAAGCTGAATTGCCTGAGCACCGAGGTCGCCGAGAACGACGGCCACGAGTATCTCGACGCGGTCATCAAGGAGACGCTCCGCGTCCGGCCGGTGGTGCCATTCGTCGGGAGGGAGCTCAGGGAGCCGTCGGAGCTGGGCGGCTACGACCTCCCCGCCGGAACGAACGTGATGCCGGCGATCCATCTGGCACAAACCCGCCCGGATATCTACCCGCGGCCGTACGAGTTCCGGCCCGAGCGGTTCCTCGAGGACCATCCCGACACCTTCGCGTGGATCCCGTTCGGGGGTGGGACGCGTCGCTGCATCGGCGCGGCGTTCGCCGAGTTCGAGATGCGAGTCGTCCTGGCGACGATCCTGCGGCGCGCGACACTGCGGCCCGCGAGCGATCGGCCCGAGCGGATCGTGCGCCGCAACGTGACGCTCTCCCCGCGCCGCGGTACGCCCGCGGTCCTGGTCGAGCGCCGCTAGCGGTTTCACCACCCGCGATTTGCCGGATTGGTTGCCATCTAGAGGACGCCGGCAACCGTGGCTAGCCGTTGGTGCGAAGAGCCTCCAAGCGCTCGAAGATCGTCGGGAGGTGCTCGAGGTACGCACCGGGGTCGAAGACCGAGTCGAGATCCAGGTCGGGCGCCCGCTGAGAAAGGAGCTCGCGGAAGCTCGTCCCGTCATCCCACGCCGTCTGCGCAGCCTCCTGGACGATCCGGTAGGCGGCGTCGCGATCCATCCCCGCCGCAACGAGGGCGGTCAGCGCCCGCTGGCTGTACAGCGCGCCATGGGTGAGCTCGAGGTTCGCGCGCATCCGTTCGGCGTGGACGGTCATCCCGGAGGCGAGCCGCGCACCGAGGTGCTGCACGTAGTCGATGAGGATCGTGGCGTCCGGGAGGACCACCCGCTCGGCGCCCGAGTGTGAGATGTCGCGCTCGTGCCAAAGGGCGACGTTCTCATAGCCGGTGTGCGCGTATCCGCGCAGGACCCGAGCGAGCCCCGTGATCCGCTCAGCGACGATCGGGTTCCGCTTGTGGGGCATCGCCGAGGAGCCCTTCTGCGCGGCGCCGAAGGGCTCCTCCACCTCCCTCACCTCCGTCCGCTGGAGGTTGCGGACCTCGGTCGCGAACCGCTCCAGGCCCGCGCCCCCCAGCGCGATCGCACCGAGGAGCTCTGCGTGTCGGTCCCGCGGGACCACCTGGGTCGAGACGTCCTCGGCCCGCAGCCCCAATGCCTCCATGACACGCTCCTCGATCCGCGGCGGCACCGACGCGTACGTGCCGACGGCGCCTGAGAGCTTGCCCACGCGCACGCCCTCGAACGCTTGCTCGAGGCGCCGGAGGTTTCGCTCGGCCTCGAACGCGAAGCCGGCGAGCCGCAGTCCGAAGGTGGTCGGCTCGGCGTGGACGCCATGGGTGCGGCCGACGGTCATCGTCTCGCGGTGCTCGAGTGCCCGGTCGATCAGGGCATCGCGGTAGGCCGCGGCACCGCCAAGGGCGATCTCGCCCGCGTCGCGAAGCTGGAGCGCCAGGGCGGTGTCGAGCACGTCGGAGGAGGTGAGCCCGTAGTGGATCCATCGCCCGGCTTCCCCGACCTGTGCGGAGACGACGTCCACGAACGCGGCGACATCGTGCCCGGTGGTCCGCTCCCGCTCGTTGACGGCCTCGACCGTGAACGAGGCGCGTCCCCTGCACTCGCGGGCCGCCTCCGGCGGGACGACGCCCTCCGCCGCCCACGCGTCCGTCGCCGCCAGCTCGACCTCGAGCCAGCGCTGCATGCGGCGCTCGGCCGTCCAGACCGCGCCGATCTCCGGGCGCGTGTAGCGCTCGATCACGCGTTGATTATGCGGACGGCGAGCAACCCCGCGTTCTTCGCGCCGTCGATCGCGACCGACCCGACGGGCACGCCCGGCGGCATCTGAACCGCGGAGAGCAGCGCATCGAGGCCACCCAGCGTCTTACCCGACAGCGGGACTCCGAGCACCGGGAGATCGGTGTGGGCGGCCGCGACACCCGGCAGCGCGGCGGACATGCCCGCGCCGGCGATGATGACCCTGAGTCCCCGCATGCGCGCCGCATGGCAGTACTCCCGCACCTTCTCGGGATCGCGGTGAGCGCTCATCACGCGAACCTCGTAGCGGATCCCGCGCTCCTGCAGCGCCGCGCCCGCCGGCTGCATCTTCGACTTGTCGTTCTTGGAGCCCATGATGATCCCGACCAGCGGGGCGTCGACCTCGATCTCCTCGAAGACGGCCTCCACCTCGGGCATGGGCTCCACCGCGGCCGTCTCGGACTCGGCGGGCTGAGTGCCCTCGGGGTCCGCGATCTCCATCGTCCTCTCCTTTGGCTAGGCGCCGACCCGGGAGACGGCCCGCTCGGCGATGTCCGTGCGCATCTGCATCCCCGCGAACGAAATCATGTTCGCGGCCTCGTATGCGCGATCGCGTGCCTCGGTTGGGGATGCTCCGAGCGCGGTGACGTTCAGGACGCGCCCGCCGGCGGTGACGATGTCCCCGTTCCTTCGCGCGGTTCCGGCGTGAATCACCTCGACGTCCCGCATCCGAGCCGCGTCCTCGAGACCAGCGATCACGTCCCCCTTGGAGGAGGACTCGGGGTAACCGGCGGACGCCAGGACCACGGTCACCGCCCACCGGTCGTCGAAATCCGCGACCGTTCCGGCGAGGCCACCCGGTTCCCGTGCCGACCGGCACAGATCCAGCAGGCTCGACCGCAGGCGGGGCAGAACCGCCTGGGTCTCGGGGTCGCCGAACCGGCAGTTGAACTCCAGGACCTTCGGCCCGGCGTCGGTGATCATCAGACCCGCGTACAGGACGCCGGAGTACGGCGTACCCCGCCGGCGCATGAGGTCCACCACGGGCTGGTGCACCGCCGCGACGATCTCGTCGGTGCGCTCGCGATCGAAGCCCGGCACCGGCGAATAGCTTCCCATGCCGCCGGTGTTCGCCCCCCGGTCGCCGTCGAAGATGCGCTTGTAGTCCTGGGCGGGAGCGAGCGGGGACACGTTCTCGCCGTCACAGACGGCGAGGAGCGAGAGCTCCTCACCCTCCAGGTGCTCCTCCAGCACCACCTCGGTCGTCCCGAACCGGCGCTCGACGAAGAAGACGTCCGTGGCCTGCCGGGCCTCGGCCTCGGATTGGGCGATGATCACGCCCTTGCCTGCCGCGAGGCCGTCGGCCTTGAGCACCGCCGGATACGGCGCGCACGCGAGGTGATCCCGCGCCTCCTCGCGGGACCGCAGCACCGTGTGCGCGGCGGTGGGAACCCCCGCCGCCGCCATCAACTCCTTGGCGTGGATCTTCGAACCCTCGATCCGCGCCGCCTCGGCCCGGGGGCCGAACGCGGCGATCCCGCTGGCTTCGAGCGAGTCCACCAGACCGGCGACGAGCGGCGCCTCCGGCCCCACGACGACCAGGTCGATGCTCTCGGCGACCGCGACGTCGACGATCCCACGAACGTCATCCGCGCTGACCTCCAGGCAGCGGGCGTCCATGGCGATCCCGGCGTTGCCGGGCGCGCAGAGCAGGTCGGTTCGCCCGTGGGCGCGGGCCAGGGCCCGCACGATCGCGTGCTCGCGCCCGCCGCCGCCGACGACCAGGACGCGCATCGGACGCTCCGCGTTCGGCTACAGGACCTTGGTGAATTCCTCGGCGGGAATCGCGGCCATGGTCTCGTTCGTCGTCGTCCCGCGCGAGCCGAGCTCGATCGACACCTTCGCCATCGCGCGCTCGTCGGGCGCCTCGACGACGCTCACGAAGTCGTACTCGCCGAGCGTCGCCCACTGGTTCAGAACCTTCACGCCCAGCTGCTCGACCTCGCGGTTCACCTCTTGAACCCGCCCCGGGTTGTCCTTCAGCGTCTTCACCCCGTTCGACGTGAGTTTCGTCAGCATGATGAAAACGGCCATGTCTCCTCCTCCGTCATGATCACGCGGCGCGCGCGGCTGCGAGCCTGTCCGGTGCCGGAGCCTACCTTCGTTTACCCTCGACGGACGGGGTAAGGGGAACCTACGTGAGGAGACTGGAGCCGCTCAGGCTGACGCCTTGGACGCTGCCGCTGATCGTCCTTGCGATTGCGGTCCCGATCGTCGTCGCCTTCAGGTTCGGCGGGCCTCCCGGCGGCCTCGCCGTCGGCGCGGCGGCGGCGGCCGTCATCCTCGTGGTTGCGGCGCGCGCCCGTTTCGACGAGCCGATCGAGGTCGCCTCCGCCCCCGCGGATCACTTTGCGATGCTCGTCGTCCTGGAGAGGCCGCTCGAGGATCCCCCCTTGGCCAGTGCGATCGAGGAGATCGCAAACGCCGGCGCCAAGACGACGAGGTCCGGCGCCGGCCGGCGGCCGGAGATCCTGCTCCTGGCGCCGGCGACAAACACCGCGGTGGCCCATTGGCTATCCGACCTGAGGCATGCGCGCTTCGATGCCCAGCGCCGGCTCACGCTGTCGCTGGCGACACTCGCAGCGGCGGATGTGGACGCCCGCGGCGCCGTCGGGGACTCAGACCCGGTTCAGGCCGTGGAGGACACCCTGCGCACGTTCGGCGCCCAGGAGGTCGTATTCGTGACGCCGTCGGGACGCGCCAAGGACGTCGAGCAGGTCCGACGCCGCCTCGACCGCCCGGTGCGGGTGCTGGAGGCGTCCGAAAAGGCCGCCGATCCATCGCGGTTGTCCGGTTAGGCGCGATGTAGCGAACGAGCCCGACGATCTCGGGGTCAAGCTGCGGCGGCCTCGACCGGCTCCGCCGCCCGCTCGAACACGAGCTCGCCCTCGGCGGCCTCGACCCGGACGGCGTCCCCCTCGCGGAACTCGCCCTCCAGCAGCTTGAGCGCCAGCCTGTCGATGAGCTGCTTCTGGATCACCCGCTTCAGCGGCCGGGCGCCGTAGGTCGGGTCGTAGCCCAGGTTCCCGAGCAGCGTCCTGGCGTCTCCGGTCAGCTCGATCTCGATCCCCTTCTCGTGCAGACGGCCGGCGAGCTCGGCCACCTGGAGGTCGACGATGCGCCCGAGGTCGTCCCTGCTGAGGCGGTGAAAGATCACGCTGTCGTCGATCCGGTTCAGGAACTCGGGCTTGAACGTCGTCTGCAGGATCTCCTCGATCCGCTCCCGGATGCGCTCGTCGATCGCCTCGCCGGCGATCTCCTGGGAGCCGACGTTCGAAGTCATGATCAGAATCGTGTTGGTAAAGCCGATGGTTCGTCCCTGCCCGTCGGTCAGCCGCCCCTCGTCCATGATCTGAAGCAGGACGTTGAAGACATCCGGGTGGGCCTTCTCGATCTCGTCGAGCAGCACCACGGCGTAAGGACGCCGCCGCACGGCCTCGGTCAGCTGCCCACCCTCCTCGTAGCCGACATAGCCCGGCGGTGCCCCGATGAGCCGGGCGACCGTGTGCTTCTCCATGTACTCGGACATGTCCAGGCGAACGATCGCCTGCTCCGAGTCGAACATGAACTCCGCGAGCGCGCGAGCGAGCTCGGTCTTCCCGACGCCGGTGGGGCCGAGGAACAGGAAGACGCCGATCGGCCGGTTGGGATCGGCCAGCCCCGCCCGCGACCGCCGCAGCGCATTCGAGACCACCTCGACCGCCTCGTCCTGGCCGACGACCCGCTCGTGTAGCCGCTCCTCCATGTGGATCAGCTTCTCGACCTCGCCCTCCATCAAGCGCGATACGGGGATCCCCGTCCACTTGGACACGACCTGGGCCACGTCCTCCTCGGTGACCTCCTCGGTCAGCATCGAGCCGCCCGCGCTGTGGAGCTCCCCCAGGCGCGCCTCCTGCTCGGCGACGACCTTCTCGAGCTCCGGGATCTCGCCATATCGAAGCTGGGCGGCGCGCTCCAGGTCCGCGTCGCGCTCCGCCCGTTCGGCCTCGCGGTTCGCCTCCTCGAGTCGCGCCTTCGCCTCCTTGATCGCCTCGATCGCACCCTTCTCGTTCTGCCAGCGCGCCTTCATCTCGTTCGAGCGCTCACGGAGCTCGGCGAGCTCCGCCTCGATCGCCTCGCGACGGGCCACCGACGTCTCGTCCTTCTCCTTCTTCAGCGCCTCGCGCTCGATCTCGAGCTGCTGGATCCGCCGCTCGACCTCGTCGATCTCGGTGGGCATGGAGTCGATCTCGATCTTCAGCCGCGATGCGGCCTCGTCGACCAGGTCGATGGCCTTGTCGGGAAGGAAGCGGTCGGCGATATAGCGCTCGGAGAGCGTCGCCGCCGCGACCAGGGCAGCGTCGGTAATGCGCACGCCGTGGTGCACCTCGTATCGCTCCTTCAGACCTCGGAGGATCGCGATCGTGTCCGCAACGTCGGGCTCGTCGACGAACACCGGCTGGAAGCGCCGCTCGAGCGCGGCGTCCTTCTCGATGTGCTTGCGATACTCGTCGAGCGTCGTGGCCCCGACGGCGCGAAGCTCGCCGCGAGCGAGCATCGGCTTCAGCAGGTTGGCGGCGTCGACGGCGCCCTCTGCGGCGCCCGCGCCGACGATGGTGTGAAGCTCGTCCATGAAGAGGACGATCTGGCCCTCGGCCTGCTTGACCTCGTTCAACACGGCCTTGAGGCGCTCCTCGAACTCGCCGCGGTACTTGGATCCCGCGAGGAGCGCACCGATGTCCAGCGCGATCACGCGCCGATCGCGGAGGCTCTCCGGCACGTCGCCCGCCACGATGCGCTGCGCCAGCCCCTCGACGATTGCCGTCTTGCCGACCCCCGGGTCGCCGATCAGGACGGGATTGTTCTTGGTCCGCCGCGAGAGCACCTGAATCACCCGCCGGATCTCTTCGTCGCGGCCGATCACGGGATCGAGCTTCCCTTGCTCCGCCTCGGCTGTCAGGTCACGCCCGAACTTCTCGAGCGCCTGAACGGTGTCCTCGGGGGTGGGGCTCGTGACCGGGTTCGGGCGGACCTCCTTGACCGCCGCGGTGAGCTCGGCGCGGCCGGGCAGGATGTCGGCCACGGGCGACGACTTGTCCGTGAGCGCGAGCAGCAGGTGCTCGGAGGAGATGTAGGAGTCGCCCATCGCGGACGCCTGGCGCTCCGCGCGCTGGACGGTGCGGACGAAGGACTGGGACGGGCGGACATCGGGCTCCGCGTCGCCGCCGAGCTGTGGCAGGCCGTCGACCGCCTCGGCCGTCCGACTGCGGATCGTCGCGACGTCGGCACCGAGCTTCTGAAGGACGGGCACGACGAGGCCGTCCTCCTGGTCGAGGAGCGCCATCAGCAGGTGCGCGGGCGCCACCTCGGAGTTGCGCCGCTCGGCCGCCAGGCGCTGCGCGGCGGCGACGGCCTCCTGGGACTTGATCGTGAACCTGTCCTGCTGCATGAGGGTAGTAGTTTAGCTGAGAGCGCTGAGCAAATCTAAGTGAGCACGACTAATATCTGAACCGCGGCCGCATGCCCGGCGGCTCAGCCGGGGCGCTTGCGCGCCCGCTTGACCGGGATCTTGATCGGCTGCGCCTGGTCCGCGGGGATGAGGTCGGCCATCTCGTAGGCGCCGTACGGGACCAGCTCGGCCTTCAGCGAGCGGCGCACGCGCTCGACCTCCTCGTTCATCTGGAGCTCCAGCTCCGTTGCGCGCCTGCGCAGCCGCTCGAGCTCCGAACGCATGCGGGCGACCTGGTTCTCCATCTGCAGAATGGCTTCGACGCCCGCCAGGTTCAGCCCCTCCTCGCTCGTCATCCGCTGGATGCGCTGCAGGCGCTCGACGTCGTTCTGGGAATAGAGGCGGGTCTGCTTGGGAGAGCGCTTCGGGGTGATGAGGCCGCGCGCCTCGTACATGCGCAGGGTCTGCGGGTGCATGTCGGCGAGCTCGGCGGCGACTGAGATCATGAACACCCCGCGCTCCTCGTCGATGCCCCCACTGCCGTCCCGGCTCCGCCGCCGACCGCGCCCGGTGTTGCCTCGAGCAGCCATGATCACGTCCTAACTCCTCACCTTGCCGGACGAAGCGGACGCCTCGCGCAGGAGTCGCTCACGCGGGTTGTGGTCGTTCATCGCCTCCGCGAACTGCCGGAGCGCCTGCCGCTGGTCGGGGTCCAGATCGCGCGGCACCTCGATCTCGAGCCGGTAGAGGACGTCGCCGCGTCCCTTGCCGGCGGCCCGAGGCGGTCCCTCTCCACGCAGCCGCTGGACCGTTCCGTGCTGGGTGCCGGCCGGGATGCGGATGCGCTTCGTGCCGTTCAGCGTCGGCACCTCGATCGTTCCACCCTGGATCGCCTCGGTGATCGTGATCGGCATCGCCACCTCGAGGCTCCCGTCCGCGCGGTGCTTGAAGACCGGCGAGGGGGTGACGCGGGTGACCACGTAGAGGTCTCCCGGAGGGCCGCCCCGCGGCCCATCCTCGCCCTTTCCGGCCACACGGATCCGGCTGCCATCTCGGACGCCCGGCGGAACCTTGACGCGGTAGCGCTTGCGCTGCAGGGTCAACCCGGAGCCGTTGCAGGTCGGGCACGGATCCTCGATGACCCGACCGCTGCCGCCGCATCGCGGGCAGGGCCGGCTGATCGAGAAGAAGCCCTGGCTCTCCGAGTCGATTCCGCTGCCGCCGCATCGCGGGCAGGTGATCGGCGCCGTGCCAGGCTTGGCGCCGGAGCCATTGCAGGTCGAGCACGTGGCCTGCTTCGACACCACGACAGGGATCTCGGCGCCGTGCATGGCCTGGTCGAACGAGAGGTGAACCTCCGTCTCCAGGTCCCGTCCGCGTCCGGACGCTGCCTGAGCGTCCCCGCCGCCGCGCCCGAAGAAGCTCGAGAAGATGTCCCCGAGGTCGGAGGTGAAGCCGCCCCCGCCCCCGGCGCCGAAGCCCCGTCCTCCGAGGCCGGAGAACATCCCGCCCGCGTCGTACTGCCGCCGCTTCTCGGGGTCCGACAGCGTGTCGTAGGCGGCCTGGACCTCCTTGAAGCGCTCCTCCGCCCGCTCGTCGCCGGGGTTGCGGTCCGGGTGGTACTCACGCGCGAGCTTGCGGTATGCCCTCTTGATCTCGTCCGCACTCGCCTTGCGCCCGACGCCGAGGACCGAGTAGAGATCGCGGTCCGCCATCGCGCCGGCCCCTATTCGCTCACGACCACTCGCGCGGCTCGCAGGACCTGTCCGTCCAGGCGGTAGCCGCGCTCGAGCGTTTCGACCACATGACCGGGCTCGACGCCGTCGGCGGAGGCGCGTGTCGCGAGCGCCTCCGATGTGGCGGGATCGAACCGCTCGCCGGTTGGGTCATACGTCTCGAGCCCGGCGCGCTCGAGAGCCTCGCGCAGCTCGTTGTAGACGAGCGCAACCCCGCGCGCCAGAGCCTCCTGCGCAGACACCTCCTCGCTCGGGACGTCGAACGCGGCGGCGTCCTCCTCGGACGGCGTCGGCTCTGATCCCCCGGTCGGCCTGCCGGACGCCGGGTCGATCCCAGTCGAGCTCAGTGCGCGCTCGAGGCTGTCGAGTGCGGGGAGCAGCTCGCGGGCCACCGACGCCTTCCCGCGGCGCTCGGCCTCCTGAGCCTCGCGTGCCGCGCGCTTGCGGAAGTTCTCGAAATCCGCACGCGCCCGCTGCGCGAGCTCGAGGTACTCGTCGCGCTCTCGCTTCACGTCCGCGAGTAGCGCGTCGAGGTCCTGCTCGACCTCGGCGGCATCGTCGCGCTCGCCGCGGTCGGTCGGGGCGCGGTCCGAGAGGTCGGCGGCCTCGTCCGCGGCTGTGCCGCGGGCCCGCTCGCGCTCATCGCCGTGAGCGGCCTGCCCGCTCCGTTCATCCCGTCTGGTCTCGTCAGCCATCGGCTAGGACCGCTCCTCGTCGACGACCTCGGCGTCCACGACCTCCTCTTCGTCCTGGGCGGCCGCGCCATCCGTGCTCGAGCCATCCGAGGCGGTCGCCCCGGCGGCCTGCTGCTGCTCGGCGGCCGCCTGGTAGATCTGCTCCGAGACCTTGTGGAAGGCCTGCTGGAGGGCGTCGGTCTTCGCCTTGATCGTCTCGGCGTCCTCGGAGTCGAGCGAGGAACGCACGTCGGCGATGGCGTTCTCGATCTCCTCCTTGGCGCCCGAATCGACCTGATCGCCCATATCGGCGAGCTGCTTCTCGGCCTGGTACGCGGCGTTCTCGGCCACGTTCCGCGCTTCGGCCAGCTCGC
>Ga0111538_10014015_pt1 | contig 10572 bp, 7 predicted proteins | sample SoiMethybrSBSTD1_FD_79669 | JGI IMG/M metagenome (GOLD analysis project Ga0111538, IMG submission 79669) | Bulk soil microbial communities from a Populus tree surrounding site in Tennessee, USA - Soil MetaG P. TD hybrid SBSTD1 (version 2)... | ecosystem: Environmental > Terrestrial > Soil > Tree... | reverse complement strand
GCGTGCTCGCGCTGGACCAGCGCGCGCTCGTCGAGCGGCGCCGGCGCGGCGCGCGCCCGGCGCGCGGCGAGCCCGTGGTAGAGCGGCAGCAGCGTGGCGAGGTGCGCCCCCATGTCGAGGCGCGCGGGAGCCGGCGCCGCGGCCAGGCGCCCGCGCAGATCGCCGTCGTCCAGCAGGCGACCGAGCAGCGCGGCGAGCGCCGCGGCGTCCTGGCGCGGGAAGAGCAGCACGCGCGGCGTCGCGCGGTCGGCGAGCGCGCCGAGGTCGGTCGCCAGGATCGGCACGCCGAGCGCGGCGGCCTCGTCGAGCGCGAACGAGTAGCTCTCGGCGCACAGCGTGGGCAGCACGGCCACGTCGATCGGCGCGCCCGAGAGGTCCTCGGGACGGTAGCGCCCGTGCCAGACGACGCGGCGGTCGCCGGCACGGGCGCGTAGCGCCTCGCCCATCGCGGCCACCGGCGCCTCGCCCCAGACGTGCACCTCGACGAGCGACGGGTCGGGCAGCAGCGCCTGCGCGTCGAGCAGGACCTCGACGCCCTTGAGCGGGTGCAGGTGACCGAATACGCCGGCGCGCAGGGGCTGCTCGCCGCTGGCCCGCGCGCGCCCCAGCGGACGGCTCGCCGGCCGCAGCGGCGTGCCGCTGGCCGGCGCGAGCACGGTCACCGGCCGCTGCAGCCCGAGCCAGCCGAGCACGCGCGCGGCGTGGCCCTCGGTCGGCGCGAGCAGCAGGTCGGCGGCGGCGACCTCGTCGCGCAGCTCGCGCGCGAAGATCGTGACCGAGGCGTCGATCTCGGCGTCGCCCTGGAAGCGCCAGCGCGGCGCGCAGTGGCGGCAGGCCTCGGGCGAGGGCGGCACCTCGCAGAAGGAGAGGTCGGCCTTGACGCGGTGGTAGCGCGGGCAGCTGGCGAGCAGGTCGTGCAGCGTGAGCACGACGGGCACGCCCGCCGCCTTGCAGGTGGCGACGACCGTGGTCGTCAGCCGCGCCCAGTGGTGCACGTGCACGACGTCGGGCCGGAACTCGTCCAGCCAGCGCCGCAGCGCGCGCTCGACGAAGGGGTCGTGGAGCTTGTCCCAGCGCTCGAAGAACAGGTCGTGGCGGTGCACGCGCACCACCGGCACGGGGCCGGAGGCGTCGCGCACGACCTCGAAGGCCGGGCGCCACTCGATGCTGCCGCTGAAGATCTCGACCGTCTCGCCGCGCGCGGCGAGCGCGGCGGCCAGCTCGGCGACGAGGCGCTCGGTGCCGCCCACGAGCTCGGGCGGCTGGCCGTGCACGACCAGGCCGATGCGGCTCAACGCCCCGCCGTTCTCGCGAGCCTCACGAGCGCGTCTCGGGCGAGAGCCGCCCGTTGTGCGCGAGCAGGTCGCCGTAGAGCGCCTCGCAGCCCGCCGCGTCGTCCTCGATCGCGCGCGGCTTGTCCATCGTGACGCTCCAGGTGCGCAGGGTCGTCGGGCTGCCGACGATCGCGGCCATGTGCATCGCGAGGGCGCCGACGTCGCCGGCGGGGAACAGGCGGCCACTGCGCCCGTCGTCGATGAGCTCGGCCATGCCGCCCTGCCCCGAGGCGATGACCGGCACGCCCGCGGCGAAGGCCTCCTGGATCACGACCGGCGAGTTCTCGAGCCAGAGCGAGGGCATGACGAGGCAGTCGATCGAGGCGAAGGCCTCCCCGATGCGCTGGCGGTCCATCATCCCGCAGAACTCGACGTCCATGCCGTCGGCCATCTCGCGCAGCAGCCGGCCGTACTCGCGGTAGTGGCTGTCGCTGCCGAAGACCCGGAGGCGGCAGCTGCGCGGCGGCAGCCGGCGCAGCGCCTCGAGCAGCACGTGCACGCCCTTGTGCGGCGCGAGCGTGCCCACGTAGCCGAAGGTGATGCGCGCGTCCGGCCGCGGCGCGCTGTCCTTGTGCGCGAAGGGCGCCGTGTCGATGCCGTAGCGCGAGACGCGCACCTGGCTGCGCGGGATGCCCCACTCGATGACGCGCTCGGCCACGGTGTTGCTCGGCGAGAGGAAGACGTCGACGTTCTCGACGAGCTGGTTGACCTTGCGGATGCGGTGGAGCAGCTCCTCGCGCAGGTCGGCGGCGTGGCCGGCCTTGCTGGCCTTGCCGGCCGACTGCTTGCGCTTGCGCAGGAACTGGCTGCGGTCCTGGGCCCAGTAGACGAGCGGCGCCAGGTCGACGCCGCTGAGCTCGCGCGTGACCTGGAGCAGCTTGAGCACGACCTTCTCGGGCTGGCCCTGGCTGAAGGTGAAGTCCTGCAGGCAGTTCGCACAATCCGTCAGGTTGGGTCCGTCGCAGAGGTGCCCGTTCGGCAGGAGGAGCTGCCCGAAGCGCGCGCAGTGGAGCCAGAAGTCGTTCAGCGTCATGACCGTGCGCGCGCCGGCCAGCCGCGAGAGGCGCGGCAGCCCCAGCGAGAGCAGCATGAGGTGCTGGACGTGCACGATGTCGGGCTTGAAGCCCTCGAGCACGCGCTGGAAGCAGGCCTCGACGCGCGGATTGGCGAAGGTCTCGCTGAACTCGTCGTGCTCGAGGTTGTTGACCATGACGTGGCAGCGCAGGCCGTCCACGTTGCGCTCGCTCAGGCTGTAGCTGCGGCGCGAGAGCTCCTTCTCGGAGCAGAAGATCTCGACGGTGTGGCCGCGGGCCTGCAGGGCGCGCGCCAGGTTGTAGGTGTAGACCTCGGTGCCCGCCGAGTGGTCCGGCAGGAAGAAGTGCACCGGCATGAGGATCTTCATGCTGCCGTCCCGCTCATGACGCCGCCCGCCGTGCGAAGCGCGCCGCCACCGAGGCGTCCACGCGCGCGCCGCGCAGCCCGTCGATCACGCCGCGCAGCTTGGCCACGGCGCCCGCCGCGCCGCCCGTGAACAGGCCGCGCAGCAGGGCCAGGGGCCAGAGCAGCAGATCGAAGACGATCAGCGCGATCCAGCCGGCGGGCGTCCCATGTTTCCGCAAGAAGTGGACCGAGTTGACGCCGGTCATGTACTTGCGGCCCGCCGTGTAGCCGCCGCCCGTGCTCGACGAGAGTCCGTGCCAGGCGGTGGCCTGCGGCACGGCGAGCAGGCGCAGGCCGGCCTGGCGCAGGCGCACGCCCCAGTCGGCGTCCTCGAGGTAGCAGAAGAAGGACTCGTCGAGCAGGCCGGTCTTCTCGCAGGCCTGGCGGCTGACGAGCAGGCAGGCGCCGGGCAGGTAGTCGACGTCGACCGGCGGGCCCGAGCGCCGCGGGCCGCCGTGGCCGAGGAGCTGCGTCACGTTGAGCTGCGGCCCGATGCGTCCGCCGCAGGCCCACACGACCGCCGGCCGGTCGCGATACAGCAGGCACGGCCCCACCGCGCCCACCGGCGCGCCGCCGGCACCGCCGTTCGCCGCCTCCGCGCCCTGCAGGAGCACCGCGAAGGTGTCGGGCGCGACGAGCACGTCGCTGTTGAGCAGGCACACCCAGTCCGCGCCGAGCACGTCGAGCGCGTGGCGGATGGCGCGGTTGTTGCCCGCCGCGTATCCCAGGTTGCTGCCGTAGCGGAGCACGATCAGCCCGGGGTCCTCGGCCAGCGCGCGCTCGATCGAGCCGTCCGCGCTGCCGTTGTCGGCCAGCAGCGACTGCGGCACGACGCCGGTCGTCTGGCGCAGCGAGGCCAGGCAGGCCAGCGTCTCGTCGCCGCCGTTCCAGTTCAGGACGATCGCGACGATGCGCGGACCGGCACGGCGGGTCGGGGCTGGCTGCTGCATTCGGGGTCAGCCTGACAAGAGCCGGCGCGCCAGCCGCCACCAGCCGCGCAGGGCGGCATTGAACGTTTTTTCGACGCGGGCTTCCAGACGGCTGCGGACGATCACGGTCGAGATGGTCAGGTCGTCGCCGACGAGCAGCGTGCCGTCGCCGTTCACGCGCTGGCCGGCCAGCCCGCGCCGCAGGCGCAGCGCGCGCGGAGCGAGCCGGAGGAAGTCGAGCCGCCCGCGCAGGTACGGGCCGAGGACGCCGCGCCGCACCGTGAAGGCCAGATAGAGCAGCGCGTAGAGGCAGCGGCCGGGGAAGGTCAGCAGCAGGGCCGGCCACGAGTAGTTCTTGAGCACGAGGTAAGGGCGGTTGCGCCCGTGCAGGAAGGCGCGGCGGGCCGGGTAGGCCGGCGCGCCCGGCCGGAAGGAGAGGCCGGCCGTGCCCTCGCGGTGCAGGACGACGGCCTGCGGCACGCGGCGCAGGCGCAGGCCGCGCGCGCGGAGGCGGTAGCTGAGGTCGTGGTCCTCGAAGAGGATGAAGAAGGCCTCGTCGTAGCCGCCGGCCTCGAGCACGGCCTGCCGGTCGAGGAGCAGCGCCATGCTGATCACCGCGTCGACGTCCGCGGGCGGCTCGGGCGCGGCGGGCGCGCGGGCCATGAAGTGGTCGAGGCAGAGCATGCCGACGTAGTGCATGCGCCCGCCGTCGTAGTGGATCGTCTGCGGATCGGCGGCCAGCACCGCGCGCGGCTGCACGGCCGCGACGCCCTCGCCCGCCTGCTCGACGAGGCGCTCGAGCGTGTCGGGGCGCACGAGCACGTCGCTGTCGAGCTGCAGCACCCAGCGCGTGCGGGCCTCGGCCAGCGCGCGGTTGCGCGCCGGGCAGGGACCGTCGTTGCGCTCCATGCGCAGCAGGCGCAGGGGCGGCGCGCCGCCGCCGCGCGCGAGGCGGTGCCCCTCGATGCGCGCGACCGAGTCGTCGGTCGAGGCGTTGTCGACCACGAGCACCTCGGCGATGGCGCCGCGCAGACTCGCCAGCGCGTCGAGGCAGGCCTCGACGAAGGCCGCGCCGTTCCAGTTCGTGACGGCCACCGTCACCGGGCCGGGCCCGCCGCCTGCCGCCGGGGCCGTCATCTCAGAGGCCCAGCGGCCGGAAGTCGGGCGAGCGCACGACCGCGCGTCGCGTCAGGCAGTAGGGCAACAGCAGGAAGCCCGCGGCCGTGGCCTTGACCACGATCCACCAGGCGCCGGGCGTCTCGCGCAGCGCGCGGCCCAGCCCCATCGTGCCGGTGGCCTCGAGCTCGTGCTCGTCGCTGCCCGCGGTGGCCGTGCCGTGCTCGCGCCGCCCGCCCCCGCCGCCCAACCCCTTGCCGGTCATGCTCCACAGCGCGCGCAGGATGTCGCGCCAGGCGCAGTTCTTGAAGGCGTAGAGCCAGAAGTTGCGCACGTGGTAGTAGAGCGAGCGCTTGCCCGCCTTCATGCCGAAGGGCGTCGCGTGGTGGATGACCGCGTCGGGCAGCTGCAGGATGCGGTGGCCGGCGGCCAGCACGCGCGCCGCGAGGTCGCGCTCGTTGCCGTAGATGAAGAAGCGCTCGTCGTAGCCGCCGGTCGCGGCCAGCACCGACGCGCGCGCGAGCGTGCCGCAGCCGCGGAAGGTCGCCGCGTAGTAGCGGCCGCGCGCGACCTCGGCGCGCTGGTAGGCCTCGGGCATGCCGGGCTCGATGACGCGGCTGCTGACCAGCGCGGTCGTGGGCGGCTCGGCCAGCAGCGCGGCCTCGAGCGTCGCGAGCCATCCGGGCGTGGCCACGACGTCGTCGTCCATGATCGCGATCGCGTCGCCCGTCGCCGTGCGGAAGCCGATGTTGAAGGTCTCGCAGGCGCCCTTGCGGTCGTGCGGCATCTCGACCAGCACGACCTCGGCGTGGGCCTGGCGCAGCGCCGCGGCCGTGCCGTCCCGCGAGCAGTTGTCGACGACCACGATCTCGTCCGGCGGCCGGCGCCCGGCCTTCAGCGCCGCGACGTTGGCGAGCACCGCCTCGCGCTTGTTCCAGGTCGAGATGACGGCCGAGATTCTCATGGGCTGGTGGCGATGCGGCCGGGGCGGCACCAATCGAGGATCATCGGCCCGGGGCTCGTCGCGCCTGGAGGCGCTTCGACGCGGCGCACGATCCAGCTCTCGGGTCGCAGCGCGACCTGCAGGGGCTGGCTGCGGTCGAGCCCCTCGGGCAGGCGCAGCCGCGCGCCGAGCAGCTCGTCGGACCGCAGCGTGACCGTGCCGACCAGCGCGTCGTTCACCTCCACCTCCACCGCGAGCGGGTAGAGGTCGGGCCGCGAGGCGATCGGCTCGAGATCGAGCTCGAGCGTGTCGCCCACCGGGGCCAGCTCGACGAGCAGGTGCTGGCGCGCGGTGCGGCCCACGTTGAGCCCGCCGATGACCTGCAGCAGCCCCAGGCCGCGCCGGAAGTCGATGTCGGGGCGCAGCATCCGCCCGCTGCGCTCGCGGGCCTCGGCCGCCAGGCGCTCGATCTCCGCCGGCGCGGGCATCTCGCCGCGCTCCTCGAGGTAGGCCTGCGGCACGGGCGGCAGCGCGCGACCCTCGCCGCGCGAGACCCAGCCGCGCTCGACGAGCTCGGCCGCCAGCCAGCGCGCCCAGACGTCGAGGCTCTCGACGTTGGGGTGCGGATCGAAGCCGAGCGTGAACTCCTTGCGCGTCATCCGCAGCAGCGCGATCGCGGGCAGCTCGGGCGCGAGCCGCAGCAGTCGCTCGGAGAGGAACCAGGTGTAGTCGGAGAGCGAGTTCCACACGACCGCCAGCCGGCAGCCGCGCTCCTCGAGCAGCGCCGAGAGGCGCACCACGCTCCGCGCGCAGTCGTCATGCCGACGGCGCGACTCGGCGCAGCGGTCGCTGAAGAGGGCGTCCTCGCCCAGGTCCGGCTCGCCGAGCTCACCGCCGTTGCCGACGAGCAGCTTGCGCGCATCGTTCTGCACGAGCGTGCGCACGCTGACCGACAGCCACGGATCGGACGAGGCGCAGTCGGGCGTGACGCGGCGGCGGCCCTCGGGGGTCGCGCCGTCGGTGTCGCAGACGTCGTTGCGGCAGGGCAGGTAGAGCACGAGGTCGGCGCGCAGCTCGTCCCAGTGGTCGAGCAGGAAGGCCGGCGCGGCGCGGTGGTTCCAGCTCGGGACGGCGATCGTGCGGCACACCACCGGCCGCTCGCCCGGGCCGCGCAGCTCGGCCAGGCGCGCCTCGAGCCGCGCGGCGAGGCACTCGTCGTCGTTCACGCCGAAGCCGAAGGCGATCGAGTCGCCGAGCACGACGACGCGGAACGCGTCGGCGGGCGGCGGCGGGCCGGGCCGCCGGCGCATCCCGAGGCGGTCGGTCGAGATCCGGCCGTCGTAGATCGACAGCTCGGCCTCGGGCTTGAGCGTGTAGCCGACGAGCGGGTTGTCGTCGGCGGCGAAGATCGCGTCGTCGATCGAGTCGCCGTCGGTCCCGCCGGCCACCGCGGCCGCGGTGCTTGCGCCGCCCGCGGCCTCGGTGCTCGCGCCGCCCGCGCCCGCCGCCGGGCCCGCGGGCGTCGTGCCCGCGCCCCGCGGATGCCAGCGCGGCGCCGGCGTCGCACGGGGGCCGTGCAGCAGCTCGGCCAGGCTGCGGCGCGCGACGAGCGCGAGCGCGCCCTCGGCGACGAGCAGCGCGAGCACGAGCGTCGCCGCGAACGCGAGCAGCCGCCGCCCGGTGCTCATGGCTCGCCGCACTCCAGCGACAGGGGCCGGAAGGACACGAGGTCGAGACGCCGGGCGGCGCGCCGCTGGGTCACCCAGCGCTCGGCCACGAGGCGCACCTCGAGCGGCTGGCTGCGGTCGAGGTCGTCGGGCAGCGGCAGGCTGACGCGCGTCACGTCGTCGGCCCTCACGGTCAGCGTGCCCGCGCTGCGCCCCGCGATCTCGACGGCCACGATGAGCGGATAGAGGTCGGGCCGCGCGGCGAAGGGCGCGAGCTCGAGGCGCAGGACGCTGCCCGCCGGACGCAGCACCGCGAGCAGTCGGCAGCGCGCCGTGAGGTCCTGGTTCAGGCCGCCGAAGACCTGCAGCAGCCCGCGCCCGCTGCGGAAGTCGATCGCGGGCTGCAGCGCCTCGGCACCGCGCGCGCGGGCCTCCAGGAGCTGGCGCCGGCACTCCTCGGGGGCGGGCAGCGGCGCGGCGCGCGCGTCCTCGTACTCGCCGGGGACCGCGGGCAGCGCGCGCCCCTCGCCCCGCGTCACCCAGCCGCGCTCGACCAGCTCGGCCGCGAGCCAGCGCGCCCAGACGTCGAGCGTGAGCGCGTTGGCGTGCGGATCGTGGCCCAGCGAGAACTCGGGCCGCGCCACGCGCAGGAGCGGGATCGACGGCAGCTCCGGGTCGCGCACCGCCAGGCGCGACGTCAGCGACCACGTGTAGTCGCCGATCGTGTTCCACACGAGCGCCAGCCGGCAACCGCGCGCCGCGAGCAGCGCGTCGAGGCGGACGATCGACTCGGCGTTGTCGTCGTGCCGGCGTCGCGACTCGGCGCACAGGTCGCCGAGCACGGCGTCGGGGCCGAGGTCGCGGGCCGTGAGCTCGCCGCCCCGGCCGGACAGGAAGCGCCCGACCATGCCCGACATCTGGTAGCGCACGCTGACCGTCAGCCAGGGGTCGGCCGCGGCGGGGTCGGGCCAGGCGCGCCGCTCGCCGGTGGCGCGCACGCCGTCGAGGTCGTAGACGTCGTTGGCGATCGGCAGGTCGAGCACGATGTCGGGGCGCAGCTCGTCCCAGTGGTCGAGCAGGAAGGCCGCGGCGGCGCGCTGGTTCCAGCTCGGGATCGCGACCGTGCGGCAGGCCACGGGCCGCTCGCCCGGCCCGCGCAGCTCCGCGAGGCGCGCCTCGAGCCGGGCCGCGAGGCACTCGTCGTCGTTCACGCCGAAGCCGAAGGCCACCGAGTCGCCGAGCACGACGATGCGCTGCGCGTCGTCGGGCGGCGGCGGGCCGGGACGGCTGCGCAGGCCGAGCGCATCGCTGCGGATGCGGCCGTCGTAGATCGCCAGGTCGCGCTCGGGCTGGAGCACGTAGCCGACGCGCGCGTCCTCGTGCGGCGCGTAGATCGCGCCCAGGCCCTCGCCCCCGCTCTCGCCGGCCTCGCCGGCGTCGCCGGCGCCCGGCGGCGCCTCGTCGGGCCCGGGCGCGGCGGGCTCGACCGGCCCCTCGTCGGGCGCGCGCGCGCTGGGCTCGACCGCCGCGCGCGGCGGCGGCGCGGCGGGCAGCAGCTCGCGCAGCGAGCGGTGCGCGAGCAGCGACAGCGCGCCCTCCGCCGCGAGCAGCGCCACGACCAGCACGCCCACGAAGGCTGCCGTCCGCCGCATCACGCGCGCCTGGTGCCCCGCATCACGCCGGGTGCAGCCCCAGCGAGCGCGCCAGCGCCTCGAGCTTCTCCTGCACGTCGGCCACGCGCGCGGGCGGCAGCTCGAGGAAGGCCTCGGCCTGCGTGACCTGCGGCAGGTCGACGTTCACGGTGCGCGCCCGGGCCCGCGCCTCGACGCGCTCGACCAGGTCGATGCGCCCGGTCTGGCTGGCGAAGGCCGTCAGCGCGGCGCGCTTGGCCAGCGCGACGGCCGTGATGTCGAGCAGGAAGCTGGCCATGCACTCGGTGTTGACCTCGTAGAGCAGCAGCGCGACGTCGTCGCGCAGACCGAGGGCGCCGGCCGTGGCGTGCAGCGTGGCCACGTGGTCGGGGTGCATCTCGAAGGGTGACGGCGCATAGACCACGCGGGGCTGCAGCCGGCCGAGCAGCTCGCGCAAGCGGCGCGGCAGCTCGCGGTCGCGCGCGACCTCGCCGTCGCGGCTCTCGAGGCAGCACACCGAGGCCACGCCCAGAGCGGCGCCGCTCGCGCGTGTCTCCTCCAGCCGCGCCGCGCCGTCGCCCCCGCCCTCGCCGCGCGTGACGAGCGCCACGTGCACCGCGTCGCCGCGCCGGGCGTGCAGCGCGATCGCGCCGCCGCAGCCGATGATCTCGTCGTCGGGGTGCGGCGCCACGACCAGCACGGGGCCGCCCGGCACGCGGGACAGATCGAGCAGCGGCGGGAAGGTCTGCGCCGGGTCCTTCATGTCACCCGAGCATAGAGATCGGCGACGGCCCGGGCATGGGCGTCGGGCGCGAGCAGGTCGGTGGCCGCGCCCGCCGCCCACTCGGCGAGCGGCGCCGGATCCGCCAGCAGCGCCTGGAAGAGGTGCGCCCAGAGCGGCGGGTCGGCGGCCGGCAGCACCGCGCCGGCCGCGCCCACGCGCTCGGGCAGCGCGCCGCGGTCGCTCACCGCGACGGGAAAGCCCAGGGCGCGGGCTTCGGCGACGACGAGGCCGAAGGTCTCCTCCGCGCGGCTGGGGAACACGGCCAGGTCGGCCTCGCCGCGCAGCGCCGCGAGATCGGCGGGCGCGTAGCGGCCGCGAAAGCTCACGTCGAGTCCCTCGGCCGCATCGAGCAGCTCCTCGGCGTGCGCCGCGTCGACCGGCTCGCCCAGCGCGACGAGCGCGACGCGCGGGTCGCGCAGCAGGCGCATGGCCTCGAGCACGTCGAGCAGGCCCTTGGCCGGCGCGAGATGGCCCCAGGTGGTGAGCACCAGCCGGCCGTCGCGGCGGTCGCGCGGCGGCGCCGGCGCGGCGGCGGGCCGCGGCGCGGGGTGCGGCAGCAGGACCAGCTTCTCCGGCGGGAACAGGCCGCTGCGCAGCCAGCGGCTGCGCACGACCTCGCTCGGCGCGATCGCCAGGCGCAGCGCGGCGGCTTCGGCCGCCGCGGTGGCCTGCTTGGCGCGCGTCTCGTGCTCGAGAGCCGCGCGCCCCGCGGGGAAGTCGGGCAGCGC
>Ga0111538_10014013_pt1 | contig 10573 bp, 9 predicted proteins | sample SoiMethybrSBSTD1_FD_79669 | JGI IMG/M metagenome (GOLD analysis project Ga0111538, IMG submission 79669) | Bulk soil microbial communities from a Populus tree surrounding site in Tennessee, USA - Soil MetaG P. TD hybrid SBSTD1 (version 2)... | ecosystem: Environmental > Terrestrial > Soil > Tree... | reverse complement strand
TGCCCGCGCCGCGATTCCGGGTTCCCGACCCGGTGTCCTTTCTGGCCGCGGCGGGCATGTAGGGGGTGGCGCGTCTCACCGTCCGAGCGCCCGCGGTTCCGCTAACCGCGGTGCGGATGGCGCGCAAGCGCATGTTCTTCAGCGTGGACAAGGCGGTGCGCGAGCTGGGCCTGCCCCAGACGCCCGCGGAGCGGGCGCTCGGCGATGCCGTCGACTGGTTCGTGGCGCGGGGCTATGCGGCCCCGCCGCGGGGCCGGCGGGCCGCGTGAATCCGGCCAGGTTCGTCTCGCGGCTCACGCGCAAGAGCCGGTCGAACTTCTTCTACGCCTTTCTCCTCCTGCCGCGCGCCCAGCGGGAGGCGATCTTCGCCGTCTATGCCTTCTGCCGCATCGTCGACGACGCGGTGGACGAGGGCGCGGACCGCGGCGCCCAGCGCGCCGAGCTCGCCCGCTGGCGCGAGGAGATCGCGCGGGTGTGGGGCGCCGGCGAGCCCCAGCACCCCGCGGCGCAGCGGCTCGGCGAGGCGGTGCGACGGTTCCCCATCCCGCGGGAGGCGCTGGAGGAGATCATCGCCGGCGTGGAGATGGACCTCGACGTCGCCAGCTACGAGACCTTCAAGGATCTCTATCCGTACTGCTATCGCGTGGCCTCCGCGGTGGGGCTCTGCAGCATCGCCATCTTCGGCTATAGCGATCCGCGCGCGCAGGACTACGCCATCAACCTCGGCGTGGCTCTCCAGCTGACGAATATCCTCCGCGACGTTCAGGTCGACGCCCGCATCGGCCGGGTCTATCTGCCGCAGGAGGACCTGCGGCGCTTCGGCGTGAGCCCGGACGAGCTGCGCCTGGGGCGGTACTCACCCGCCTTCGAGGCCCTCATGGCCTTCGAGGCCACGCGCGCCCGCGAGTACTACGCACGGGCCTGGCGTGGATTCCCCCCGGCGGATCGCCGCTCGCTCTTCGCCGCGGAGATCATGGGCCGGACCTACTTCGCGCTGCTCCAGGCCATCGAGGCGCGCGGCTTCGACGTCTTCGGCGAGCGCGTCACCGTGCCCTCCCGCCGGCGCATCGCCATCGCGCTCGCGTGCTGGGCGCGCTCCCGCCTGGGCACGCGCGGCCGCTCGCCTCTCACGCGCCCCGCCCGATAGCCGCCGCGCTCATGAAAGCGTCCGTGCACGTGGGGTCCGGCCGCCTCGAGCTGCGCGAGTGGCCGGAGCCGCGGGCGGGCGCGGGCGAGCTGATCGTGCGGCTCCGCGGCTGCGGCCTCTGCGGCTCGGACCTCGCCAAGCTCGCCCGCGGGGCGGCGGCGGCGCCCGCAGTGCTGGGCCACGAGGTGGTGGGCGAGGTCGCGGCGGTGGGGCCGGGCGTGGGTCGCTTTGCGGAGGGAGACCGTGTGGTCGTCGCGCATCACGTGCCCTGCTTCGCTTGCCACTACTGCCGCCGTGGCAGCCCCTCCATGTGCCGGGAGTTCAAGCGCGTGAACCTCGACCCGGGCGGGTTCGCCGAGCTCGTGCGCGTGCCCGCGCCCAACGTCGCGCATGCGACGTTCGCCATCGGTGCGGCGATGAGCGACGAAACCGCGTCGTTCACCGAGCCCCTGGCGTGCTGCCTCCGCGCCGTCAAGCGCACCGGTGCCCGCGCGGGCGACACCGTGGTGGTGGTGGGGCTCGGCTCCATCGGCTGTCTCCTCGCCCAGGGCTTTCGCCTGGCGGGCGCGCGCGTGCTGGGCGCCGATCTCCTCGCCGCGCGACGTCGGCTGGCCGCGAGACTCGGCGTGGAGGTGTTCGAGGACGACGCGGCGCTGGATGGCGTCCTCCGCGAGGCCACCGGCGGGCGCGGCGCCGACGTGGTGATGCTCACCGCCGGCGGGGCGACCGCGGTGGCCGCGGCCGCGGCCCGCGTGCGGGACGGCGGCCACGTCCACTGCTTCGCGGGCGGAGGCGGCGACGCGCTCCCGCTGGCCCTCGACACGCTCTATCACCGGGAGCTCACGCTCAGCGCCACCTACTCGTCCTCGCCCACCGAGCTGGCCGAGGCCTTTGCGCACCTGGTCAGCGGGCGCGTGATGGTGGACGGTCTCATCACGCACCGCCTGCCCCTGGCACGCCTCGAGGAGGGCGTGGCGCTGATGCGGCGGCAGGAGGCGGTGAAGGTGTACGTGACGCCGTGACCGCGCGCATGCGCGCCCAGGTCTTTCACGGGCCGGGCGACCTGCGCTTCGAGGAGGTGCCCGTGCCCGCTCCGGGCGCCGGCGAGATCCTGCTCCGGGTGGAGGCCGCGCTCACCTGCGGCACGGACGTGAAAACGCTGCGGCGCGGTCACCCCGTGATGATTCCCACCGTGCCCACGGTGTTCGGCCACGAGCTCGCGGGCACCGTGGCCGCGGTCGGAGCCGGGGTGCGGAGCTGGCGCGAGGGCGACCGTCTGGTGGCCGCGAACTCCGCGCCGTGCGGCGCCTGCCGCCTGTGCCGCGCGGGGCGGCCCAACCTCTGCGAAGATCTCTTGTTCGTCAACGGCGCCTACGGCGAGATGATCGCGCTGCCGCCGCGTCTGGTGGAGCGGAACGTGGTGCGGATCAGCCCCTCGCTCTCCGCCGCGCGCGCCGCCTTCGCGGAGCCGCTCGCCTGCGCGGTGCAGGGGATCGACCGCGGGCGCGTGGAAGCCGGGATGACGGTGGCGATCTTCGGCCCGGGTCCGCTGGGCTGTCTGCTCGCGCTGGTGGCCGCCCAGCGCAAGGCGCGCGTGCTCGTGGTCGGCAAGAGCGGCTGGCGCCTCGAGCGCGTGCGCGCAGCGGGCTTCGCCGAATGCGTGGATGCACGCGAGGGCGATGTGGTCGAGCAGCTGCGCGCCCGCGCGGGCGGGGACGGCATCCACGTGGCCGTCGACGCCACCGGGCGGCCGGAGGTGTGGGAGCTGGCCATGGACGCGGTCGGACGGGGCGGCACCGTGGTCTTCTTCGGCGGCTGCGCGCCGGGGACGCACGTGCGCGTCGACACGCGGCGGGCCCACTACGAGGAGCTGACCCTGGTGGGAGCCTTTCACCACACCCCAGAGCTCATCCGCCGCGCGGTCGACCTCCTCGCCACAGGCGCCTTGAACCCGGACCCGCTGGTCACCCATACGATGGGGCTGGCCGACGTGCCGCGGGCGCTCGGCCTCATGGCCGATGGTCAGGCGCTGAAGGTGGCCATCCATCCTTCCGTTTGAGCGGGGGTCGCCCCTCCGGTATACTCGCGTGAGTCCTCACATTTACCCAGGAGACCCGATGGCCACCATTCCGCTGCTCCAGGACATCGTGCTGGCCGGGCCCCGCGGTTTCTGCGCGGGTGTCGACCGGGCGATCGACATCGTCGAGCTGGCCCTGCAGGTGTGCCCCCCGCCGGTCTACGTCCGGAAAGAGATCGTGCACAACCGGCACGTCGTGGAAGCCCTGCGGGCCAAGGGCGCGCACTTCGTGGACGAGCTCGACGAGGTGCCGGACGATGCCACCGTGATCTTCAGCGCCCATGGCATCGCGCCGGCGGTGCGCGTGGAGGCGGAGCGGCGAGGGCTCCGCGTGATCGACGCCACCTGCCCCCTCGTGACCAAGGTGCATCTCGAGGCCGTTCGCTACGCGCGCGAGGGCTACTCGATCATCTTGGTGGGGCATGCCGACCATGATGAGGTGGTGGGGACGACGGGCGAGGCGCCGGACAAGATCCTGGTGATCGCGCACCCGGACGAGGTCGATCGCCTCGAGGTGCCGGATCCCAGCAAGGTCGCCTTCCTCACCCAGACCACGCTGTCGGTCGACGACACCCGCGACTGCATCGCCGCGCTGCGCCGCCGCTTCCCCAAGATCGTGGGGCCGTCGAAGGACGACATCTGCTACGCGACGCAGAACCGGCAGGCTGCGGCCAAGACGGTGGCGAGCGGCGTGGACGTGCTCCTCGTCATCGGCGCGGCGAACAGCTCCAACGCCAATCGGCTCGTCGAGGTCTCGAAGGGGCTGGGCACGGCGTCCTACCTCATCAACGACACGAACGACATCCGGCCGGACTGGCTGGAGGGTGCGACGCGCGTGGGCGTGACCGCGGGCGCCTCGACGCCCGAGTTCCTCGTCACCGAGGTGGTGCAGGCGCTGCAGGCGATGCGACCGGCCGAGGTGCGCGAGGTGCACGTGGTCGAGGAGGACGTCCGCTTCGGGCTGCCCAAGGAGCTCGAGGAGATCGCGCGCCAGGCCGGCAAGACCCTGCCCGCCCGGCGCGGCGTCGACGAGGAGTAGGCCATGCATCTCGTCACGTTCCGCAAGGGGCGCAGCCAAGGGCGCGTGGGCGCGATCTGGCACGAGGCCGTGATCGATCTGGCCGGGGTGGCCAAGGATCTCGCCGCCCAGCGCAACGAGCCGGCCCGCGGCCGGGGATTTCCGAAGACCATGCTCGAGCTGGTGGAGGGCGGCGAGACCGCGCTCGCTCGCGCGCGCGAGGCCTTCGAGGCGGGCCAGCGCCTGGTCGATGCGCAGGGCATCGACGATCTTGCCACGCGGAAGCTCGCGTACCCCCTCGCCAAGGTGCGGCTTCTCGCGCCGATCATTCCGCCCCGGAACGTGTTCTGCCTCGGCCGTAACTACGCCGACCATGCCGCCGAGCGCGGCGCCGCCGTGCCCGAGCATCCGGTGTACTTCACCAAGCCGGCCGACTGCGTGATCGGGACGGGCGAGCGCGTCACCCATCATGCCGTCACGAAGGAGCTGGACTACGAGGTCGAGCTGACCGCGGTGATCGGCACCGGCGGGCGCGACATCCCGCGGGGGAATGCGCTCCGCCACGTGTTCGGCTACACGGTGATCAACGACGTGACCGCGCGCGATCTCCAGAAGAAGCACGGCCAGTGGTTCAAGGGGAAGTCGCTCGACACCTTCTGCCCCATGGGCCCGGTGCTCGTCACCGCCGACGAGATCCCCGATCCGCAGTCCCTCGCGGTGTCGCTGCGGGTGAACGGACAGGTGCGCCAGTCCAGCCACACCTCGAAGATGATCTTCCCGGTGGACCAGTGCATCGAGGTCCTCTCGCAGGGCTTCACCTTGGTGCCCGGCGATGTCATCGCCACCGGCACCCCCGACGGCGTGGGTGCGGCCACCGGCAATTTCCTCAAGGTGGGCGACCGCATGGAGGCCGAGGTCGAGCGGATCGGCGTGCTCGCCAACCGGGTCGCCGCGCCCTAGCGTCGTCGGCCGGCCCCGCGGGCCCCTAGAAGGGCCCGTCGCCGTGTGGTAGCATCCCCGTCACATCAGCCCTCTTCCTTCTTCGTCGTTCTATCCGTCGTGTCGGAATCAACGGGGAGGCGGACATGGCGCTCGACATCGCGAAGATCCGCAACATCGGCATGGTCGGCCACGGCGGGGTCGGCAAGACCTCGCTGGTGGAAGGCATGCTGTTCGCCGCCGGCGCGGTCAACCGGCTCGGCCGCGTCGACGATGGGACCACCACCACCGATTTCGACCCCGACGAGATCAAGCGCAAGATCTCGCTGTCCACGTCGGCGGCCTACTGCGACTACAAGGGGCATCGCCTGAACTTCGTCGACACGCCGGGATACGGCGATTTCATCTCCGACGCCCGGGCCGGCCTGCGGGCGGTGGGGGGGGCGATCGTGGTGGTGGACGCGGTGGCCGGGGTGCAGGTCCAGACCGAAAAGGTCTGGAAGATGGCGAACGACTACGGCCTCCCGCGCATCGTGGTGATCAACAGGATGGACCGGGAGCGGGCCGACTTCTCGCGCGCCCTGGATTCCCTCCAGCGCCGACTGAAGGGACGTCTCTGCCCCCTGCAGGTGCCGATCGGGGCGGAGTCGGGATTCCGCGGTGTGGTGGACCTCGTGAAGATGAAGGCGGCGCTCGTCGCCGACGGCAAGCCGCGCGAGGCCGAGATACCGGGCGAGGTGATGGACACCGCCAAGGAGTGGCGGGAGAAGCTCACCGAGGCCGTCGCGGAGACCGACGACGATCTCCTCGCCAAATATCTGGAGGAGGGCTCGATCGCCGAGGGCGAGATGCTGGGCGCTCTGCGCAAGGCCATCGCGAGCGGGACGCTCGTGCCCGTGCTGGCGGCCGCGGCCACGCGGCTCATCGGCATCCAACCTCTCATGGACCTCATCGTGGAAGAGTTCCCGTCGCCCGCCGACGTCGGCGCCGTCGAGGGCACCGACGTGAAGACCAAGGCCGCGGGCACGCGGGCCGCCGACCCCAAGGCCCCGTTCGCCGCGCTCGTCTTCAAGACCATCTCCGATCCCCACGTGGGCAAGCTCTCCGTCTTCCGCGTGTACTCGGGGACGCTGCGGTCGGACAGCCAGGTGTTCAACGCCACGCGCGGCACCAGGGAGCGGGTGGGGCACATTGGCTGGCTGCAGGGCAAGACTCAGAAGGCGATGGACGCGCTGGGACCGGGCGAGATCGGGGTGGTCGCCAAGCTCAAGGACACGCTGACCGGCGACACGCTCTGCGACGAGGCCAGCCCCATCGTGCTGTCCGGCATCGCCTTCCCCGAGCCGGCCATCTCCTTCGCCATCCAGCCCAAGTCCCGCGGCGACGAGGACAAGATCTCCACTGCGCTGCACCGCATGGCCGAGGAAGATCCCACCCTCCACCACCACTTCGATCCCGAGACCAAGCAGCTCCTCGTCTCGGGCATGGGACAGATGCACGTGGAGATGGTCGTCGAGCGCATGAAGCGCAAGTACAACGTGGACGTGCTGGTGCTCCCGCCGCGCATCCCGTACAAGGAGACGGTGAAGGGGCGCGCGGAGGTGCAGGGGAAGTACAAGAAGCAGACGGGCGGGCGCGGGCAGTACGGTGACACCTGGCTCCGGATCGAGCCGCTCACCCGCGGCGGCGGCTTTGAGTTCGTGGACGACATCTTCGGGGGGGCCATCCCGCGGAACTTCATCCCCTCGGTGGAGAAGGGCGTGCGGGACTGCATGAAGCGCGGCATCTACGCGGGCTACCCCGTGGTCGACCTCAAGGTCACGCTCTACGACGGCTCCTATCACGACGTCGACTCCTCCGACATGGCCTTCCAGATCGCGGCGTCGATGGGGCTGCAGAAGGGCTTCCTGGAGGCGCGCCCGATCCTGCTCGAGCCCGTGATGAACGTGGAGGTGACCGCGCCCGCCGACAACGCGGGCGACGTCATCGGGGACATCAACGGCCGGCGCGGCCGCGTGATCGGCATGGAGCCCGACGGCGAGATCGTCGCGGTGCGGGCGCAGGTGCCGATGGCCGAGATGCTCACCTACGAGTCCACGCTGCGCTCGATGACGGGCGGCCGCGGCGCCTACTCGATGGAGCCGTCGCACTACGAGGAAGTGCCGGCCCACATCGCGGAGAAGGTGGTCAAAGAGGCCAAGGCCGAGAAGGAGAAGGCGAGCCACTAGCGTCGCCTGCCCGGATGCCGCCCCAGACCCGATACGCCAAGAGCGGTGACGTCAGCATCGCCTATCAGGTCGTCGGGGAGGGCCCCCGCGACCTGGTGGTGGTGCCGGGCTGGCTCTCGAACGTCGAGGTTTTCTGGGAGGAGCCCTCCGCGGTCCGGTTCATCGAATCCCTCGCGCGGTTCTCGCGCGTGATTCTCTTCGACAAGCGCGGCACCGGTCTCTCCGATCGGGTGCCGGACATTCCCGGACTGGAGACCCGGATGGACGATGTCCGGGCCGTGATGGACGCGGTGGGCTCGGAGCGTGCCGCCCTCTTCGGCTACTCCGAGGGCGGCCCCATGTGCGTGCTCTTCGCGGCGACCTATCCGGACCGCGCGAGCGCCCTCATCACGCACGGCTCGTACGCGCGCCGGATCCGGTCGAGCGATCACCCGTGGATGCCGGTCCTGGAGGACTGGGAGCGGTTCATCGAGTCCACCGTCAAGGGCTGGGGCGGCCCGGTGGGGCTCGCGGAGCGCGCGCCCAGCCGCATGCGTGACGAAGCCTTCGTGCAGTGGTGGTCGCGCTTCACGCGGATGAGCGCGAGCCCAGCCTCGAGCGCGCAGGTGCTCCGGATGAACACGCAGATCGACGTCCGCCGCATCCTGTCGAGCGTCCGGGTGCCCACCCTGCTCCTCCACCCCACCGGCGATCGGGTGGTGCCCGTGGAGGCCAGCCGCTACATGGCCGAGCACATTCCCGGCGCGAAGCTCGTCGAGCTGCCGGGGATCGACCACCTGCCGTTCGCGGACAACGCCGAGCACGTCCTGCGGGAGATCCGAAGCTTCCTGGGCGAGCTCCCCACCGAGGCCGAGCCCGACCGGGTGCTCGCGACCGTCGTCTTCGCCGACATCGTGGGCTCGACGGAGCAGGCGGTGGCCCTGGGCGACCGCCGCTGGCGGGAGCTCCTCGGCGGCTTCCACACGGCGGTCAGGCGCGAGGTGGGGCGCTTCCGGGGCCGCGAGATCGACTCCGCCGGCGACGGGGTCCTCGCCGCCTTCGACGGGCCCGCCCGCGCGGTGCGCGCGGCGTGCGCGGTGGGCGAGGCGGTGCGCCCGCTGGGGGTGACGGTGCGCGCCGGCGTGCACACCGGCGAGTGCGAGGTGCTGGGCAGCAAGCTGGCCGGCATCGCCGTGCACATCGGCGCGCGGGTCGCCTCGGTGGCCGGGCCCGACGAGGTCCTGGTGTCGAGCACCGTCCGCGACCTCGTCGCGGGCTCCGGCCTCGCCTTCGCCGACCGAGGGCTGCACACCCTGAAGGGCGTGCCCGGCGACTGGCATCTCTTTGCCGTGGATCGGGGCGTGGCGCGCGCATGAGCTTCGTCACCCACGTCGAGTGCACCGTCTGCGGCAAGGCGCACGCGTCGACCCGTCTCCTCACCGTCTGCGAGGCCTGCGGGCAGATGCTGGCCGTGCGCTACGACCTCCCCGCCGTCGCGCGCGCCCTCACCAAGGACGCGCTGGGGTCGCGCCCCCCGGGCATGTATCGCTTCCGCGAGCTCTTGCCGCTGGGCGACGACGAGGCGCCGGTCACGCTGGGCGAGGGCGGCACGCCCGTGCTCGAGCTGCCGCGTCTGGCCGGCCATCTCGGCATGCGCCGGCTGTGGGCGAAGGACGAGGGCCAGAATCCCACCGGCTCGTTCAAGGCGCGCGGGCTGGGCATGGCGATCACCCGCGCCCGCACGCTCGGCGTGAAGGGCCTCATGATCCCCTCCGCGGGCAATGCGGGCGGCGCCGCCGCGGTGTACGGCGCGCGCGCGGGCGTGCCCGTCGTGGTGGTGGTGCCGCGCGGGACCCCTGAAGCGGCGGTGGCCGAGGCCCTGATCGCGGGCGCGCACGTGTTCACGGTGGAGGGCTCCATCGCGACCGCGGGCCGCCTCATCGCGCAAGTGGCCCCGCGCCTCGGCTGGTTCGACCTCGCCACGCTCAAGGAGCCCTATCGCCTCGAGGGCAAGAAGACGATGGGTCTCGAGCTGGCCGAGCAGCTCGACTGGGAGACCCCCGATGTCCTCATGTATCCGACGGGCGGCGGCACCGGCCTCGTCGGAATCTGGAAGGCCTATGAGGAGCTGGCGGCGATGGGCTGGATCGGCTCCCCGCAGCCGCGCTTCTTCGCCGTGCAGGCCGAGGGCTGCGCGCCGGTGGTGAAGGCCTTCGAGGACAAGGCGGAGACCACGTCGATATGGGAAAACCCCGTCACCCACGCGGCCGGGCTGCGGGTGCCCGGCCCCTTCGCCGGCCGCCAGATGCTGCGCATCCTGCGCGAGACCGGGGGCGGCGCGCTCGCGGTCAGCGAGGACGAGATCATGGAGGCGCAGAAGCTCCTCGCGCGCGTCGAGGGCATCTGGACGGCGCCGGAGGCCGCCGCCGCGCTGGCCGCCCTGATGCGCTTGCGCGCGAGCGGTGACGTTGCGCCCGGCGACCGCGTGGTCCTGGTCCTCACCGGCGCCGGCATCAAGTACGTCCCGCCGCCGCTCCCCGCGGCGATTCACCTCGAGGGTTCCCCCGACGAGGTGCTCGCGACCGTCCGCCGCGCCGTCGGCGCCTGAGCGGCGCGTGGCCAACCCCAGCCAGCCGGCCTTCAGCCGGCGTGCGCCTGGCGGCGCCGTTCCGTGATAGCGTTGCCGATGGCCGTCGACCAGCGCGGCCTCGCAGTGCGGAAGGAGCCGGGCCCGGCGGGGGGGAGGACCCATGCGGAAGCTGACGCGACGGACGTTCCTCGGGGCGAGCGGCGCGGGCGTGGTCGGCGCGGTGATGGGCGGCGGGCTCGCCGGCTGCGCGTCCACGATGGGCGAGACGCAGCCCACGGGCCGGCGACGGGTCGTGGTGATCGGCGGGGGATGGGGCGGCGCCACCGCCGCCAAGTACGTCCGGATGGGTGATCCCCGCATCGACGTGGTGCTCCTCGAGCCGAATCGTCAGTTCATCTCCTGCCCGTTCAGCAACCTTGTCCTGGCCGGCCTGCGCGACGTCGAGAGCCTGAGCTTCGGCTACGACGGGCTGCGCCGGCGCGGCGTGACCGTGCGCCACGAGGCGGCGCTGGCCATCGAGCCCGACACCAAGCGCGTGCGGCTGGCGAGCGGCTATCTCGCCTACGACCGTCTCATCGTCTCCCCCGGCGTCGAC
>Ga0111538_10014012_pt1 | contig 10574 bp, 10 predicted proteins | sample SoiMethybrSBSTD1_FD_79669 | JGI IMG/M metagenome (GOLD analysis project Ga0111538, IMG submission 79669) | Bulk soil microbial communities from a Populus tree surrounding site in Tennessee, USA - Soil MetaG P. TD hybrid SBSTD1 (version 2)... | ecosystem: Environmental > Terrestrial > Soil >... | reverse complement strand
GAGGCGTGCGGCGATGGGACATCGCGACTCCTCCTGGAGGGCTGACCGGCGGGCCGCCGAGCCGCGCGACCCGCACGCACGACAGTTGCGGATCCTAAGCGCATATGCGCTGAGCATGCAAAGGCAGAGATCGGCCGACCGCCGGATCCGCCGTTCTGCCTCGCAGCCGTCGCGGTGTAAACCGGCCCTCAGGCCTCAGAATCCAGCGCCGCGAGGGGCTTCCCGGTCGCGCAGCCGCTCCTCGTGGTCCTCGCCGAATTGATCGAGGTCGACGCCGTAGTCCCGCAGGCGGCGGGGGTCGAAGTAGGGCTCGAAGGGCAGCAGGGTCAGCATGCGCGCGCCGTCGTCGGTCATCATCCGCCAGACCACCGTGCGGTAGCTCGCGTGCCGGCCGAAGCGCTTGCGCCCGGTGCTCGGGTCGTCGACGAGCGTGTAGACGAGCACCTTGATCGTGAACACGTTGCTCGTCACCGACAGCCGCGAGAGGAAGGTGCTCTGCACCGCGGGGTCGAGGCCGAGCGTGATCTGGAACTCCTGCTCGACCTTGTCGATGACCTCCTCGACGGTCGAGAACACGTACTTGGTCGGGTCCTGCTTGTCGTCCTCCTCCGAGCTGGAGCCGCTCGACGAGTCGTCCTCCTCGCCGGGCGTGGCCAGCTTGTCCTTCGCGAAGAGCGAGTCGGCCGCGCCCACCGCGCCCTCCTTCTTGAGCTCGTCGATCTTCTTGCGGAACTCGTCGAGCTTCTCGAGGAAGGAGGTCGGCACGTCGGCCGGCGCCAGCGCGCGCAGCACGACGAGCGGCGCCGTGTTCACGTTGACGAGCCCATTGTTCGTGGGCTGCGGCGCGACGTCGACCGGCGCCTCGGGCTGCTGCTCGTCGCTCTGCCCCATCTGCTTGTCGAACAGGCTGCCCTGCGTGAATTTGCTGAAGGGGCTGTCCGCGAAGGGGTCGGGCTCGGGCGGCGGCGGCTTGAGCTCGAGCTCGCTCCACAGCGTCAGGTAGCGGTCGAGCCCCGGGTGGAACTCGTCGTTCTCGACGAAGCCGCGCAGGTGCTCGGGCCGGATGCCCTCGATCAGCCCCAGCTCGTCGAGCGTGAGCGGCCGCTCCTTCTCGTCCACGGTGAGGATCGCCTGGTCGGTGCCGCCGTTCTCCGCCGCGTCCTCGGCGTTGCTCTTCTTGAGCTTGGGCGAGGGGATCGGGTCGAAGGCGCCGCGGTTGCCGCGCGCCCAGTCGTCGAGCCGGTCGAGGATCTGGATCGCGTCCGAGAAGGAGATGTCGAGCGTCGTCCCCTCGAAGGCCTTGTCGAGCAGCGCGACGAGGATGTCGCGGTGCGCGCTCTGCACGTCCTGGTCGAGGGCGAACTCGCCGAGCAGGTTGATCTTACTGTCCTCGTCCTCGACCTCGACGAGCACCTGGAAGTCCTCGCCGAAGGACGGCGCCAGCGCGAGCGGGTCGTTCCAGTCGTCGAGTCGGCTGTCGGTCGTGGCGGTCGTCTGGGCCACGTCGGGCGCCGAGCCGTCGCCGCTCGCGCCGTCGCCCCCGCTCTCGTCGCCGCCGCCGAACAGCCCGCTGCTGCCGCCGCCGCCGCCGCCACCACCTCCGCCACCACCGCCCCCGCTGCCGTCCTCGCCCGGCGCACCGCCGGCGCCCTCCTCCTCTCCCTGGGCCTGCTCGACATCGAGGATCAGCGCCGACTCGGCCTGCCGCCGCCCGGCGTCGGCCAGCAGTCCCATGCGCCGGCCCTCCACGATCATGCGGGCCTGGTCCTGCTCGACCGAGGCGCTGTAGCGGATCTCGAAGACCACGACCACGAGCACGAAGAGCACGAGCATCGCCAGCACGATCGACACGCCGCGCTCGCCGCGGCGGACGGGCCGGCGGACGAGGGCAACGGTGCGGCGCGGGACGGGAAGGACGCTCATGGGCTGGTTTGGACGGCCCGGCACGGGGGCCGTGTTCCCGGATTGTGGCATGCGGTGTTTATGATCCCGCGGTGCCTGACCTGAGCGTGGTCATCCCCGCCTACAACGAGGCCGCCGGCATCGGACCCACGCTCACCGAGCTGGGCCGCGTCCTGGCGGCCTCGGGCATCGACCACGAGCTCGTCGTCGTGGACGACGGCAGCGCCGACGGCACCGCGCAGGTCGTCCGCGAGCTGGCCGCGGGCATGCCCGAGCTGCGCCTGGTGCGCCACGAGACCAACCGCGGCTACGGCGCCTCGCTGAAGACCGGCATCCGCGCGGCGCGCGCGCAGGTCGTCGCGATCACCGACGCCGACGGCACCTACCCCGGCGAGCCGCTGCCGCTGCTCTACCGCACGCTCGTCGAGACCGGGTCCGACATGGTCGTCGGCGCGCGCACCGGCAAGAACGTGCACATCCCGCTCTCGCGGCGGCCGGCCAAGGCCGTGCTCGCGCGCCTGGCGGTCTACCTGACCGGCAAGCCGATCCCCGACCTCAACTCCGGCATGCGCGTCTTCCGGCGCGAGGCGGCGCTCGAGCGCTTCCACCTCATCAGCGACGGCTTCAGCTTCACGACCACGATCACGCTCGCGCTGCTGGCCCGCAACTGCCCGGTGCTCTTCGTGCCCGTCGACTACCGCAAGCGCACCGGCGACAGCAAGATCCGGCCGATCGCCGACACGCTGAACTTCCTGACCCTGATCCTGCGCGTCAGCATCTACTTCGAGCCGCTCAAGGTCTTCCTGCCGCTGTCGGGCTTCATCGCGGTCTTCGGCCTGGCCTACGGCGCCTGGCAGGCCTGGGCGGGAAACCTCGGCGAGGCGCCGGTGCTGCTGCTCGTCTCGGCGCTGAACATCCTGCTCGTCGGCCTGCTCGCCGACATGATCAGCCGCCGCCACTGACCGGCCCAGGACATCCGCCCGCCATGGTCACCACGCGCCGCGCGTCGCTAGACTCCGCGACCATGACCGCCACCCTGATGAGGTGCGCGCCCTGGCTGCTCGCGGCCGGGCTGAGCGGATGCAACCTGGCGCCCGGCTCGCAGTCGGCGCCGCGCTCGGCGAGCGGCACGCTCCTCGTGCTCAACAAGACCGACAACAGCGTGAGCCTCATCGACGCGATGACCGGCGACCGCATCGACGACGTGCCCACCGGCGACGGCCCGCACGAGGTGGCCGTGTCGCCCGACGGCGCGGTGGCCGTGGTCACCGACTACGGCCGCGCCGACGCGCCCGGCCACACGCTCACGGTCATCGACCTCGCGGCCAGCAAGGTCTCGGACACGATCGACCTCGGCCCGCACGGCCGCCCGCACGGCGTGCAGTTCCTGGAGGACGGCCGCACGATCGTGGTCACGGCGGAGGCCAGCGGCAGCGTGCTGCTCGTCGACGTCGTCGGCAGCCGCGTGCTGCGCGCCATGCCGACGCTGCAGGCCGTCTCGCACATGGTCGTGCTCGACCCCGACGGCAGCCGCGCCTACGTGGCCAACATCGGCTCGGGCTCGGTGAGCGTGCTCGACCTCGACCGGGCCTACGTCGTGGCGCAGATCCCCACGGCCGCCGGCGCCGAGGGCCTCGACCTCTCGCCCGACGGCAAGGAGCTGTGGGTCGCCAACCGCACGGCCGACACGCTCTCGGTCATCGACACGCACGCGCTGGCCGAGGTCGACACGATCCGCTGCGGCACCGGCCCGATCCGCATCAAGTTCACGCCCGACGGCCGGCGCACGCTGGTCAGCAACGCCGGCTCGGGCGACATCGCCGTCTTCGACGTGGGCACGCGCCGCGAGATCGGCCGCATCCCGCTGCAGTACAGCGCGCTCGAGAGCACCGACCGCCGCCTGCTCGACAGCGACGGCAAGCTCGACGCGCCGGTGCCCGTCGGCCTGCTCGTCAGCCGCGACGGCACCAAGGCCTGGGTGGCGAACACGAACGCCGACCTCGTGACGGTGCTCGACCTCGGCCACCTCGAGGTCGCCGGCCGCATCAAGGCCGGCCGCGAGCCCGACGGCCTCGGCTGGACTCCCCTCACCCCGATGGGGATGTAGGTTCAGCTCGAAGAGCAGATGGGCATCAGGAAGGGCGCTGCAGCGGACGCGCCCGAGGTCGGCGAGGTTCACCGAGTCGTCGGCGCGCCGCTGAGCGCCCAGTGCGAGTCGGTTCCCGGCGCTCCGCTTCGGGGATCATGAGGGCCGTCTCAGCGGACGCGCCCTCAGTCGAAGGCGTGTCATCGAGTCGTCGGCGCGCCGCTGATCGGCCCTCGCGACCCCGCCGCGCCGCCAACGGACTGGCGCGGCCGCGCAGCGGCGCGTCAGCGACCCGCTGATCCCCTCTCGGCGCCGGGCCGCGTCCGCTGCAGCGGCCGTCCTCACGCCCTCCCGATGCCGAGGCTCGCAACCGGAGAGCCAGCAACGGACGTGTTTGGGCGCTCAGCGGCGCGTCAACGATCCGGTGCTCCCCTCTCGACACCGGGCCGCGTCCGCTGCAGCGGCCCACCCGACCTCAGCATCTCGCCGCCAATAAAGAAAGTTGCCTGCGAGGGGCACCGAAGCCACTCCCCAGTCGTGCTCCCTCGAACCGGCCCCCTGTCCTCCGATGTCACCGCGCACCACCCAGAGCTCGGTGACACTGAAAGACCTTGCCAAGGATTCTTCGGGCTCACTCCTTCGGAAGTCGCACCGGCCGTCGCCGCGCAGGCAACCTGGCCGGTAGGATATCGGGCTTCTCGCAGCGCGGGGGAAATTCCTGGAGCCTTTGCCGATGACCGACATCGCCTCCGGCGACCCGCGGCTGGACTCAGCCGCGGCTCTCACGGACGTCGACCCGACGACCGGCGCCGTGCTGGCGACCATCCCATGCGCGGGCGTCGAGGATGTTCGCGCGGCGGTCGCAGCCGCCCGGCGCGCGCTGCCGTCCTGGGCGGGACTGGGCATTCCGGGGCGCGCCGCCGCGCTCGAGCGCGTCGCGGCCCGCTTCGACGACCCGGCCCTCGTCGAGCGCCTCGCGGGCCTGATCACCGCGGAGATGGGCAAGCCCCTGGCCTCGGCGCGCAAGGAGGCCGGCGGCTTCGCGGCCGGCACGCGCCAGCTCGTCGCCGCGGCCAGCGCCGCGCTCGCGCCGATCGAGGCCCGCGAGGAGCAGGTCCACACGCGGATCACCCGCGAGCCGCTCGGCGTCGTGGCCGCGATCACGCCCTGGAACTTCCCGCTCGGCATGGCGCGCGAGGTCGTCGTGCCCGCGCTGATGGCCGGCAACACGGTGGTCTTCAAGCCCTCGCCCCTCGTGCCGCTGACCGGCGCCGCGCTGGCCGAGGCCTTCGCCGCCGAGCTGCCCCCGGACGTGCTGGTCCTCGTGCAGGGCGGTGACGAGACCGGCAAGGCCCTCGTCGCGGCCGATATCGACATGGTCGGATTCGTGGGCTCGGTCGAGGCCGGCCGCCACATCATGGCCGCCTGCGCCGGCGGCCTGAAGCGCCTCGTGCTCGAGCTGGGCGGCAAGGACCCGATGATCGTCTGCGCCGACGCCGACCTCGCGGCCGCCGCGAAGTACGCGGTGCGCGAGTCGATGCGCAACAGCGGCCAGGTCTGCTGCGCGGTCGAGCGCATCTACGTCGAGGCGCCGGCCGCGGCGCGCTTCACCGAGCTCGTCGTGCAGGCCGCGCGCGCGGTCACGGTCGGTGACCCGCGCGACGAGGTCTTCATGGGCCCCATGGCCAGCGCCGAGCAGCGCGCGCACGTGCTGGCCCAGCTCGCCGACGCCCGCCAGCGCGGCGCGAAGATCGCGCTCGGCGGCCGCGCCATGCCGGGGCCGGGCTTCTTCCTCGAGCCGACCGTCGTCACCGGCGTCGACGAGTCGATGGAGCTGTCGCGCCGCGAGACCTTCGGGCCCGTGGCCTCGATCCGCGTCGTGCAGAGCGCCGAGGAGGCCGTCGCGCTCGCCAACGCCTCGCCCTACGGCCTGGGCGCCAGCGTGTGGACCGCCGACACCGCGCGCGGCCGCCAGCTCGCGGCGCGACTCGAGTCGGGACAGGTCGGCGTGAACCGCGGCCTCGGCGGCGCCGGCGACCCGCCCTGGTGCGGCGTCAAGCAGAGCGGCTTCGGCTTCCTCGGCAGCCCCGATGGCCACCGCCAGTTCAGCCGCCCGCTCACCGTGTCGTGGAACGAGCCGGCGTGAGGCCCGCGGCGAAGGGCAAGGAGCGGGGGAAGCGGAAGACGGGCCAGGGCCCGTGGTTCCAGGACGGCATCCGCTTCGCGTGCACGGCCTGCGGCAATTGCTGCCGCAATCACGGCGAGGGCTACGACTACGTCTACTCGACGATGCGCGAGCGGCGCGCGATCGCGGCGCACCTGCAGCTGCCGCAGGCCGAGTTCGAGCGCCGCTACTGCGAGGACGTCGACGGCCTGCTCTCCTTCAAGAGCGCGCCGCTCGCGGACGGCCGGCCGGGCAAGGGCTGCATCTTCCTGGAGGGCAACCACTGCTCGATCTACGCGGTGAGGCCGACGCAGTGCCGCACCTTCCCCTTCTGGCCGGAGGTGCTGGCCGACCGCGAGGTCTGGCGGCGCGACGTCGAGTCGGTGTGCCCCGGCGTGGGCACCGGGCCGGTGCACGACCTGGCCGAGATCCGCGAGACCGTCGAGCGCCAGCGGGCCTTCGAGCCCGACTGACGGGGCCGGCCGAACTCCCCTCTTTCGTCGGGACGGCCTTCCGAGCAGAATCGCGCGGCTCATGCCCACCCCTCCCGCCCGCTTTCTCGACGCGGCCGCCGTCACCGCGCTGCTCCCGCCTCCCCTCGAGCTCATCGCGCTCTGCGAGGACGTGCTGCGCAAGCTGGGCCCGGACGGCGCCGCCGCGTCGGGCGCTGCCGCCGCCGGCGCGACCTGGCGCCGGAACCACGAGGCCGGCGCCCTGACCGGCCGCGCGCCGCTCGCGGCGCTGCTCGACGCGCCGGGCGGCGCGCCGCGGCTGGTGCTCGAGCGCGCGCCCTTCGTGGACGCGCGCCTCGCCGCCTGCGCGGCGCTGGCCGCCAAGCACCTCGCCGACCCGCGCTCCGAGGTCGTCACCCTGCTCGGCTGCAACGCGCGCGGCCGCGCCGCCATCGAGGCCCTGCTCGCCGTCTACCCGAAGATGGAGCGCATGCTCTGCTACGACCCCGACGTCCGGGCGCAGGCCGAGTTCGCCGACTCCGTGATGACGAGCCACGACCTGGCCTCGATCATCCCGCCCGAGCCGCGCGAGGCCACCGAGGGCGCGCAGATCCTCGTCACCTGCCAGGCGGTCGCGAAGCCGCCCAAGCCGGTCATCGGCGCCGACTGGCTGCAGACCGGCACGCTGTGCCTGTCGCTCGACCTCGACGCGAGCTTCATGCCCGCGGCCATCGCGCGCGCCGACCGCCGGCTGACCGACGACCTCGCCGGCTGGCGCGACTGCGTCGCGGCCGGCCACCTCGCGGGCTGGGCCGAGCCGCAGGAGGAGCTGGCCGCGGTGGTCGCGGGTCGCGCGCCCGGCCGCGCCGCGGGCGCGCCGATCATCGCGCTCACGCTCGTCGGCCACCCGGCGCTCGACGCGGCGCTGGCGGCCGAGCTGCTGCGGCGCGCCGAGGCCAGCCAGCGCGGAACGCTTCTGCCGGCATGAGCGGGACGCACGGCCTGGCGCTCGTGACGATCCCCACGCTCAACGAGCGCAGCAACCTCGACTGGTTCATGGAGGGCATCCAGCGTCTGGGCGATGAGCGCATCCACGTGCTCGTGGCCGACGACGACAGCCTCGACGGCACGTGGCGCACGTACGGCACCAAGTACGCCGCCGACAGCCAGCGCTGCCACCTCATGCGGCGGCCGGGCCACGACAAGGGACGCGGCTACGCGCTGCGTGAGGCCTGGACCTGGGCGCTCGACCACGAGCCCCGCTACGACTTCGTCGTCGAGATGGCCGGCAACCGCACCGACGACCCGGCCTTCCTGCCGCAGATCATCGAGCGGCTGGCCGCGGGCGCGGACGTCGTCGTCTGCGAGCGCAGCGCGGCCCCCGGCGGCGCGGCCGGCACGCCGCGCAAGCGCTGGGGCCTGCGCGGGCTGATCGGCGCGCCGGCGGCCGTGAGCGACTACGAGAGCGGCTACCGCGGCTTCTCGCGGCGCGCGCTCGAGCTCATCGGCCCGAAGTCGCTGCGCAGCGGCGACCACCGCATCAAGGCCGAGGTCATGGCCAAGGTCGGCTCGCTGGCCCGCAAGCACGGCCTGAAGGTCGAGACGATCCCCGTGCCCTTCTCGCCGCCCGACCCCACGCACGTGCAGGGCGGCAACACGGGCTTCGGCGCGGCGCTCGGCCTGCGGCTGCGGCGGCTGACGGGCGGGCTGTAGCCGGTACGACCGGCGCGACCGGCGCGACGGCCGCCCGCGGTACAGTCCGCGACCGTGAGCCCGCCCGCCGACTCGGCCCTGAGCGGCATCGACCTCGACCTGGCCCTGGTCGCCGGCGGCATGCTGCTCATCGCCGCGCTCTACGCCTGGATGCTGCGCCGCAGCCGGCCGATGCTCGCGGTCGAGCGCGACGGCCTGCACGTCGACCACCGCACGCTGCCCTGGTCGGAGGTCGAGCGCGTCGTCTACGCGCGCGGCGGGCAGGGCGCCCTGCTGCGCGTGATCACGAAGCACGGCCTGCTCGTCTTCCGCGAGGAGCAGCTCATCCAGCATCCCGACGACGTGCGCCGCCGGATCATCGAGGGCGCGGGCCTGGTGCGCGCCGACGTCGCCGAGATCCCCAAGGGCATGGCGCTCCTGCCGGGCGACAAATACGAGGAGTGGCGCCGCCCGCTCCCCGGCGAGTTCGCGGCGGCGGCCCGCGGCACGGTCGGGCCGCGGCCCGTCACGGCGAAGCCCGGCACGGGCTCGGCCAAGGACTCCGGCAAGAAGGCTGCCGTCGGCCTCGCGGCGCTGCTCGCGCTGATCGCCAAGTTCGGCAAGGCGCTGGCGGTCGGCCTGAAGTTCCTGCTCGGCGGCGCCAAGCTCGGCGGGCTGCTGCCCACCGCGATCACGATGCTGGCGAGCATCTGGGTCTACGCGCAGCTCTGGGGCTGGTGGTTCGCGGGCGGCCTCGTCGGCCTGCTCCTGCTCCACGAGCTCGGCCACGCTGCGGTCATCAAGGCCAAGGGGCTGCGCACGAGCCCGATCGTCTTCCTGCCCTTCTTCGGCGCGGCGATCGCGATCAAGGACCAGTACCGCGACGCGTCCGTCGAGGCCGAGACGGCCTGGGGCGGCCCGGCCATCGGCACGCTCGCGGCGTGCGGCTGCTTCCTCGCCTTTCTCGCGACGGACAACCCCTTCTGGCTCGGGCTGGCCTACACGGGCGCCTTCCTCAACCTCTTCAACCTGTTGCCGCTCTCGCCACTCGACGGCGGACGCATCGTGACGGCGATCTCGACCTGGCTCTGGGTCGTCGGGCTGCTGCTGGCCGTGCTCCTGCTGCTCTACACGCACAGTCCGCTCGTGCTCATCGTGGTCGTCGTGGGCGCGCTGCGCGCGCTGCGCGACTGGCGGCTGCGGCGCGCGGGCACGGCCGGCGACTACTACGACCTCGCGCCGCGCTACCGCGCGCTGATCAGCGCCGGCTACTTCGGCCTGTGCGCCTTCCTCGGCTGGATGACCTGGCACACGCACGTGCTCCTGCAGGCCGTGGTCGCCGCCTGACCCGTGCTCATCGCGCAGTGGATCGTCGGCGTGGCGGGGGCGTACCTCGCGGTCGGGCTGCTCGTCGCGATCCCCTTCGCGCTGCGCGGCTGCCAGCGCATCGACCCGGCCGCGGCGACGGGCACCTGGGGCTTCCGCGTGCTCATCGTGCCGGGGGCCGCGGCGCTGTGGCCGCTGCTGCTGCGCCGCTGGCTGGGTGGCGTGCGCCATCCGCCGGCTGAGCGCAACGCGCACCGCGACGCGGCGGGTGACGCGGCACGCGGCGCGGCGGGCGGCGAGGACGCGCGATGATCCTGCGGCTGCGGCGCGCGCACCGGCGGGCCACGCTGGCGGCCACGCTGCTGGCGGGGGCGGGACTGGCGGCGGCCGTCGCAGCGCATGTCCCGGGCGCGCAGCCGGTGCCCACGCCCGCGGCGCTCGGCGCGCTCGATCTGCCGGCGCTGCCGGTCGGCGCCCGGCTGCTCGGCGCGGCGCGTCTCGGCGACGCGACCGCGCGCCTTTACGCGGTGCCCTCCGGCCCGGCGCTGCTCGAGTTGCAGACGGCGGAGAGCGACGGCACGGTGCGCGGCCTGCCCGCCCAGCCTGACGTGCTGCTCTACTGGGCGGCCGGTGCGACGACCGACGCGAGCGAGCCCCTCGCCGGGGCTTATCTGCTCGGCGCCGCACCGACCAACGGCGCGGCCCGCCGTTATCCGCTGCCCGACCATGCGCTCGAGGGCAGCGGTCGGTTGCTGCTGTGGAGCCTGGGCCACCACGAGCTGGTCGCCGTCGGGCCGTCGCCCGAGCCCGGCGCGTCCGCGGACGAAGCGAAGCGATGAGCGTCGGTTACCGCGCCGTCGGCTGGAACCCGAGCAAGCGCCGCTACGACCTCGTGCTCGCCGCCGGCGTCGCGCTCTACCTCGCGCTCTTCGCGCTCGTCTCGCTGACGCGG
>Ga0111538_10014011_pt1 | contig 10574 bp, 8 predicted proteins | sample SoiMethybrSBSTD1_FD_79669 | JGI IMG/M metagenome (GOLD analysis project Ga0111538, IMG submission 79669) | Bulk soil microbial communities from a Populus tree surrounding site in Tennessee, USA - Soil MetaG P. TD hybrid SBSTD1 (version 2)... | ecosystem: Environmental > Terrestrial > Soil > Tree... | reverse complement strand
TCCCCAAACGAACACGCACACGCTCAGCAAGATCCACGGTAGCCATGCCTGCCGCAGCCGCACTGGATCGGCTTTCGCGGGCAATTCTGCCTTCGCCTCAGCCGCGCTGGCCTTTGGCTTCCAAAACCGCAACAGCACCACCGTCGCGCCGATCGACACCAGCGACGCTACGATGTCGACCAGCCACGGGCCGTGAAAATTTGACACGAGAAACTGGGGAATTGCGAACGCGACGCCCGCTGTCAGCGCGGCCGGCCACACACCGAGCATCCCGCGAAAACCGCTGAATGCCCACACCACCCAGAACGGCACGATCATGGAAAAAAATGGAAGTTGTCGCCCCGCCATTTTTGACAGGGACAATTCATCGATGCCAGTCACCTTGCTCAGGGCAATGATTGGAGTGCCCAAGGCCCCGAACGCCACTGGCGCCGTGTTGGCGATGAGCGACAACCCGCACGCCGAGAGTGGCTTGAAGCCGAGTTGAATCAGGATGGCGGCGGTCACGGCGACAGGCGTACCGAACCCCGCCGCCCCTTCGAAAAATGCGCCAAACGAAAACGCAATCAGGATTACTTGCACGCGCGGGTCGGGCGCGAGCGTTGCCAGGTGGGTGCGGAGCACCTCGAACAACCCTTTGTTGACGGTAAGTTGGTACAGGAAAATCAGGTTCAGAATGATCCAGCCGATCGGAAACAAACCGAAGGCCGCGCCATAACCGGTCGTCGCCGCCGCGGCCGATGCGGGCATGCGATAAATGGCGACGGCAATGGCGACCGCTACGGCAAGACCGATCAACGCCGCGTAATGAATGCGAATCTTCAATGCCGCGATCGATCCAAGCAGCACGACCACCGGCAACGCCGCCACCAGCGTCGACAGCACAGGACTGTTGAGCGGGTCGTAGATTTGCGTCCACGTTTGCACCGGTGAAACGCGGACAGAAAAGATGGAAACCCGACGAAAGTCCAGTCGCAACGACGTCCTATCTCACGGAGCCCGCGATCCACTCCAGATACCGCCGATTACCCTCCGCAATTGGCAACACAACGAACTCCGGGGTGTCGTAGGGATGATTCGCCAACACGCATTTCTCCAGAGCGGCCAGTCGCGCGGCCGTGGTTTTGATGAGCAGCAACAGCTCGTTGCCCCGCTCCAGTTTTCCTTGCCACCAGTAATGCGATTCCAGCCGCGGCACGATGTTCACGCACGCCGCCGCCCGCGCCTGCAGGCAAGCCTTGGCCAGGTTGCGCGCCACGTCCAGGTCTGGCACGGTCACGAGGACCACTGCAAATTGCTTTACTGCGCGCCGTCGACCACCTGGCATAAAATAGGTTCCGTTTTGCGGCCCGTACGTTCCTCGTATTGTCGCGCAACTGTGCGCATGAAATCTTCGACGCCGTCGCGCCGCACCAGGTTGATTGTCGCCCCGCCAAACCCGCCGCCGGTCAGTCGCGCGCCAAGGCCACCGGGATGCGCCCGAGCCAACTCGACGAGAATGTCCAGTTCCGGCGTGCTGTTCTTGAAATTGTCCCGCGAACTTTCGTGGCTCTGAAACATGTATTGCCCAAACTGCTCGAAGTCGCCGTCGCGCAGCGCACGCGTTCCATAGACCACTCGCTGAATTTCACCGACGATATGCAACGCGCATTGGTGCTCGCGCTCTGAAAGTCTCGCGCGGTTCGCCGCAAGCATCTTCGCGTCCACCGAACGGAGCGTCTTCACGCCGAGGTTTCGCGCCGCCGCCTCGCAATGTTCGCGCAGCGCGTTGTATTCGCCGCCCACGAGGGCGTGCTTCACGCCTGTATTGCAAACCACAATCGCGATCTCACCAAACATCGGTACCGGCTCGACAACGAGCGATTGAAAATCGATTTCGATCGCGTGATACGCCCGGCCGAACAGGCTGGAAATCTGATCCAACAATCCGCACCTGACTCCAACAAAATTATTCTCCGCGGCCTGGCAAAGCTTCGCCGTTTCCAGCCTTTCCTGAGGGCTCAGCGGCGGCAAATCCCCATCATCATCGCGCTCCGGGGGCGTGCCCAGGCCCGTGATAATTAACGAATAAGGGCGCAGCTTGCGGATCGTAAGAGCCGTCGCCACTTCGATCGCGGCCGAACTGCTCATGCCCGCGCCCATCGGCAGCGTGCCGTGAATCACCGCGTTGAACCCGCCGAAGGGCACGCCGCGCTTGCGCAATTCACTCAACACCCCCTTCACGTAGTCAGCCCACGGCGCCGCTGGATTTTTCTCAAGTCGCGAAGTCGAAAACTTCTCCCGCTCCGGGAACGCCGTGGATGCAAGATCAATCACGCCGTCGTTCCGCGACGTCGACGCCACATACACGAAGCGGTCCACCGCCAGCGCCAGCACCAATCCCTGATTGTAATCGGTGTGGTTACCCAACAATTCGAGCCTGCCCGGCGCTCGCACCACGTGCGGCGGCGCGTGGCCGAAGAGCTTCTTGAAATGTGTGATGACCTCGGTGTTTTGCCGCATGCCCGCGCCCAATGTAGCACCGCGCCCCACGAGTGACTATTGAATCCGCGGCGGCGCCTCCCCCACAGTGGATGCTTGCTTCAGCACGATCAGGCTGCTCAGCACCGACCAACCCCACGCGAATGTCGACAACCCCAGTCCGAGCCAAAGCACCCACAGCCAGGGCTGATAATGAATCGTCAGGTCTTCGGGCGCTCCCGTCCCCATGGAACGTTTCAACGCTTCCACGGACGAGACCAGATACCAAAACATGAAGCCTGCGAACATGAAGAACCCAAGCGTCATCAGCGCCACCTGGACGTAGCCGATGGCGCGCCCTGCCATGATCGTGCCCAGGCCGGGAAACGCCAGCGCGTTCATTCCGAGACACACCACGGCCCGTTTCCGAGTGATAATTCGCGGCGGTTGCTCAGCCATGGCCGCGGACAATAGCGATCTGGCGCGAGCGCGTCACGGTTCTTTCAACGGGCGACCCTCGGCATCCGTCGTGATCGAGCTGCCAACCAGAATCAAAATGCCCTCAATGAAGCCCCAAATCGCGCCGAAGCCGCAGGTGACCGCGGTCACAAGGATTTGCACCACGCCGATCGCCACGTAGCCCAGGTAAAAGCGGTGCACTCCCGCCCAGCCCACCAGAATTCCGAGCAGACCCGCGACGAGTTTCGACTTGCGCTGGTCCACTGCCCCTAAATAGGGCGGCGTCGGCGCGGCCACCGCGCTCGCCAATTCTGCGAACTCGGGGTAGGTGGTGAGCGGCTTCCATTCCTGTGAGCCTTCGGCCTGTGCCAGCGTTTGCGCATTCGCGCGTCCCGCAGCGATCCACTCCCGAATCTGCACGCCAGTGGCCGGCCCGTACTGCTGCCCGTCTCCGCCTAGGATTTTATACATCGTCTGAGCCTTTGTTTAGCTACTCTCACAACACGCTACCGTGCCACGAAGTCGCTGAAATCTGCGGGAAAATCAGGGGTCCCATCGCACATTTTGCACGGCCGAGTGCGTTAGTTGCTCTCGCTTGCCGTTCACGTAAACCACATTGTAGTTTCGCAGATGCCGCGGGTCCGGGAGCATCTGTTCCGGGCCGCCGCTCACGTTCCAACCACCGGGAATCTCGAAAAACAGCACCGTCGACGGGTTCACCTCGTCGAGCGAACGGCCACTCAAGGCCCCATTGAACCCATAGCCGCAAAGCTGCGAATCTTCGCTCGGGCAATAAAAGGCATTCTGATTTTTGAGATGCGGCTTGAGCGCGTCGCACCAGTTCGACGCGTCCGGGAGCTTGTTCCCGGAATTCTGCGCGTAGGCTTTTGCCGCCGCGGCCAGCTCTTGCATTTTGTTGCCGCACTGGATCGTCTGCGCGCGTGCCTTCGCCTTGGCCAACGCAGGGAGAAACATCGCCGGCAGGAAAATGAGACACATGAATGCCGAGACGCAGATGCCCGCGATGGCCAGCCCACGGCCCTTCAGTTGGCCCCGGCTTTTATTGATGCTGCTAAGCGCACCGATCCCAAGCCCGATCCCCGCAAGCGCCGAGAACGGAATGCACCCGAGAATTCCACAGATGAGCGATGCGATGGCCAAACCGCTGGTCCGCGTCGGCGCACCCGGAAACGGAGGAGGCGCGACGCCACTCGGTACTGGCGGCGGTGGACTCGCAAACAGCGCGGCAAACTCCGGAAAATCACCGAGCTTCTTCCACTCGGTGCTGCCTTCCATTTGCACCTGCGTGGTCGGTATGGCGCGCCGGCTGGCGATCCACTCCCGCAGCGTGTCCGCCGAAACGGGCCCGTAAATCTGTCCATCGCCGCCGACAATTTTATACATGCGATTCGGGTGCTAGGGGTTGAGATAGGTGAAAGGCGCGACCGGCAAATTGCGCAACACCCCAAATCCGATGATCACACCCAGCAGCGCCCAAACCCACTTGGGAGGAATCGACGTCAGGCTTGCGGGCCGATAGATGATCCATGCCAGGCCTGTGATCGGGAACAGGACAAAAGGCAACGGGTTGAACCGAAAAGCCGCCGCAAAATCACCATGCAAAAGACTGTGCGCAGCGCGCAGCGATCCGCAACCCGGACAGGACAGACCTGTCGCAAGGTGAAAGAGACACTTTGGGTAAAACGGATACTCGGCCGGCGCAAAAAAGTACAGCATCACAGACCCGGCGGCCGCGGCGACGATGACCGCGACCCACCAAAGGATTCTCCGGCCCTGGAATCCTGAAATCATAATTGAAAGGCGTCAGAGAACCCCTGGGCGAAACGCCCTAAAAAGTACAGGGCATAAAGGCTGTTCACCAGGATCCCGATGCCAAAGGCAATCCAGCACCACATTCGCGCGTTTCGGGAAGCCCGCATAGCCCCTGGAATGTCGCCCAGCGCCAGCTTCGTGTTTACCTGGCCGGCATAGACAATGGCGGCTATTCCGAGCGGCAGACAGCAACACACCGTGGCGACAATGGATTGCCACAAATAGTTGGGTATGTCGGCGGCAGGTTGGCTCCCGACGTAACCCGGGGCCGGGCCAGGGACGCTCGACGCAACCGGCGCCAGCAGATCGCCGACCTCCGGGAAACTGTTCAGCGGCTTCCATTCCGTGCTGTTCGGGCCCTGCACAAGAGTCTGGCTGTTCGCCCGCCCTTCCCTGATCCACTGCCGCAATTGATCGGCACTGACAGGCCCGTACTCCTTCTGGTCCGTCCCGAGAATCTTGTACATGGGAAAGAACTGGACGAAACCCCAGCTCCAGTCAAGCCGTTCGCACTTTTATCAGCGGGTGTATTCCCCGCTCGACATCCTACTTTTCAGTGAGCTCGACGTCACCGGTCCATGCCGCGGCGGCCGGTTCTTTGCGCACCTCCTCGATCCGTTGCAAATAGAACCGCGCTGGTCCGTCTTCTTTCCGAAATTCGAGCACCTTCCGAAACTCACGGCCGGCGGCCTCGAAGTCGCCGCGGATAAACGTCTCGAGGCCGGATGCGAAATGGCTCTGCCACGGCTCCGGCGGGCCGGTTGCCCTTCCAAGGAGTTCAAACACTTCGACCGACTTCTCAAATCCCTTCAGCCGAAATCTGCCGAGGAAGCGCGTCGAAAATCGCTCTGCTGTTTCGGCCCGGGTCGCGCCGGTGATGAGCACCGTCGTACCGAGATGTTTGTTCAAACCCTCCATGCGCGAGGCGAGGTTGATGCTCTCCCCGAGCGCCGTGTAATCGATCCGCTCGACGCTCCCGAAGTTGCCTACGTTCGCCACGCCGGTATGCAGACCCATGCGCGTAACCAGCGGCTGTCCTTTCGCATGCTGAACACCCTGCTCGCGAAAGCGCAGTGCGGCCTCACATGCCCTTGCCGCATGGTCGATCTGTTGATCAGGCGCATTCCAAAAGGCGAAGATCGCGTCACCGATGTACTTTACCACTGTGCCATCCGTCGCGTGGATGCACTTCGTCACTGCCGTGTGAAAGTAATTGTTCATCAACTTCGCGAGTTCGTCGGAGTCCATCCCTTCGGAAAGGCTGGTGAAATTGGCGATGTCGGTGAAAAGGATCGTGAGCATCTGTTTTTCGGCGCCGGGCTGCCGGAACTTCTCGTCGTCCGCGAATTTCTTCACCAGCTTCGGTGAGAGGTAGAGCGAGAGGGTCTGCTCATAAAGTCGGCGCTCGAGGTAGAGGCGGAACGAGTTCACGGTCACCGACGCGACCCAGACCACGCCAAGCTGCGTCACGGGCAACAACCAGGGAAACCATACGTTCCGGCGTAACAAGGCGTAGCTGGCAAGCAACGCGCCGCCGCTGGCGATCACCGCCAAAGCTGTCGCCGACCATGGCCGCGCCTGCATCAACACGTAACCGAGAAGCGCGCCCACCAATATGAGCACGACTGCCTCTGCTGTAATCGAAGTGCGGCGCCACCAATCTCCGCGGACAAGGTTCAGAAACGCGGTCGCCTGGATTTCCACTCCGGAGATAAAGGGCGTTTCGCGTCGTAGAAACGTGTAGGGAGTCAGGTACTCGTCCTTGCGCTCGCCCGCAAAACGGGTGAGCACGCGAGCACCGACAAACACGACCTTATCAAGAAACAATTCAGGTTGGTCGACCGCCAGCGCGTCGGCGTAGCTGACGAAGGGCAGTGAATCGGCCGGCGCATAATATTGAAGCCAGCGCGATAAAGGTTCCGCGCCATTGGTGTCGAGCTGAACAGCGCCAACGAACTCTGCGGCCGTCCACCCCAGGCTGGAGAGTTGCTCATGCGGAGGACCGGGCGTGTGCTGTCGGACAATCAGGTCGCGGTTGGGCAGGACTTGCGCGGAGCCGACGTGCGCCGCGGCTTTAAGTAATACATCGATCGGAGGCCTAAACTTGCTCCCAAAGCGGCCTATCGGCTCGTTGTCGGCCGCGATGATCACGCGCTTGCTGGCTGCAAGCGCCTCGGCCAATCTGCGATCGGCCTCCGGCCCGTTCACGGCGGGGTCGCTGAACACGACGTCGAAGACGATTGCCTTCGCTCCCGCGGCGGTGAGCTTGTCGACCAGTTGCGCGTGTAACGTCCGGTCCCACGGTGCGTTCAATGGCTGGCCGAGCTTTTCGTGCGAGGCTTCGTCCATGAAAACGAGCACGGCGTTCGTCGGCACTACAACAGGCTTAAAGATCGTCAGTAGATCGTAGCTCAGGTTCACCAGCCCAGAGCCAACGGTCAGTTGATGCACCGCCAGGCCAGCCACCACGGCGAGGACCGAACCTGAAACTCCGACGATCCAACGCTTACCGAATGTTTGTTTGAAGCTCACGATCCGTCGCGAGTTGAAGAGTTAGAAGTAAAATTTGAGGTTCACGGCCAGGGTGCGGTCGCGCGGCAGTTCGTTGTAGAGATTCAACGGGTTAAGCTGGTAGTCCTCGTCGGTGACGTTCAGCAGGCCGACGCGCACCTCCGCGTGACGCCGCCAGAACCGCCACCCGGCATAAAGGTTGAGCTGCCAGAAATCATCACCCGGAATGTCCGGCTGGTAACCCTGATTCGATTGCTGCGTCCAGAGGCCGTTGACCGAAGCGAACAGTCCCGAAGGATGATTGAAATTCGCGAACAGTCGAACCTGGTGGAGAATCGCCGTGACATCGCGATTCACGCCGGCTGCGCCCGGCACATTTCGCGGCACGTCGGTGAGGAAGGACTCGAAATCCGCTTCGCTCCGGCGGTAGCTGGCGCCGAGGCTCCATTCCTCGCTCAACAACTGGTTCACAGTGAAACGCAATGTGCGCTCTTCAAAGTCCAAACTCTGACGCGTGCTCGAAGGGCTGTCGGGGACCAGGAAGAAAGAATTCGTCAACACTCCAATTCTGCGATCGCCCTCCGACTGCAGCAGTTCCGCCTCGACCGCTAGATACGTGCGTGTTTTGCGAACGAGATGATCCAGGCCCAGGCCAAATGTCTGGAACTCTGTGCCAGGAACGAGTCCGGCCACCGATTCCGGCACGAGACTGCGGAAGGCCTGGTTGAATCCGGCGATCTGGGTTGGTTCCAGGCGCAGACTTTGATCGAAGTAAACGCCGCCGAGCGAGCGCGTGTAAGCACCGCGCAGGTGAGTATCACGCCACGGCGCGTAAATGAACCCGACCTTCGGTGAGAACTGGTCTTTGGTATCTTCGCCGTCGGACACCGGTACCGTGTCGTTATTCAACGGGTAGTGCAGGCGGTCGTAGCTTATGCCGGCGGTCAGTTGGAGTTGCTTCCAGGGTTGCCAATGATCGTAAGCGTAAACGCTGATCCGATCCAGGTCGGTCTCGATGTGCTGATTGATCGGTGACCCGATGATGGGGTTCAGTTCCGTGTCAGTGTCGGAAGACCCGGCCTGATAACGGGCCCCTCCAATGAGCGTGTGTTTGCCGAGTTCGTAAATCTGCTGCAGTTCCGCGGTATAGGCCTCCAGTTCGCTGCGATAGGCAATGTCGAACCCGATCGGGTTTATGACGCCATTGATGCCGCCGCCTCCGAGACCGTAGCGAACAAACAGGAGTCGAGGATCGGCGTCCGTCAATTCCAGCGTGTCGTCGAGCCGGCCCGCAAGGGCAAGGGTGTGAACACCGGGTCGCCACTCGCGGTGATAACCTAGAAATACATTCGGCTCCTGCCGTTCTTCGACGCGCAACGAGCGGCTGGCCGATGCCTCGTCGTAATACTGCGATACATCGCCGGACTCCGCGCGATAGTATTGCGCCTCGACGTAAACACTGTCCTTGCGCGTAAGCTGTTGTTTGAACCTTGCTGAGAGCGCCAATTGCTCGAGGTCGTTGTTGGGCCGTTGACCGTTATCGGAGCGATAGAATGCATCCACCGAATAGCTGCTGTTGCCGAGCGTGCCGTATTGCGACGCGGACTGAATCCAATGCCCGTAACTCAGATATTCAGTGCTCGAGAAAATCCCGAAGTGGTCCGTGTCAAAAAAACGCGAGTATTCCTGCGCCGAAATGTTTTGTGAAAGATGTCCGCCTCCCACCGGCGCGAGCAGGTTGGCCACGAGCAACTCGCTGAAAAACGGCGTCTCGTAACGCAGGTTGAACGACTTCGGATCGCGCAGGGTGTCGTAGCTCGACGCGAGAAACAGGTGCGCAGAGTAGTTGGCGTAGTCGTAACTCACGGCGCGCTGCGCCTCGCGCACGCTCACATCCTCCAGGCCCGCGTCGCGATAAATCGTCGCCAGGTTCGCGCTGCGCACCGCGCGGTCCTGGTCGAGCAACAATTGCGAACGGTAAACCGCGCGGTTGTCGTTCAAGTCTTGCGACTTCTCGAGATCCTCGACCGCTTCGTTGATGCGATTCTGCCGTTGATTGAGTAACGAAGAATAAAGCCAGGGCGTGGGGTCGTGGGCGTCCAACCGCTTCGCGAGGCCGAGTTCCTTTTGCGCCCGCGCCGGATCGAGCGTGTGGCTGAACGCCTTGCCGAGATAGCTGCGATACAAAGAACGGTTCGGCTCAAGGATGGCAGCCGTCTGCAAATCGCGGAAACCATTATCGGAGTCGCCGGCGCGAATGCGCGCGAGGCCGCGCCCGAGCCACGCATTACCCAGACCGCTGTCGATCGCAATCGCCTCGTCGAAAGCCTTGATGCTTTCCGCGCGTTTGTTTCGGTCAGCGAGCAAAAACCCGCGCAGCGCATGCGCCTGGGCGTTGTGGGGAGACTTGCTCAGGCCGGCTTCGAGCGCGCTCAGCGCACGATCGGTATTCCCAAAGCTGAATTCCAATTCGGCGATCCGCACGTGCGCAAAACCAAAATTCGGCGATTTTGCGACCGCTTCGCGTGCGGCGCGCAACGCGCCTTCGAGATCGCGTTGTGATTGGCGATAGTAAGATTCGGCGAGCCATTCCGTGGCCGTTTTGGGTGAAGGCGCTTCAACAATTCCTCCTTTCACGGCGGCGATCAACCGATCGAGGGCACGGTGGCGAAACATCTGCTGCGCCTGGTCCGCCCGCCCCACACTCAACAGCAAACCGGCCAGGTAGAGCTTTTCGTCATTCGATGCGGGCTGGCGCCCCTCAGGATAAGCGGCGAGCGCCTTCAACAAATCGCCGCTGCGATACGCTTCGAGAGAGCCGGAAATCGTCTGCGGCGCGTCGGCGAGTTGCAGTTCGTCCGCGTCGACAATCGCCGGATAATAGAGCGCCCACTGGATGATGTTGATGGCATCGATCACCGCGGTTTTCGTTGGGGCCTGGCCCGCCTGGACAGTCGCCTGCTCGCCACTCTTTAGAACGAGTTCGCCCTGGGGATTGGATAGAGCCACTTCGCCATCGAGGAGTGTGAGAATCGTGCGGCCATCCTCCGTCACGGCCAGGTCGAATTCGGTGCCGCGGATTGCGCCAGAGGCTTGTGGAGTCCGGAACTCGACTTCGCTGGGCCGCTCGCGGTTCAGGAAATACGTCGCGCCGGAGCGTTGCTCGAGCACGGGCTTGTTGCCGGACTTCGTCGGGGGTTGGATCTCGATCGTGGTCAACTCGCTGAGCCGCAGCACGCTCAAGTCGCTCAGTCGAACCGTGGCGCGACTGCGCATCCCCGTGCGCACGCGATCGCGGATCGCTAGCGCCT
>Ga0111538_10014010_pt1 | contig 10574 bp, 8 predicted proteins | sample SoiMethybrSBSTD1_FD_79669 | JGI IMG/M metagenome (GOLD analysis project Ga0111538, IMG submission 79669) | Bulk soil microbial communities from a Populus tree surrounding site in Tennessee, USA - Soil MetaG P. TD hybrid SBSTD1 (version 2)... | ecosystem: Environmental > Terrestrial > Soil > Tree... | reverse complement strand
TGTTGGAGACGCTGAATCGCTTGTATGAGACGAAATCCCAAATCCCAAATCCCAAATCCCAAGCCCCAACCGGGTAACGGGAGCGAATCGGGATTTGGGTTTTGGGGTTTGGGTTTTGGGATTTGACTAAAGGTTTTGTCTCCCTTGTCGGCGCCGGCCCCGGTGATCCGGAGCTGTGGACCGTACGCGCGGCGAAACGCATCGCGGCGGCAGACCTCGTGTTGTACGACGCGCTGGTGGATGCCGATGCGTTGCGTCGGATGACGCGGGCGCAGTGCTTCTGTGTCGGCAAGCGTGCCGGGCGGGCGAGCGTCAAGCAGGAGACGATCGACAAGCTGATGATCCGCGCCGCGCGCCAGGGGAAGCGCGTCGTGCGCCTCAAGGGCGGCGACCCATTTGTCTTCGGCCGTGGTGCCGAGGAAGCGATCGCGCTGGCGGTTGCCGGCGTGTCGTTCGAGATCGTCCCTGGTGTGACGACCGCGGTGGCGGCGCCGGAGCTGGCGGGCATCCCGGTCACGCATCGAGGCCTCGCGTCCGGGTTTCTCGTGTTGTCGGGGCACACCGGCGACCGATTGGACGAGACGCTGCGTTCCGTGGCGGCGAACAGCGTGACGATTGTCGTGATGATGGGATTGTCCGCGCGCGCGGAGATCGCGTCGCGTCTGATCGCCCTGGGCTGGTCGCCGGAAACGCCGGCGGCGATCGTGTGCGCTGCTGCCACGCCGGACCAATGGACGTGGACGGGGGTGTTGAAGGAACTGTCGGCGGCGACGCCGCCGATGGGTTTGGCCGGCGTACTCGTGGTCGGCGACGTGATTCGAGTTGGTGAAAGGCTGGCGGGGACGGGATCCATTCCGCATCCACTGGCGTCCGAGGGAGTAACGCCCGCGGATGTCGAGGCGGACGTCGAGGTCCGGCTGTCAGGCGAACGGGAGAGGTGAGTTATGGCCGTCATCGATGACGCGAAGGTGCTCGGGCGCGCGCGCCTGGATTTCGCCGACGAACGGGACATCGATCAGTTCGTCGACATGCTGGGCAAGTACGAGCGCGGCGAGGTCACACCGCTCGAGTGGCGACGGTTCCGTCTGTTGCGCGGCACATACGGTCAGCGGCAGGACGGCGTCCAGATGCTGCGGATCAAAATCCCGCAGGGCATCCTGACCTCGTCGCAGTTGCGCGCGATTGGCACCATCTCGGCGAAGTACTCGCGCGGGTTCGGCCATATCACGACGCGGCAGAACGTGCAGCTGCACTTCGTCCTGCTCCGGGACAGCGAGGCGGCGATGCGCGAGATCGCCGCCGAAGGGTTGACCACGCGCGAAGCGTGCGGCAACTCGGTCCGCAACGTGACCGGCTGTCCGTACGCGGGCACCTCGCCGACCGAGGTATTCGACGTCACGCCGTACGCCGAGGCGCTGACGCGCTACTTCCTGCGTCATCCGCTGAGCGGCGTGCTTCCGCGCAAGTTCAAGATCGCGTTCGAAGGCTGCGCGGAGGATCATGCCTACGCGTCGATCAACGACATCGGCTGGCGCGCGCGCATTGTCGACGGTCGCAAAGGCTTCAGGATGACGATTGCCGGCGGTACGTCGATCATGCCGGTGAACGGTTATGTGCTGCACGAGTTCCTGCCGGTCGAAGAGATGCTGAACGCGGCTGAGGCCGTCGTGCGCGTCTTCCACCGGTTCGGTGATTTCCAGCATCCGCAGCGCAATCGCATGAAGTTCACCGTGAAGTCGCTTGGATGGGAGCGCTTCCGGGACGAGGTGCAGAAGGCCTACGAGGGGTTCACGGCCGAGGGCGGTGCGCGACTCCCGTTCGATCCCGAAGCCGTGCGATCGGACGAGGCTCCGGATTGGACGCCGCCGCAGCCGCCGAGCGTCCAGTACGTGGCGGCGATGGCGAGTACTCCGGTGAACGGGCCTGGCATTCTGCCCGGCATGGTCAAGCTGACGCCGCTGCCCGATTCGTATGTGCGTTGGCTCTCCAGCAATGTCAGCCGGCAACGACAGGCCGGTTACTGCCATGTGACCGCCCGCCTTCCGCTCGGAGATTTCACCGCGGGGCAGATGCGTGTGCTCTCGGACCTGGCCGACGCGTATGGCGACGGAACCGTCCGTCTCACGCCGGAGCAGAACGTCGTGTTCCGGTGGGTGCGGCAGGAGTCGGTCGAGCCGATGTATCAGCGGCTCGAGGCCGCGGGCCTCGGCGATCCCGACGCTCGTCGTCTCAGCGACGTCGTCAGCTGCCCCGGCGCGGAGAGCTGCCGTCTGGCGGTGACGCAGTCGCGCGGTCTCGGCCGGCTGCTGACGGAACATCTCAGCGCGCATCCGGAGCTCGTCGACCTTGTTCCGTCTGGCGACATCAAGATCAGCGGCTGCCCGAACGGCTGCGGACAGCATCACATCGGGTCGATTGGATTCCAGGGCAGCATCCGCAAGGTCGCCAGCCGCGCGGTGCCGCAGTACTTCGTGCTGGTTGGCGGCGGCTGCACGGATGAGGGGACCGCGCACTTCGGTACGGTCGTGTCGAAGGTTCCGGCGCACCGCCTCACCGACGCCGTCGATCGCCTGCTCGATCTGTATCGCGCGCAGCGGAACGGCGACGAGAACCTCGGCGCCTTCTTCCGCCGCATTCCGGCGGCGGTTGCCACCGACGCGCTGAAGGACCTGGCGCAGCTCCTGCCGAACGAGGTCACCGACGAGGATTTCATCGACCTCGGTGAGACGCAGGCATTCGCACCCGAAGTGATGGACGGAGAGTGCTCCGCGTAGTACTGCGGGCCTCCGTCGTTGTCTGGGCGCTGCTCATTGCGGCGCCCGTGCGCGCCGCCGACGAGCCGCTCGGGGCGCCATTCACCGCTGGCATCATCAATCCTGAGTCCTTGAAGCGCGTCACCGACGCGCGCATCGGTCACGCGCGTGCGCTGCTCGACGCGATGCTTGCCGTCAAGGGGCGTCGCACCCTCGCCAATACCCTTCGACCCTACGACGACCTGCTCGCGGAGCTGGACACCGCGAGCACAACGGGTCGAGTGCTGTCGACAGTGCATCCCGACGCGGAAATGCGGCAAGCGGGCGAGCAGGCAAACCGCTCGGCGGACGCACTCATCGACGAGATTCGGCTGCGGCCCGACGTCTACGACGCGTTGCGCGCGATCCCGCTGGAGGGCGCGACCGCCGAGACGCGCTACTACATCGAGCGGGAGCTGCGCGATTTTCGGCTGGCGGGCGTCGACAAGCCTGCTCCGGTCCGCGAGCGGGTCGGTCAGCTTCGCAGTCAGTTGACCGCGGCGATGAACGAGTTCCAGCGCCATATCCGCGAGGGCGGACGCAAGGTCGTCGTGCGCGATCCGGCAGAACTCGCGGGTCTGCCGGAGGACTTCATCGCACGCCATCGAGCCGACGCCAGTGGCGTCATCACGCTCTCGACCGATGCCGTCGACGCGCGTCCGGTCCTCCTCTACGCGGCCAGCGATGATCTGCGCCGGCGCACGTATGTGGAGTCGCAGAACGTCGGCTATCCACAGAATGCGGAGGTGCTGAAGCAGATCCTCGTCGTGCGGGGCGAGCTCGCCAAGGCTCTCGGGTTCGAGAATTGGGCCGCCTACGACACTGCGTCGCGAATGGCCGGTGACCCGCGTACTGTCTCCGACTTCATCGACAAGGTGGTTGCGGCATCGGCGGCGGGTGCAGCCCGCGAATATGCGGAGCTCGTCGCGCGGAAGCAGCAGGACGCGCCGGGAGCGCCTTTCAACGCGTGGGATCGGCAGCGCTACGGCGAGCTCGTCCGGCGCGCCAATTACGACTTCGATTCACAGTCGCTGCGTCCCTATCTTCCGTTCGAACGGGTACTGAATGGTGTGCTCAACCTGACGAGCACGATCTTCGGGGTCACCTTCAAACGGGTATCTGTCCCGACGTGGGACCAGTCGGTGCTGGTCTATGAAATGTTCGATGCCCCGGGCCGCCCCGCATCCCAGGGTCGATTGCTCGGGCGCGTGTATCTCGATCTCCACCCGCGCCCGAACAAGACCGCGACCGGCGCAGTGACGTCGACGGTGCGCATGGGAGTCGAGGGGCGGCAGGTTCCCGAGTCGGTGCTCGTCGCGAGCCTGCCCGGCGGTCAGCCTGGCGATCCCGGGTTGATGACACACGATGAAGTGCGCACGCTGTTTCACGAGTTCGGTCACGTGATGCATCGTGTGATTGGCGGCCATCAGCAGTGGAATCGCCTGAGCAGCGTGTCGATGGAGCGCGACTTCACCGAGGCGCCGTCGCAGATGCTCGAGGAATGGATCTGGGATCCGGCGACGCTCGCCACCTTTGCGCGGCACTACCAGACCGGCGAGCCAATTCCCGCGACGCTGGTCGCCCAGATGCGGCGCGCGAGCGAGTTCGGCAAGGCACTCGACGTCCGCCAGCAGATGGTCTTTGCCAGGATGTCGTTGGCCTATCACCAGACGGATCCCGTGCCGCTCGATACGACCGCGCTGGCGATCGACATCCATCGCCAGTACCTGCCATACCCCCAGGCCGAGGGCTCGCATCGCGAGGTGCAGATCACGCAGCTCGCGAACCCCGGCTATGCGAGCACGTACTACGCCTACATGTGGTCGCTGGTGATTGCCAAAGACATGTTCAGCCGGTTCGACCGATCGCATCTGACGGCGCCCGGCGCCGCGATGCGCTATCGCATGACGGTGTTCGCCCCGGGCGGCTCCAGACCGGCAGCGTCGCTCGTACGAGACTTCCTGGGGCGCCCCTTCGACTTCACGGCGTGGCAGGCGTGGCTGAACGGCGACTCGTCGGCTTCCACGCCAACGCAATCAGCCGGACGTCGATCGCCCCCCGCTTTGCCTTGACCGGGAGGGTCTCGACGTCAACCGGCTCCCCCGCGGTCAGACCTTCCACTTCGCGATTCATCTGCTCCTGCAACTGAGCGAGCTCCGCCTGCGCGCTCTCCACGCGATCCTGCGCACGCGTCACGTCCTCGATCTCCTTGGCGGCGCGACTGACACCTCGGGCGGCGGTCGTTGCCCGCCCGAGCGTCGAGAGCGACACGGCTCGACGGCCAAGCACCGCGCCGAGCAGCGTCGCGCCAAAGGACACGGCGGTCTGCACCTTCTGTTGCTGCGCCTGCTGCTGTTCGCGACCGAGCGCCTCCTCCGCCTGGCGCACTTTCGCCGTCACGCGCGCGACCTGCGCCGCGTACTTCGCGCGCAGCTTCTCGACCTGCGCATCACGGACCTCACGCGTCGCCTGCTGCACGCGAATCCTGAAGTCTCGTTCCGATTCGCCCGGTCGCGAGGTGAGTTTGAGCGAGCGGACTGCGTAGAGCGTGAGCGGTCGTGCGCGAACGACCCATTGCTCGAAATCGCGCGACCATTCGACGTAGCGCTTCGGATTGAGCGCGTCGACCGGGGGTCGGGCGAATTCGGCCACGGTGCTCGGGGACGTCGTCGCGAGCTGTTCGGGCAGTTCGGTCTCCGCGTCCGCGCGATCCCAGTCGACGGCGACCGCCCCATCACTGAACGGCACCGTCGCGATCACGTCCTGCGTGACATCGATGCCTCGCCTCGAGTCGGTGTAGTGCACGCGTGCTGCGCCGTACAACACGGGTTCGTACGTGGCTGCGTCCCCGTCCTTCGCGTCGAAGAACACTTCCCGGATCCCCGCGGGGACGACCGGCTTGCTCGTCAGGCTTTCGGCTTTGGGCGCCGGGCTTTCGGCCTGGCCTGACGCCGGGCCGGCCATTGGGACTTGGGATTTGGGATTTGGAGATTGGGATTTGTCTTCTGACAGTCGACGTAGTTCATCACGTCCCAGAGGCCCGCGCAGATAGGACAGCGTCCATCGCGTTTCGAACAGCACTGGCGCCGGCTCGTTCACGTTGTGCATCAGAAAGACGCGGCTCCGCAGCGCCGACAATGTTCGATCGAGCATGGCGCGCTCCATCCCGCCGCCTGCTCCCTCGAGACCATCGAGCACGCGTGTCTTGTCGCGTTCCGTCTGCAGCTTGCCGAGGAACCAGGTGCCGATGTTCGACAGCGCCTTGTAATCGAGATCGACCGGATTCTGCGTCGCGAGCGTGATGCCGACGCCGAATGCCCGGGCCTGCTTGAGCAGCGTCAACAACGGCAGCTTCGATGGTGGATTGGCCACCGGCGGCAGGTACCCGAACACTTCGTCCATGTAGACCAGGGCGCGCAGCGATCCCGTCCCGCGCTGCCGGCGCGTCCACTGCAGGACTGCGTTCAGCAGCAGCGAGACAACGAGCATCCGCTTCGTGTCGTCGAGATGCGCGATCGACACGATCGCGACGCGGGGTTTGCCTTCGGGCGTGAAGAGGAGTGAGGCGGGATCGAGCGGATCGCCGCTGAGCCACACGTCGAAACCGGGCGAGGCGAGCACGCTGTTGAAGCGAAGCGCCAGCTCCTGCCGCTCCCTCGCCGGGTAGAACGTCTCGAGGTCGAGGACACCGACGCGATCGAATGACGGTCGCTGGACCTGCTGGACCAGCCATCCGAGATCCGCCCCCCGTGATGAGCCGCCGGGACCGGGCGCAGTGCCGGCCTGACCAAGGATCGCGGCAATCAACGCCTGCTCGCGACTGTGCTGCTCCACAGCGTCATAGCCAACGAGCGCAAGCAGGCTGGCCGCCGTGCTCGAGAGATCCGCGGCGCGGACGTCCGGATCGTCGTCTTCCGAGGTCGCGCCGATGCTGTTCAGGATCGCAAGCGGTGTCGCGGCGCGGCTGCCAGGTGTGTAGAGGCGCACCTGTGCCGCGGCTCTCAGCATCGCGATCCGCTCCGGTGTCTGATCCCACTCCGCCAAGCCGGCGCGCCATCGCCCCGCCTCGGCAGCGGCATAGTCCTCTGCGGAGAGCTTTCGCGTCGCCGCTTCGGCGGGATCGATCCACGGAAGGAATTCGGATGAGTCGAGGCGAGGAAAAGTCAGCAGCAGGTTCGCGAGGTCGCCTTTCGGATCGATCGCGAGCACGGGCACACCGTCGATCGCCGCTTCCTCGATGAGCGTAATACCGAGACCGGTCTTGCCGCTCCCGGTCATGCCAACACACATGGCGTGCGTCACCAGATCCTTCGAATCGTAGAGGATCGGCTCGCTGGTCCGCGTCTGCGTGTCGAGGTCGTAACGTTTGCCGAGGTAGAAGAGGCCGAGCTGTTCGTATCCGCTCACGTCTCCAATTATGCTTCGCGTCTTTCGCAGGGGCCGCCTTCAGGCGGCCCGACAGGGAGTACTCCATGGCTGACCGCAGACGAGGCGTAAGCAAGGAGCTCAAGAGAGATCAGCAGGTCCGTCGTGAGGTGTTGCGCGATATCGGCGCCGAGATCGCGCAGGACCGCACCACGGCGCAGTATCGCAACCCGAATCGTGATCAGGCGCGCGGCGACTGGGATCGCTCGCGGCGCCATATGGATGAAGGAGGCAGCCGCGACACGGAGAACGACTAGCCCCGTTTGTCTTCGTCGTGCTCGTGAGCCGTCTCTGACTCACCGCGCGCAACGAGCATCTCGCGCTCGATAGCCTCGCCGAGATCGGATTCGGCGCGCGGCGGTACCGATGCGAATCCCGTAGTCTCCGTAACCCAGACGCCTGACATCAGTGACGTGGACGCCTTGGCAGGTTCGGCCGTCCCGATGCGTGACGCCTTTGTCAGGGTTCGTTCGAGCAGCGAGCGGATGCGTCTCTCAGCTTCGCATTCCTCATTCAGCGTCTCTTCGAGCACTTGTGCGGCATCTCGATCACCGAGGCCGATGGCGTACAGGCGTGCGGATCCATAGGCGGCCATCTCGTAGTGTTCGATGTGTTCGGCGGCGGCAAGAATTGCGGCGTCGAGCGGCTCGCCGCGCTCCCACGAACCGTGGCGTTCGCGTGCCTCCTGGATGAGTCCGCGCATGCCGTAACAGGTTGCCCCTCGACGCCGTTCATCGAGATGGTCGAAAAGCGCGTGCAGGCGCTGAACGTGCACGTGCGTCTCGCGGTAGTGTTCGTCGAGCAACGCGCGGACCTCTGCCGAGGTCGCGCGCGCGGCCATCAGCGGCAGCTCTCGCAGCAGCTGTTCCTCGGCATCGAGCACGTCGCTGAGCTCGACCAGGAACACCTCTCGCAATGACACGATTGGCGCTCGATCCATGATGCGACGGCTGTTGCTTGCAGGATGCGCGCCGGATCGCGTGATATCTTCGGAGCGGATGAGGCGTGGTCAAATTCGAATCTCTCGACCCTGAAATTCGCGGAGTCCTTGGGAAGAAGGTCAGCGAGCTCGGCCTTCGTCTCGAAGGCTCGCCGGTCGAGCGATACGTTGGCGAGCTCTACAACGAAATTGCTCGTCGAGGTCTGAAGAAGTTTCGTCCAGTGTGTTACCTGACGGACGAATGGGGCTGCCCGGACCAGCAGCCGGTGCTCGGTATCCCGTTCTACCTTGCCGATCCGAAGCTGCAGCGTCTCGAGAAGGAAGTCGACGCGCTCGAGAACGAGCGGCAAATCATGATGTACATGCGGCACGAGGCGGGGCATGTCTTCAACTACGCCTACCGCCTGTATACGACGCCGGAATGGCGCCGTCTATTCGGTCCGTTCTTTCGCCCGTATCGCGACGACTACAAACCGGTCCCGTTCAGCAAGAGTTACGTGCGCCACATCGAGGGCTGGTACGCGCAGAAGCACCCCGATGAAGACTTCGCGGAGACGTTCGCCGTGTGGCTTGCGCCGCGGAGTCCGTGGAGGCGGCAGTACAAAGGCTGGCCGGCGATGCGGAAGCTCCGTTACGTTGAACGCACGGCCCGCGCGCTCGCCGACGTCGAGCCGATCGTCAAGACCGGCGAGGTGGACATCACGCCCGACGACATCGGTGTGACTGTCGGTCAGTTCTACGAGCAGGCGGCGCAGGAGCGGCAGGCGCGCATCGACATCGCGCTCGACGCGCACCTCGGACAGATCTTCTTCACACGAAAACGAAAGGAATCCAAGCCTGCAGCCGATATCATCAATAAGCACCAGCAGGAGCTCGTCGACAAGATCACGTACTGGACGGGGGTGAAGCGTCCCATCGTCCGCGGATTGATCGACTCCATCTGCCGCACGTGCCGGCGGATGAACCTGTGGGGAGAGGTGGGCGAGGAACCTCGCTACCTCGTCGACGTCACCACCCTGGCGACCACGCTGGCGATGAATTTCCTCACACGAGGAAAGTTCGAGCACTGAATGGGAAAACTGAAGATCGTCGTCCTCTACGATCGTGTCCTCGTCGACGAGGATGAGTCCGCTCCGGCGACCGAGAAGGCGCCGGTCGTGCGGACCCTCAGCAAGAAGGAGGTCGAGGAGGAAGTCGCCGACGTGCTGGTCAAGCTTGGCCACGAGCCGGTGATGTACGAGCTCGATGGGACGCAAAAGAGCCTGCTTGGCCTGGCTCGCCTGGACTGCGACCTGGTTTTCAATCTCGCTGAATCGTTCAACGACGACGACACCGCAGATTTCAAGATCGCCGCCTTCCTCGATCTGCTGCGAAAAAAATACACGGGCACCGGCGCCCACGGGCTGATGCTGGCGCAGGACAAGGCGGTCGCCAAAAAGATCTTCGCGTTCCACGGCATTCACACGCCGGTGTTCGCCAAGAGCTTTCGCGGTCGCCTCGACTTCTCGCACGACCTCCAGTTCCCGGTCATCGTCAAGCCCGCGCGCGAGGACGGGTCGATCGGCATCGAGTTCAGCGCCGTGGTCAGCTCGATTCGCGAGCTGATGGAGCGGATGGACTGGCTGCATGCCCACTTCGATTCCCCGGTCCTCATCGAGGAGTACATCGAAGGGCGCGAGATGTACGTGGGGGTCATCGGGAACGACAAGCCGGAAGCGTTGCCGGTCGTGGAGCTCGATCTCTCGAAGCTGCCGGACGGGACGCCGCGCATTGCGGCCGCCGAAGTGAAGTGGGGGAAGGGGACGGCTGCCTACCGTGATACGAAGTCGGTGGTGGCCACCGACCTTCCCGACGACACGGTAGTCGCGCTGCAACAGACGGCCATTGCCGCCTATCAGGCGTTGGAGCTTCGTGATTACGGTCGCGTCGACATGCGGCTGCAGCCGGATGGGCGCGTCCAGGTGATCGAGGTCAATCCGAATCCCTGGCTCAGCTCACGGGCGGAGTTCGCGATGGCGGCGCGCAAGGCCGGCCGAACCTACACGCAGCTCATTGAGGAGATCGTGGAGCTGGCGGTGGCGAGGCCCTGAAAGAATCCCAAAACCCAAATCCCAAATCCCAAGATGTTCGGCCGTTGGGACTTGGGATTTGGTCATCGGGATTTGGGATTTGATACGCTCCACAAGTAAAGCGTGCGTCGGCGCCCACCGAGATCGGTGAAGTTATCGACGACGTCCGGTTCCCAGTCGCCAATCGGGAAGTTGTGCGAGACGATGCGGGAGCCAGGCCGGAGCTGCTGCATCAGGGTGGGCCGCAGTCGAGCGTTGGCCGACGCAAGCAGGTAAAGCGTGACGACCGTCGCAGGTGAGACGTCCACGGTGAGCGCATCCTGAACACGGAAGGTCACGCGATCGGCG
>Ga0111538_10014009_pt1 | contig 10574 bp, 8 predicted proteins | sample SoiMethybrSBSTD1_FD_79669 | JGI IMG/M metagenome (GOLD analysis project Ga0111538, IMG submission 79669) | Bulk soil microbial communities from a Populus tree surrounding site in Tennessee, USA - Soil MetaG P. TD hybrid SBSTD1 (version 2)... | ecosystem: Environmental > Terrestrial > Soil > Tree... | reverse complement strand
GGGGACGTGATTATTGCTGAGGATACTGTCGGTGATGATTTCTTCATCCTGGTGAGTGGGAAGGTAGAGGTCGTCAGACAAGGCCAGCTACTGATCACCTTGAGTCCAGGAGCGCCCTTTGGGGAGACTGCACTGCTCGAACGCGCCAAACGTTCGGCAACGGTGCGGGCCTTAGAACCGACGAAGGCGATGCTCATTCGTGGCGACGATTTTTATGCTATGCTCGAACAAGAGCCAGCCATGGCCGTAAAGCTTTTACGGAATTTTGTGCTGGCGATGCATCAGCGTCTCCGTACCACGAGCGCTGAGCTCATCGAAGCCCGTGGGGCCCTCGCTGCCCTGCCGCAGGAAATCCTCGTCCATCCTGCTGACACTCCACCGGCCTCATGAGGCCGGGCGCTGCCATCTCTGACAGCACCCTCTCACGGTCGTCGTCCGTCACGCCTGCGCAACTTGCCCCCTGCCCTCTCAGTTCGCGCGAGCATTCTCGCATGCCTTATACCACAATTTTCTGGTCTGGGGTACAATCCGCAACAGAACGTAGTTTAAACACAGGTCTTCCCAGAGTTGGGAGGTGTAGACGTTGATTGGGACACACGTAAGCGTAACGGATGACCTGGCGTTGTTACTTGGGGTGATACCTCCACACATTCGGAGCATGCTAGCGGAGCACTCTAACCACGATGTGCTACTCGAAGTCGTGCTTGATCTCGGGCGGCTGCCACAGGCGCGCTTCCTGGAGCACACGGAGGATCTCCCAGGTCCCCAGGTCTCACGCGAGGATATCGACTACGTAGTCAGACACGCCAGCGTATTCGGAAAGGATAATCGGGCCGGCATTGAGCGCACTTTACACCGTATTTCAGCGATCCGGAACCGTGTGGGCGCGACCATTGGTCTGACCTGTCGCGTCGGGCGGGCGCTGTTTGGTACTGTGGACATTCTGCGCGATGTCATCGAACAGGGGAAGTCCTTGCTCCTACTCGGGCGCCCTGGGGTCGGGAAAACTACCCTGTTGCGCGAAGCGGCGCGTCTGTTGGCAGATGACCTGGGCAAACGCGTCATTGTCGTGGATACATCGAATGAGATCGCTGGCGATGGTGATATCCCCCACCCGGGCATTGGACGGGCGCGGCGTATGCAGGTGCCCTCGCCTACAGAGCAACACGCCGTGATGATCGAAGCAGTGGAAAATCATATGCCCGAGGTCATTGTCATCGATGAAATCGGTACCGAAGCGGAGGCGCTGGCAGCCCGCACCATTGCGGAACGTGGCGTGCAACTGATCGCCACGGCGCATGGCAACACCCTCGACAACCTGTTACGGAATCCCACGCTCTCCGACCTCGTTGGTGGTATCCAGGCGGTTACTCTGTCTGACGAGGAGGCCAGGCGCCGCCACACCCAGAAGACCGTTCTGGAGCGTAAGGCACCCCCAACGTTTGATGTGCTCATCGAGATTCAAGACCGTGACCGCCTGGCCGTACACCATGATGTGGCCACGGTGGTTGACGGAGCATTGCGGGGCAGGGCATTGCCGCCAGAATTGCGGGTGCGTACCGCTGAGGGCGGGTTCGAGGTCCGCCAACTGGACATCCCGGCGGAGCCTGTCAGACTGCCGGGCGAGGAAGACCAGCTACGCGCTATCCCAGCGCGGCGCTCTAGACGGCATATGGTCCGTATCTTTCCGTATGCGGTGAACCGCAACCGGCTCGAACAAGCTATCCAGCGCTGCCGGGTACCAGCCTCGCTCGTCGAGGATCTTGACACCGCCGATCTTATTATGACGCTGAAATCGCAAGAAAAACATCAGTCCAGACGGCTGCGCGATGCCCAAGCCCGTGGGGTGCAGCTATACACTGTCCGACACAATACCGTCACGCAGATGGAGCAGACCCTGCGGCTGGTTTTTGACCGGGGAGAGCGGCGTTCCAACGATGCCCCGGCTATGCGGGAAGCGGAAGTGGCGATCCGTGAGGTTCTCGAACAGTCGCAGCCTGTTGAATTAACGCCGCAGAACAACTATCTGCGCCGCCTGCAGCATCAGCTCGCCGAACGCTATGGCTTATCGACAGAGAGTAAAGGCGTGGAACCACACCGTCGGGTGGTGATTTATCCGCTGTAAACTGGCGGGTCAGTCCGGCGCCGGTGCGACGACGCAGAGATGGGGAGACACGGGGACCGGTGACAGGAACAGACCAGTCCCTCCCCACCGCCTCGCGTCGGTTTTCATCGCCGTGTCTCCCCTCTTCCCGCCCTTAAGAGGGGGATGCCTCGCGCCGTGCCAGGAGACGCTGGATAGTAGGGGCGAGAGTGTCGATGGAGAGAGGTTTCATGAGAAAAACCTCAATCCCCTGCGTCCTTGCCTTATCAGCATTGATGCTATTGCTATAGCCCGTGCAGAGAATAACGGGAATATCCGGGCGAATACGCCGTAAGGCTTGTACTAGTGTTTCACCAGTCATGTACGGCATAGTTTCGTCCGTGATGACCAGGTCAAAACTCTGTGGTGTCTGCAGGAAGACATGGAGTGCCTCATACGCACTGGTACAGGCGACTACTTCATAGCCTAGAGGGGTCAACATGGCGTGGCCCAAATGGGCCAGCGAGGTGTCATCGTCGACGTACAGCACGCGCCCCTTCCCTGGCACACTAGGCTCCGGCAGCGCTGCTATCGTGGGCGCGGCCTCAGCAACTTGCGGCAGGTAGATATCAAAGGTTGTCCCCTGTCCCGGTGTGCTATGCACGGTGACCGCGCCACCATGATGGGTGACGATGCCGTGGACAACCGCCAGGCCCATCCCTGTGCCTTCCCCGACCTCTTTGGTTGTGAAGAACGGTTCAAAGATATGCTCGATGACGTCGGGCGGCATACCATGGCCGGTATCCCGTACGCTGAGCCAGGCGTAGGAGCCGGGCCGGAGTACCGGATACTGCGACGTTGAAGCCCCATGCACCTCCACGGTATCAAGGTGTATTGCCAATGTGCCTCCTACCTCCCGCATGGCATGGACTGCATTGGCGCATAGATTCAGCATAATCTGGTACACTTCCGTGATGCTCGTCAGGACTGTCCCCACATCCTTTTCCACGTTCTGCTGGAGCAGGATAGTCACAGGCAAAGTACGCCGGATCAAGCCGAGCGCCTCTTGGACAAGCAGATGCAGTTTCGTGGGCCTGTGCTCAACATTGACCTGATGGCTGAACGCCAGGATCTGCTGGACGAGGTCTCTAGCACGTTCTCCGGCCATGAACACCTTCTGGGCATTAGACCAAGTTATACTTTCCTGTGGCACATCGTTGAGCACCAGGCTGGTGTAGCCCAGAATAACCATCAGAATATTATTAAATTCGTGCGCAATTCCTCCTGCCAGGGTGCCGATGGCGTGCATGGTCTGCGCCTGGCGCAACTCCGTTTCGAGGCGTTTGCGTTCCGTGACATCGGTAATAAGCGTGAAGCAACCCCGGCAGTGTCCATGGGCATCCAGGTCGGGAATGAACATGAGGTGAAGCACACGCCTGCCGGCCTGGGCCAAGGACATCTCGTGTTCACATGAGCATGTCTGTCCGGCTAAGGCTTCCTCGATGTGAACTCGCATGAGCATATAGGCATCCTGGCCCCAGACATCAGCGATGTGCTTGCCATACAAAGCAGTCCGTGGCTGGCCGATCCATGCTTCACAGGTGCGGTTCGCAAAGCGATAGCACTGCTCGACGTCCACATAGGAGATACCCACCGGCAGCGCATCTGTCACGAGACGGAGCTGTGCATCGCGCTCATTCAGGGCCTTCTGGATGCGTTGGTGCTCCAGACGCGCACGATAGCGCTGCACCACCTCGGGAAGGACAAGCGGCAGCAAGTCGATATAGCCCTGGCTTGCATCCTTAATGATGTAGTCATCGACACCGGCTTTGAGGGCTTCGACAGCGAGATATTCTGCCCCGGCTCCGGTCAGGAGTACGAGAGGGATCGGGATATTACTGGTGCGTAGTTCGCGGTACAGCTCCAGGCCAGACATCCCGGGCAACTTGTGATCAGCCACGACAAGATCGAACGAGGCGGCCTGATCATAGAGTCGAGCCAGCGCCTCCTCAGCGCGCTCACAGATTGCAATATCACACAGCGTTGAGGCTTTTCGGAAGGCGCGGTGAAACGCCACAGCGTCATGTTCGCTGTCTTCAACCAGCAGGATGCGCAAAGGTGTAGAGACTTCCGCGTGAGACATATGATCACTCCGGCAACTCAACTAGCTCCCAGAAAAGATTAATGATTCTGAGAGTTTCAGCGAAGCTATGGAAGCCGACCGGCTTGCTGATGTATGCATTGACGTGCAGGTCGTAACTGCGCATGCGGTCTGCTTCCAACTGGGATGTGGTGAAGATTATGACTGGTAAACAGTGTAACCTGTTATCTTCTCGAATATGCTTCAAAATACTAAGGCCATCGATCTTAGGTATATTGAGGTCGAGAAGCAAGAGTCCTGGAGACGGAGCAACCCCTGGTGCACTATATGAGCCACATTGGTGCAGATAGCTGAGACACGCTTCCCCGTCGGTAACAATATAGAGCGGGTTGGCGATACGATGTATCCTCCAGGCGCGCTGCGTCGCGAGAATATCGTGCTCGTTGTCTTCAACCATGAGAACGACCAACGGCTGCTCTGCCATAGGTGTCTCTCCCTAATGCCGCATAGGAAGTGTCACAAAGAATGTACTCCCCTCGCCTGGGGTCGAAGTAACATACACGGTGCCCCCCATGCGACTGACGGCTTTCTTGACGATAGCCAGACCTATACCTGTCCCTTCGTACTCCTGCTTGGTGTAGAGACGTTGAAATATCTGGAAAATTTGCTCCGAGTAGCGTGGGTCGAGGCCAAGGCCATTGTCGCGGACGTACACCTCGCAATCGTGCTCTCCAACCGGACGCCAGCCGAGTTCGATACGTTTGCGTGGTGCATGGTTGAATTTTGTGGCGTTGCTGATGAGGTTCTGGAAGATCTGGCGCAGCAGGACAGGCTCGACCTCTATGGTTGGCCACGTTCCCTGCCAGAGGATGTCGACATCTTCTGGTAGGCTGAGCGAAGTGATGATCTCTTGCAGGGCCGTGTTGAGATTGACTGCCTGATAGACCAAATCGCGGCTGCCGACGCGTGACAGTTCCAGCAGGCCATCGACTAAGGCTTCGGCTTGCCAGACCGCCAGGCGTAGGCCATCGAGATAGGTTTTGTGCTCATCGCCAAGGCTTGCTCCAAGGTCTTCGCACAAAAAGTCGGCATAATGGTGGATGCCACGTAGTGGTGTCTTCAGATCATGGGAAACTGCATAGGCGTATTGGGCGAGGTCGATGTTCGCTTCTTCAAGCTCTGCGGCTTTATCTTCCAGAGCGGTATTGGCCATAAGCAGTTCTTCGGTCCGTGCTGCTACCCGCATTTCTAATTCGTCATGGGCTTTGCGTAGAGCCTCCTCCGCCTGCTTACGGTCCGTGATGTCCCGGATGGCACTCAAGATAAGAAATTCCTCTTCGGTCCGTAATGGGCTCAAGCTGATTTCAACTGGAAACTCACTACCATCCTTATGCACCCCGTACAAATTGAGACCAGCCCCCATAGGCCGCACACGCGGGTCTGCAAAGAAGTCTGCCCGATAGGCAGGATGGCTGTACTGGAAGCGCTCAGCCACCAAGACCTCGACGGTCTGCCCGAGCAATTCTTCTCGTGACCAGCCAAACAAGCGCTCGGTTTGGGCATTGACCAGGATAATTTCACCGCCCTCGTTGACGACGACCATAGCATCGGGGGGCGCCTCCAAAAGGCTCCGAAATCTTTCCTCAGCTTGCTGCCGCTCGACAATGTGGGCCTGCAGGTCGCGATTCGCTCGCTCCAGTTGGGAAGGGCTTGGGAGTGCGATCAGGGTTGGAATGAGTGGCCATAGTGCTACCGCAGTGGTGAGAGAGGCAGCAGCCGTGAGCAGTTTCACGAGCCCCTCTAAGCGATAGGTGCCATGCCATACCGTCCATAGATTCATGACATGCGTAGTCCCGCAGAGTAAAATAAAGGCACCAAACATTGCTACCATCCATCCATAAGCAAGGTTTCGCCGCTTATGGATAAGATAGATGAGGGCGATAGGGATAGAGTAATAGGCAAGCGCAATAAACGCATCGGAAATGACATGGAGCCATAAGATCTCTGGCAGCCAGAGGTAACAATGTCCATGCGGTTCAAAACCCTTCGAAGAGAGCAGATGTGTGAGGAATTCTATCATGGGGTACTCGTCTCGTGATCTCGTGTGTCACAGCAAGAGATACGCCATCATGGGACTTCAGCATGTTTGCATGCCGCATGGCTTCCTAGACAAGTCAGTCACTGTCCCTTCTGTACTACATGTACAGGGAAGTAGGGAAATTGTAACCACATCATGCTATGATACGCGAAGCATTTTTACTATGTCAAAAACCCTTGTAAGCACGGGGGGCACAACCTATGGCACCAGGTAGTCATCCGCAGTATCGTGTCCTGGTTGAGAGAGATGTCCCTATGCAGACCCGGGATGGTGTGACGTTACGCGCTGACGTCTATCGCCCCGATGCGCCCGGGCGTTTCCCTGTCCTGCTGTCGCGCCTGCCGTACAACAAGCATTTACGGCCGCGCCCGGGCGATATCGACTACTTTGTCGAGCGTGGTTACGGGGTGATCATGCAGGACACGCGCGGGCGTTTTAGCTCTGACGGTGATGAATACTATGCGCTGATCTGGGAGATGCCAGACGGCTATGATGCTGTAGAGTGGGCTGCTAGCTTGCCCTGGGCCGACGGCAACGTCGGCACCATGGGGCAGTCCTACCTCGGTGCCACGCAGTACCTCCTGGCTCCCAGTCGTCCACCCCACCTCAAGGCAGCGTTCCCGGTGTCGGCGGCAGCCGACTTTCATCAGTGCTGGGTCTACCACACGGGTGGAGCCTTCGAGTTTGGCTGGCAGATTCCCTATGCGATCCTCATGGCCCGTGACTCACTGGAACGCCAGGATCTCACCGCGCCACTCTTAGCGACGCTCGAACGCGACCTGATCCCGGCGCCCACACCATTTGCGCAACCCCTGTCGGATCAGGCCTACCGCCGTTTGCCCTTGATGGTCTGGGGTGACCTGCTGCGCCCGGTGGCGCGTTATCTGACCGACTACCTGCGTCACCCTGAGGATGGGCCCTACTGGTGGGCCATTAATGTGGAGCGACAGCACGCCAATATCAATACGCCGATGTACCATGTGACCTCCTGGTATGACATCTTCTTGCGTGGTGGTCTGGCGCACTTCTGCGGCCTGCGCCAGCATGCCATGACCGCGGAGGCGCGCACCCAGCAGAAGATTTTAGTTGGGCCGTGGGCGCACCGTTTTCCCTATACTAGCCCGACGTCGCAGGGGACTGGGGATATTGATTTTGGTCCCAATGCCGGCCTTGCATTGCACGAGACACAACTGCGCTGGTTCGACTACTACCTCAAAGGCATCAACACAGGTATTCTCGAAGAAGCCCCCGTGAAAATTTTTGTGATGGGTGCAAATGTCTGGCGCGATGAGCAGGAATGGCCCCTGGCGCGCACCCACTATACTCCATACTACCTGCACAGCCAGGGGCAGGCCAACAGTCTACGTGGCGATGGACGTCTGGACCCCGTGGTACCGGGCGAGGAACCCGCCGATCGCTTTATCTATGATCCGCATGACCCGGTTCCCACGTGTGGCGGCAACACGCTGATCATTCCCATGGGCGTGCAAGACCAGCGCCAGGTGGAAACGCGCCAAGATGTGCTGGTCTATACCAGTGGACCTCTGACCACGCCTCTAGAGGTGACGGGTCCTCTCGTCGTCACACTGTATGCGGCCAGTAGTACCCCTGACACGGATTTCACCGCGAAGTTGGTAGATGTGCGACCAGACGGCTATGCGCAGAACCTGGCTGATGGGATTATTCGGGCGCGTTACCGCACCTCGCGTATGATCCCTACCTTGCTGACGCCTGGCCAGGTGCACGAGTTGACGATCGACCTCTGGGCCACGAGCCACGTGTTTTTACCAGGGCACAGTCTGCGTCTCGAGATTGCCTCCAGCAACTTCCCGCGTTTTGATCGCAATCTCAATACTGGCGATGATCAGGCTACGGGCAGCCGTTGGCAGACGGCAGTGCAGACCATTTTCCACGATCAGCGCTATCCATCCCATATACGCCTGCCGGTGATTCCGCGGTAGAGGGAGCAGAAACGGGTGAAGCAAAGCACAGCCATATGGCCTCGGGTGCTCCCCTTCGGCCTCTATATGGCTTTTCTCGCCCTCGAATCGTTGCCTAGACTTCGCCAGTGCATGGGTGCCTTTCCTGGCCGAGTCGAGGGCGCTCTTGCCCCTCTGGCTCTACCCGATAAAAATCGTGGTTGTGCTGGGAGCGCTGCTGTACAACTGGGATCACTATGACGAACTCCACAACAAACTGTGTGCGTCTCTGCGTGAGGGAGTTGTAACGATAGGAACGGGTGTGGTGGTCTATCTTGCCTGGGTACGTATGGACTGGTCCTGGGCAATGCTGGGCCAAGGAGCCGGATACAATCCGTGGCAAGCTGGCGCGAGCGCTGGGGTACTACTCGCGGCGGTGCGGTTGTTCGGCGCTGCAGTGGTGGTGCCCATGATGGAGGAACTCTTCTGGCGGTCCTTTCTGCTCCGCTTTGTCATCACCCTGTTTCCGGAAGAGAAGACCAACGTCACCAACGAGTTCACGTCCATTCCACTTGGGATGTTTACCCCCATCTCTTTCATCGTGACGGTAGTGCTCTTCGGTAGTGAACATACCCTCTGGCTCGCCGGCATGATGGCGGGCGCTCTCTACAACCTCCTCCTCTACAAGACGCGCCGCCTCTGGCCATGCGTGCTGGCGCATGGCGTGACCAATCTGCTCCTCGGTGTGCATGTGTTAGTCACGCAGGAATGGCAGTGGTGGTAGGGTGCATGGTCCCTCTCCCAGAGGGAGAGGGGACTAAGAGGCCAGCGCGGCGAGACGTTCTGCCACGGTGTGGGGGACGTTGTAGCGGCGGTTCCATTGTCCCGCCTTCATCACCTGGCCAGGGAGGGCACGACCAATAATCTCCTGCACACGTTTTGATACCTCAATGAGGCCATCCAAATCAATCCCAGTCTCATAGCCCATGGCGTGCAGGCAGTGCACCAGATCTTCGGTGCAGACATTACCCGTAGCGCCGGGGGCAAACGGACAACCACCGAGGCCGCCAATCGAGGCGTCGAAGTGCCGCACGCCGCACTCGACAGCGGCCAGGATATTTGGAATAGCCATGGCCCGCGTGTTGTGCGTGTGCAGCGTCCATTCAATGCCGGGGAATGTGGGCATCAAGTATGCGAGCGTCCGCCGTACCTGGGCCGGCTTGGCCATACCCGTGGTGTCGGCCAAGCCGATGGCCTGGAAACCACAATCCACCAGGCGTCCGACGATAGCTTCGAGATTTTGCAGCGGCCCCTCTATTTCAAAGGGACAACCGAACGAACACGAGATGCCACCCTGCAGCGGTATGCCAGCCGCGTGTGCAACGTGCGCGACGGCTTCGAGCTTAGTGAGCGATTCGGCCACCGTCATGTTGACGTTGGCCAGGTTATGGCTCTCGCTCGCTGACAACACCGTGTGGATTTTGTCTACGCCAGCGTCTACGGCGCGCTTTGCCCCCTTGTCGTTGGGCACCAGGGCGGCATAGACGGCCTCCGGTCGACGCTCAATGCGTGCCATAACCTCCTCAGCATCTCGGAGCTGCGGCACCGCCTTGGGATGCACAAAAGACGTCACCTCAAGGCGTGGAATCCCGACCGCATTCAGCCGATTCACGGCCTCTATTTTCAACTCTGTTGGGATGAACTCTGGCTCAATCTGAAAGCCATCACGCGTCCCAACTTCACAAATGGTAATCATCTCGGCTGGCATCAGCTTTCCTTTCTCAAGGCTACTTGTAGCAACAAGACCATGGTATCCCCATCTGTGGCGCTTGCTTCGCCGGTGCCAGGGACAGCACAATCATGGCTACCATGATACGACGTACCGACAGGCATGAGCAACTGAGTTTTCGGGCTCAGGTCCGACGTCTTGCTACCTCGCGCAGGCATGCTTTGAAAAAATTGCCCCTCTCTATTAAATCTCAAACTAGGGCATTATAATCTTCTCGTGTTAGCTGCAAATCTCCCAGTAGGAGGAAAGGTCGTGGCAACGGTAGGTTACTTGGTCCATCAAGAGAATGTGCTAAGTCAGACGATAGATAATGTCAAAGACCTGCGCGACGCCCTAGCCTTGGAGCGTAGGGCCAATGATGGTGAGGTCTCCAAAAGCACGCGAGACTTTTGGCAGGTATTACTAACGCATGCTGCCAGTTTGCACGGTGAGTTGGGCCAGTTACTCGAACAAGCGCGCACTGAATTTGGTTTGGAAGAGTAAAAGCTTAGCCCCCACGCAGACGTGTACCCGCTGAGCCACAGCCCTTCAGTAGGACCGTGGCATACCCAGCACATGCTGTCCAACGTACGCCAGCACAAGGT
>Ga0111538_10014008_pt1 | contig 10575 bp, 9 predicted proteins | sample SoiMethybrSBSTD1_FD_79669 | JGI IMG/M metagenome (GOLD analysis project Ga0111538, IMG submission 79669) | Bulk soil microbial communities from a Populus tree surrounding site in Tennessee, USA - Soil MetaG P. TD hybrid SBSTD1 (version 2)... | ecosystem: Environmental > Terrestrial > Soil > Tree... | reverse complement strand
CGATACGGATGCCGTGACTTCGAGCTTTCCTTCAGGATCTAAGAAAATCGCCTCACCGCGCGCGTCGAGCTCCATCTCGGAGGGATCCATTATGTGCAGGACCGTGACCTGGTGTCCCGCCGCGCGTGCGACGCGCAACGCCTGCTCCATCTGGTCCTGGTCCACGAGGAGGTCCGAGATCACAATCACGATCCCCGGCCGTCGAATGAGCTTCGCCGCCTGCTGGATGCCTTCGGCCATGCGGGAATCCGAGCCGGCGCCCGGGTCCTCGAGGGCGCGTACAATCCGCCTCCACTGCATCGTCCTGGCCCGCGCCGGCAACACGCTGCGCAACCGATCGTCATACCGAACGAGGCCAACGGCGTCGCGTTGCCTTATAAGGAGGAGGGCGATGGCCGCCACGACCTGTTCGGCGTACCGAAGCTTGGTAAGTCGTTCGGGCGAGCCACTCCAGTCCATGGACCGGCTCACGTCGAGCACGATGGCTGCGCGGGTGTTGGTTTCTTCCTCGAACTGCTTCACCATCCACCGATCGGAGCGGGCGACCACACGCCAGTCGATAAAGCGCAAATCGTCACCCGGCTGGTACTGCCGGTACTCGGCGAATTCGACCGAGAAACCTTTCTTAGGGGAACGGTGTAGCCCGCTAAGGAAACCGTCGACGACCCACCGGGCGATTATCTCGATTCGCCCGAGCGAGGCCAGCGAGGCGGGATCAATGAGGTCAGCGCGGTTCGGCGGGGGTCCGGCCATGGGAGGCGGAAGGTAGACAGCGTGCTGAATAGGGTCAAATGCCTTTCGCAATGTGAGATACAGTTGTTCTGGCAGTCATGGTTGACGTCGTTAGTTTCCATACAGCCAGTCATGTCCCGGCGTACTCGCCGGGTGTTCGCGGGCTTCGTCGGAGGTCGTATGCGCAGGACCCTGATGCTCTCAGCGTCATTTGCCGTTCTCGTGCCGACTATGGTTGCGGCGCAATCGACGGAAACGGTCCGTTGGAATGACCGTCCAGCAAGCGCCTGGACGGACCAGGCCCCGAGGGTGCGCATCGCCATCGAGGGCCAGCGCTCAGCGGCATACGGCACGCCGTTGCGAGTGCGGTATGAACTGAGCAACGACGCATACGTGACCGTCGTCCGCGTCGACGGGGAAGGACGCATGACCATCCTTTACCCGTATTCCCGGAACCAGCGCGCGACCGCCCGGTCGGGATTAGTCAATTATGTCCGGAACCCGAGGCTTCGCGCCGAGTTTGCGTTCGTCATGACGGACCGCCTGGCTGGCTATGTCTTCGCGATCGCCAGTTATGCGCCACTCGATTTCTCCGCCTTCGAGCATCGTGATTACGAGCGCATTGGCGGCTGGAGCACCTTTACCGCGGCGAATCGCGAAATCGCGACCCGGCCGGACGAGTTCATCGAACGATTCGCGAACACGGTGCTCTGGGACAAGGACACGCCGTACGACTACGACGTCGACTACTACTTCCCGCAGGGCTACCCCACGACGCTGAACACCGCGTCGCTGTGTTCCTCGCTGTACTACGGCACCTCCTCGGGAGCGCTTGGATACCCGCTCTGGTCAGAGTCGGATTGGGAACTGGCTGGATATCCGAACCATTACCGTTCCGCGTGCGGCGGCTGGTACAACAGCGCCCGCTGCTTCTCGACGCTCTCCTTCTATCTGTACGGGAACTGCGCCATCGGGTCGGTCATAGCAGCAGCGGGGCCAGCGGCCCCCATCGCGGAACTGCCGGCTGACAGCGCTGCCGGACCGGTGCCTAACGAGGGTGTGGTGCGCGGCGGCCTGTTCACGCCGACGCCGGCCCCCGTGATCCCCGCGCCAGGCGATGGTCCTACGGGCACCCTGCCCACGAGTCGCTTCGACCAGGTGCGAACGGCGGGTGGCTCGGACCTGGACGGTATCATGTCGATCCCGGCCCGTGCGACGCGCAAGATGAAGGAGGAAAACGGGCGCCGTGAAGCGAGTGCGTCGCCAGCGGCGACGAGCTTCGACCGCTCTGCGACGACAGGCAAGACCGAGAAGACCCGCGTGGCCGACGCGAGCAGCGATGCGCCGAAGCGCGTCGAGCCGCCCGCGCGCGAGCCCACCAAGTCAAAGGGCGTGGCCGAACCGCGGCGGGAGACGTCGAAGACAGGCTACGGTTCGACGGGTCGGACCTCGAACACCGGAACGTCGACCGGACCGGATCGCATCACTCGCCCCACGATGGACAACAAGCCGTCGGCTGGTGGAACGGTTGCGTCGCCGAATCCGCCGTCGATTCAGGGCACGAGCACGACGGAAAAGAAGAAGCCGCCGACAAACTAGGCCAGAGGCTTGAAGCCAGAGGCCAGAGCGCCCCGGAATTCGCGTTCCGGGGCGCGTTCTTTGGTCGGGTGATCGTGTGAGTGCCGCTATACTTCACGCAGCATTCGTGGCTCCGTGCCGCGATTCCCGATCCCCGATTCCCAAGTCCCGCTTGAAGCTCCAGCAGATCCGCAACTTCTGCATTGTCGCGCATATCGATCATGGGAAGTCCACGCTCGCCGACCGCCTGATCGAGGTCACGGGCACGCTCGAAAAGCGTGAGATGAAGGAACAGGTCCTCGACACGCTCGACCTCGAGCGTGAGCGAGGTATCACCATCAAGCTCAACGCGGTCCGGATGCAATACGGGGCCCGTGATGGTGCCTTGTACGAGCTCAACCTCATCGACACACCCGGGCACGTCGACTTCACGTACGAGGTGTCGCGATCCCTGGCCGCGTGCGAGGGGGCGATTCTCGTGGTGGACGCGTCGCAGGGCATCCAGGCGCAGACACTGTCGAACCTGTTTCTCGCGCTCGACGCCGGACTCGAGATCGTGCCGGTGCTGAACAAGATCGACCTGCCGGGTGCAGAACCGGAACGGCGGAAGCAGGAGGTGCACGACCTCATCGGGGTGGACCCGGACGACATCCTCCTCGTGAGCGCCAAGGAAGGCAAAGGCATCGACGAGCTGCTCGAGGCCATCGTCAGGCGCGTCCCTCCGCCGCGTGGGAATCCCGAGGCGGCGCTGCGCGCGCTGATCTTCGACTCGTACTACGACCGGTATCGCGGCGCCATCCCGAGCGTGCGGGTGGTCGATGGCGAGATCACGCCCGGCATGCACATCACGTTCGGCGCGAACGACGCGCAATACGAAGTCGCGGAAGTCGGCTACCTGCAGCTTCGCCAGGTGAAGGGCGAGCGCCTCACCGCCGGCGAGGTCGGGTACGTGCTGGCGAATGTGCGTTCGGTGGCGGAGACGCGCGCCGGTGACACGATCTTCGACGCCGATAATCGCGCGGCCGAGGCGCTGCCGGGGTACAAGGAAGTGCACTCGATGGTGTTCGCCGGCATTTATCCGACGGATACGACGCAATACGAGAACCTGCGCGACGCGCTGGCGAAGCTGCAGCTCAGCGACGCCTCGCTCAAGTACGAGCCGGAGACGTCGACGGCGCTCGGCTTCGGGTTCCGCTGCGGGTTCCTGGGGCTGCTGCACATGGAGATCGTGCAGGAGCGGCTGGAGCGTGAATGGGACCTGGACCTGGTGACGACGGTGCCTAACGTGGAGTACCACGTGTACCACACCGACGGCACGATGGAGCTGATCGAGAACCCGGCCAAGATGCCGGCGGCGGTGAACCTCGACCACGTGGACGAACCGTTCGTGAAGGCCCGGATCGTGTCCCCGGCCGACTACATCGGGCCGATCATGACGTTAGGCACCGAGCGCCGTGGCGTGTACAAGGGCATGAAGTACCTCGACACGACGCGGGTGGAATTCGAGTGGGAATTTCCGCTGGCCGAGATCATCCTGGACTTCTACGACCGGCTGAAGACGATCAGCCGGGGGTACGCGGGACTCGATTACGAGCTGGCCGATTACCGCCGCAGCGAGCTGGTGCGGCTGGACATGCTGATCAACGGCGAAGTGCTCGACGCCTTCTCGGTCATCATCCACCGGGACAAGGCCTACGAGTGGGGCCGGAAGATCGCGGACAAGCTGAAGGAGCTGATCCCGCGGCAGCTGTTCGAGGTGATCATCCAGGCGGCGATCGGAAACAAGGTGATCGCGCGGACAACGGTGAAGCCGCTGCGGAAGGACGTGCTGGCGAAGTGTTACGGCGGCGACATCACGCGAAAGCGGAAACTCCTGGAGAAACAGAAGGAAGGAAAGAAGCGGATGAAGCAGGTGGGGGCCGTTGAGATTCCGCAGGAAGCTTTTCTAGCCGTTTTGCAGGTCGAGTAACTCCGAGCCGCGTGCTGAACCTCCGCTCGCTATCGATAGTTGAAAAAGCCTTCAGTACTGAAAAAGCCTTCAACGCAGAGGACGCAAAGGACGCCGAGAAACCTTTGCGACCCCAGCGTCCTCCGCGTTCAAAAGCTTCTTCCTGGAGCCTCTCGGCCGTGTACAAGCTCTGAGCTCTGAGCTCTGACCTCACACCTCGTAATCCAGACCTCCTTCCTCGGGGACGTGGTGCTCACCACTCCCCTGATTGCGCAGCTTGCGCGCGCTGGGGCGGTGGACGTTGTCACCACACCGGCGGCCGCGACGTTGCTCGCCGGGAACCCGGCGATCCGGCGAGTCGTGGTTTACGACAAGCGCGGTGCGGATCGAGGGCCGATGGGCCTGTGGCGCATCGCATCCGAAATACGCGCTGAAAGCCGTGACGCCGTCGCGTACTGCGCACAGGGTTCGCTGCGTACCGTGGCGCTGGCCATCATGGCTCGATACCGCGAGCGCGTCGGATTCGAGACGTCGGACGGCCACCTGTTCTACACGCGCAAGCTTCCTTACCGTGTCAGGCAGCATCACGCCGAGCGACTGCTGAGGCTCGCGGTCGGGGATGACGCGGTGATCGAGCCGCCGGCACTCACGCCATCGTTGTTCCCGTCACTGGATGACCGTGCCGCGGTGGATGCGCTCCTGGCCAACCATGCCGCCGGGAGCGACCGACTGATCGCGCTGGCCCCCGGCAGCATCTGGGGCACCAAGCGCTGGCCCGGGTTCCCCGCCCTCGCCCGTTCCCTGACACGACATGGACGGATCGTCGTGACCGGGGGCGAGGCCGACCGACCACTCGCCACGTCGATCGCCGCCGCGGCGCCTAACGTGATCGACGCCACCGGCCGGCTCTCGCTGCTGGCGTCGGCGGACCTCATCCGCCGGGCGGCACTCCTGGTGACGAACGATTCCCTGCCCCAGCACCTCGCGTCGGCAATGGGCACGCGCACCGTGACCGTGTTCGGGCCCACCGTTCCGGGGTTCGGCTTCGGACCACTCGCGCCAGGCTCGGTCGCTGTCGGTCTCGAGGACCTTTCCTGCCGGCCCTGCCACCCGCACGGGCCGCAGACCTGCCCGCTGGGACATCACCGGTGCATGCGTGACCTCGACGAGTCCACCGTGCTCGCCCGCGCCCTCAGCGCCATCGCCGCATGACCGTGCCTAACGAACTTCTGGGCGTCGGCCTCGGGTTTGTCGTCGGGATTGTCCTCGGGCTGCTTGGTGGCGGCGGGTCGATTCTGGCCGTGCCGATCTTCCTGTTTGTCTTCCGGGTTCCCGCCCAGCCGGCGTTCGCCATGAGCCTGGCCGTGGTCGGGATGAGCGCGTTCATCGGCTTCCTCGGACACTGGCGACAGGGCTCGGTGAACCTGCGCGTCGGGTTGCCGTTCGGCGGTGTGGCGATGGTGGCGGCCTTCGTCACCGCGCGCCTGTCGACCCACGTGCCGGACACGATTCGACTGACGCTTTTCGCGCTCTTCGCCTTCACCGCGGCCATCGTGATGCTCTTGGACTCGCTGCGACCGGTGAAGAAAGATCCGGTGCCTGGTGGACAGCCTCACTTCACACCGGTGCTGGCGGTGGAGGCAACCGGAGTGGGTGCGCTGACCGCCCTCATTGGCGCGGGCGGTGGGTTTGTCATCGTACCGGCGCTGGTGTACCTCGCCGGAGTTCCAGTGAAGGAGGCCGTCGGCAGTTCGCTGCTCATCATCACACTGAACTCATTGAGCGGGTTTGCCGGATACATCGGCCAGGTGCCCATTGACTGGTCTCTCGTAGGGGTTTTCACCAGCGTGGCGGCCCTCGGAGCCATTCTGGGCACGCGCCTGAACCGGTACGTTCCGCAGGTGCGGATCAAGCAGGGGTTTGCTTTATTGATCCTCATCCTCCTGAGCATCCAGGTTCTGAGGACCCTGGTGGCGTAGTCCAGGCCTGGGCAGTGATTCCCGATTCTCGATTCCCGACTTCATGACCGCTCGCACCAAATACCTCGTCGGCGTCGACCTCGGCGGCACGAACATCGTCGCCGGTGCGCTGGCCGAAGACGGCAGTGACATCATCGCGTTGCGGACGGAGGCCACGCGCGCCGACCAGGGCGCGGACGCCGTCGTGGATCGCATCGCCCGGATGATCGACACCGTCATCGCGGAAACCATCGCGCAGACCGGCGCCAGGCGAGACGACGTGATCGGCGTCGGCGTCGGCGCGCCCGGACCGCTCGACCGCGAACGCGGAATCGTCGTGACCACGCCCAACCTCGGGTGGACGAACTTTCCGCTGCGCGACGTGGTCGCGGAGCGCACGCGGTTGCCGGTGCGCATCGACAACGACGCCAACTGCGCCACGTTAGGCGAGTGGTGGCTGGGCGCGGCGCGGGGCGCCAACAACGTCATCGGGATGACGATCGGCACCGGCATCGGGGGCGGCATCATCCTGGGCGGTCGGTTGTACCACGGCTCATCCGACGTGGCGGGCGAGATCGGCCACGCGACCATCGACATCACCGGTCGCCGGTGCAAGTGCGGCAACTACGGCTGCCTCGAGGCGTATGCCTCAGGTCCGTCGATCGCGGACCGCGCTCGTGAGGCGGTGGGCAGCGACGACGAAGCGTTCCTGGTGCTCATGGTTGGTGGCGACGCAAACAAGATCACTGCGGCGACGGTGTATGAAGCCGCCAAGCTGGGCGACGACGTCGCGCTGGACGTAGTGCGCGAGACCTCGCGTTTCCTCGGCGCCGGCATCGCGAACCTGCTCAACATCTTCAACCCGGACGTGGTCGTGATCGCGGGCGGCGTGACGCAAGCCGGTGAGACGCTCTTTGGTCCGCTGCGGCGCGAAGTGCGCAAGCGCGCATTCAAGCCGGCCGTTGAAGCGTGTCAGATCGTCCCAGGCACCCTCGTCGCGGCAGGCGTTGTGGGTGCGGTGGCGGCGTACAAGCAGCAAGACTGAGGACGGGTAAGCGGCAAACGGGCAATCGGGTAGACGAGTCGCCCGAGAAGCCCGGCCCGACTGCCCGACTGGCCCGCCTACCCGTCTGCCCGTATCCAAATGCGCCTCGGCGTCATCGGCAGCTTCGTCTGGGACGTGATCTACGGTCGTGATCCACGCCGCGACCCGGTCGAGGAATGGGGCGGCATCACGTATGCGCTGAGTGCGTTCGACGCCGCCTTACCGGAATCATGGCACCTGGTCCCGCTCGCGAAAGTTGGATCCGACCTGTGGCCGCAGGCGCGACGTTTCGTGAGTGGCCTGCGACGAGCGGCGCCGGACGCGATGCCGATCGAGGTTCCCGTCGCCAACAACCGCGTGCGGATCGAATACTCGAGCGATGAGCTCCGCTCCGAAGTGCTTCGAGGCGGCGTGCCGCCGTTGACGTGGATTGGTTTGCGCCCACTCCTGCGCGACCTGGATGCGCTCTACATCAACCTGATCAGCGGATTCGAGCTGGACCTCGAAACATTGCAGCTCATCCGCCGCCACTTTCCGGGTCCGATCTACCTCGACCTTCACTCGCTGCTGCTCGGGATCCAGCCGGATGGCACGCGCTTTCCGCAGGCGATCGCCGATCCCGCCGCGTGGTTCGCCTGCGCGGACCTGGTGCAGGTCAACGAGCAGGAAATGTCGCTGATGGCGCCTGACCCGATGGCGCTCGCGGCGACCGCGATGCGCGAAGGCGTGCAATCGCTGATCGTGACACTCGGAAAGCGCGGTGTCGTGTATGTGCTCTCGCCGGGATTCGACCGGCTCGGCGATCTTGGTCGGGAAGAGGAGCATCGAACGGGTGCGGTGCGCACGGCGCTCGTTCCCGCGGAACACGTGGATGCGCCGGGCGATCCCACCGGATGCGGTGATGTCTTCGGCGCAACCTATTTCTCGCGACTGCTGACGGGTGATACCTTTGCGGTGGCGTTACGGGCCGCGATTCGCGCGGCGTCGCGCAACGTCACTTTTCGCGGGGCCGGCGGCCTCGCTGCCTTTCTCAGGGGAGAACTGCTCCGCACGTGACGAAGGTGATTGCGGTGCCACCATCGCTGGACGACGAGACCTTCGAACAGGTCTTTGAACAGGTGGCCGCCGTCCCCGCGGATCAGAAAGTCCTCATCGACGCGCGCCACACGCGCTGGTCGTCCCCGTACGGACTTACGGCGCTTCTCGCGGTCGGTCAGTCACGCGCTGAACAACCGGCGTTTGCCGGTCCGGAAGCGGAGGACACCGCCAGTTACTGGGCGCGCGCCGGCTTCTACCGCCATGCCAGCGAGATCTACGAAATGCACGGCAAGGTGCCGCGCGCTCGTGAGGCAACCGGGGAGTCGAACGTCCTCCTCGAGATCACAGATGTTTCACGCAGTGATGATGTCCACACGGTGGTCGAACGTATACAGAGTCGCGCACAGGCCATATTGGTTCACGAGCTGCACCTCGACCCACAGGCCACGATGCGATTCGCGATGACCCTTTCCGAAGTCTGCCAGAACATCGTCGAGCACGCCGGGCAGGGCGGTTGGGTGGCCGTGCAAACCTACCAATACCGAAAGCGACTCGGTCGGCGCGCCGTGGTGATTGCCGTCTGCGACGCGGGGCTCGGTTTCCGTCGGTCACTCGAGAGCACACCTGGGTGGAAGCCGCGAGAGCGCTGGGACGACGCGGCCGCGCTGGAAGACGCGCTGGTGCGCAGCGTGAGCCGCTATCGTGATCCCGGTCGCGGTCAAGGCCTTGCCGGCGTCAGGCGCTTTGTAGGAAAATGGGATGGGAAACTTTCGATTCGCAGCGGAACCGCGCGCATTGCCGTCGTGCCTGAATGGGATGATGCAGTTCCTTTAAAGGAAGGTTTGCCTCACTTTCCCGGAGCTCAGGTCCAGATCACCATCCCCGAGCGAGTGCCACCACGGTGACACACCACATTGATGTCGGGTCCGTGCTGCGGCGGACTGTCTGCGATCTCTACTCGAACCTCGTGACGCGTCCCACGGGCGCGGCCGTGCGAAAGGAGATCGAGGTCGTGCTCTGCGGGCTCGAGGAGCCCAGCCTGACGGTGATCGATTTCTCGCAGGTGGGCCTGCTGGATTTCTCGTGCGCCGATGAAGTCGTGGGCAAGCTGCTGGACGGCGTGCGGCGGCAGGTGATCCTCACCGACGCGTACGTACTGGTGCGCGGCGTGCGTGATGACCATCTCGAGGCGATCGAGGCGGTCATGCAGCGCTACGACATGGCGGTGATCGTCGAGAGTGAAGACGGCGAGTGGCACGTGGTCGGCCCGCTGGAAGACTCGATGCGCCGCGTGCTGGATGCCGTCCACCGCTGCGGCCGCCTGATACCATCCGAGATCGCCAGCCAGGTGGAACAGCCGGCGTCCACGGTGAGCCAGTCGCTCGACGGCCTGCTGGAGCGGAGACTCGTTATGCGCGACGACGACGCCTACGTCTCGCTGCAGAGCGTCATGTGAGCCGGTTGTACAACCCACCGTTGCAGGTGGTGGGGTTCCTGGGCACACGGCGCGGCGACCCTGACCGGGGTCCGCAGGTCCGGCTGCGCGGTGAAGAAGCCGCGCTCCGCATGCTCATCGAAGGCGAGATGGCGTGGGTGCAGGGTCCGCGACGCCAGGAGCTCGCGACGGTGCACATCGACGATGCGGTGCCCAAGGGCGGCGTGGTGGCGCGCGACATTCCCGGGCTGGCGGTGAGCGAGATCGTGACGCTCCGGAAGCCCGATCTCGATACGCCACCACGCCGGGACAACGTCTAGGAGCCGGGAATGGTGAACCGACCGACGCACCACCTCGCCACGCGAGTCGTTCACGGAGGGCACCAGCCCACCGCCGGTGAACCGGTCGTGACGCCGATGGTGCAGAGCGTGAACTTCGTCGAGGACGTCGGTTCGGCCGAGGGCCTGCGCTACCCGCGGTACGGCAACATGCCTAACGCCGAGCACGTGCAGAAGCGGCTGGCGGCCCTCGAGGGCGCCGAGGCAGCGCTGGTGCTGGGCAGCGGCATGGGCGCCCTGGCGTGCGGCATGATCGCGCTGCTGCGCCCTGGCGACCACCTCATCGCGAGCGAATGGATCTACGGCGGCGCGCGACGGCTCTTCGCTGAGGAGTTCCCGCGGCTCGGGATCGCGGTCTCGCTGGTGGATCCCACGGGGTCGCGCGCGTGGCGCCAGCACTTGCGGCGCGAGACGCGAGCGCTCTTCCTCGAGTCGCCGTCGAACCCTGCCTGTCGCGTGATCGACATGGCTCCACTCCGGCGGCTCGCCAGCGGCGAGGGTGT
>Ga0111538_10014007_pt1 | contig 10575 bp, 8 predicted proteins | sample SoiMethybrSBSTD1_FD_79669 | JGI IMG/M metagenome (GOLD analysis project Ga0111538, IMG submission 79669) | Bulk soil microbial communities from a Populus tree surrounding site in Tennessee, USA - Soil MetaG P. TD hybrid SBSTD1 (version 2)... | ecosystem: Environmental > Terrestrial > Soil > Tree... | reverse complement strand
TCACAACAATGTCCAATGTCCGACTCCCAATGTCCAATTTCCAGCATAACCCTTTCGACATTCGGCGTTCATTTCCTTATTCCCTATACCAACCATATACCATATACCATATACCTTATACCCTATGCCTTTCTCCTTATCTGAGCCATATAAAATCCATCAAAACCATCGGAAGGCCAGCAGATCTTTTCGTCCATCATTTCAAATTTGTTCCCATTCGCATTAAGGAATTTTTCAACCTGTTTACCATTTTCAGAGGATAAGATGCTACACGTAGAGTATACCATAATTCCTCCGGGTTTTAGCATTGTCGAATAGTCGTTGATAATGTGTTCTTGAAGTACTCTTACTTCTTCGATAAACTCCGGCGATAGTTTCCACTTAGCATCCGGATTGCGTTTTAAAACGCCGAGACCTGAACAGGGAACATCCAACAACAGACGGTCTGCGGCGTTGTCAAGTCTTTTAATCGTTTTCGACGATTCGATAATTCGTGTCTCGAGGTTATCAACTCCTGCACGGCGCGCGCGTTTCTTAAGTTCGTCAAGCTTGTGAGATTCAACATCCATTGCAACAATTCGACCCTTGTTCTTCATGATCGCTGCGAGATGTAGTGATTTACCACCTGCACCAGCACAGGCATCGATCACGCGCATCCCCGGTTCCACCTTCAGGAAAGGAGCTATAAGTTGTGATGCTGCATCTTGCACTTCAAAGTAGCCTTCCTTGAATGCAGGATGATTAAAGATGTTTTGGCGTTGTTGCAGGACCAATGCTTCAGGAAAGTCGGTAAGTGCATCCGTTTTTACATCAGTCTCCTCAAGTTGTTTCTGAAGTTCACGCTTGCTGACCTTCAGTGTATTCGTGCGTAAGACGACGCGTGCTTCATCGTTGAGTGCATGAAGCTCTTTATCCCAGCGGTCTAACAACTCTGCCTCGCCAAGTTCATCCAGCCAATCGGGAATTGATTCGCGGAATCTTCGAATTCCATTCATCTTCTCCAGTCGTTGAAAGATCTTTTTATCATTCAGACCCTTGAATTCAGCCCACTCAGGAAGGGGAATATTGTGAAGAACGCACCATCCGCCCAACAACTTCCAGTAATCATTCGGTTCTGCTTCCGTGATGTTTTGCAGAAGCCGTTTCCATCTAACTATATCATAGGTGGTTTCGGCAATAAATCTGCGGTCACGCGCTCCCCACTTGGGGTTTTGACGCAATACTTTTTCAATGACCTTATCGGCGTATTTGTTGTCGTCGAAGATCAATTCCAGCGCCTGTATTACTGCGCGTGTGATGTTTATGTAGAGTTTCATTAATTCGTCTTATACGCCAACCCTCGATCCCTTATTTCCTTACTTCCCTATCTCCTTATTTCCTTACCGTGTAAAGGGAGTAATAAGCGGTTGGATAAGAAAGGTTTTTTCAAAGAAAGTTTTATCTTGTCCTCCCTCAAACAAACACGGTCAACTCAAAACGTATTATAATGAAAAGAAGAAATTTTCTACGGAACTCGCTAACTGCAGCCGCAACTGCTGCCTCCCTTGGACATGTTGTTGCTTCGCCTTCGGGTAAGTCGCAACGTGATACTGCAACGCCGGCGGAGAAACCGTTCACACTACTCTTCGCTCCACATGACGGAACGTTTGGCAATCATGCAGGAAAGAATTTTGTTGACCAGATCAAGTTTATGCACGACATGGGCTTTCGTGCTATCGAAGATAATGGAATGCTGAAACGACCGAAGGAAGATCAAAACGCAATCGGTGCGACGCTTTCTAAGCTTGGTATGACGATGGGCGTTTTTGTGGTAGATGGTGGCGATAACTGGAAAATTTCTCTTACCACGGGCAAACAGGAATTCAAAGACGTTTTCGTGAAAACGTGTAAGGATTGCGTTGAGCTTGCAAAAAGAGTGAATGCCAAATGGATGACAGTGGTACCCGGTTTCTTCGATCGCAGTATTCCTATGGGCATACAAACCGCTAATGTTGTCGATGCCTTAAGGAGGGGAGCGGAGATATTTGAGCCACACGGACTGATCATGGTGCTGGAACCCTTGAGCGATACACCTGAATTGTTTATGCGTTATTCGGACCAGACCTATGAACTTTGCAAGGCAGTAAGTAGTCCATCGTGCAAGATCCTATATGACATTTATCACATGCAGCGCAACGAAGGAAATCTCATTAATAATATTGATCGTTGCTGGGATGAGATTGCCTACTTCCAGATCGGCGATAATCCCGGACGGAAAGAGCCTACGTCAGGAGAGATCAATTACAAGAATATTTTTAAACATGTTCATGACAAAGGCTATCGCGGAGTGTGGGGAATGGAACATGGAAATTTGAAGGCTGGTAAAGAAGGTGAGCTTGCTTTAATCAAGGCATACAGGGATAGCGATTACGCCTAAAATCCCGCTTTCACGGTGTAAAATCTTTGATGATTTCGAAACTCTCAGGCGCTCTTTTAGTTTAAATTTGGATATTCAAACGTGATGGCTATGAATGGTGTACCTGGAAGAGCTTTGCTTGTCATTTTTGTTTCTTTTTCACTGCCACTTCAGGCGCAGCTATTAAAGGATATACAAAAAGCTGTTGTTAATGAAGCTAAATCCCTAAACACCAAAGAAAATAGAGACAAGGTCATTTCAGCGGGGTTGAAAGCAATGGAGAATGCCCGGGCTGAGTTTGACTCCACTGACTTTGACTATGCTATTCTCGTAAGTGACAATTCCGGTTTGCTCGATATTAAGGAAAAAGGAGAGAAGACGGCGCGGATAACTTCTCTTGGATCCTATACATATTCTCAATACAAAAATGCACAGACTACTGACGCCGAGAATGCCCGCTTTTATAGAGAGTGGGGAGAGATGTTTTACGCCAGTCAAAAATTTGCCCCAGCAGAGAACAGCTTTTTTTTAGCGAAAGCATCCTATGAAAAAGCTGGTTTGCATCAGGACATCGGCTATCTGAAAACAATCGCTAATCAAGGATTGTTGTATGCAACCATGGGACGTTTTACTCAAGCGGAGGAATTTACCTCCGAAGCCTTAACTATGAGGAAGGCAAAATTCGGAAACAATCATCCTGGTGTTGCAGCGTCATTGAACAACTACGGCGTGTTAAAATATAATCTCGCGCGATACAATGAAGCGGAGAAAGACTTTGAAGGCGCCGTGACTATTATCAAATCGAAGGGGATGCAAACTGAGATGCCGTATGCCATTGTTCTAAACAATCAGGCGATGTTCTTTCAAACGATCGGACGGTATGAAGAAGCAGAAGGATTAATGAAACAAGCCATAGCGATTGCAGATAAAATCGAGAAAAGCAAATCGTCAAACCGACTGAGATTTCTTTCCAACCTGGCATTGCTTTATCAACAGATGGGCAAGTACACAGAAGCAGAGGCAATATATCTTGGAATGGAGAAACGCCTTGGAAAATCAAATCCTGATTATGCGAGCATGCTGAACAACCAGGCGGCCTTATACATGGTAATGGGCAAGCAGGACAAGGTTGAAGAGTTGTTGAAGAAGTCTGCGGAAATCTACAAGTCCAACTTTGGTGAAGAGAACATTGCCTACGCGAAGTCGATCAGCGATCTGGGAAACTTTTACAGGATAAAAGAAAGATATGCAGAAGCTGATCCGCTTCTTCAAAAAGCGCTTGTCATTCGCGAAGCCACTCTTGGGAAGAATCATCCGCTTTATGTGCTTTCACAGGAAGATATGGCAATTCTGGACTGGAAGAGGAAGTCTTGGGAAAAGGCGACTGCCCAGTATCGTAGCGTGATGGAAAAGTCTCTTGGATTTATTCAAAGTTATTTCCCTCCGATGAGCGAATCGGAAAAGACTAAGTATTGGGATGTACTTTCACCTCGGTTCCAACGTTTCTACAACTTTGCGCTTGAAGCAAGTGCATCTAACACGCAGATTATTCAGGACCTTTACGATTACCGGATAGCCACAAAGGCCTTGTTGCTGAACTCGACCAATAAGGTAAAGCAGACAATTCTGTCAAGTGGAAATGCAGCCCTAATCAAAGATTATAAGACCTGGCTCGATCAAAAAGAACGACTCGCGAGGCTATATGCCTATTCGAAAGAGGAACTCAGCACTCAAAAAATAAATCTCGACTCCCTGGAGCGTGCCTCAAATGCAATGGAAAAGTCTCTTTCCGAGCGCTCGTCGGAATTCTCAGCTAGCTACTCTGCAAATAAGATAAGCTATAAACAAATAAAAGCGTTGCTGGCCGATACCGAAGCGGTTGTTGAAATCGTTCATGTGCGAAAGTACGATCAGCAGTTTACCACGGATTCAAAATACGCTGCGTTGATACTCACAAAAACGTCGGAACTCCCTAAAATGGTGATTCTTGACAACGGGCAGCAACTGGATACACGTTACTCAAAATTCTACCGCAATGCCATTCAACAAAAGTTGGATGATGAATATTCTTATGATCAATACTGGACACGTCTTGAACCGGAGTTGAAGGGTAAAAAGCTTGTATACATTTCGCCGGATGGAGTCTACAATCAGTTGAATCTTAACACAATGAAAAAACCAGGCGCGGATTACGTGATTAATCGTTATGACCTGGTGATCGTTGGTAATTCAAAAGATCTAATTGCCTTAAAGAGTAAAAAGGCGAAGGTACCCAAGAAGAATGCGACCCTGCTTGGATTTCCCGATTATGGAGGTGGTGATATTGCACCATTGCCTGGAACCAAGATAGAGGTCGAAGCTATTTCAAAGATCTTGAAGGCGTCTGGCTATACCGTTACTGGATTTTATCAAAAGACCGCGACGGAAGCCAACTTAAAAGCAGTAAAGGGACCCACTCTTGTTCACATTGCAACACATGGATATTTTCTCGAAGACGTGGAGCATGGAGGATCAGCATTTGGTGTCGATTTCGAAAATGCCAATGACAACCCCTTACTGCGTTCAGGCATTATGCTCGCAAATGCAGCGGGCACTGTAAGTGGTAAACGCATGCCAAACCTCGAGAGCAACGACAACGGTGTGCTTACTGCATATGAAGCTATGAATCTTAACCTCGAGGGTACTGATCTTATTATTCTAAGCGCTTGCGAAACCGGCCTTGGCGACGTGAAAGCAGGAGAGGGCGTTTATGGTTTGCAACGGGCGTTTCTTGTCGCGGGAGCTGATGCCTTGATTATGAGCCTTTGGAAAGTTGACGATGCAGCCACTCAGCTGCTAATGACGAATTTTTACAATAACTGGATAAAACTCGGTAACAAGCAAAAAGCATTCAAACAGGCTCAGCTTCAGCTGATGACTAAATTCAAAGAACCTTACTATTGGGGTGCGTTTGTAATGATGGGAATGTAGTGTTCTTAATTAAATTTGCCCCCTTAACCTTTAATCTAAAGCTTTAATGCAGTTAAAAAAACTTGGAAACTCTGACGTCCACGTAACGCCTTTAGCCTTTGGTGCATGGGCAATAGGTGGTTGGATGTGGGGCGGTGCTGATGAAGACGACGCAATCCGAGCAATGCGCGCATCTTACAATGCAGGAATAACAACAATTGACACAGCACCTGCTTATGGGCTTGGAAAGAGCGAGAAACTTGTGGGTCGTGCAATGGAAGGAATCCCCCGTGAAAAGTATCAGATACTCACCAAATATGGATTGAATTGGAAAACTGATGAAGGCGAATTCTATTTTGATACTACCGACAATAATGGCAAACCGGCTAAAGTTTATAAAGACGCCAAAGAATCCCGTGTTATCAAAGAATGTGAAGACAGTCTTCGAAGATTAAAAACCGACTATGTTGACCTCTTGCAAATTCATTGGCCAGATCCGACAACGCCTATATCAGAGACTATGGGTGCGGTGGCGAAACTTATTCAGCAAGGAAAAGTTCGCGCGGCAGGAGTGTGTAATTACTCCGTAGAGCAAGTCAACGAGGCATTAAAAACAGTCAATCTTGCTTCCAATCAGGTCCCTTATAGTTTGATCCACCGCGGTATCGAAAAAAATGTTGTGCCACAGGCGTTGCAGAAGGGGCTGAGCATCATTCCCTATAGTCCTTTGCAGCGGGGGCTCCTTACAGGAAAAATAAAGAAGAACCACAAGTTTAACGCAGGGGATACCCGCGAAGGCAATCGCTTTTACAAACCTGAAAACATTGTGCGTGTAAACGATATGCTTGAAAAGATTAGGCCCATTGCAAAAGCACATAATGCCACATTTACTCAGTTGATCATAAACTGGACGACACGACAGCCTGCGATGGACTGTGTGTTGGTTGGCGCACGCGATGAAGTACAGGTAATGGAAAATGTTAAAGCGTTGGACTTTACACTTAGCGACGACGAGCTAAAAACGATGCGTGAATTGGCCGAGAAGCTGAAACTTGTAGATATCGTGTAAAGAATTTTACATCACTTGATGGACCGCCAGATAGTCTTTGATCTGTTTAATAGTATCATCCACGGTTTCGCTGACAAGAACGTTGTAGCTTCCCAGGTTCTTGAAAAAGCGTATCGTAATTTCGTCTTGATTGAGGAGTATCACCTTCCTCTTTGACTTCAGCGCGAGCGCTACTTCAGAAGCAGTGCCGGCTGCCATCCCAAGCACCACCACGAGATGGCTCGTGAGCACACTTATGTAGTTCCGGCCACTTCCCATGCTGGTAACAATTTTGATCTGGGCGTTTTCGGAAGAATTCTGATCACTATCGCCAGGCAATATTCCTATTGTCAGGCCGCCCACTTCTGTGGCGCCTTTTAACGATGCATCCATCACTCCGAAGCTGCGGCCTCCGGTAAGTACGATCCAACCCTCACTTGCGATGGCTTTGCCAAGATCGTATGCCAACTCATTTTCTTCCGGTGTGGCATTTTCACCAGGACCCATTACTCCAATAATTATCCTCGACATATGGCGTGATCTACTAGTGCAATTTAACAGCGCAACGCGAACGAACAAATAGTTAGACAACTGTGATCTAAAATTCTGTGTCGCAATCCATGCAATGGTAGACTTTTTTGTCCGGGGAAAATATTCCAAAAAAAAGGTACCGCAGTGACGATAGGAATGATTCAGTTAATTTTTTGGGGAAATCGCGCTCGATGTTTTTGGATCCGCATTTCGGGCACTTCAAAATTGTGTCGTCGTCAATTGTCAGGGCATTTTCGCCCATTACTTGTCGCGCGCGCTCCAGATCGTGTCGGAATATGTGTAGGCGAACATTCGAGTTCATCATGTTACTCGCGCCGGGATAAAGACTGGCCATGTTCTCTTCGGTAAGAAAACAGGGGACACCATAAGCATCAAGCTTGCTTTTCGCGATATTGGCTTCTATCACATTGCCAAAGCGCTGAAGTACAACTATGTCATCACGGTCTTGCATCATTAAGTTTGATAAGTTTTACAACGTATCCGCCACCCGGCGCCATCTTGATATTCAGTTTTTTATTTCGGTCCACGAGTTCGTAACCCATAGCGTAGTCAGATGCCTCTTTCTCTGCGTTGATACCATCGGCACAGGAAAACGCCCGGAACTTGCCATCGCCGAGGAAGGAAAGGTCCAGCGTTAATTCGCGCGCAGTCCAGTCTGTCAACGCCGCGAGATACCAGTCATGGTCTTTCTTTCGTGCTATTGCGACATAGTCACCCAGTTTAGCATCAAGTACTTTGGTGTCATCCCATGTAGTATGCATTGAGGCAAGAAAAGTGGTGAATCCAATCTCGTTGTAGCCATCAGAGGGGTTGCCGGCGAACAGCTGCAGCGGACTTTCATAAACAATAAACTGCGCAAGTTGGTGCGTGCGTGTGCCTTGTGACATGATCATATCCGGCAACGCGCGGAAAGTTCGTTGATTTGCATTCCTGTAAAAGCCTGGCTCATAGTCAAGCGGCCCCGATATCATCCGGATAAAAGGGATCAACAGGTCGTGCTCAGGATTACACTTTTCGCTCCACATGTTGTATTCAGATCCGAGTATTGCTTCCCTGGTAATCGCGTTCGGATAGGTGCGCTCGAATCCTGCGTTCTTAAACGCCCCGTGGTACATTACCATGATCTTGTGGCGGGCAGTAGCCTCTGCAATCCTTGTGTAAAAGTTGACGGTCTTTTGGTCGTCACGATCCATAAAATCCGTGAGTATCGCTTTTACACCCAGCCTGTTAAACATATCGAGCGCTGGCTCAAGCTGCCGGTCAAGTGTCATTGCCAACGTCCAAAGAACAAGACTGATATTTTTTGTTTTCGCATAGGCTGAGAGTTCTTCAAGGTCTAGCCCTGGCGTTATCTTGAAAAGATCGTTGTTATCGGACCACCCCGCATCCAACATTACATACTGAAGTCCGAACCGGCTGGCGAAATCTATATAGTATTTGTACGTAGCTGTATTGAATCCGGCTTTGAATCCAACGCCATGTAAATTGCTACCGATGATCCATTCTTCCGTACTGATACCAGGTTTGATCCATGACCAATCCTGTGAATCAGAGGGCCTTGCTAGTCTGTATACCAGATCATTCATTAACAGGTCTGCATCCTTTTCGGCGAAAGCAACCACGCGCCAGGGGAAGGTTCGGCTGCCTCTTGTTTTAGCGATGTAATTTTTGCGTGAAACGACAACCCATTGTCTGAACTCTCCATCCTGTATCCGTTCCTTTTCCGGGTATGGAGCAAACACGCCTTTCAGGGTGTTGGATCGTTTTCCAGTTAAAAACATTCCAGGATAGTCGATTAAATCTGATTCGGTTATTACAGACTTTATGGTACCATCATCTGATAAGACCGGACTAAATGCAACCTGCGAACTGGTTATGTCTGAAAGCAGGAGCTTCAGATAAGGTTCCTCGAAACTTGTGTGATAAATATCGAGGTCGCCACGTTTCTGGATCGCAGGAAAGTACACCGTTGATTTTGGATCAAAGCGAAAGTTGGCGACCTCATCGTTCACCTGAACGGAATCGGGAAGGGAAGTTTCGAACCGGTAGGCAATGCCGTCGTCGTACGCACGAAAGATAACCCTGAATTGTTCACGGAAACTTAAGGTCAGCTCGTTGAAATGATCGGGGATGATCTTTCGTTTGTGAGGCACCGGGTTGATTATCTTTTCGTTGACACTTCGTCTGCTTTGCTTTGATAAATGGCTTTGAACTCCTAATTGCCTCTCTTTTGTAATCAGGGCAAGAGTCGATTGGTTAATTGTTTGACGCCCGTTAATATCCACTGAATAATAGATCGAATCTGCGACACGAATTCTGACGTTGATCTTACCTGAGGGTGATAAAACGGAAATTTCTTTCTGTGCAAATGACGATGAGGAAATAACAAGTAAGAATATCAAAACTATTTGACTGCGCATCATAAAGTCACATCTTTGCATACTTGAAAGATAACAAAAAGCGACTGATGAAACGATTGATTGTTGACATGGACGATGTAATTGCTGATGCGACGGGGCAATTCATTAATTATTATGAAAGAGAATTTGGAATCCGAGTATTAAGGGATAGTTTGAACAATCAGGATGAAGGGCATGGATTTCCGGGCCATCACGACATCATACAACAATTTCCATTTCGTGAGAAGTTTTTCCTTACCATGACGCCTAACGAGGGAAGTCAGGAAGTTCTGAAGGAGATCAACCAAAAGTACGATCTATTCGTTGTGTCAGCTGCAATGGAATTTCCACAATCACTCTCTGAAAAGCTGGCATGGTTAAAAGATCACTTCCCATTTCTAACCTGGAAACAAATTGTCTTTTGTGGCAGCAAGACTGTTGTTCACGGCGATTACATGATTGACGATCTCGGTTACAACCTTGATGGGTTTAGTGGAGAGAAATACATTTTTTCAGCGCCCCACAATCTGCATCTCAATAAATACAATCGTCTTAACAACTGGAAGGAAGTGGGTGATAGGTTCCTTTAGTAAAGACTACCAATGGTTGGGTGAACCGTTTTGGAAATTGGACATTGGGCGTTTGACATTCACACACGCCCTCACACATTTTTGAGAAGCAAACACTTTATGAAATCTTAATGTTGAAAGTGAAGCAGATAACTCAGCTAAAAGGCATCTCGCTATATAGTAGCAAATGAGAGAGTCCTCAAGACGTGAATGTCCAATTAATTTCCAATGTCCAATGTTCGACTCCGAATGTCCAAGGCGGTACAGATTACAATGGTTGGGTTATCCTTCTTTGGAAATTGGACATTGGACATTGGGCGTTCGACATTTGCACACGCCCTCACACATTCTTGGGAAGCAAACACTTTATAAAATCCTTGTGTTGAAATACAAGCAGATATCTCAGCTAAAAGGCATCACAATGTAGTAGCAAGTGACAGGGCCATGAAGTTGTGAAAGTCCAAATAATTTCCAATGTCCAATATCCGACTCCCAATGTCCAAAGTGGTACAGATTAACAATGGTTGGGTTACCTTCATTGGACATTGGACATTGGAAATTGGGCGTTCGACATTTGCACACCCTTGGGAAGCAAACACTTTATAAAATCCTTGTGTTGAAATAGAAGCAGATATTTCAGCTAAAAGGCATTACAATGTAGTA
>Ga0111538_10014006_pt1 | contig 10575 bp, 9 predicted proteins | sample SoiMethybrSBSTD1_FD_79669 | JGI IMG/M metagenome (GOLD analysis project Ga0111538, IMG submission 79669) | Bulk soil microbial communities from a Populus tree surrounding site in Tennessee, USA - Soil MetaG P. TD hybrid SBSTD1 (version 2)... | ecosystem: Environmental > Terrestrial > Soil > Tree... | reverse complement strand
GCCTATGTGGCGGCCAACATTGCGCGGACCGACGGCTGGACCACCGGCTGGATCGCCTGCCTGGTCGGCTGGTCGACCTTCATCCTGCCATTCCTGTTCGTGCTGACGCCGAGCCTGCTGATGGACGGCCCGACCTATCTGATCGTGTGGAATTTCGCCCGCATCCTGTTCGGCCTGTTTGTCGGCACCGCGGCGATCCTCGGCTATGCGCTGGCGCCATTGTCGATGGCTTGGCGCGTGCTCTACGGCTTGCTGAGCCTGCTGATCGTGCTGCCGCCGGACCCGTTCGGCACGACCGGCTACATCATCAACTTCATCGGCATCGGCGTCGCGATCGCATTCCTGGTCGTCGAGCATCTGCGGCGCCGCACCGTGAACAGGCCACAGGTGGCAAGCTAGGCAGCCAGCCATGCGCCAGATGACGTTGATCGGCTTCCTGCAGGCGCAGAACTGCACCAACCTGGCGAGTTCTTGGCGGCATCCGCGATCGCGCACCGATTCATGGTCGCCGGATTTCTATCGCCACATCGGCCGGGTGCTGGAGGCCGGCAAGTTTCATCTCGCGTTTTTCGATGACCGGCTGTCGATGCCCGACATGTACGGGCGCAACCACGCGCACACCGTGAGCCACGGCATCCGCTGCGTGAAGATGGATCCGGTCACCGTGCTGACCGTCATGGGCATGGCGACGACGCGGCTTGGTCTCGGCGCGACCTATTCGACGACGTATTACGAACCGTTCCACGTCGCGCGTCTCTTCCAGACTCTCGATCTGATGACCGACGGCCGCGCCGCCTGGAACGTCGTCACTTCGCTCAACGACGGCGAGGCCCAGAACATGGGCCGCGCCGAGGTGATCGAGCACGACCTGCGCTACGACCGCGCCGACGAGTTCATGGAGGTCGTGCTGGGTCACTGGGATGCCTGGGAGGATGACGCCATCGTCCAGGACAAGGTCTCAGGTCTGTTCGCCCGCGCCGACAAGGTCCATCGTCTCGACCATCAGGGCCGTTTCTTCCGCTCGCGCGGGCCGTTCACGGTGCCGCGCTCGCCGCAAGGCCACCCGGTGGTGATCCAGGCCGGCCAGAGCGGCCGCGGCAAGCGCTTCGCGGCGCAATGGGGCGAATTGATCTTCACCGCCTATTCGGATTTTCAGAGCGGCAAGCGCGAATACGCGGAATTCAAGGCCGATGTCGAGCGCCTGGGTCGCGATCCCGAGCACATCAAGGTCACGCATCTGATCAACACCGTCGCGGCCGCGACCAAAACGGAGGCCGAGGACAAATGCGCCGAGATCGAGAAGTTGCCGCTTGAGATCGACGCGCTGTCGCTGCTGTCGGAGGCGCTCAATTTCGACTTCGCAACCAAGGGCATGGACGAGGCCTTCACGGATAAGGAGCTGGCCGAGATGTCCGGCCTCCAGGGCATCCGCGATCGCGTGCTGCGCGTGAAGAAAAATCCGACGGTGCGCGAGTTCATCCAGATCAGCGGCCGAGGCCGGCTGCACAATCCGATCGTCGGTGGTCCCAAGGAGGTCGCCGACCGGCTCGAGCAATGGTTCGTCGAGCGCGCCTGCGACGGCTTCGTGCTTTCGGCAACGCACGTGCCCGGAACCTACGAAGACTTCGTGACCTTCGTGGTGCCCGAGTTGCAGCGCCGCGGCCTGTTCCGCAAGGACTATGCCGGCGTCACGCTGCGCGAGAATCTCGGGATTCCGGTTCCCGAAGTCACCCGTTGGCGCGCCCGACTCTCGGCCGGATGACCTTGGCGGCTCGGCGGGAATGGGGCAGATTCGGCGCGAATTGCAACGGTGCCGGTGAATGTCATGAGCACGAGCAAGATCGACCTCGATAAATATCGGCTGCGCCGCTTTGCGGAGCGCCTGATCGACATGGGCGAGGTCGAGGTCCACGACGAGGCGGTGCCGCTGACCGGCCTGAGCGCCATCATCGAGCGCACCGAGAAGGCGGTGCTGTTCCGCAACGCCGGTCCCGAGAAGGCGGAGATCGTTGCCAAGACCGCCGGCAACCAGAAGCGTCTCGCCGCGGCGTACGGTGTCGCCGAAGACAAGCTCTACGACGAATATTACAAGCGGCTTGCCAACCCGCAGCCGGTCGTCGAAATTCCTTCCAGCGAAGCGCCGGTACATGCGGTCAAGATCACCGGCAAGGACGTCGACCTGACCCGGCTGCCGTTCCATCCGCAGCACGCCTACGACGGCTCCTGCTATCTGTCCTCCGGCATCGACTACGTGATCGATCCGGTCACCAAGCGGCGCAATGTCGGCAGCCGGCGGCTTAGCCTGCGCAACCGCTACGAGACCGGCACCAACGTCACCGCGCCCTCCGACCTCAAGCGCATCTACACGGCTTGCGTGGCGCGCGGCGAGAAGCTCCCGATCACGTTCACGATCGGCGCGCACCCGCTCGACCTGGTCGCCGCGACCATGCGGGTCTCGGGCGACGAACTTGCGATGGTCGGCACCATGCGCGGCGAGCCGGTCGGCGTGGTGAAAAGCCTGACCAACGACATCCTGGTGCCGGCCGATGCCGAGATGATCCTCGAGGGCTATCTCGACGAGCGCGGCTACGTGGAGCCGGAGGGTCCGTTCGGCGAGTACATGGGCTATTACGGTTCGATCCACATGGATCCGGTGTTTCACTGCACCGCCATCACGATGCGGCGCGACGTGCTGCACCACACGCTGCTGCACGGCTCGGCCCACGTCCTCGACCAGACCGACAGCGCCAATATCAGCGCGATGCGGACCGAAGCCGAGGCGATGAAAATCCTCAAGACCGTGGTGCGCGAACCGGTCGCGGTCTATCTGCGCTCGGTGTCGGGCGGCTCCAACACGCTGCGGATATCGATCAAGCAGCGCGTCTACGGCGAGGCCAAAGCCGCGATCGCCGCGCTGTTCGGCGGCATCATGCGGCTCAAGCACGTCTACGTGTTTGACGAGGACATCGACATTCACAACGACCGCCAGGTCGACTGGGCGATCGGGACACGCTTTCAGGCCGACCAGGACCTGATGATCCTTCAGGGCATGGTCGGAATGACCATGGACCCATCCCTGAATGGGCGAAGGACCGGGGCCAAGTCCGGCTTTGACTGCACCAAGCCGTTCGGCCGCGACGGCGAGATCCCGCTGATCGGCAGCGCCGCCAAGGTGTTCAAAGGAACCGCCCGCTTCCAGACCGTCGAGCAGGCGCTGGCCTCGGGACCGATGTTCTACGCCGACGTGGTCGAGGCGATCGGCAGCGACGACGGCCGCGAGATCGCCTGCGCGCTCGACGAACTGCGCCAAGGCGGCAAGCTCGGCCGCGACCGCGACGGCCGCTATCATCTTGCGCCATCGAAGCCGGGTGTCACCGCGATCGTCGGCGACCTCTACCACGATCCCAACACCGGGACCTGAAGATGAGCCGCGCCGCGGCACGCTCGCTGGCCGGCGCCGTTCTGGCGCTGTGCTGGAACGTGGCGCCGGCGCCGGTTCACGCCGCCGACAAGGTCATCGCCGGCTCGCTGGGCGGCCAGGCGCCGCTCTGGGCGATCTATGTCGCGGTTCACAAGGGCTTCTTCGCCGCCGAAGGCATCGACCTCGAGCTCAACTTCGCGCAAAGCGGCCCCGCGGTCACGCAGCAGCTCACCGCGGGCTCGCTCGACGTCGCGCTGTCGGTCGGCATCACGTCGCCGATCCACGCCATCGACAAGGGCGCACCGCTCGCGCTTGTCCGCATCATCGGCAACTCGGCGCCCTACGCGCTGATCGGCAAGCCCGGGCTCAAGACCATCGCCGATCTTAAGGGCAAGACCATCGCAACCGGCCAGCTGACCGATATCAACACGGTCTACTTCGAGCGGATGATGGCGGCGCATGGACTCAAGAAGGGTGACTATGAGGTGCTGTCGGTCGGTGTTGCGGCGGCGCGTTATGCGGCGCTGAAGGCCGGCGTCGCCGACGCCGCGATCGTGCTGCCGCCGCTCAACTTCCAGGCCGCGACCGCGGGCTATCCGACGCTTGGGCTGACCGCCGATTACGTGAAGGATTTGCCGTTCACCGGGATGGCGGTTCACCGGCGATGGGCGACGGCGAACATCGCGGTCGCAAAACGCGTCCTGGCGGCGACCGACAAGAGCATCGCATGGCTCGCCGAGCCGACGAACCGCGCCGAGGCGGTCGAGCTCCTGGTCAAGCACGCCCGCGCCAGCAAGCCGGACGCAGAGGCAAGCTACGATTATTTGCAGCGGATCAGCTATTTCGAGCCGAGCAGCAAGGTTTCGCGCGCCAAATTGCGCAACCTGATCGACGTCGAAAGGACCAATGGCAATGTCGGCGCTGCGCTGACCATCGAGCGCCTGGTGATGCCGGGCATCACCGAACTCACTGATTGAATTTCGGGACTGGACCCGGCACTGTCCGGGGATCGTCGGCTCAAACCGAGTCTTCGCCCCAGGAGGCAAGCATGGCCCATCGCCCGACCATCATGGGGACGCGCCACATGGTCGCCGCCTGCCAGTATCTGGCGGCCGAGGCCGGCTTCAAGATTCTGGAGGCGGGCGGCAACGCGATCGACGCCGGCGTCGCGACCGGCATGGCGCTCGCCGTCACGCAACCCGAATACGTCAACTTCGCCGGCGTCGCGCCGATCATCATCTATTCAGCCAAGGACGATCGCGTGTTCACGATCCCGGGTCTGGGGCCATGGCCGAAGGCGACGCCGCGCGACTTCTTCAGGAAGAACCACGGCGGCAAGATCCCGCAAGGCATTCTCCGCACCGTGGTGCCGGCTGCGCCCGACGCCTGGATCACCGCGCTCGAGCGCTTCGGCACCATGAGCTTCGGCGAGGTCGCGCAGTCTGCGATCGCCTATGCGCGCGACGGCTTCCCGGTCTATCCGCTGATGTCGGAGATCATCACGGAGCACGAATCTGAATACCGCGCCTTCCCGTCGAACGTCGCGGTCTATCTGCCCAAGGGCCGGCCGCCGCGCACCGGCGAGGTGTTCGTGCAGGCGGCGCTCGCCCGGACCATCCAGTTCATGGCCGACCAGGAGGCTGCGGCGCGTTCGCGCGGACGGGAGGCCGGGCTCGCCGCGGCGCGCGACGCGTTCTATCGCGGCGACATCGCGCGCGCGATCGTCAAGTTCCAGAAGGAGAATGGTGGATTCCTGTCGGCCGAGGACTTGGCGAACTACCGCTCGGGCTTCGACGAGCCGGTTGCGACCACGTTCGGCGATATCAAGCTCTATGCATGCGGGCCATGGTGCCAGGGGCCATCGCTGCTGCAGGCGCTCAATCTGCTCGATGCGGGCGAACTCAAGAAGCTTGGCCACAACTCCCCCGGATATCTGCATCGCATCACCGAGGCCGTGAAGCTCGCCTTCGCGGACCGCGAGGCCTATTTCGGCGATCCGCGCATCATCGACGTGCCGATCGAGGCGCTGCTGTCGCGCGACTATGCGCAGCGGCGGCGCGAGATGATCCGGGCGGACCGCGCCTGGCCCGAGATGCCACCGGCCGGCGACCCGCGCCGGAGCGGCATGGAGCCTGCGGCGCGCGGCGCCGCACGGGTGCCCGAAGGCGCGTTTTCGGCGCCCGAGATCGATACCTCCCACGTCTCCTGCATCGATCGCCACGGCAATGTGTTCGCGGCGACGCCGAGCGACGGCTCCTACAATGCGCCGGTGATCCCGGAGCTCGGCATCATTCCCTCGCCGCGCGGCTCGCAGAACTGGGGCGATCCGGATCACCCCTCCGGCGTCGCGCCCGGCAAGCGGCCGCGCCTGACGCCAAGCCCCGCGATCGCAATTGAGCCGGGTAAAATGAAGATGCCGTTCGGCACGCCGGGCGGCGATGTGCAGACCCAGGCGATGCTGCAGGTGTTCCTCAACGTCCATCTGTTCGGCATGGAGGTGCAGGATGCCGTCGAGGCGCCGCGTGTCGCCTCCTACAGCTATCCGTCCTCGTTCGAGCCGCACGCCTATCACCCGGGGCTGCTCAACGCCGAAAGCCGGATCGACAAGGCGACCGGCGAAGCGCTTGGCCGGCTCGGTCACAAGGTCGAATGGTGGCCGGACTGGACCTGGTTGGCGGGCGCGGTGTGCACCGTGGTCGCAGACCTCGAGAGCGGCGTGCTCAAGGGCGGCGCCGACCCGCGCCGGCCGTCCTACGCGCTGGGGCTGTAGCTAGGCCTTCTCGCGCCAGAGGCCGAGCGCTTCCTGGGCGGGACGGTCCGAGATCGAGAACAGCACCGATTCCTTGCCGGCGCGGTGCGCATACTTGACCCAGGACGGCGCCACGAACACGTCGCGCGGACCCCATTCCAGCGTCGTGTCGCCGACCTTGGTAACGCCCTCGCCCTCGACGCAGACGAAGATCGTCGAGTCGGTCGCCTGGTAGCTCTTGCCTTTGAAGTTCTTCGGCAGCAACGCCAGATGCGCGCCCATGGTGGGCATCACGGGTCCGCCGGTCAGCGGGTTGGCGTAGCGGAACCGCGCGCCATGGACCGGGTCGACGTCGTCGGCCTCATGGAGGCGCTCCAGGATCGGCCGCATCTTGGCGTAGGGATAGTTCACGATCGGGCTGTTGCGATGCGGCGAGCCGTCGGGCAGCACGCCCGAGCCAAAGCGCACCAGCGAGTCGCCGTCGTCTCGCCGGGTGTTCTGCCGCTTGTAGTCGAAGTGCTCGTAGAAGCAGGTCTCGAAGAAATTCACCGTGGGCACGTCGAGCACGTCGAGCCAGATCATCGACTTCTTGGACTCGTTGCCGTGGTCGTGGATGGTGCCCGACGGGGTCAGCACGAAGTCGCCCGGCCGCATGATGGTCTTCTCGCCGTCGACCTGGGTGTAGGCGCCCTCGCCGTCCAGGATGAAGCGGATCGCGGCCGGCGAATGCCGGTGCGGCGGCGCGACTTCACCGGGCAGGATGAGCTGCAGTCCGGCGTAAAGCGAATTGGTGATGCGCGACTGGCCGCGCAGCTTCGGATTCTCGAGCACCAGCACGCGGCGGGTTGCCTCCTCGGCCGAGATCACGGAACCGGCTTCCGCGACCAGCGGCTTGACGTCCTTGAAGTGCCAGATCGCCGGCGCGCAGACGGTCTTGGGCTCGTCCGGAATGATGTTCTTGAGCACCACCCAGAGCGGCGCCATGTCGAGCTTGGAGATCTTGTCATAATAGGCGTCGCGGGCCGACTTGCCGCCGTTGGCCTTCTTGCCGTTCTTGTTGCCGTTTTTGGCTTTCGCCCCAGTCTGCGCGGCGAGGTCCATCGTGGTCTCCGTTCCAGGCGGAATGCGTTGCTGCCGCTAAAATAGCGATTGCAGCCATGCGGCGACAGGGGTGCCGAAGTGCCGCAGCTATGCCGTCACGCCGTGTTGTTCGAGCCGCCGTCGACCGCGAGCACCTGGCCGGTCATGAAGTCGCTGTCCGGCGAGCACAGGTAAATCAGGGAACCGAGCAGATCTTCGGGATACTGGTCACGCTTAAGAGCGCGACGCGCGACCGCGCCGGCCCGTGAATGCTGGACATGCACGGTGTTGGTGAGTCCGGTATCACTGAGCGTATAGCCCGGCGCCAGGGTGTTGACGCGGATGCCGTGCTCGCCAAGCTCGCGCGACATACAGCGGGTGAAGGCGTGGACCGCACCCTTCGAGGTGACATAGTGCGAGAAGTCCGGAATGCCGCGTGCCACCGTGCCGGAGCCGATGTTGACGATCTTGCCGTATTTTTTCGCGATCATGTGCGGCGCGACGTGCTTCACCATCAGGAACGGGCCGCGGATGTTGATTCCCATCACCTTGTCCCAGAGATCGACGTCGATATCGGTGACCTTGAGGGTGGGCAGCGGGGCGTAGAGCGCGGCGTTGTTGATCAGGATGTCGATCTTGCCGAACCGCTCCATGGTCTTCGCCACTAGCGCCTTGCACTGCGCCTCGTCGCTGACGTCGAAGGTCGTGCTGTCGGTCGAGTTGCGGCCGTGCTTGGCGGCGATCTCGGCCGCGAGCCCCGCCCCGTCCGCGATGTCGGCGATCATCACCTGGGCGCCCTCGGCGGCCAGTGCCTGCGAGTAGTGCCGCCCGATCCCCTTCGCGCCACCGGTCACGATCGCGGTGCGGCCCTGAAGTCTCGCCATATCGTCCTCGCTGTGCTTTATCGTAACGGAACGTTAGTGCAGGGTGGCGGCGCAAGCCAGGGGCAAGGGATCAATGCCGGGGATCAGCAACGGCCAGGACAAGCTCGCGATCCGCGAGCTGATCGAGAACTGGGCGGTGTGGCGCGACAGCTTCCAGTGGGACAAGTTCCGCACCGTCTGGCATGCCGAAGGGCGGATGTGGGCGACCTGGTTCCAGGGCACGTACGAGGAGTTCATCGCCGCGAACCTCGACGGCTATCAGCGCGGCGTGCGCATCTATCACTTCCTCGGCGGCTCCTCGATCGACATCAAACGGGCGCGCGCCATCGCACAGACCAAGATGTCGATCTCGCAGCGCGCCAATGTCGAGGGTGTCGAATGCGACGTGCTCTGCATCGGCCGGTTCTACGACTTCCTGGAGAAGCGCAAGGGCAAATGGGGCATTGTCTGGCGCCGCCTGACCTACGAGAAGGACTCGATCGTCCCGGTCGATCCGAACCAGGCGCCGAAGCTCGATCCGGCGCTGCTCGAACGCTTCCCGATCGGCTACCGCCACCTCGCCTATCTGCAGACCAAGGTGGGCTACAAAGTCAAAGAAGATATGCCGGGCGTCGATGGGCCGGCGACCGACGCGCTCTATGCGTTCGGCGCGACTTGGCTCAAGGGCAAGAACAAGCTGCCGTGGTGACGCGCGCCCTTGCGCGGTCCGCCCCAATCCATTGAAATGACAGAACATCGGTGCAACGGGGGAACGCATGTCGTGGGCTGACAAATTCAACCTGCTCAATCCGATCGTGGACCTGCGGCTGATCTGCGCGCTGTTCTTCATTCCGCACATCGTCGGCAAATTCACCGAACCGGCGACGCTGGGCTTCTTCAAAGCCGCCAAGTTCAACCCGCCGGCGACCTGGATGTACATCGCGGGCGCGATCGAGACCGTGCTGACCATTGCGCTGGTATTCGATATCTACACGCCCTATGTGGCCGTGATCGCGGCATTCCATCTGTTCGTCGCCGGCGCCGCCACCTGGAAGGTCACCAAGAAATGGATCTGGGTGATCGGCGGCATCGAATACTGCGCGTTCTGGAGCCTGTGCTGCATCGTGCTCGCGATGCTGACGTGGCCGAAGTAACCAGCGCTCGTCTGGAGTGAAAGCATGATCAACGCGGCGGTGATCGGACTGGGCACCTGGGGCAAGACGATGATCGAGTCGTTGGCCGCCGGCAGCGACGTCATGCGCTTCACCACGCTGCAGACCCGCACCGTGAAACCCGAGGACGAAGCCTTTGCGAAGCAGCACGGGCTCACCATCGCGAAGAGCTACGAGGATGTGCTCGCCGACCCGAAGATCGACGCGGTCGCGCTGGCGACCCCGGTGTCCGGCCACCAGAAGCAGATCGAAGCCGCCGCAGCGGCCGGTAAGCACGTCTATTGCGAAAAGCCGTTCACGTTCACCAAGCGAGAGGCCGAGGCTGCGATCGCAGCCGTGCGCAAGGCGAACCGCACCATCGGCGTTGGTTACAATCGCCGCTTCCATCCCGAAATGGTCAAGCTGCGCGATCGGATCAAGGCCGGCGATCTCGGCACGATCGAGCACATCGAAGCCAGCATGACCTATCCCAATGCGCTGACTTTGCCGCCCACGGCGTGGCGCTCGCAGAAGTCGGAGGCACCGCTCGGCGGCCTTGCGCCGATGGGCGTGCATGCCATCGACCTGATGATCTATCTGTGCGGCGAAATCGAGCAGGCGTATTGCCAGAGCTTCGCCCGTGTCGTGCAGACCGGCACCGACGACACCACCTCGATGCTGTTCCGCCTCAAGAATGGCATGTCGGGCTATCTCGGCACCATGACGGCGACCGGCGCGGGCTTCAGCTTCCAGGTGTTCGGCTCCAAGGGCTGGGTCCGGATCGAAGGCGTCACGCACGTGGCGGGCGCGCCGTCCGAAGAGCGGCGCATGCGGCAGTTCGGCGCCTGCAAGTTCCAGCCGGTCAAGGGACCGGCGGAAACCTGGGAGGCCGAGAAGCTCGACATCGTGCGCGCCACCTTCGAGGCCTTCGCAAAGGCGGCGCAGGGCGGACCGCCCTTCCCGATCCCGCCCGAGCAGATCATTCACGGCGCCGCGGTGACCGAGACGGTGATCCGCTCAGCCGCAAGCGGCAAAGTCGAAAAGGTAAATTAGGATCGACGCATCCGTTGGTCCCCGCGAAAGCGGGGACCCAGAGCCCGAGTAGGATCCTGCCGCGTGGCCCTGGATTCCCGCTTTCGCGGGAATGAACGGAGAGAGAAACGTAGAAGGAAAATAGAATGGACCTCGGCAAGGGCCTCGGCCACCTGACCTATTCGACGCTGGTGCACCCCGGCGACACCTGGGACGACATGTGGGAGTCGCTGACCACCTACGTGCCCAAGGTGCAGAAGCGGGTGTGCCCGAAGGATC
>Ga0111538_10014005_pt1 | contig 10575 bp, 9 predicted proteins | sample SoiMethybrSBSTD1_FD_79669 | JGI IMG/M metagenome (GOLD analysis project Ga0111538, IMG submission 79669) | Bulk soil microbial communities from a Populus tree surrounding site in Tennessee, USA - Soil MetaG P. TD hybrid SBSTD1 (version 2)... | ecosystem: Environmental > Terrestrial > Soil > Tree... | reverse complement strand
CGGCCTGGCGCCGCTGCCGCCGGTCTCACCGAACGCGCGCGCGAGCGCAGGCGCCGTGCCACCGCCCTACTCGGCCTCGCGTCGTCCGTAGGTGGCGAGGCGCGTGCGCGTAGCGCGCGGAGGCGACCGGCGGCGGCGGCGCGCCTGGGACGCGGCCTCTGCGCCTGCGGGCGCCTCTGCGCCCGCGGGGGCCTCTGCGCCTGCGGGGGCCTCTGCGCCTGCGGGGGCCTCCGCGCCCGCGGGGGCCTCTACGCTGCAGGACCCGTTGCGTGGGCCCGGAGCGCGGCCTCTGCGCATCGGGGACGGGGCCGTCGCGCACCGAGGCCGTTGCGCATCGCGGACAGCGGCCGTTAGGCGCCCGAGCACGCGGCCTCTGCGCACCGGGGACAGCCGTTGCGCACCGGGGACAGCCGTTGCGCACCGGGACGTGGCGCGCAGGGAAAGGCGCCATTGCGCATCGGGGACGCCTGCGACCGGGCGAGGCCAGCTATTCCAGGACGGGCATGGCCGTGGCGACCGGGAGGTGGTCGCTGACGTCGCCGTAGGTCGGCAGCTGCTGGTCGAGCGGGGCGACCACCGGGTCGCTGGGCGACATCTCGGCGGCCAGGCCGGCAGTGGTGACGATGTGATCGATGAAGCGGCCGCCGAACGGCAGGTAGGTGACCTCGCCGTCCTCGGCCGGGCCGAGCGTGCGGATGGTGTAGTCGGACGGGTTGTCGAGGAACGGAGCGAAGACCGCGCGCCCCTCGTCGGTGTCGACCCGCTCGTTGAAGTCGCCGAGCACGATCACCTGGTCGTCGCCGGCGCCGACCAGGTCGCGCAGGTGGTCCTCGAGGGCGACGACCGCGGCGGTGCGGCGGGCCCGGTCGTCGTCGCCGATGCCGGCCTTGAGGTGGACGACGATGGCGAGGAAATCGACCGGCGGGTGGCTGCCGTCGTCGACGGTGACGTGGACCTGCAAGGGTGGGCGTGGGAAGTCGTAGCCCTGGTCCTCGAACAGGAGGGCGCCGCCGTCGACCTGCATCAGGTCGGCGCGGTAGATGAACCCCACCTTCTGGTAGTTGCCCTCGCCGTAGGTGTGGCTCGACAGGATCGCCTCGTGGTCGGGCAGACGGTCGACCAGCTCGTCGAAGGCATCGACGCTGGCGATCTCCTCGACCGCGATCAGGTCGAAGCCGAGCGAGGTGATGAGGTCGGCGACGATGCGCGGCGTGTCGGCCGTGCGCGGGAAGTTCTCGATGTTCCAGGCCGCGATGTCGACCGCGCCGGGCGTGCCGATGGACGGCACCAGATCGTCGCGCGGCGGCGGATAGTCGCCGCCGTGATCTGCGTCGGGTCCGGCCGGCGCACCGTCGGCGGACGGGTCGCCGCCGGTACCGCCTTCCTTGCAGCCGGCCAGCAGCAACGCGACGGCGCTCACAATCAGGAGGGGGCGCACGGCCGCGGAGAATAGCGACACCGCTGGCGGGGGCGAAGAGAATTCTGAGGAGAGGGAATGTCTTGCATTGGCCGAGCGTTGGATGAGCATGGCAGGATCGTCGGCGGTGGCGCGGGTCTATGCTGGAGACGCCGTGTTGATGTGCAGCCGGTGCCGGACCCCGATTCCCGGGGGCTCCACCTTCTGCCCCATGTGCGGGCAGAAGGCGCCCGGCCTCGACTCGTTCGACACCCTGCGCCAGGAGCTGCCCTCGAGCCTGAGCGAGGCCGCCGCCCGGGCCGCGGCGCAGGCGCGCTTCGCGGTGCCGCGCCCGGCCGGCGACGACCCGATCCTCCTCACCCCGACCCCCGAAGTGGAAGCCGGCGGCGAGCCGTCGGTCGTCGTCGGCGACCTCGAGCCTGTGCCCCCGCGTCGGACGCTGGTCCTGGCACCGGGCGGCGCGCCGCTCGACCCGGGCGTCATGATGTCGGGTCCGCCGATGGCACCGATGGCCTCCTCGCCGCTGGCGCCGACCATGGCGATCGGCACCTATCCGTCGCCGCCCGCGGGCTACGTGCCGCCGCCGCATCCCCATTCGCAGCATCAGCACCAACAGCACCATCAGCAGCATCCGCACCATCAGCACCATCCGCCGCCGCACGGCCACATGCCTCCGCACGTGAACCCGTACGGTCCGCCCCCCGGCCACTACGCGCGCCCGCCCATCTCCGGCAGCTACCGCGCGGCCGGCCCGGTGCGCATCCCGATCACGCCGAGCCCGGCCCGCATCGTCATCGGCGTGGTGGTCGCCTCGGTCGCCCTCTGGCTCGCACTCTGGTTCTTGCCCGAGTACCGCGGGCGGCTGTCCGAGGAGGTGCGCACCGCCATCGGCATCGCCGCCGGCGGCCTCGGGCTGGCCGCCTTCGCGCTCATCCTGACCGGCGCACTCTACCGGGCGCAGGCCGAGGTGCGCTGCCGCATCTGCGCGCGGCCGGTCATCGCCTGGAAGGGCGCGTTCGGCCTCCACTGTCCGCTCGGGCCCCACCACGCGCGCATCGCCTGGGTCATGGTCATCCTGACCGCCGCGTTCTGGACCAGCCTCATCGTGTCCGGGATTGGCCTCCTCGTCTGGCTGTCCTGAGATCGATTTCGCCTCGAACCGCGCGACGATCACTTCGACCCGAAACCGGTCCGCGGGCGTATGCTGCCCGCATGGCCCGCTTCAAGCTGAACGTCAATGGCTCGGTGCGCGAGGTGGACGCGGAACCCGACATGCCGCTCCTCTGGGTCCTGCGCGATCTCTTCACCCTGACCGGCACCAAGTACGGCTGCGGGATCGCCCAGTGCCGCGCCTGCACCGTGCACCTCGACGGCAAGGCGGTGCCGTCCTGCCAGATCGCGGTCGAGGATGTCGGCGGCAAGAAGGTGACGACCATCGAGGGGCTGGCCGCGGCGCGGCTCGAGACGCTCATCGAGGCCTGGACGGCGGAAGAGGTGCCGCAGTGCGGCTACTGCCAGCCGGGCCAGATCATGGCGGCGGCGGCGCTGCTCGGCGAGATCCCGAAGCCGACCGACGCCGACATCGAGCGGGTGATGAAGAACATCTGCCGGTGCGGCACCTACAACCGGATCAAGCGCGCCATCCACCGCGCGGCGGGAGACGGCCGATGATGAACCGGCGCGGCTTCCTCACCGCCTCGGCCGCCGCCGGCGGCGGGCTCCTCATCGGGTTCGAGCTGGTCGGCTGCGGCAAGCGCACGAAGTCGAGCGCGCCGGCCGAGGCACCGGGCGCCGCCGGGCCGGGCGCGTCGGCGGCGAGCGGGCCGGGCGCCGGGGCCGAGCTCAACGCCTGGATCGAGATCGCGCCGGACGACACCGTCACCTTCAAGGTGCACGAGAGCGAGATGGGGCAGGGGGTGCTGACCTCCTTCGCCATGATCCTCGGCGAGGAGCTCCGCCCCGACTGGAAGAAGGGCATCCGCGCCGAGCACGCACCGGCCGATCAGCAGAAGTACGGCGAGCAGGTGACCGGCGGCAGCTCGAGCGTGCGCGGCAACTTCGATCGGCTGCGCGCCGCCGGCGCCGGCGCCCGCGAGATGTTGATCGCGGCGGCGGCGAAGCGCTTCGGGGTCGCCGCCGGTGACTGCGCGGCCGACGCCGGCGTGGTCACCTGTGCCAGGACCGGGCAGCGCGCCCGCTACGGCGAGCTGGCGGCCGAGGCGGCACGCCTGGCGGCGCCGTCCGATCCCCCGCTCACGCCGTCCGACAAGTTCGCGATCATCGGCAAGGGCATGGCGCGGCTCGACACCCCGCCCAAGGCGCGCGGCACTGCGGTGTTCGGCATCGACGTGCGGCTGCCCGGCATGCTCTTCGCCCAGGTGGCGCGCTGTCCCATCTTCGGCGGCAAGCTGAAGTCCTTCTCCGCCGACAAGGCGAAGGCGGTCCCGGGCGTGCGCGACGTCTTCGCCATCCCGGCCGGGGTGGCGGTGGTCGCCGACAACACCTGGGCGGCCATGAAGGGGCGCGAGGCGCTCGAGGTGTCGTGGGACGGGCAGGGGCACGAAGCGCTCGGCGGCCCCCAGATCCGCGAGAAGTGCCTGGCGGCGCTCAAGAGTGCCAAGGTGGCGCGCGACGACGGCAACGCGGCGAAGGCGCTGGCGGCCGCGCCGCGCGCGCGCAAGCTCGAGGCGATCTACGAATTGCCCTATCTGGCCCACGCCGCGCTCGAGCCGCTCGGCGCCACCGTGCGCATCGCCGACGGTCGCTGCGAGGTCTGGAGCTCGACCCAGGCGGCGGGCCCCAGCCGCGAGCTGGCCGCCAAGGTGAGCGGCCTGCCCATCGACAAGTGCGCGATCCACTCGACCCTGCTGGGCGGCGGCTTCGGCCGGCGCGCGCAGACCGACTTCGTCGAGGAGGCGCTCCACGTCGCCGTGAAGGTGAAGAAGCCGGTACAGCTCCTGTGGAGCCGGGAGGACGACATCACCGGCGGCTACTACCGGCCGATGTCGCTGGCGAAGGTGAGCGGTGCGCTCGGCGCCGACGGCCTGCCCACCGCCTGGCTGCACCAGATCGCCAGCCCGTCCCTGCTCAAGCAGTTCGGCCCGCTGTCCGACGGGCTCGATCGCTCGGCGCTGGCGGTGGCGCGCGAGCTGCCCTACGCGATCCCGTCGATGCGGGTCACCTACGCCGACCCGGACCTGCCGGTCACGCTCTGGTTCTGGCGCTCGGTCGGCGCCTCGGTCAACGCCTTCGTCACCGAGTGCTTCCTCGATGAGCTGGCGCGCCTGGGCAAGCGCGATCCGATCGATGTGCGCCGCGCGCTCCTGGCCGACAAGCCGCGCCACAAGCGCGTGCTCGACCTCGCGGTCGACAAGGCCGGCTGGGGGAAGGCGCCGGCCGGCCGGGCCCACGGGGTCGCGCTGGTCGAGTCGTTCGGCAGCATCGTCGCCCAGGTGGCGGAGGTGTCGCTCGACAAGGACAAGAAGGTGGTGGTCCACAAGGTCACCTGCGCCATCGACTGCGGCTTCGCCATCAACCCGGACACCGTGCGCGCCCAGATGGACAGCGGGATCGCCTTCGGGCTGTCGGCGGCGCTCACCGGCGAGATCCACATCGAGCGCGGCCGCGCGGTGGAGAACAACTTCGACAGCTATCCGGTCCTCAAGATGCGCGACATGCCGGCCATCGAGACGCACATCGTGCCGGGTGACCCGGGCCAGAAGCTCGGCGGGGTCGGCGAGCCAGGTGTGCCACCGATCGCGCCGGCGGTCGCCAACGCGGTCTCGCGGCTGACCGGAAAGCCGATCAGGAAGCTCCCCATCCGCCTCGCCTGATGCCCGCACGGCCGACCATCGTCATCGCGCTGGCCGCCGCGCTCGCCGCCGCCTGCTCCACCGCCTACCGGCCGCGGCCCGGGCGCCGGCTCTCGGTCGTGATGGAAGGCGGGCAGCTGGCCTACCAGCGCGACGGCCAGGTCTATTCGCACGGGCTCTTCGGCGGCGGCCTGGTCGACGCGGTGAGCGGCGTGCCGGCAGCCGAGGAGGCCGCGCGGACGTTTCGCGCGCGCACGGCCGGCGGATTGCTGGTGCTGCTCGGCGGCCTGACCTGCTCCTTCGTGGCCCTCGAGGTCGCCTTCCAGCGCAGCGCCGACGAGGAGGCCGAAAGGCCGCTGGCGCTGAGCGGCGGCTGTCTCCTGGTCGGACTCGCCGGCGGGGTGGTGGTCGGCAGCGCGGCCCCCTACCAGTGGGACGCGATCAACCTCTACAACGATGCGGTCGAACCGGTGGCGCCGCCGCCTCCTCCGCCGATGGCACCGCCCGGCGCGACGCCGCCGGCGCCGGCCACCGGCCCCTGACCGCGCGGCACCTGGGGGTGCCCGGCCGTGACCTGCAAACGGATCGTTGCGGTCGGCCGCGCCCGGCGGCCGGAGGACCGCGGAGGCAGGCCGGGACGGATCGGCACGGCCATTGCTCACTCCTCGGGCATGCCGTCGCGTGCGCTCCTCTTGTTGTTCCTGGTGGGTGCATGCTCCAGCGCGGCCCCGGACGAGCCGGACGCCGCCGGCGGCGGCGGCTTCGCCGACGCGGCCCCTCGTGCCGACGCGCGCCCGCAGCCCGACGCCCGCGAGAGCGGCCTCGACTACACGTTCGAGCTCGACCTCGAGGGCTGGATCCCGGATCACGGCGACAAGGAGTACGACGACGCCGTCTTCCTGGCCGACGAGGGCAACCCGGGAGGCTGCGCCATGCTCGACGGCTCCGACTTCGGCGCGCCCGACGCGGTGCCGAACTCGTCCTTGAGCCGCGTCGTCGACCTGCCGGACGACATCGCGACGATGAAGTTCGACACCCGCGCGGCGGAGAACGGCGCGTTGCGCGTGCGGGTGGTCGACGCGGGCGGCAACTCGACGACGGTCCTCGACTGGGAGGTGGTGTCGGGGCCGACCTGGGTGTCGCGGAGCGCCGAGATCGCGACCTTTGCCGGGAAGGAGGTCACGATCGTGTTCGAGCAGAACGACAACGACGTCGGCATCGGCGAGATGCGCTACCTCGACAACATCCGGATCCACTAGAGCCGGAGCGCAGCCGCCACCTTCGGGTTGCCGCGCCGCCGCCAGATGAAGCCGTCGAGGAGGTAGTGGCTGAGCTGGGGAACCGCCAGGAGCGGGACCAGCAGGCTGTGCCACGAGGCGAGATCGACGCCGCCGCCGAACAGCCAGCCGCGCTCGTGCCAGACCGTCTTGTCCCACAGGAGCTCCTCGGCGTAGGCGAGGAGCCAGATGGTCGCGAGGAAGGCGAGCGGGCCGGCCGCGGCGATGCGCGCGCCGATGCCGCCGCCCTGCGCGCGCGTGTAGACGTAGACCAGGGCCAGGTAGGGGACGCCGTGCACGAACACGTTGGTGACGGTGAAGGCGTAGTCGCTGTTGGTCGCGACGATGCCGGCGTACCAGCAGGCGGCGGTGGTGGCGACCACGATGTCCTTGCCCGGGTTGGCCGGGCGCGCCCGCAGCCAGCCGGGCAGGGCGCGCGCGGCATAGAGGCCGAGGATGGCGAGATAGACCGGCAGCGCGGCGCTGGCGAGGAATTGCGGCAGCGCGGCGAAGTCGCCGGGCAGGAACCAGGCGAAGTCGCGCGGCAGGTGGGCGTGCCAGTAGAGCAGGGGATAGAGGGTGGCGGCATAGATGGCGGCGGCGTCGAGCGCGCGGCCGTCGCGCTCTCTCGCGCGCGCCCGGTAGAGCGCCACCCAACCCCACTGCTGGCGCACGAAGTGGAAGACCGCCAGGTAGGCGAGGGCGCGCCAGAAGACGGCGGCGCCGGCGGCGGCATACACCACCGCGCCGGCCAGGTAGGCCAGGAGCGGGACCGCCCAGTAGGCGGCCCGCCGCGCGCGTTCGGCCGGATCGAGGTAGACGACGAAGGCGGTCGACCAGACGTGGGCGACGTCGACCAGGAGGACGCCGGTCACCCAGGTCCACGCCGGCGTGTCGCCGCCGGCGCCGAGGGCGGGACCGAGCGGGACCAGCGCCAGCGCGACCAGAGCGCTGCCGAGGAAGACCGCCAGGTCGAGGCGGGCGGAGAAGAGCCAGCGGCCGTTCATCCGCGCCAGCTCTCGAACGGGTGGTTGCGCGCGGCGAGCACCTCCTCGGCGGCGCGCACGCCCTGATCGAGCGCCTCCTCGAACAGGGCGACGCCGGACAGGTCCGAGTGGGCGAAGTGGATGTCGCCGAGCGGGCGGGCCGCGGCCTGCCGGGCGCCGCCCCAGACGAAGCCGGCGCGCGGGCGGACCATGCCGTGCCCCCAGCGCATGACGTCGAGGCGGCGCACCTGCTGGCGGAGGCCCGGATGGGCGCGCGCCAGGTCGGCGAGCACCACCTCGGCCCAGTCGGCCCGCTCGGCGGCGAGGAGGTGCTGCCGGGCGCGGCGCGGGTCGCCGTCGGCGAGCGGCCGGTAGTAGGTGAGCACGGTGTCGCCGTGGTCGCGGCCCGACTGGTGGGTGGCCACCACGTAGCCGAGCCCGGCGCTCTCGTAGAGGACGTTGTCCCAGGCGAGCGGGAATCCGTCGATGCGCTCGGCCGGGCGGCCGGCCAGGTGGAGGTTGGCCACCATCCAGGGGGCGTACTCGAACTCGGCGAGGTGCGGCGGCGGGTCGTCGCGATAGGCGCGGACCACGCGGCGCGCCACCATCTGCGGGCCGGCGAAGACGACCTGGTCGGCGCGCAGGGCGGCGGCGCTCCGGTCGGCGCGGCGGACCAGGACGTCGACCCCGCCGCCTTCGGCCGGGGCGAGGTCGCAGACCGCGCTGCCGAGCTCGATGGGTCCGGCCGCCTCCGCCAGGTGCGCGACCAGGCGCCCGTTGCCCTCCGGCCAGGTGACCACCGGCTGGCTGTCGGCGCCCGGCGCGCGGCGGCGGGCCGCGAAGTAGAACAGGCCGGCCCAGGCGCTGGTCTCGGCGGCGCGCATCCCGTAGTCGTCGCGGCAGGCGTAGTCGACCAGCCAGCGCAGGCGCGGCGAGTGGAGTCGCTCGCGGTCCAGCCACTCCTCCATCGTCACGCGATCCAGCGCGGTGACCTCGGCGTCGTCGGAGGCGAGCGCCATCGGCAGGGCGAAGGCGCGGCGGCCGCGCGCGTCGCGCCAGGCGACCCAGCGGTCGACCGCCCGCTCGAAGGCGGCCAGGTCGGCGCGGTCCTGGGCGGAGGCGCCGGCGTGGAGGTAGAGGCCCTCGTACCAGCGGCCGCGGAAGAAGACCCGCTCCTCCGGCTCGCGGCAGCGGAGCTCCTCGCGCACGATCGGGTGGCCGCCCTGGTCCTCGCCCTCGAAGGCGTCCATCTCGCCGAGCAGCCTGACGAGGGCGCGGCTGTCGGCCAGCGGCGCGACGATGTAGTGGGCGCCCCACGGGTAGGCGCTGACCGGAGAGCGGCCGCTCTGCGCCGTGCCTCCCGCTGCGCGGTCGAGCTCGAGGACGCGCACGCCGGTGAGGCCGGCGCGCGCCAGGCGCCAGGCGGCCGCCAGCCCGGCGACACCGGCGCCGACCACCACCACGCTGGTGCGCTCGAGCCGGTCCGGGGCCGGCGGGGGCTCGAGGTCGCGCAGCGCGTGGCCGAGGGTCTCCGCGCCGCCGGCCAGCTCGCCGTCGGGCAGTGGCGCGGTGCCGCGGCTGCGGCAGGCGGCGGCGGTCGCCGCGGCCGGCAGCCCGAGGAGGACCTGGAGGGCGTCGCGGCGGGTCGGCCGCAGCATCAGCGCTCCCACCTCCGCCACTCGCTCTCGTAGGTGCGGACCAGGGTCTGGTCGTCGAGCCGGTTGACCGCCACCTCGACCCGGGCCATGTCGGCGGGGAACTCGAACATGCCGGCCAGCGCGCGGTCGTCGAGGTAGCGCAGGCCGAGGCCGCGCGGTGCGGTGCGCGGCGGATCGAACGGCTCGGCGCGCGCCAGCACGAAGCCCCAGACGCCGAACGAGGGCACCGCGGTGTGATAGGCGTGGACGTGGAAGCCGGCCGCCTCGAGGGTGGCGGCGATGCACCAGAAGGAGCGGCGGGCGAAGAGCGGCGAGGTCGCCTGCACCGCGACGGCGCCGCCCGGGGCCAGGACGCCGCGCACCAGCCGGTAGAAGCGGGTGGTGTAGAGCTTGCCGAGCGCGAAGGTGTTGGGGTCGGGGAAGTCGATGACGACCGCGTCCCAGCGGCCGCGCGCGCCGTCGAGCCAGACCAGGGCGTCCTGGTTGACCACCTGGACCCGCGGGTCTGACAGCGAGCCGCGGTTGAGCTCGACCAGCGGCGGCAGCTGGCGGGCCATCCGGGTCATCGCAGGGTCGAGGTCGACCAGGGTGACCTCCGCGACCTGCCGGTGGCGGAGCACCTCGCGCAGGGCGAGGCCATCACCTCCGCCTAGAATCAAGACGCGTCGCGGCGGCGCGGCGGCCGCGACCATCGCAGGGTGGACCAGCGCCTCGTGGTAGCGGTACTCGTCGGCCGAGGCGAACTGGAGGTTGCCGTTCAAGAACAGCTGGAAGCCGGCCGGGCCGCTGGTCACCACGATCCGCTGGTAGGGGGTGGTCTGGCTGAAGACGATGTCGTCGGCGTACAGCTCCTCCTCCGACCATCGGCTCAGCCGGTCGGCCTGGACCAGGAGGGCGGTCAGGAAGAGGAGCACGACGGCGGCGCGGATGCGGACCGAGCGGGCGGCGCGCCGGCCGAGCAGGTCGGCGAGCAAGAGGCTGCCGCCCAGCGCCACCGCCGCGTTCAGCATGCCCATGAGGAGCGAGGTGCGGACCAGCCCGAGCCGCGGCACGAAGAGGAGCGGGAAGAGCAGCGAGGCGACCAGCGCGCCGATGTAGTCGAAGCTGAGGACGCGCGAGACCAGGTCCTTGAGCGAGGTCTGATCGGCCAGCAGGCGCATGAGCAGCGGCAGCTCGAGCCCGACCAGGACCCCGATGGCGAACACCACCCCGTAGAGGGTGGGGGCGAAGGTGGTCAGCCGGGCGAAGGCGAGCGACAGCGCGGGGGCCGACAGGCCGCCGACCAGCGCCACGGCGATCTCGACATCGAGGAAGCGGCGGGCCAGGTCGCGATCGATGAAGCGCGACAGCCAGGCGCCCACTCCCATGGCCGACAGGTACAGCCCGATGACCAGCGAGAACTGGGTGACCGAGTCGCCGATGAGG
>Ga0111538_10014003_pt1 | contig 10575 bp, 8 predicted proteins | sample SoiMethybrSBSTD1_FD_79669 | JGI IMG/M metagenome (GOLD analysis project Ga0111538, IMG submission 79669) | Bulk soil microbial communities from a Populus tree surrounding site in Tennessee, USA - Soil MetaG P. TD hybrid SBSTD1 (version 2)... | ecosystem: Environmental > Terrestrial > Soil > Tree... | reverse complement strand
TACCTGGTTACTAGATATCCGCCGTTACCACGTCCAGGCCGAGCCGCCGCATTTTCAAATACAGCCCGCGGCGTGTGAGACCGAGGACGCGCGCGGTCTCCGAGATGTTTCCGCGAGTCCGCTCGAGTGTCGTCGAGATCATGCCGCGTTCGATCTCTTCGACAGCCACGGACAGGTTGCCGGGCTGTAGGGCACGTGCCGGAGGGACGCCGGATGTCAGTTCTCGCCCGCCGCTCGCTGCGGGAGCTGTCAGATCGGCAGAAAGGTGTTCGGGATCGACTGTGCCGCCGGGTGGGCTCATGGCCACGGCGCGCTGAATCTCGTTCCGTAACTGCCGCACGTTGCCGGGCCACCAGTAACGTGCGAACAAGTCGAGCGTGGGCGAACTGAGGTGGACGTCCGACTTGCCGAGCCGCTCGCACGCGTCGCGCAGGAAGTACGTGCTCAGATGCGGGATCTCCTCGCGCCGGTCGCGTAGCGGTGGAACGTGCACGCGGATCACGCTGAGCCGGTAGTAGAGATCTTCTCGGAACTGTCCATCGGTGACGCGCTGCTCGAGATCGGCGTTGGTCGCGGCGAGCACGCGCACATCGACCGCTTGCGGTCGTGTCTCGCCGACCGGCATGATCTCGCCCTGTTCCAGGAATCGCAGCAGCTTCGGTTGGATGTCGAGCGGCAGGTCGCCGATCTCGTCGAGGAGCAAGGTGCCGCCTGTCGCCGATCGAATGAGTCCCTGTTGATCGCTGACGGCGCCGGTGAAACTGCCGCGCCGGTGACCGAACAGCTGGCTATCGGCGAGATCGCGTGTTGTCGTCGTGCAGTTGAACGGCAGGAACATCGCCGCGCGACGCGGCGAGCCGCCGTGAATCGCGCGGGCGACCAGGTCCTTGCCGGTGCCGCTTTCTCCGGTGATCAGCACCGTGAGGTTGTGTCCCTGCACGCGCTGAATCTGGTCGCTGAGGCGCGTCATTGCCGCGCTGGCGCAGATGAAACCGGGGATGAGCGGCTCGAGCGGTCGCTCGTTGGTGTTCTCCACTGCCTGACCAGGGCGATCGCGCAGGCCGCACAGCTCGAAGCCCTGGCGAGCGATATGGGCGAACATGCGGAACCGCCGCATCTCGGCATCGCCCAATCGTTCCGGTACTGCGACCACGCAGCGGCGCGGACCATCGTGCTCCTTGCCCAGTGATTCGACGAGCAGCATTCCATCGCCATACTCGCGACTGCCGTGATGCGCGGCGCGCGCCAGCGTGTTGGCCACCGAGCTATCGCATCCCGCGCTAGCGACGATGCGCAGATCGGTGGGCGACTCGACGAAAATGACGACCGCATCCGCATCAGTCGCCTCGATGATGGCAGTCGCGGTCTCGCGCGACAGCAACTCAGGGAAAATCGCTGCATCCACCAATCGCCTGACGATGCCCTCTTCGGCGTCCGGCGCAAAGATCGGCAGCGGTGTCGCCGACATTCGCGACAGCAGATCGCGAGCAGCCCCGGCTTCATCGAGGTCGCGCTCGGCACCGAGCATCTTGAACACCGTCGTCGCCGAATCGAGGTTCCGTTCGGCCGCCGATCGCGATCCTCCGGCGGCGGCGATCCGGCCCAGTGCCAGCTGGCTCAACGCCGCCTGATATCGCTCGCCGAGCAACTCGAAGATGTTGGCGCTTTGTGCGAAGTCGTGATGCGCGAGCTGTGGACGTCCGCCCTGCTCGCGAATGAGACCGCGAATGCGCAGGAACTCACCCCAGTTCGCCGGCGTGGTCTTCGGATCGAGCCGCGACTCGCACGTTTCGAGCCGATGCTGGGCATCGTCGATGCGCCCGGCCGCCACCATCGCTTCGCATGCGGCAAGGTCCGCTTGAATCGCATCGGCGGGCGGGACACCAGGGGCCTGCGCCAACGCATCGGCCATCGCGATCGCTTCGTCGTACGCGCGTCGTCTGATCGCGAGTTTGACGCCCAGGACTTTCAGCGACCACTCGTACCAACGCATCGTCTGCGTGCCGTACGCACCGTAGGCATCGCTGGCCTGACGCAGATAGTCGCCGGCGCGCTCGTACGAACCACGCATCAGATGAATCTGCGCGAGCGTGTCGAACACCGCGCCGGTGGTTTCGTGGAACTGAATCGGACTGCGGACTTCGAGCGTGCGGGTGAGGATTTGTTCGGCGCGTTCGAGGTCGCCAAGCTGCACGTAGATCTGACCGAGCGTTGCCAGTGCGACGGCGAGACCATGTCCCGAGCCCAGAGATTCGTGCAGCGCCACGCTACGCTCTGCAAGCGTGAGCGCCTGATCATGACGATGACGCATCAGCGCCACGTTCGCCTGGTTGTGGACGATGCCGGCGAGCACGTCGTCGGCGGGAATCGCCATCGCGAGACGTTCACCCTGCCGCAGACCTGCCGTCGCTTCGTCAGCGCGGCCGGCTTGCGCGAGGAGGACCGCGGACAACGAGTGCACGAGCGCGAGGTGTCGTCGGTCGCCTGCGGCGTGGAGGGCCGAAGCGGCCTCTGTCAGGTGATCGCGAACAATGCCCGAATCGCCAACCTGCTTGTAGCACAGCGCGAGCTCGTAGTGCGCCAGGCCAATGGCTCGCGAGTCGTGCGCGAGCTCGGCATGCTTCAACGCGCGGGAGTGCAGTGCGATCGCGCGGGACTGCTCGCCCCTGGCGTGGGCAATGCGGCCATGCAGACGCCACAACGTCGAAAGTTGTGCATCGGAGATGCGCTCCTGCACCGTGTCCGGTGGCCGGCCCAGAGCGGTGGTCGCCTGCTGCAGGTCGTCCTGAAGCAGCCAGGCTTCAGCCAGGGCGCTTCGAACCGTGAGTTCATCCTCGCGATTGAGCGAACCAGACCGGAGCAAGGGGATCAGGTGAGGGGATGCATCGGCACCCCGCCCGCGCTCCAGCGCTGCGTTCGCCCGGGCGAGGGTAGGGTGGAGAGCTGGGGTCGGCACGGTCAGGAGTATACAAAGTATACAAGCCGATGGAACTATAATCGTGGCCCATGTCGCTGGCGGCCCATGGCGTCACCCATCCGGGCCGCCGTACCACGAACGAAGACGCGTTCCTCGTCGATGCCAATCGCGGTCTCTTTGTCGTGGCCGACGGCATGGGTGGACACAACGCTGGCGAAGTCGCCTCGAGTCTCGCCGTCAAAGCCATTGGTGAATTTCTGGCTGATGGCACACCTGCCAGTCTCAACGTCCTCGACGAAGCGCTCAGACTTGCTAACGATCACATTCTGACCGTCGCTGGTGAGAAACCCGACTACACCGGCATGGGCACGACCGTCGCCGCGGTGTATATACGAGGCGGCGAAGCGGTCTATGCGCACGCCGGCGACAGCCGCGTGTATCTGTGGCACAAGGGTCAGATCACGCAGCTCACTCGCGACGATTCGTGGGTCGCGGCAGCCATGAACGGGCTCTCAGACGATTCTCATGAGCTGGACCAGCATCCGATGCGGCACGTGCTCACGAAGGTCGTCGGTCTGCGACCGGAGTTGCAGCCGAGTGTGGCGGAATGTCCGTTCGTCGACGGCGACGTGATGCTCTTGTGCAGTGACGGCGTGCACGGGGCTGTTTCAGTCGAGAAGCTGGGACAGTTGCTCGCGAGCCGAAAGCCGATTGCGACGGTGGCCGAAAGCGTCGTGCGTGAGGCGTTGGCTCACGGTGCGACCGACAACGTCACCGCCGTTGTCATTCGCCGCGAGTAACCGCGGCTTACCCGTCGACGATCGACATCATCACGCGGCGCAGCAACTCCGGATCGCGCCTCGGCATCGTCACCAGCAGGGCACGTCGCTGCTCGCGATCGAGCGATTGAAAGTCGCCGACCGCTTGCGCCGTTTCCAGTACTGAAAACGAGAAGGGATGATCCGGAATCGAGAGATCCTCGTCCGCTTCGGCGACGATGACCACGAAGACGCCATTGTTCGCGCCGCCTTTGTGCAGCTGGCCGGTCGAGTGGAGATATCGAGGACCATAGCCGAACATCATCGCGCAGTCGCCGCGCACGCCGGCTTTCGTTCGAAACTCTTTCAGCAGACCGTCGAAGCGGCTATCGTCGGGCGGAAGGAACGCGAGCAGACAGACGTAATCACCGTGTCCGATCACACGCAGAAACGACGTCGCCGGCGCACCACTGAGCGCCGTCTGTGCGGCTTCGCTGAGCGTCAGCCGGACTCCGTTGATCTCCGCGTGCGGCTCGGGCAGCGGCAGCCGCTTGCGTTGTGCGTAGACCGTGAGCAGTGCTGACGTCGCGTCCTTTGCCTGCTTCACGTTCGGCTCGTCGAACGGATTGATCCCCATCAGCAGACCAGCGGTCGCGGTCGCAACTTCCCAGCGCAGGAACTCAGCACCGAGCGCGTACACGTCGGGCAACTGAATCGTGATGGCTGGCGCGCCCCAGGCTTTGGCCCGATCGAGGACCGCGGGCTCGGGCGTGTCATCACCGACGCGGACGACGACAACAACTCGATCGTCACCGCCGATGGACGCCATCGGCGATATTTCCGCCGACTCGCCGGCAATCGGCACGATGCCTTTCTTGTGCTTGCCGGTGCTCTCCGCGACGAGCTGCTCTACCCACAACCCGAACGATTCGAGCCGCTTCGGCAAGAGCAGCGTCATCTTGTCGCGGCCGCGCTCGAACCCGGCGTTCATCACGGCGCCCAGTGCGAGGCCAGGATTGTCACGAGACGGTGCGATCCGGCAGGCGCTTTCCATCGCGCGTGCACCAGCGAGCAGACGATCGAGGTCGAGTCCCATCAACGCGGCCGGCACCATGCCGAAGAGCGAGAGAGCCGAATAGCGGCCGCCGATATCCGGGGGGTTCACGAACACATCGCGGAATCCGTCGGCTGTCGCACTGCGATGAAGCGATGTGCCTTCGTCGGTGATCGCGACAAATCGTGAGGCCCACTGCGTGTGGCCGCCTTCGATCACCCGGCGCTTCGCCTCCGCAGCCATCGTCGTCGGCTCGATCGTGGAGCCCGATTTGCTGGCGACGATGAACAGCGATGTGGCTGCGTGAGCCATCGCGGCGCGAACGGCGTCTGGATCGACCGAGTCGAGGACGTGGAACGATGGAGTGGAATTCTGCGCCGCGAGGACCTGGCGTAATACCTCAGGCGCGAGGCTCGAGCCACCCATGCCGAGCAGGACGACGTGGGTGAATCCGTCTCTGCGCACGGCATCGGCGAATGCGCGCAGGCGCGGCAGCTGCGGCGTCACGACGTTGAGGGCATCGAGCCAGCCGAGGCGTGTGGCAATCAGGGACTGAACGGCGGGATCGGCGGACCAGACGTCGAGCTGCTTCCGCCACAACGCATCCGCGAAGCGCAGCCGATCGAGGCGTGCGTACGAATCCTCCAGCGCGGTCAGTGGTCCGGGTTCGATGGCGAAGGTGGTCACGAGAGAAGGAAACGGAGAGGCCGTCTCCACGTCTTATAACATAATGAATACACCGGTCATGACACGGGTGGTGCCACTTGCCCTGGGGCTCTCGATGCTGGTGTGCGCGGCGTGCGCGCAACCTGACGGTCCACCGGCCGAGGTACGATCGTCGAGCGAGACCCGGGCGGCCGAGCGGCCATCCACGAGTGCCGCACAACCGCGTATCGTTTTTCTCGGTGACAGCCTGACGGCGGGCTACGGACTGGCGAAAGAAGAGTCAGTCCCGTCTCTCATCCAGATGCGGCTGCGATCCGCAGGGTATCCATACGACGTCATTAACGCCGGCGTATCGGGCGATACGTCCGCGGGCGGGCTCAGCCGCCTGGATTGGTCGCTCGAGGGCGATGTGAGGATTCTGGTGCTCGAACTTGGCGCGAACGATGGCCTGCGCGGTCTTCCGGTGGCCAACATGAAGCGTAACCTGACCGAGATCATCACGCGCGCTCAGTCTCGCGGCATCAAAGTGGTGCTCACGGGCATGGAGGCACCGCCGAATTTTGGCGCGGCCTACACCGCCGAGTTCCGTCAGGTTTATCGAGATCTGGCGAAATTGCCAGACGTGACGTTCATGCCGTTCTATCTCGACGGGGTCGCGGGCCTTCCTCATCTGAACATCGCGGACGGCATGCATCCCAACGTTGAAGGGTCGCGCATTATCGAGCGCGGGGTGTGGGAGAAGCTCGAGCCGCTGCTCGACAAATTGCCGGACGCACGCCGGAGCGGGGCGAAATGATCGAGCTCCGCGGGGTCTCCAAAACGGTCCAGAGCGGCGACCATCCTCTGACAATTCTTCATCCACTGGACTATGCGATTCCTTCCGGCCAGTTCGTGGCGATTGTCGGGCCGTCAGGCAGCGGCAAGTCCACGCTGCTGGGCCTGCTGGCGGGTCTCGATGCACCCACGACCGGCGAGATTTTGATCGACGGCGTGGATATCACGCGGCTGAACGAGGACCGTCTGGCGAAGCTGCGCGGCGAGAAGATCGGGTTCGTCTTTCAGTTTTTCCATCTCGTGCCGTCGCTGACCGCGTTCGAGAACGTGCTGATTCCGATGGAGATTGCCGGCCGGCGCGACGCCGTGCCGCGGGCGCGGCGTCTGCTCGAGGAAGTCGGCTTGACGGAGCGCGCTCATCACTATCCTTCGCAGCTTTCGGGCGGCGAGCAGCAACGCATTGCGATTGCCCGCGCGCTCGCCAACGATCCGCCGATCGTGCTGGCTGACGAACCGACTGGCAATCTCGACTCGACGACCGGCCGCTACGTCATGGACCTCCTGCTCAACGTCCGACGCGCCCGCGCGTCCACGCTGGTGCTGGTGACGCACGATGCTGAGCTCGCGTCGTTGGCCGACAATCGCCTGGTCCTTCGCGACGGGCGCCCGGTCACTCCGGACGACGCCCTGCGCAACACCGGAAAGTCGACACAAGCGGAGACAGTGCGATGAGCTTTGTCCTCCGCATGGCTGTGCGCGAGATTCGCGCGTCCTGGCAGCGACTCCTGTTTTTCTTCGTCTGCATTGCGGTCGGCGTGGCGTCGATTGTCGCTATTCGCTCGGTGATCCAAAGCGTCCGAGAAGGGCTGACGCGTGAAGCCCGTGCGATGACCGGGGCTGACGTCGTGGTGCGAAGCGATCGGCCGCTCGGCGACAAGGTACGGTCATCAGTGGAGCAGGCACGCGAGAGCGGCCGCGTCGGGACAGTGTCAGAGGCGATCGAAATCGCCACCATGGTCCGCCCGCCGAACGCGACGATGACGCGGATGGTCGAACTCCGCGCCGTTCAGGCGGCCTATCCGCTTTACGGGACGATGACGCTGCGCGAGGGGCAGTACTCGCACGCGTTGCTGCAGAACCACGGCACATTGGTCCGGCCCGAGCTACTGGCACAGCTCAATCTGCGCGTTGGCAACGACCTGCTGATCGGCACGCAGCGTTTCCAGATTCGTGGCGTGATCGAGAAAGAGCCGGGGCGCAACCTCGGTGCGTTTTCGCTGGGCTCGCGCTTGTTCATCGATATGGCCGATCTGCCGTCCACGGGCCTGCTGTCCTTCGGCAGCCGGGCCTCGTATGAGCTGTTGCTGCAGGTGCCAGGCCCACCGCCCGTACCCGGACGACGTGACGCCAGTACGCTGCTCGCGCGTGACCTGTCCGATACGTTCGTCAACGACTTCGTGCGCGCCCGCTCGTATCGACAGAACGAGGGCCGTATGACTGAGAACCTGACGCGGGCCGAGAATTACCTGAGCCTCGTCGGTCTCGTGGTGCTGATCCTTGGCGGCATCGGCGTGTCGAGCGTGACCCGTGTCTTCGTCGAGCAGAAGGTCCGCAGCATCGCCATCCTGAAGTGCGTCGGGAGCACCACCAAGCAAGTGCTGAGCGTCTATCTGGCTCAGGTCCTTCTGCTTGGTCTCGCCGGGAGTGCGCTGGGCGTGGCGATCGCTGGCGGTGTGCTGATGCTGCTGCCGCTCTTTGTCGGCGACCTCGCCGCCATGCTCGACGTCGAGTATGGGCTCACCGCTGGCGCGGTCGTTCAGGGACTCGCGATCGGCATGCTCGTATCCGTGCTGTTCTCGGTGGTTCCGCTTCTCGAGATCCGCAACGTCAAGCCGTCGCTGCTGTTGCGACAGGACATGGCAACAATGCCGCGGTTCGACTGGGTCAAGTGGGGCGTTGCCGTGGCCGTTGGCGCCTCGCTCGTCGGCGTTGCCGCATGGCAGGCGGGATCGCTCGCCGTCGGTCTCGTGTTATCCGCGGGATTCGTCGCGATCGCATTCGTGCTGCATCTCGCCGGCTGGGCGCTGGTGCGCGCCGTGCAGCCGCTTCGCCATGCCCGTTCGTTTGCGTTGCGTCAAGCCGTGCTGCGCGTCGCACGTCCCGGGAATCAGACGCGCATCATCCTGCTCGCCGTCGGTCTCGGCACGTTCTTCATCCTCGGCGTGCGCGCACTGCAGGCGAACCTGCTGAGCGATTTCGCCCTGCAGATGAGCGAGGACGCGCCGGATATGTTTCTCATGGACATTCAGCCGGCGCAGCGCGAGGGCGTGACTGCACTCGTCGATCGCGAGAATGGCCAGGATCCCGCACCGAAGCTCATTCCCGTCCTCCGCGCGCGCATCGTCGGCGTGCGCGGACGCGACGTCAACCTCGAGAGCTATGAGGACGTGCGTGGCCGGGGAGGCTTGTCGCGCGAGTTCACGATCACCTATCGCTCCAATCTCGAGGCGAACGAGACGCTGATCGATGGAAAGTGGTGGGATGAGAGCGCGTCGCCCGACATGCCCGAGGTCTCTATCGAGGAGAGCCTCCGCGAGCGATTCCAGATTCAGCTTGGCGACGAGATGCGCTTCGACGTGCTCGGCCGCATGGTCACCGCGCGCGTCGCCAGCTTTCGCAAAGTGGATTTTCGCGACTTCCGTGCCGGCGGCTTCATGATCGTATTCAGGCCGGGTCCGTTCGACACCGCCCCGCACACGTTCATCGCTGCGGTGCGGGGCGCGAAGGACCCAAGCGCCCGGGCGCGCATGCAGGGCCTGCTCGTGGCCAGCTATCCGAACGTCTCGGTCATCGACCTTCGCGAGGTGCTCGACACCGTCGCCAGCATCGTCAATAACGTCACGCTTGCGGTCACCGTGGTCGGAGGCCTCGTGCTCTTGAGCGGTAGCCTCATTCTCGTGGGCGCGGTCTCGATGACGAAATTCCGGCGGGTCTACGAGGCCGCCATTCTGAAGACCCTCGGCGCCAGCAGTCGTCTCATTGCGACGACACTGCTGGTCGAATACGGGGTGCTCGGCGCCATTGCCGGCACCGTCGGCGCACTTGGGGCCGTTGCCCTCAGTTGGGCAGTGGCGCGCTTTGCGCTGGACCTGCCGTGGGAGCCCTCCCCGGCGCTCACACTGGGCGGCATCATCGTCACGTCGATTTTCGTGGCCGCCATCGGCGTCCTGGCGAGCCTCGACGTGCTGCGCCACAAGCCGCTCGCCACGCTGCGGGCAGAGTAGCAGCGTGGCGCCGCCACGGCTCCGCGCGGAGTAGCCTGGCGCGATCATCCCTGCTGACGAGCGTGGTGTACAATTTCCGCTTGGCTCAGGCAAGACGGGCCGGCCAAGGGGGCTCCAAGCAATGAATGTGGAGAACTTTCGAGATGCGCTGATGAGAAAGCGCTATGAGCTGCTCGGCGGAAGTGCGACCAAACCGTTGCAGTGGACGATGGAGAACAACTCCGGGCGCCAGGGCGATATGGCCGATCAAGCCGCCGGGAACAATGAAGTCCACATCCAACTGAAGTTGAAACAGACCGACGCGAAGATTCTGCAGGCCATCGAGGGTGCGCTGCGCCGAATCGAAGAGGGCTCGTATGGCATCTGCCGCGACTGCGGCGAGCCTATTGCTGAAGCCCGCCTCACCGCGATCCCGTGGACGCGGTCCTGCATCAGCTGCAAAGAAAAGCAAAACGCATAAGCATGCAACAGGACGAGCTGAAGAAGTTTCTAACCGAAATCGCTTCCGAACGGCTGGCCCTCCTGCTCCGCCACGAAGCGGCAGCCCGCGTCGTCGGCAATTACGATTTCAACAACACCTATCAGTACGTGATCGCCCGCGAAGAGACGCATCTGGCATGGTTGCAGAGCGCGCTCAGCGAGGTGGGTGCGACGTTGCCGCAGTCCACGCTGCCACTGACCACGCCTGAAGCGCCGAAAGGGAAGAAACCGGACGTCGCCGCCTATCACGACACACTGGCCGCCGACGCGAAGTTTCTCAGCGCCTTCGTCGCCCGTTGGCGCGAACGCGTCGCGGCCGTCACGCACGCCCGTCATCGCACGATGCTCAACGTCGTGCTCGGGGAGTCCTTGGAGCATCAGCGGCTGTTCGATCAGGCTGCCGCGGGCTCCGAAGACGTGATCGGCCGGCGCACTGGTGGCGTCGCCCGCGTAGGCGCCGTCCTGCCCGATCGCTGGCAGGAATGAAGGTCATAGGGTCAAATTGCAAAGGTCAAAGGGCAAAGGGCAAAGGTAGAAGACGTTGACCCGTGTCGCGATCGCGCTGGGAAGTAATCTGGGCGATCGCGAAGGGTATCTGCGGTCGGCGATTGCCGCGCTGCAACCCTCCCTCAGTAATCTGCG
>Ga0111538_10014002_pt1 | contig 10575 bp, 7 predicted proteins | sample SoiMethybrSBSTD1_FD_79669 | JGI IMG/M metagenome (GOLD analysis project Ga0111538, IMG submission 79669) | Bulk soil microbial communities from a Populus tree surrounding site in Tennessee, USA - Soil MetaG P. TD hybrid SBSTD1 (version 2)... | ecosystem: Environmental > Terrestrial > Soil > Tree... | reverse complement strand
GTTCGAGGGCCGCATCACCGGCGACAAGGTCAAGGCGTTTGCCGCGACGCTGTTCAGGCCCACCGAGGTGGCGCATGTCTTCCTGTGCGGCCCGGGCTCGATGATCAAGGAGACGCGCAACACACTGATCGAGCTGGGCGTACCGCGCGAGCGAGTCCACCACGAGTTCTTCGCGCCGGGAGGTGGTGCGTATCGGAGCAAGGCTGCGGCGCCAGGTCCTGCCCCTCACCCTAACCCTCTCCCCCCGGAAGAGCGGGGAGAGGGGATGGGCGCGCCCGTCGGAACCGAGGCGATCGCGATCCTCGACGGTATCCGCCACCACTTCACGGTACCCCCGGGCGGACATGTGGTCGACGCGGCGCTCGCTGCGGGGATCCGCGTGCCCTATTCGTGCAAGGGCGGCATGTGCTGCACCTGCCGCGCCAAGCTGGTCGAAGGCCGGGCCGAGATGACCACCAATTATTCCTTGGAGCCCTGGGAGATCGAGCGCGGGTTCATACTGACTTGCCAGGCGGTGCCGAAATCGGAGCGCCTGGTCGTCGACTACGATCAGATGTGACGCCGCCATGGACCCGAGGAATGCTCCGGTTCCGGCACGACTGGAGCTATGCTAAGCTCGCACGTGCATGGGGTAGCGAACGCCAGGATCTGTTTCGCTTCGGCTGCCATGGCGGCGGCGATCGCGCTTGCGTTGGCGTCAGCCAGCGGCGCAGTCGAGCCGTCGCCCGGCGGGTCGGCAGGCTACGGGCCGGCGCCGTCCTGGCCGGCCTCACCCTTTCATGGTGTGATCAGCGGGGCTACCGGTGAGGCCATCCCGTGCCGGTGCCGTTTCCGCGGCAACGCCTACCGGCTCGGCGACACCGTGTGCATGAGCACGCATCTGGGCGTGCAGCTGGCGCGCTGCGACCTGTTGCTCAACAATACCTCGTGGGTTCCCATCGGCGTACCCTGCACGATGAGCCTGCTGCCGCGGCGGCAAGCCGACGATGGACGCGCAGGTCCGACCGCACTGCGCGCGCCAGGGGGTGACCGGGGGGGCGGCCGGAGCATCGCACGCAAGACTCTCGCGGATGGCTAGGCCGTTCGCTGCGCCTGCCTGTTGCAATCGCAAAGACGTCGTCACATTGGATCGAGCAGGCGCGAGCCAAATCTTGCCATGAGCAGGCCGTAGTCAGAGAATGCGCTCGCGCGCAATTGCCCGCCCTGCCAAGCTATTGACGCACCAAGAGAGGGAAGCTCAGCGTATGACGGACCAAACCCCCCGGTCGAAGACCGCGACGCCCCCTGTTAGAGAGGAAGTCAGGATTTATCAGCATTCCGATCTTATCTATTGGTGGCCGATTTGGGTTTACGGCTATGTCTGCGCGGCGGTCACTTGGATATTTGGCAGGTCGGTCGATATCGGCGGCCACAAGGCGGTGCATGTTTTTCCTGAGGCGTGGCTCGGGCTGTCGTTCACATTGCTGTTTCTGTTGATCGTCACGTTGACGCATATGAAATCGCGCGGCGTGTATTCGATCGTAATCGCGTTGGTCATCGCCTTATTGGCCATCGGGGTGCAATGGACCTACGGTTGGGGACGCTTGTTCGCCGGGGTGACCGTGCTGCTGATCTACATGAACCTCGCTTTTTATCTCCTGGTATCGACGTGGCTTTTGGCAATTTGGTGTGCCTCGGTATTCTGGGTGGATCGCATGTCCTATTGGCGCTTCATACCGGGGCAGGTCGTGGAGCATCACCTGTGGGGCGTGGACAACGTCTATGACACGCTCGGCATGACCGTGAAAAAGCTGCCCGATGACCTCATGCTTCATAAGATTTTGGGGCTTGGCACCGGCGATATCGTGCTGAGCACGACGGGTGCCACCGAGCGGCAAATCTTGATTGAGAACGTAGCCCGCGTCCGCAAAGTGCTGCCGCACATCGAGAGACTTATCGTGACGCGCCTCTAGGGTCCGCGTTTCAGACGCCGGAGCCGCCTCTCTACTCCGCGGCGGCGCGCGGCCGCTCGGGCGGTTCTTCTGCCGTGGGGATGTGCTCGCGCCGGCCGGCGCCCAAGCGCTCGCCGAGCCTCTCGAAGGTCAGATAGATGGCGGGCGTGATGTAGAGCGTCAGCAGCTGCGATACCGCCAGCCCGCCCACGACGGCCAGGCCCAGCGGCTGGCGCAGTTCGGCGCCGGCGCCGAAGCCCACCGCGATCGGCAGCGTGCCGAACAGGGCCGCCATGGTCGTCATCATGATCGGCCGGAAGCGCAACAGACAGGCCTCGCGGATGGCATCGAACGGGGTCGCTCCGCGCGCGCGGGCCTCGATGGCGAAGTCGACCATCATGATGGCGTTCTTCTTGACGATGCCGACCAACAGGATGATGCCGATCACGGCGATGATGGTGAGCTCGACGTCGAACAGCCAAAGGATCAGCAGCGCTCCAAGGCTCGCCGAGGGCAGGCCGGACAGGATCGTGACGGGGTGGATGAAGCTCTCGTAGAGGATGCCGAGCACGATGTAGATGGTCAGGATCGCCGCGGCGATGAGGATCGGCTGGTCGCGGAAGGAGCTCTCGAACACCTGCGCCGTGCCGGCGAACGCGCCGGTGATGATGGCGGGCATCCTGACCTCGCGCTCGAGGCCGCGCATGGCGACCACGGCCTCACCCAGCGTGTAGCCGGGGGCGAGATTGAAGGTGATGGTGACCGACGGCAGCTGACTCTGGCGCGCCACCGACACGGGGCCCGGTCCCAGCTTCACGCTCATCACCGTGTCGAGCGGAACCTGCATCCCCGTATTCGAGCGCACATACACCTTGGACAGCACCGCGGGATCGAGAACGCGCGCCTTGTCGGTCTCCAGGATCACGGCGTAGTCGTTGGAGGGGGTGTAGACGGTGGCGATTTTGCGGATGCCGAATGCCGAGTAGAGCGTCGAGCGCACCACGTCCATGGTGAGTCCCAGACGGCCCAGCGCATCGCGATCGATGTTGAGCGTCAATTGCCGGGCGCCGAGCGTGAGATCGCTGGTCACGTCGGTGAAGCCGGGGGCCTGCTTCACCCTGTCGATGAGGCGCTGCGCGTTCTCGTAAAGCTCGGCCTGGTTGACGCTGGTGAGCGTGTATTGATAGAGCGCCGCGCCGCCGCGGCTGCCGATGCGCAGGTTCTGCAGCGGCACCGGGAACGCGCGGATGCCCGGAATGCCCGCCAGGTTGCGCCGCAGACGGGATTGCACGTCCGTGATGCTGCCGCGATTCAACCGCTCGGGCCGCGTCTTGAGCTGCACGAAGATCGAGCCGCGGTTGAGCGTGGGGTTGAAGAAGCTCTGGGCGACGTTGGAGTTGATGTAGAGCACGTCGGGATCGGCGCGGATGCGCTCGGCGACGATGCGCTGGCGGTCCAGCATGGCCTGGAAGGCGACGTCGGGCGCCGCCTCCGTGCGCACGATGATGATGCTGGTATCCTCGGTCGGCAGGAAGCCCTTCTTGACGACGCCGAACGCCCACACGGTCGCCACCACCGTGCCGATGGTCAATATCCACATCAGCCAAGGCACGCGCAGGGAAGCGTCGAGCGTGACGCGGTAGGTCCACGCCATTGCATTGTAGATGCCCTCGAAGATGCGCGACAGCAGGTTGGGTCTTGCCTCGGCGTGGTGCGCTTTGAGCATGCGCGAGCACAGCATCGGCGTCAGCGTCAGCGAAATGAAGCCCGACAGCAGGATGGCGATACTGATCGTCATGGCGAATTCGAAGAAGAAGCGCCCGACGACGCCGCCCATGAACAGGATCGGGATGAAGACCGCCACCAGCGACAGGGTGATCGACAGAACCGTGAAGCCGATCTCGTTGGCGCCCCGGATGGCCGCGTCGAACGGCTTCATGCCCTGCTCGACGTAGCGGACGATGTTCTCGAGCACGACGATGGCGTCGTCGACCACGAAGCCGAGCGCCAGGGTGAGCGCCAGCAGGCTGACGTTGTCGAGCGAGAAATTGAGCATCGCCATGCCGGCAAAGGTGCCGATGATGGACAGCGGCAGGGCAACCGCCGGGATGAACGTGGCGCGCCACGTGCGCAGGAACGCCAGGATCACCAGGATGACAAGCACGGCGGTCATGATCAGCGTGAGCTGCACGTCGTGCACCGAATCGCGGATCGATTCGGAGCGGTCGCTCAACACGCTGAGCTTGATGGTGGGCGGCAGCAGGCGGTGGAATTCCGGCAGCATGCCGTGCACGGCATCGGTCACGGCCACCGTGTTGGCATCGGGCTGGCGCTGAATGGAGACGATGATCGAGCGCTGGGCGTTGAACTCGGTCCTCGACTCTTCGTCCTCCACGGAATCGTCGACCCTGGCGACGTCCTGCAGGCGCACGGGCGCGCCGTTGCGCCAGGCCACCACCGCCGGCTTGAAATAGGCCGCGTAGGGCTCGGCGCCCTTGATTTCCAGGATGTAGAGCTGCTGCTCGGTGCGGATGCTGCCGATCGGAGCCACCGACGACAGCGCGGTCACGGCCTGCCTGATCTCCTCAACCGAGATGCCGCGCGTGGCCAGCGCATCGAGGTCGTAGCGGATGCGCACGGCGCGCTTCTGCGCGCCTTGGATGTTGATCTGGGCGACGCCGGGCAGGGTGGAGAGCTTGGGGCTCATCACCTTGTCGGCGAACTCGTTCATCTCCTGCGATTGCGCGGTCTCGGAGGTGAGCGCCAGGAAGATGACGGGCGAGTCGGCTGGATTGACCTTGCGGTAGGCCGGCGGGGCCGGCAGGTCGATCGGCAGGCGCGACGCAGCCACCGAGATCGCCGATTGCACATCGAGCGCGGCGGCGTCGATGCTGCGGCCGAGATCGAACTCGAGCGCGATCTGCGTGGCGCCCTGCGTGCTGAGCGAGGTGATTGCCGCGATGCCGGCGATCGTGGCGAATTGCCGCTCCAGCGGCGCCGCAACGGAAACCGCCATGGTGTCGGGACTGGCGCCCGGGTACTGCACCGTCACGGTGATGGTGGGCACCTCGATGCGGGGAATGGCGGCGATCGGCAGCTGGCGATAGCCGAAGAAGCCGGCGAGCAGCAGCGACGCCATCACCAGCGTCGTCATGACCGGACGGCGGATGCAGAGCTCCGAAAGACGCATGCCAGCCTACCTCGTCCCTAGCCTCTGCCGTTCATGCGCAGCTCTTCCGATGCCGGCGTGCGGCCAGGCGGCGGACGACGGGGCTCATCGATCGTGACGGCCGCGCCCGGGGCCAGGCGGATCTGGCCATCGGTGACGACCCGCTCGCCGGCCTTCACGCCGTCACGCAGATACGCCGTCTGGCCGACGATGCGCTCGACCGCCACCACGCGCGGCTCGACCTTGTTGTCGGGCCCGATCACCCAGCTGATCATGCCCTGCTGCGCCGGCAGGACGGCCGTGGCAGGCACCGCCAGCAAGCCACGCTTCATCTCCACCGTCAGGGCGACCTCGGCAGAGAGCCCCGGCCACAGCACCTCGTCGGCGTTCTCGGCGATCACCCGGGCCGTGATGGTGCCCGTCTGCTTGTCGACCTGATTGTCGACGAAGCCGATCGTGCCCTGCACGACCACCGGCTTGGCGCCGCCCGGCACGCTGATGTCGGCCAGCGCCTTGGCGGCGAGCGCGCGCCTCAGCGCGCCAAGCTCGCCCTGCGGCACGGCGAAGGCCACCCAGATCGGCTTGGTCTGGTTGATGACCACCAGCGGCAAGGCCGCGTCGACGCCGCGCACCATGGCGCCGACCTTGGAGCTGAGCCCGCCGGTGCGGCCGGTGATCGGCGCGCGGATGGTGAGATAGTCGAGCTGGGTCTTCTGCGACTCGAGCAAGGCCTGGCCGGCGGCGATGCTGGCCTTGAGGCCCTCGACCGCGTAGCGGGCCTGGTCGGCAGCGGCTTCCGTGACGATCTTCTTGCCGACCAGCGCCTCGCGGCGGGCCAAGGTCGCCTCGGCGTCGCGCAAGCTCGCCTGGTCCTTGGCGATGCTCGCCTCGGCCTGGGAGATCTGCGCTTTCACCATCCGGTCGTCGAGGCGAAACAGGACGTCGCCCTGGCTGACGAGGTCGCCTTCCCTAAAGAGCACCTCGATGATCTGGCCGTCGACGCGCGTCTTGATGGCCACATTGGCGAACGGCTCGACCGTGCCCGGCGCCGCCAGGATCACCGGCATGTCGCTGGCGATGACGGTCGCGGCCGTCACGGGGGCGGCCGGCGCGCGGCCCTTGCCGTCACTCTTCTTGGCGACGGCCTTGGGCGTCTCGGAAGATGCTGGGCCGTAGTTGGGCAGAAGCGCCAGCAAATATGCAAGGCCGGCGCCCACGGCCGCGCCGGCCACGTACAGTCCAATCCGCCCGGCTTTCATAGACGCAACCGCCAACCCTGCTCCCCGCCATTGCCGGCCATTCTAGGCCCTGCGGGCGTTTCGCGCGAGGCCCCCGCACTGGGATAAGCCAAGCCGGACCAGACGCATAGCGTCGACGCCGCGGTCAAACCACGGTTTTCGCAATGCGGCACGGCTCAGCAATTAACGAGCGGGGCCAGGTCTTTCCGTCTCCGGCACGCGGCGAGAACCGCCCCCCGAGGCAGCCCCCGCATGCAGGGCTGCGTCACGTTGCCTGGGCCGGGGAGGCCCGACGGCCTAGAGACGGTAGCGGATCTGGTCGGCCCAGAAGCGCTCCAGGCGCACTAGCGACTTGTTGAGCGACTTGAAGTCGTCGAGCGTGATCTGGCCGACGGCTTCCACCGAGCCCAGCTGGCGCTGATAGAGCTTCTGGATGGTGGCGCGCGCCGCCGTGCCCTTTGGCGTCAGGCTGACCCGCACGGAACGGCGATCCTTGTCGGAGCGCTTGTAGTGCAGATAGCCCATGTCGACGAGCTTCTTGAGATTGTAGGACACGTTGGAGCCGAGGTAGTAGCCCCGCGTCCTGAGCTCGCCGGCGGTCAGCTCATCCTCGCCCATGTTGTTGAGCAACAGGGCCTGAACGCTGTTGATCTCGGAGCTGCCCTGGCGGTCGAACTCGTCCTTGATGACGTCGAGCAGCAGGCGGTGCAGTCGCTCGATCATCCTGAGCGCGCGCAGATACTCGCCTCGAAAGGTATCCTCGCCCGCCGTGGCGCGCACGCGCGCCATGTCCAACGCAACACTCATGTCCCTGGCCTCAACTGTGTTTGACGCTTTCCGACTTGAGTTGCCGGATTGTGGCCGCAGCCTATGCGAAAGGCTCTAATTCTAACTTAAAGCAATGGGTTAACGACAGCAGGCCGGCTGCCTCAGGTGCGCACTGCCTGCATTTCGGCGCGGCTGGCGAGGTCCAGCTCCTGAGCGCCCAGCGGCGCAAAGTAGGCGTCCACCATGGCCTCGCTCACATCCTCGAGGCGGGCCGGCTGCCATTTGGGGGCTTGGTCGCGGTCGATCAGCACCGCCCGGACGCCCTCGTAGAAGTCGTGGCCGTCCAGGCACCGGCAGCCGAGCCGGAAGTCCTGCCGCAGCGTCTCGCGCAGATCGAGGGCGCGCGCCGAGCGAACGTGGCGGTGCGTGATCTTCAGCGAGGTTGGCGAGCGTCGCGAGAGGTCCGCCAGGACCCCGTCGGCCCAGACTGCAGCCGGCCCGCGCTCGGCCTGCAGCCGCTCCATGATGCCCTCCACGGTGTCGGCGGCAAAGCAGCGGGCGATGGGGCCTGCCAAGGCCTCGAGCTCGCCGGGTCCGGGGTCCAGATGGCGGGTGTCCAGCAACTCATCGACCGTGTCGGCGTCGGCAAGGGCGGCAGCAATCTCGGCAAACCGCGCCGCCGGGATGCAATGCGTCGCCAGGCCCAGCCGGTAGGCATCGGCGCGGCCGATGGCGCGGCCCGTGAGCGCCAGATACATGCCGATCTCGTCGGGCATGCGGGCGAAGGCCCAGCTCACCCCGTCGTCCGGGAAGAGGCCGATGCCGGTCTCGGGCATGGCAAAGCGGTAGCGCTCGCCGGCGACGCGGTGCGTGCCATAAAGCGAGATGCCGACGCCGGAGCCGATCACCACCCCGTCGATCAGCGACACGGTGGGCTTGGAGAAGCACTCGAGCTGCCAGTTGAGCGCATATTCCGCGGCCAGCGATTTGACCGCCTCCGCCGTGCGGCTGCGGCCCCATGCGGTGGTCTCCTTGATGTCGCCGCCGGCGCAAAAGGCGCGGTCGCTAGCCGAGGCGATGACCACCGCATAGATCTGCGGATTGCGGGCCCAGCGCGGGAACGCCTCGGCGATGGCCGCGCGCATGGCGGTCGTCAGCGCATTGAGCGCCGCTGGGCGGTTCAGGGTCACGACACCGGCAGCCCCGTTGGTGGCGATGAGGACGGGATCGCTGGCCGCCGCCGAGCCGGAGTTGTCTGGGCTTCTCTCTTCCACAGGTTATTCCTGTCGGCTGCACTCAGCGTTTGTGATTCCCACTCCGGCCACGATTCGAGGTATACATGACGGCAGTGAATCAGCAGATACGGGTTTCCGGTTGTGGGGGCGTCAGGTTCCGGGACCTCGGGCTGACAGGGGTAGATCTTCGATGTGTATCAGATGCTTAGCGATGGCAGTGGTCGGCTGCCTGGTCGCTGCCCCAGGGGCATTGGCACAAACTGCGGGGCCCTCCCGTGCGGCTCCGCCCGCTGTCGTTGCGCCATCGCCGCCGGCCGTCAAGCCGGCGCAGTGGCCGAAAGTGCTGCCGGATAAGGCCGATGCCAAGCCCGCGGTCGTCGCGCCTTGGGCGCAACAGGAGATCGAGCAGGCCCAAGCCCGCTGCGCGGTCCTGCTGAAGGGCCTGGCCGTGGTGGCGGTGCCCGAGGCGCCGATCCGCGAAGGCGCCCAGTGCGGCGCCGCCGCGCCCATGAAGCTCGTCAGCATCGGCAAGAGTCCGGAGATAGCCCTGTCGCCGCCGCCGATCGTCACTTGCGACATGATCGCGGCGCTGTATCGCTGGCTGGAGCGGGACGTGCAGCCGATGGCGCGCAAGCACCTGGGCGGCCCGGTCGTGCGCATCGACGCCATGAGCTCCTACTCCTGCCGCACCGCCTATGGCCGCACCGGGGGCCGCTTGAGCGAGCACGGTAAGGCCAACGCCCTGGACATCGGTGTGTTCGTAACCGCAGGTGGCCAGTCGGCCATGGTGGTTGCCGATTGGGGCCCGACCGCCCGGCAGATCGCGGCCCAGGCCGCCGCCGCCAAGGCGGAAGCCGAGAAGACGCAGGCCCAAGAGACGCAAGGCGGCAGCAACGCGGTCAATCAGCCGGCCGCCGCCCAAGCCGCCGCGCCCAGTCCCGTGATCTTGCGTCCGGGCATGGCGGTCAGCATTCCCGGCGTCACGGTGCTGATGCCGGGCCTGCCGCAGGATCGCTCCTCTGGCCTCGGCCTCGCTCCGCCGAGCCGGCTCGGCGGTCCCAAGCCGCCGGGCTCCGCCGCCCCTCCCGGCAATGGCAAGGCCGAGTTCCTGCGCGCTGCCCATCGCTCAGCCTGCCGGCTCTTCAATACCGTTCTGGGCCCCGAGGCCAACAACGCCCACAGGAACCATTTCCACCTCGACATGGCCGAGCGCATCAAGGACACCAAGATCTGCGAGTAGGCTGGCTCTGGCGTCCCGGCGCTTGCCTTGTCCGCGCGCTTGCCCACAATGGGCGGTCCTTGCCCAGCCGCAGCACGGCACAGGTGCCCTATGAAGCCGCTCGCCAAGCCCATCGCCCAGCGCCGTCCCCCGCCCGACGAGCACGCCGCCAAGGACGTACAGGCCGATCGCGCGCTCGGCGCCTATCCCACCGTGCGCATGCGCCGCAATCGCAAGACGGCGTGGTCGCGCCGGCTGGTGGCGGAGAATCGTCTGAGCCCGGCCGACCTGATCTGGCCGATCTTCCTGGTCGACGGCTCGCAACGCCGCGTCCCCGTCGCGCACATGCCCGGCGTCGACCGCGTGAGCATCGAGGAAGCCGTGCGCGACGCCGAGATGGCGGCAAAGCTGGGCATTCCCGCGATCGCTCCCTTCCCCTACGTCGAGGAACGCCTGCGCGATGCGTCCGGCAGCGAGGCCCTGCGCGCCGAGAACCTGATGTGCCGGGCCGTGCGCGCCATCAAGAAGGCGGTGCCCGAAATCGGCGTCATCACCGACGTGGCGCTCGACCCCTACACCAGCCATGGCCATGATGGCCTGATGGACGAAGGCGGCGTCATCCTCAACGACGCCACGGTCGGCGTGCTGTGCAAGCAGGCGCTGGCCCTGGCCGAGGCCGGCGTCGACTGCGTGGCGCCCTCGGACATGATGGACGGGCGCGTCGGCGCCATCCGCGGCGCGCTCGATGGCGCCGGCCACACGGACGTGCAGATCCTGTCCTACGCCGCCAAGTATGCATCGGGGTTCTACGGGCCGTTCCGCGATGCCATCGGCACCAATGCCACCCTCAAGGGCGACAAGCGCACCTACCAGATGGACCCTGCCAACTCCGACGAGGCCCTGCGCGAGGTGGCGCTCGACATCGCCGAGGGCGCCGACATGGTGATGGTGAAGCCCGGCATGCCCTACCTCGACATCGTGCGGCGCGTGAAAGACGCCTTCGGCGTGCCGACCT
>Ga0111538_10014000_pt1 | contig 10576 bp, 8 predicted proteins | sample SoiMethybrSBSTD1_FD_79669 | JGI IMG/M metagenome (GOLD analysis project Ga0111538, IMG submission 79669) | Bulk soil microbial communities from a Populus tree surrounding site in Tennessee, USA - Soil MetaG P. TD hybrid SBSTD1 (version 2)... | ecosystem: Environmental > Terrestrial > Soil > Tree... | reverse complement strand
TGCCATTGTTTCGGACGGATTAAGTCGGGCAACCTCTTTGGTTGACAGTTTGCTGGGTGATTTGTTTTCCAATCATACCTCTGTAAAAATCATGCAGCATGCTGCAATCTTAGATCTGGACCAATTTGAAGATTCAACCTTTTACGATAAACTGGAAAGAGCAAGGCAGCAAACCATTGGTCGAACTATATTACTTTCCCAGGTTTTAAGCCAGATCCAGGATCTGATCACAATGGGCTTTCTTTCGGCAGGACTTATCGTTTTTAATCCGTGGCTGATCCTGCTATTAGTTATTGCGGTAATGCCAGCCTTTATAGGAGAATCATATTTTAATGATAAGAATTATTCATTAAGCCGGCGGCAAACACCGGAGCGCAGGGAATTGGATTATTTCCGTTACCTGGGAGCGAGTGACGAAACAGCTAAAGAAGTAAAAATATTTAACCTCTCCGGTTTCCTGATTGAAAGGTTTCGTTTTTTATCGGGCAAGTTTTATAAAGACAATAAAAAACTGGCTATAAAAAGATCACTGTGGGGAACAGTTTTTTCGCTGCTGGGGAGTTTGGGTTATTATGGCGCTTATGTATTTATTATTTCCAAAGCTATTTCAGGAAAACTTTCTATTGGTGATCTGACATTTTTAGCCGGTTCATTCAGGCAGTTAAGGAGTCTGTTGGAAGGCGTTCTATCGCGGTTCACTGCTGTTTCCCAGGGCGCTATTTATTTAAAAGACTTCTTTGATTTTTTTGATATTCAACCGAAAATAAAGTTGTCTTTAAACGCAAGGCCTTTCCCAAAACATATTCAGCAAGGATTTACTTTTGAAAATGTCGGCTTTCGATATCATAATTCTGAACATTGGGCCAACCGGAACCTGAACTTCACGCTTCATGCCGGAGAAAAGCTGGCACTGGTAGGAGAAAACGGTGCCGGCAAAACTACTTTGGTCAAATTGCTCGCCCGCCTTTATGACCCGACAGAGGGACGTATTTTATTAGATGGCTATGATTTGCGGGATTACGATCTGAATGAATTGCGTAAGCAGATTGGTGTTATTTTCCAGGATTACCTGCGATACCAGATGACCGTTTCTCAAAATATTGCCGTAGGAAATATCCAGGAAAAAGAGAACGAGGAATTGATAATAAATTCAGCCAGGCAAAGCCTGGCAGATGCATTAGTGCAAAAATTGCCAGGTAAATATGAGCAGGCATTAGGCAAGCGCTTCAACCAGGGTGTAGAACTTTCCGGGGGTGAGTGGCAGAAGATTGCATTGGCAAGAGCTTATATGAAAGATGCGCAATTACTCATCCTCGATGAACCTACAGCTGCTTTGGATGCAAGAGCAGAATACGAGGTTTTCCAGCGCTTTGCTGAATTAACCAAAGACAAGACTGCTGTTATTATTTCTCATCGTTTTTCTACAGTGAGGATGGCAGACAGAATTTTGGTATTAGACAGAGGCGAATTACTCGAAGAAGGAAGTCATGAACAATTATTGGACAAGCAAGGACGCTATGCTGAGTTATTCAATTTACAGGCAATGGGGTATCAATAAACTTGTAGATAAACGAAAACTGCCAATTTTTATATTTTATTTTGCTGGCAAGCGTTTCTTTCTATAAGAATTCGGAAAAACCCCTGTCTCCTGAAATAAAATCGAGAAACGAGAATCGAGAAAAATATTTTCAAGAAAAATGCCTGCACTAATTATTATCAGTGGGTCAAAATGGTAAATAATTCTATCTTCTCAGCTCTTCCCTTCAGCTCATTTTCTCCTAAGGACCTGACTTGAAATTGCGCTTGGAGATCAAGCTTCCTGGTCAGGTCACCGGAAATAAGTATGTCCACTTCATACAAATTGCAAAGTCCCTGTATGCGCGCGGTTGTATTCAGCACGTCACCGGTGAAAATGATATCTTTTTTAATAACGCCTATTTCTCCGGTTGTCACTTTTCCGTAGTGAAAGCCAGCTTTAAAAGCAGGTAATAGTCCGAATTGCTGCATGTATCTGCCGGTTTGTTTCTGAAGAGCAGCTTTCATCGAATAAAAACATTGCACGCAATTATTAGCACGCAATCCATTTCTGAGCGTCCAGGTTACAACCATTTCGTCACCTACGTATTGATAAATTTCTCCTGAATACTGAATAATCGACGCTGATAAATCAGCGTAATACTCTTTAAGCATTTCGAAATATCTGACATGGCCTAAACTTTCGGCAATGGCAGTTGAGGATTTCATGTCCAGAAACATGTAAATTCTTTCCTCTTCTGTAGGGGTATAATATTTTCCGGTAAAAAAATTTGCAAGCACCCCTTGTCCGATGTTTTCGCTTATTTCCGAATAAAACTGTGAAACGATGATTATCGCAGCCATATAAAATATGACGCTTAAAAAAGCATAGTCAAATACAAATGCCCAAATGTTATCCCAAACCTGCTTATTAAATATACCGGTTCGAAGTTCAATAGCATTGGCGACAGCGGTAATGATCAAAAGAAAGGTTACAATTATTGCCAGGTAGATTATTGATTTATATAAGATCTTTTTGCTGAAACTTTTTTGTCTGAACAACATATTAAAATACCGGATCTCAAGTGTTCCGATAACTAATCCTGTGAAAAGGGCAGAAAGAGGGGTAATAAAAATGTTCCTGGTGAAATTGTATGGATTTCCTGTTGAAGGATAGTAATTCAGACTACCAAGAATTCCTCTTTCCAATATAGTATAAACGAGACTGAATATCAGCCAAATCACGCCAACAGGAATGACCCTGAATATATCCCTTTTGATTTTTGGTGACAACATCGTGAAAAGTATAGAATAAAAATCCAATTATATTTTCATGTTAACTTCATCTACCCTTTCCCTGAATCCAAATACAAACATCACCGTAACTACCACTGCAAATAAAATCGGGACGAGCCAGAAAGTTTGCCATTGTGATGCTGTGGGATTGTCGCTACTCATAATAGTATTGAAGATAAACCCCGCTGAGAGTGTACCCAGTCCCTGGCCAACACCATATGCCACCAGCACAAAAAAACCCTGGGCCTGCGCACGAAACTTCGGAGCAACATTTTGATCAATATATACCTGTGAAGCCACATATACAAAATCGTAACAGGCACCGTGCAATAGTATGCCGGCGATCATCATCCAGGCAATTGCTTCTGGCGCTGCCAGGGCAAAGAGACTGTAACGGATGGCCCATGCAATAAGGCCCATGATCAATACCCATTTGATGCCAAGCCGCTTAAAGAACCAGGGCATGAGCAGGAGAAAAAATACTTCAGACATCTGACCGAAAGTCATCTTGAATGCGGGATCTGAAATGTCGGCCGAGTTAAGGAATATAGGCACATAAGCAAAATAACTTGCAAAGGGTATGCTGATGAGCAACAGGCCAAGAATAAAAATAATGAACGACCGGGAAGTAAATTGCTTCAAAACATCGAGGCCAAGCACATCCCGCACCGCAACTTTTTTACTTGCTCCTTTAGGGGGAATATGCGGAAGTGTAAAACTGTAAAGCCCCATGATCAGGCTTCCCGAACCGGCTACATACATGGGAAGCGCAGTAGTATCGCCCTTTAATAAATAACTCACAATAATACCTGCGCTTATCCATCCAAAAGTTCCAAAGACCCTGACGAGAGGAAATTCTTTTTCCTTGTCGCCGATCAAATGAAAAGCTGTTGCAGAAGAAAGGCCAACCGTAGGCATATAACAAAGCATGTGCAGGAACATAAAGCTCAGAAATATAGATGGAGAAGCTGCGCCCAGCCATGGTGCACAAAAAAGAAATATCCCGCTTAGTACATGCATTACTCCCAATAGTTTTTCTACTGCGAAGAACCGGTCAGCGACCATGCCAAGAAAAAAAGGGGAAACGATGGAACCGATGGGACTGGCAAGATAAACGAGATAGATAACGTCCGTCATGCCATGACTCTTCATATAATTACCTCCGGTTGAATACCACGAGCCCCAGATAAAAAATTGCAGGAACATCATGGCCATCAGGCGCAATTGCATAAAATTACGCATCATGTATGTCCGTTCAGTTAGAGATACCAATAGTTGATAATATTTTAATTAAACAAGAGACGCTTTTGTTGTTGAAGGTTTTTTTGCGGCACTAACCTTCTGTAATAATTCTTTCATATAACGCAATCCCCTTCTGGTGGCCTCATCAATTTCTTCTATACCGCAGAGCTTATGGTCGCGTAAAATAGGAAGACAATATTCTGAAGTGAGGTAGCCATCATAACCATTTTGATGTAGTGCATCAATAAATGTTTCGTAGTTGATCTTACCACCCCATGTGGGGGCAGGATCGAGTATTATTTCACCCTCTTTAGTTACACTGAAATTCCACGCACCGTAATGTGAGTACCGTATATATTCACTGCATTTCTCCACTGCTTCACGTACATATGCTGTTTCCTGCCGATTGAAGAACATAGGAACGTCGAGGCAAATCTTTACGTTCGACCGATCTACTTCATTTGTCATGGCCAATACATCTTCATAACCCGGACTGAGCACAGGGCCATGATTCTGCAACACCAGGGTGATACCCATATCAGCGGCCAGGTCAGCCACTTCACGAATACCCTCTATGGCCCGGTGCCATATTCTCAGGTCTTCAGCAAATAAAGGTTTGAAATAATTACCACGATCGTAAGGGCCATACATCGCGGGCTTAACATCATCAATAATACCTGGCCAGGCCGCAAATATCTTGACCATATTTACACCTAGATCCTTCGTAAGCTCAAGCACCAGGCGCATCATGGCCAGGTTATTTTCACGCTCTTCCATCAGGTTACTGCAGAAATTGCTCAGGCTTTCAATTGCAACCAATTCAATTCCTTCATCAGCGGCAACTGCTTTGATGCGTGACCTGTCTGTTTTTGTGAGATCAAGCGGTGAAGCAATAGGTCTTTTTGTTTCAATGGCAAGACCATCAAATCCAAGATCTTTGGCTTTACGTATCTGCTGTTCTACTGTTAAAGCTTTACCATCGTAAAATAATCCGGCGTAGGTTACTGTAAATAATGAAAATTTCATATACATTATTACATTAATGAATGTTGAAGATAGAATAACTCAGTTACTGTTGGAACTTTCATTGATTATAATAATATTATTAAAATAAATATTTATATAAAAATTAAATATAACAGAGCATTTTTCTCTAGTTATCCGTATTAGCTTATACAACGATTATAACCCATACGAAATGGAGAAGGTATTTAGAAAATTCCTAAATGATCTATGTTCGCACGAAGAGATAAAAACATTATTGGCTCATTTTAATCATCGCAGAAGTGAAGTAAAACTCAGGAAATTAATTTTTGATAGCCTGGAAACGATTGACAAATACGAAGATGAAAGAAAATGGAAGCCAACTACCGATAAAATTCTTGTCTCATTAAAAAATCAAATTTTTCAAGGTTATTCCAACTCCCACCCAACTGTAAATCCCAGAACGTAATCAGTCTTATTCCCCTCTACTGCCGGTTTATTATCATAGTTCAAAGTTAATCCCAATTTTATGTAGAAGTCCCAGGGCAGATCGTATTTACTGTCAAACCTGAAATCATACCGCAGACGGCCAGACTCTGTTAAACTCGGATATATATATAATGAACTCAGGAGATCTATGTCGCCGATATCGAACCTGTTCAATTCTGTTCCTATATATGCTTCCAGGCTTTCTCTTTTGGGAGTTTCGTTCGTAAATCTTTCTACGTTGAAACTCAGACCACCTCCTGCTCCCCAATACGATCTGTTGGTATGTACGAAAAACTTACCACCGCCCAGTTTTCCGGTTGAACGAAGTTTCAGAGCCTGTTCGGTATTAGAAAGAAAACTCGGCGAGACCAACAGATACCAATTTTTTTGCAGGAAGTATTTATAAGTGATCCCCGCATCTTTTCGTTTGGTCGTTTCAACGCTATCCTGCGAAGATGTGGTGGCATTAAAATAAGCATCCAATTGGAATTTGGAAGCGATGTAACCTATATCGCTGTTTAGGGTAAGTTGCCGGAGATTGTTGGCTTTGCTAAAACTTAAACCCATGTCAACATCTGCTCTGAACCGGGTCCAGAAATTTGATTTCAATCCTTTAAGCACTACTATGTCGTCCAGTAATGTCTCTATCTTTTCTCCTTCCGAAGTTGTTATCGTCACCATATTCCCTGCATCAATGGTCCAGACAGACCCATCGATCCTTCGCCCATCTTTGAGTGATATCAGGAAAATGGTTTTCGAATAAAATTCTTTAACACCGGACCATTCAATAGTAAAATCGCTTTTCGAATAATTAGTTTCTATAGTGAGAACGCCTTTATCGAGTATTTTGATCTCTCCTACAATAACGTTTCCCTTTTTCAGGATCAATGAATCGTTTTGGGCCCTGGAAGTTAGCGTAAACATCAAAACCACCAGTATAAGTACTAACTGATGAGACCATTTCCAATCTTTCGGTTTTAGGATCATCGACAAATAAAATCATTTATAAATTTTGGAATTGAAAAGCTGTTCAACCGGGTAAGATTGGCCGTATGGCGGATCTAAGTCAAAATACTAATATTGACCTGAGGAATTCAAATAATGAGGGTTATTAACTGTGAAACAGATCGGCGGAGCTTCTGGTTAAGGAAGGTAGGGAGTTTATTTTAATGACGATGACGAGCAGACTTTTGGTTTTCCTGAACAATAGACTGATAGCAGCTGTTTGCAAAACCAATAAAATTCTGGAAGATCTCATCCTGGATCTCAATAATAGAAGGGGGTAAAATATTTCTTTCGAAAGATTTGGACTGCAATACCTCTCCTGTAGCCGTTACCAGGAGATTGATGAGAACACGCAGATGTTGTCCGGTACAGATAAGGCTTCCTGTTACAATATAATCAGCACCAGCCATTTTCCCGGCTTCTAAGACATTCTGTTTAATTTTTGCTTTCATGTCCATTGAATAATACCCGATCACCGCAATGTCATGATATTTTAAAAGTTCCTCACCCAACAGTTCTTCCAACATCGTATGTAATTCATCTATATCGTCTTTATGTGTGGAGGTTCTTAAAGGGAATACAGCAACCAGGGATTTATGACCTTCCTGGGGCAAAAGAGATATTTGCTGATATATCGGCTTTTCAGTTCCACTGGCAATAAATTCCGGAACGTAACATCCTTTAGGAATCTGAATGATAATAGGATCATACATCCCCTGAGTAAGATAATATTCTGTCAAGGCTCTTCTAAGCCTGCCGGCATGAATTCTAACAATAGAATCACCTTTTGGATTAAAATCCCGTGATCGATCAAGTACATGAATGGCAATAGAATACTCCTTTATCTGCAACTCCCTGTTTTGGAAGGTTTCACCAACAATAAAGTCAAGGAACCTGCTCAGTATTGGAGAGCTTTTGAATAATGGAGAGTTAAGGATCAACCCGGACTGGTGTTTGATTTCGTCAACTGAAAAAAAAGTATTGACTTCCATGTTAGATTTGGTTAAATGAGAAGCAACTTCGATCAAAGCTATTACGTGCTAGAAACTGTTTTCCTCTGTCCAGGTATATTATATTTTCATATTATTATGAAAAAAATAAAGTTGAACCGAGGATTTCTGTTTCTTCTACGTATTAGCTATGGGGTTCGGCTCATACCCCTGATTTATTGATACGTATCAACCAGCAAAAAACTCGTCAACAATTTTTAGTTCTCATACAGCAGTCAGTTTTGGTAAAAGGGATGTTTCTACATCCCTTTTTTATTTAGTACATGCTCTAATAATGCGTGATAAGAGAAATCAATTTCATTTAGCTAAACTTACTGTTTAACAGTTAATAACTCCTATTATTTGGCTTTCTCTTTTGAAAGATGCTATCATTGGTATCCAATAATAATGTCAGATAATTTTTGATTTCATGATTCCTCCAGATTTGAAAACCCCACCGTTCGCGGAATATCTTGAAACCATTAAGATGTTGTACAGGATAGATGATGACTTTAAGACGCTCTGCGATGATTACGTTACCAGTAAGAGAAATGAGGAAAAACTAAAATCATTTGAAAAATCATTTGAATTACCAGACAGACAGAATGAACTCGAATACAAACAACTTTCCAAGGACCTGGAGAAAGAAATACTGGACTATGTAAATAATATACGCTGATCCGGTTTACGTACAAAAAATAATAAATATGTACAAGAGAAAACTTCAACTACAAACTAACAACATTATGAAGCTGTTTTCATTGATACCCCGCAACAAAACGGCATTTCTTTTACTCATTGCCTGTTCCCTGTTACTACCCTTCACAATGATAGGCCAGGTAAAGGAACGACAGGCTGGAGATACCACTTTTTACAAGACCCTCATACCGGAAGAAAAACAAGGACTACTGAAAAATATGAGCATGATTGCAAACATGCGTTTTGCCATGCGCAATGAATTCGAAGATGGTGATTACACTCATACCCGTTTTACCACTGAACAGTTCAGACTGGAGATCAAAGGTAAAGTACATGATAAAGTGTACTTCCGTTTCCGCGACCGTTATACAAGGGCGCAGGAACCTCAGTCTGTTGATGGCATAAGCCGCTCAACCGACCTGGCTTTTATCAGGGTTGATCTTAGTAAGAAATGGAGTATTTCTGCAGGTAAAATGTGCGCCGACTGGGGTGCATACGAATTCGATTATAATCCAATAGATATTTACGAATACTCCGACATCATAGAATTTGCCGATAACTTCCTGTCAGGTGTTGGTTTTAGTTATGTAGCGAATAGTAAAAATCAATTTACGTTCCAGATACTTGATTCGCGAACAAAAACTTTTGATGAGTTATACGGACAACAGCCCAAACACACTGAATCAAAAGCGCCGCTTGCTCTTGTTGGAAACTGGAGAGGAAGCTTGTTCGAAGGAAAATTTAATACGATCTGGTCATATGCGGTCCATACAGAAGCGAAAAGTACCTTCATGCAATACATCGCATTGGGCAACCAGTTGAAGATGGGAAAACTTACAGCGGAATACGACTTTAAATTGAGTGATGAGGATCTTGATCGTACAACCATTGTGAGTGAAACAGTACCTGATAACCTGTATGCATTTGCACTGGAAAATACACTCTATATAGGCCATTGGTTGCATCTCTACTACAGGGCAAGTCCAAAAATCAATCTTGCATTTGTAGCAATGATGGATATCGCTAAATGGAAGGATACCGACCTGGATCCCCAGAAAACATCTGATGATATCCGCACGGCATGGGGCTTTATTCCTACCATTGAATACTATCCTTTTAATGATCTGAACCTGAGATTTTATGCTAACTGGGTTGGAAGATCTTACGATTACTCTGACTATGCCAAAAGCAGGTTTGGCGCTGTTGATCATGATACTGGAAGATTTGCAATTGGCTTTGTAACACCGCTTGGAATATTCTAACACTAAAACACCGGTTAAATAAGACTGTAGAAAAAATCTAAAACAAATCAAAAAACATAACAATTATGAAAAAGTTATTTTCAATATTACTATTCCTGATCCTGATTGCGCAGGTTAACGCTCAATTACCCAGGGTAATTATTTTAGCAACCGGAGGAACTATTGCCGGAGCGGGAGCTGCGTCTGACAGAGCGGGATATACAGCCGGAAAAATTCCTATTGACGATCTAATTGGTGCCATCCCGACTGTAAAGAAAATAGCAAATATCACAGGAGAGCAAATTGCATCAGTGGGTAGCCAGGATATGACTATTGATATCTGGAAAAAACTGGCCGTACGTGCGAATCAAATTTTTAAAAATAACGAAGCTGATGCCATTGTAGTTACTCACGGAACTGATACCCAGGAGGAAACCGGTTATTTTCTTGATTTGCTGGTTGCTTCCGAAAAACCAGTAGTGCTTACCGGCTCAATGCGCCCCGCTACAGCCATTAGTGCAGACGGCCCAAAAAATTTGTATGATGCCATTACCGTGGCTATCGATCCCAAAAGCAAAGGCAGAGGTGTACTGGTAAGTTTTAACGAAGGAATATTCGATTCGAGAGAAGTAATGAAACTTAGTACTACAAAAACAAATGCTTTCGGATCACCCAATACAGGTCCGATCGGACAGGCATATGATGGCAGAGTTGAGTATTATGCTTCTAATGTGCGTGAAGTAAATGTAAACACACCCTTCTCTGTTAATGCAGATACCAAATTACCAAGGGTGGATATTGTTTATATGTATGCTGACGCACCAGCTGACATGATCGATTTGCTGATCAGTAAAAAAGTTGATGGTATTGTGACAGCCGGTGTTGGCAACGGGAATTTCAACAAAGCTTTTACGGAAGCAGTTAAAAGGGCAGTAGCAGCAGGTATTATTGTTTGCCGTGCAAGCCGTACTCCTTCAGGCAGGGTAGTGCTTCATGATGAGATCAATGATGATGAATTGGGCACGATCGTTTCTGACGATCTTACCCCTCAAAAAGCCAGGATATTATTAATGCTCGGCCTGACAAAAACAAAAGATAAGAAACAGCTGCAGGATT
>Ga0111538_10013999_pt1 | contig 10576 bp, 9 predicted proteins | sample SoiMethybrSBSTD1_FD_79669 | JGI IMG/M metagenome (GOLD analysis project Ga0111538, IMG submission 79669) | Bulk soil microbial communities from a Populus tree surrounding site in Tennessee, USA - Soil MetaG P. TD hybrid SBSTD1 (version 2)... | ecosystem: Environmental > Terrestrial > Soil > Tree... | reverse complement strand
CGCAGGATTATCCCGAGCTGCCCGAGCCGTACAACAATCTCGCCGTCCTCTATGCATCCCAGGGCGCTTACGACAAGGCGCGCAACGCACTGGAAATGGCGATCCGCACCCATCCGAGTTACGCGACCGCCCACGAGAACCTGGGTGACATCTACGCGAAGATGGCGAGTCAGGCCTACGACAAGGCCCTTCAACTCGATCGCAGCAACCAGGCGGCGCAAAGCAAGCTGAATCTCATCAAGGAGCTGTTCTCCCAGGAAGCACGTCCGCCCGCAAAGGTGAGCGCGACGAAGCCGGAGGCAGCGCCCGCGCCACAAGTCACGCCCTCAGCGCCCGCCGCGCCAGCCACGACGCCGCCCAGCACATCGGCGCCCGCGGCGGCACCGTCAGCCGCAGGTGCGAAGGCTTCAGGCGCCGCGCCCGCGCAATCGGCGTCCGCCACCGGGCAATCGCAAGCAGCCGCTGCGCCGGCGAAGCCCACCGTTGCAGCGGCGCCGGCAGAAGCGCCCGCTGCCGCGAGCAAAGCGGTACCCGCCGACCAGAAAGCCGAAGTGCCGTCGTCCTCGTCGCCGGGCAACGATGAGGTAATGCGCTTCGTGAACGCATGGGCCAGGGCATGGTCCGCGAACGACGTGCGCGGCTATCTTGCGTCCTATGCGCCGGACTTTCAGACACCGAACAAGATGTCGCGCAGCGCATGGGAGGCGGAGCGCAAGTCACGCGTGGCAAAACCGCGCAAGATCGAGGTGGAGGTCGCCTCGCCCAAGGTGAGCTTCGAAGGCAAGAATCGCGCGATCGTGAGCTTCAAGCAGCACTATCGTTCCGGATCTCTCAACGTCTCGGGCAACAAGACGCTCGTCATGGTGAAAAACGGAGACAAGTGGCTGATCCAGCAGGAACGCGCCGGAAGCTGAAACACACGGCAGTCGCGCTCTTCCGGGTGGCTGGCGCGGCGGTCGCGTCCGCCCTGACGTTCTTCCATCCTGCCGCTGCGATGAGCACCCGCATGCCGCAGACGCCGGCCGCGCAGGAGGCGCCGGACCATGCCGCGCAGCCGGAAGTACTCCTTGTCAAAACGCTGCTGGCGATCAGGAACAATCAACTCGACGTCGCTGTGGCCGAAGTGGACAAGGTGCTGGAGGCATATCCGAACTTCCGCCTCGCCCATCTGATCAAGGGCGATCTGCTGCTGGCGCGTGCCAAACCGCTGAAAACGATGGGCGCCGCCGCCGGCGTGGCGCCCGATCGCATCGCGCCGCTGCGCGAGGAAGCGCGCGCGCGCCTCGCCCGCTATCAATATGAGCGGCCGCTCGATCGCGTGCCGCGCTATCTGATACAGCTGCAGCCCGATCAGCAGTACGCGCTCGTGGTCGACACGTCGAAGTCGACGCTCTACGTCTTCGAGAATCACAACGGCACGCCGCGCTACCTCGCCGACTACTACGTCTCGAGCGGGAAGAACGGCAGCGAGAAGATCCGGGAAGGCGACAAGAAGACACCGCTCGGCGTCTACCACGTGACGAGCAGCATGCCCCGCGAGAAGCTCACCGACTTCTATGGTACCGGCGCGTTCCCCATCAATTATCCGAACGAATGGGACAAGCGGCGCCGCCGGACGGGATCGGGCATCTGGCTGCATGGCGTGCCATCCGATACGTTCAGCCGCCCGCCGCAGGCGAGCGACGGCTGCGTCGTGCTCACGAACCAGGACCTCGATGCGATCGGCCGCCACGTGCAGGTAGGCCTGACCCCGGTCATCATCTCGAACGGAATCGAATGGGTGCAGCCGCAGGTCATCGGCAGCGTGCGGCAGGAGCTTGCGGGAGCACTCGAACAGTGGCGGCGCGACTGGGAAAGCCGCAGCACCGAGCGCTACCTCGCCCACTATTCACGCGCCTTCCGATCGGGCAAACAGGATTACAAAGCGTTCGTCCGGCAGAAACGCAAGGCAGCCAATGCCAAGCAATCGGTCAAAGTGAAGATCGACCGCGTGAGCATGTTCCTCTACCCGGGCAAGGAAAGGCTCGCAGTCGTGACCTTCGACCAGGACTACGCAAGCGGCAACGCGCAGCAGCGGATGCGCAAACGCCTCTACTGGCTCAAAGAAGGGTCCAGGTGGCGTATAGTGCACGAGGGGACGGCATAAGCGGCCTGGCACACGTCACCGACGCTGCTGCAATCGGCCTCGTCACCTGGATGTTCGGTTCACTCTTTCAACTCACTTGCGCGGCACGGCCGCTTTCCGTTACATGCTCAAAGCACTTCTTCTTGCGTTAGCACTCGTAATTCCGGCGCCGGTATGGGCAGCGAATCCGCAGGTCGAGCTCAAGACGAATCTCGGCTCCATCGTGATCGAGCTCTATCCTGAGAACGCGCCGAACACGGTCCAGAACTTTCTGGAATACGTGAAGTCCGGTCAGTACAACGGCACGATTTTCCATCGTGTCATTCCCGGATTCATGATCCAGGGCGGAGGCTTTACGGCCTCATTTGCCGAGAAGCCAACACGCCCGCCGATCAAGAACGAGGCCGGGAACGGCCTGCGCAATGGCGTCGGCATGGTGTCGATGGCACGCACGGCCGACCCGCACTCCGCCACGGCCCAGTTCTTCATCAACGTCGCCGAGAATTCGACGCTCGATTTCCGCGCACCCACGCCGAAAGACTACGGCTACACGCCGTTCGGCAAGGTGGTCAAAGGCATGGACGTGGTCCAGCGAATAGAGAAAGTACCGACCGGGCGGGGCCCGGCTCCCCATACCGACGTGCCGGTGAAGCCGGTCATCATCGAATCGGCGCGTGTGTTGTAGGTCGCACGCGCATTGAGCATAAAGGGCAACTGAATGATCAAGCTTCACACGAATTTCGGAGAGATCACGATCGAGCTCGACGCGGAGCGTGCTCCCGACACGACCGCGAACTTCCTTGGCTACGTGAAGAGCGGCTTCTACGACAACACCATCTTCCATCGTGTGATCGACGGCTTCATGATCCAGGGCGGCGGCTTCGAGCCGGGCATGAAGCAGAAATCGACCAAGGCGCCGGTCAAGAACGAGGCCGCCAATGGCCTGAAGAACGACAACTACACGATCGCGATGGCGCGCACGTCGGATCCGCACTCGGCGACGGCGCAGTTCTTCATCAACGTCTCGAACAACACCTTCCTCGACCACACGGCGCCGACCGCGCAGGGCTGGGGCTACGCCGTGTTCGGCCGCGTAGTCGAAGGCCAAGACGTCGTCGATCGCATCCGCAAGGTGCAAACCGGGTCGCGCGGCATGCATCAGGACGTGCCGATGGACGATGTCGTGATCGAAAAGGCCGAAGAAGTCTGATCTCGGGCGGCCCGCCGCTGCCCAGCGGCGGATCGTCGTCATACTCGCAACGGCGTTTCGATGGCATACACGGCATTCATCTCCGATCTGCATCTCGCGGCGGAACGGCCGGCGATAGTCGAGCAGTTCTTTCGGTTCGTGTCGGGCCCCGCGCGCGGCGCGGACGTCCTGTACGTCCTGGGCGACCTCTTCGAATACTGGGCCGGTGACGACGACATCGAAGATCCGCTGAACGGCCGCGTCGCGCAGGCGTTTTCGGAGCTGCATTCGTCGGGTATCCCGGTCTGGTTTCTGCACGGGAACCGCGATTTTCTCGTCGGCGAGGCGTTCGCCCGGAGCGCGCAGGCGAGACTGCTGTCCGATGCTGCGCTGCTCGACCTCTATGGCACGCCGACGCTCGTCATGCATGGGGATACGCTGTGCACCGACGATGTCGACTATCAGAAGTTTCGGGCGTACGCGCGCAACCCTGCGAACCAGGCGCGGTTTCTGGCGCAACCGCTTGCGGCACGGCGTGCGCAACTGCGGGGCTTACGCGCGGAGAGCGAGGCCGCGAAGCAGGGTAAATCGGCCGAGATCATGGACGTGAACCAGCAGGCCGTGGAGCAAGCGCTGAGACAGTCAGACTACCCGCGCCTGATCCACGGCCACACGCACCGCCCCGCCCGGCATGTGCATGAAGTAGATGGCCACACCTGCGAGCGCTGGGTGCTCGGCGATTGGTACGCGAACGGAAGCTATCTGCACTGCGATGCGGACGGCTGCCGCGCCGTCACGCTATAGGCATTGATGTTGTGTCACACGGGATGCGGTAAGCAACGACAGCGATACGCGCCGCTCCACACTTCTCCGCAGGGATCCGGCTCGCCCAGCCGCAATACGACCTGCCAGCGTTCAGGATGACAACGCCTTGACGAGCCGGTAAAGAAACTCCTGGCCCTCGTACAGCGACTTCACCCGCAGCCGCTCGTTCAATCCGTGCACGCCGTTGCCGTCGGGGTCGCGGAACATGCCCGAGATGCCGTACGTCGGAATGCCGGCGTTGTTGAGAAAACGTCCATCGGTCGCGCCCGCCGACATCTGCGGAATGACCGGGATACCCGGCCATAGCTGGGCGGTGATCTGCTCGACCGGCTGCATGATCTCGGTGGTGAGCGGAGGCGCCGGACTGAGCACCGGTGCACCGTCGGGCGTGACCTTGATCCTGTCGTTGGCCAGCACGCGAACCAGCGTCTTCTGAACTTCGTCGACCGATTCGCCGGGCAGAACACGGCAATTCACGACGGCGCGCGCACGCTGCGGGAGCGCATTGGTGGCATGGCCCGCATCCAGCATCGTCGCGACGCATGTCGTGCGCACCGTCGAGTTCTGCTCCGGCCGGCTGGCAATGCGCGCGAGCGCCTGCGGGTCCGGCGGCTCGCGCAGTATCGCCTTGAAATCGGCGGCCGTCTGGCCGGACTCGAACTGCGCCATGCGCTCGAAATAGGCGCGCGTGACCGGGTTCAGCGTGAACGGAAAATCGAACTGGCCGAGACGGGAAAGCCCGCCGGCGAGGTGATAGATCGCATTGTCCCTGGTCGGCCGCGCGCTGTGGCCGCCCGGATTCGTCACTTCGAGGCGATAGGTCTGGAACACCTTCTCGCCCGCCTGGATCGCGTGATACAGGGGCTTGCCGGCACCGTCGAGACGACCGCTGCCGCCCTCGTTCAACGCGAGCGCCGCGTCGATGAGATTGCGATGGTTCTTCAGCAGGTACTCGATGCCGCTCCACTGCGACGGGATGATCTCCTCGTCCGCGGTGAGCGCGAGGATGATGTCGCGGTTCGGTACGAAGCGTTCCTGCTTCATGCGCATCAGGTTGGCGACGAACGCCGCCGCCATCGCCTTGTCGTCCGCTGCGCCGCGCGCATAGAAATAACCGTTCTCCTCGACGAGCTTGAACGGATCGCGCTCCCAATCCTCGCGCTTCGCCTCCACGACATCGATGTGCGCAAGCAGCAGGATCGGCTTCTTCGCGCCGGTTCCCTTGAGCCGTGCGACCAGGTTGCCTTTCTTCGGGCCGCCCGGCGGCACGATCACCTGCATGTCGGAATCGCTGAAGCCCGCGGATTTCAGGCGCGCGGCCATCGCTCTGGACGCCTGGGTCGTGTCGCCCACCGAGTCCGTGGTGTTGATCTCGACGAGCTCCTGATACACCTCGCGCAGGACCGTCTGCGCGGGCGTGAGCGTTTGCGCGAATGCGATGTGAGGAAGAACGGCGATTGCGAGCAGGCCGATGCCGAAGACCTTCAAGTGTTCCCCCTTCCGCCGGGTAGTCGAGTTACACGAACCTCTCGCGATCCGTGACGTCTCGCGCGCTCATCGCATCCCGCGCGCCAGATCCGCCTTGATGTCGTCCAGCGCCTCGAGGCCGACCGCCACGCGCAGGAGCCCGTCGCCGAGGCCGGCAGCCGCACGCGCCTCGGGCGTGATACGGCCGTGCGTCGTCGAAGCCGGATGCGTGATCGTCGTCTTGGTGTCGCCCAGGTTTGCCGTGATCGAAAGCAGCCTGGTGTTGTCGACGATACGCCACGCAGCCTCGCGGCCTCCTTTAACGTCGAACGACACGATGCCGCCACCGCTCTTCTGCTGCCGCAGCGCCAGCGCATGCTGCGGGTGTGACGGCAGGCCGGGGTAGTAGACCCGTTCGATCGCCGGCTGTTGTTCGAGCCAGCGTGCGAGCTCGAGTGCGGCAGCCGACTGCGCCTGCAGGCGGATGCGAAGCGTCTCCAGGCCTTTCACGAGCACCCAGGCGTTGAACGCGCTCAGCGTCGGTCCGGCCGTACGCAGAAAGCCGAGCACGCCTTCGTACATGACGTCGCGCTTGCCGAGCACCGCGCCGCCGAGCACCCTGCCCTGACCGTCGAGATACTTGGTGGCGGAATGAATCACGACGTCCGCCCCCAGCTCGAGCGGCTTCTGCAACGCCGGCGTACAGAAGCAGTTGTCCACGGCGAGGAGTGCACCCGCCTTGTGCGCGACCTCCGCCAGCGCCGCGATGTCGTAGACCTCGGTGAGCGGGTTGGATGGCGTCTCGACGAACACGAGGCGGGTCTGCGGAGTGATCGCCGCGCGGAACTTCGCGACATCCGTTCCCGACACGAACGTGGTGTCCACGCCGAAGCGCTTCATGATCGTGCCGAGGAGCTGAACGGTCGCACCGAACACACCCGCCGAGCAGACGATGTGGTCGCCGCCCTTCAGCAAGCCCATGACGCAGGAGAGTATGGCCGACATGCCCGACGCGGTCGCGACGCAGCATTCCGCGCCTTCCAGCGCGGCCAGCCGCTCCTCGAACACATGCACCGTGGGGTTGGTAAAGCGCGAGTAGATGTTGCCCGGCTCCTGGTTGGAGAACCGGGCAGCAGCCTGCGCCGCCGATTTGAAGATGAAGCTCGACGTAAGGTACAACGCTTCGCTGTGCTCGCCGAACTGGCTGCGCTCGATGCCGCCGCGCACTGCCAGCGTTTCCAGTTGGTAGTCCTCGCTCATGACCGTCTCCGAAAACAAAAAACCCGGTCAGCTTCTATAGCTAAACCGGGTTTCCCTCGCTTTAGCCGCATTTTTAACGCGCCCGCAAGCTGATCATCAAATCGGCGCAGTCGGAAACTTACTTTGTTGTCGCGGCCATGTCAACAAGCGCGGTGGCGCTCGCACGGCCTCTACCGTGGCGCCGAATCGGCCGGTAAACGAACAGAGGGAAACCCAAGGTTTCCCTCCGTAACCTTCCATCCTTGGCGATCTACCGGTCGCTATTCGACGGCTTCCAGCTCGAGATCGAGTTGGTTCTCGACGGTGGCTGCGGGCCGCTTCGACCTGTCGCGTCGCGAGGCTTCGACGCCTTCCAGATATTCCTTGGTGATATCGCCCGTGATGTAAACACCGCTGAAGCAAGACGCCTCGAAATTCTGCACTTTCGGATTGACGCTGCGCACCGCTTCGATCAACGCATCGAGATCCTGATAGATCAACTCGTCGCATCCGATCTCACGCGCGATCTCCGCGTCGGTGCGACCCGAGGCGATGAGCTCGTACGGGCTCGGCATGTCGATGCCGTAGACGTTCGGATAACGAACGGGAGGCGCCGCCGATGCGAAGAACACCCTGCGCGCGCCGGCATCGCGCGCCATCTGCACGATCTCGCGGCTGGTCGTGCCACGAACGATCGAATCGTCGACGAGCAGCACGTTCTTCCCTCTGAACTCCATCGCGATGGCGTTGAGCTTCTGCCGCACCGACTTCCTGCGAATCGCCTGTCCGGGCATGATGAACGTGCGCCCGATGTACCGATTCTTGATGAATCCTTCGCGATACGGCAGGCTGAGCTCCTTCGACAGCTGCATCGCGGAGGGGCGGCTCGAATCGGGAATCGGGATCACCACGTCGATATCCAGGTGCGAGTAATCGCGCCGGATCTTCGCCGCGAGCTGCTCGCCCATGCGCAGCCGCGTTTCGTAAACCGAGATGCCGTCGATCACCGAGTCCGGGCGCGCCAGGTAGACGAACTCGAATATGCACGGATTGAGCGTCGCGTTCGGCACGCACTGGTGGCTGTAGAAGTTGCCGTCGAGATCGACGAATATCGCCTCGCCCGGCCCCACGTCGCGCACGAGCTCGAAGCCGAGCGTGTCGAGCGCAACGCTTTCGGAAGCGATGAGATAGTCGTACCCGTGCTCGTTCTCCTGGCGTCCGATTACGAGCGGGCGTATTCCGAAGCGGTCGCGGAACGCGAGCAGCCCGTAACCGGCGATCATGGCTACTACCGCGTAGGCGCCGCGGCAGCGCCGGTGCACGCCCGACACCGCGGCGAAGATGGTTGCGGCATCCAGCTTGTAGTTCGTCGCGGCGCCCTGCAGCTCGTGCGCGAGAACGTTCAGCAGCACTTCCGAATCCGAGTTCGTGTTGACGTGCCGCAGGTCCTGCCGGAAGAGATCGTTCTTCAGCTGTTCCGTGTTCGTGAGATTGCCGTTGTGGCCGAGGACGATCCCGAACGGAGAATTGACGTAGAACGGCTGCGATTCCGCGGCCGACCAGGCCGAACCTGCCGTCGGATAGCGCGTGTGCGCAACGCCCGCATCACCGATGAGCGCCCGCATGTTGCGCGTGCGGAACACGTCGCGGACCATGCCGCCGCCCTTGTGCATGTGAAAGGTCGAGCCCTCGGCGGTGACGATGCCGGCGGCGTCCTGCCCGCGATGCTGCAGAACCAGTAACCCGTCGTAGAGCAGCTGGTTTACCGGGCTGGCCGAAACGACTCCGAGTATTCCGCACATCGCTGTCTCAGTCGTAAGAGATGTTTCGTGAAAAAACCTGCGGCAGCCAGGGCTTCAGAGCGCTGGCCAGCGCTTCCAGTGGGGGACTCAGCACGGCGTTCGCCCACGCGGGCTGCCTGGGAAGGGGCGTGAGCCCCGCCAGCAGCACCGCGACCATCACGATCAGAAGACCCCGGGCAAAACCGAAGATGCCGCCGAGCAGGCGATCTTCAAGTCCCAGGCCGGCTGTCCTCACTACGTGCGAAAGGAGCAGTCCCAGCATGCTGATGAGAACCAGGGTGGCCACGAAGACGGCCACGAACGCGGTCAGGGCCCGCAGGGACTCGTCCGAGATGCTGGTCGTGAGCCAGCCCGCGACCGTGCCGCACAGGCTCGTCGCCGCGACGAATGCGCCGAGCCAGGCGACAAGGGCCAGCAACTCGCGCGTGAAGCCTCGCACCACACTCAACACCACGGACACTCCGATGATCGTCAGCACGGTGTAGTCGAACAACGTCATCAGACGTGTATCGGCGCGAGTGTCGCGCCAGTGCCAGGGCCGACGCAAGAAAAGCAGCCGAGGTTCATCATTTCTGGACCACCTGGCCCTCCAGACCGGCCTTCTTCAGTTGCGCCCGCACTTTCTCGGCCGCGTCGCGCGTCGCATAAGGACCGGCCCGAACTCGGGTGATCTCGCCTGTTTTTGTCGACACGACCTCCGTGTACGTTGTCACGCCCGCGCCCGACATCTGTTTCTGGAGCTGTTTCGCCTTGGCAGCATCGGACAGGGCGGCAACCTGCACCACGTAGGCACCGGTCGCGCTGACCGGCTCGGTTGCACGCCTGGGCGACTCGGCGGGTGCCGCGGCTTTCGCAGTCTCGGTGGATGTTTTCGCCTTGGCGGTGTCGGTCGCCGTTTTTGGTTTGGCCGGCTCGGCCGCTACCGCCGGCTTCGATTTTTCCGCAACCGGCGCCGGTTTGGAGGTCTCCGTCGTGGTGACCGGCTTCGACTTTTCGGTTACGGGTGCTGGTTTGGACGGTTCAGCAGTCTCTGACGCCGCAGCAGCCTCCTTCCGTTCGCCCGGCGGTGGCTGGGGAATCCCCTGACCATCCATCCTCCGTGTGATGAGAGTGGGCGCTTCGCTGACCGCGGGTTTCTCCGCGGCTGGCGCAGGCGGGGACGTCGCTGACGCAGCGTCAGGTGACGTGGAGGCTCCGGCTTCGGCCTTCCGGTCCGTCACTTCGCCGCCGGACACTGCTGCCTGTCCGGAGGAAGTGCCCTTCGATTTGAGCTCGCCCGAATCCGCGGAAGGGATACGGATCTCGACGTTCTGATTGACGGGTTTGGGCTCGGAATCGAGCACCATGGGCAGGACGACCGCGACGCCTGTGACCAGAACGATGGCACCGACCAGACGCCGGCGTGCGCGTTTTTTGAGCTGCAGTTCCTGTTCGCTAATGGGTCTCGCCATTCCGTGTTCGCGCCAGCGCGCTGATTCTGTGTCTCACGGACTTCATCCGGCGTTCACCTCGTGTGGCGCGCCTCGAGCCGCCATGACTGCAGCAACGGTATAAAACGATCCGAACACGACGATTCTATCATTTTCCGCTGCCCGATCACAGGCTTGCGCATATGCAGCGGTGATGTTCTCGTACCTCGAAACGGTGTCGACGATCCCTGCGCGCGCAAGCTCCGCGGCGACGAGCGCCGTGTCCGCGCCGCGTGTCGCATCGATGCCGCCGATGAGCCATTCGTCGACCTCGTCCTTCACTTCCGCTGCGACGGAGGCAATGTCCTTGTCCGCCAGCATCCCGAACACGGCATACGTGCGCTCGGCCCGCGGCATGCGAGCGAGGTTTCTGGCGAGCGCGCGGGCTGCGGCGGCATTGTGCGCAACGTCCAGGATGACTGCCGGACGCCCGGGCAGCGCCTGAAAGCGACCCGGATTT
>Ga0111538_10013997_pt1 | contig 10577 bp, 9 predicted proteins | sample SoiMethybrSBSTD1_FD_79669 | JGI IMG/M metagenome (GOLD analysis project Ga0111538, IMG submission 79669) | Bulk soil microbial communities from a Populus tree surrounding site in Tennessee, USA - Soil MetaG P. TD hybrid SBSTD1 (version 2)... | ecosystem: Environmental > Terrestrial > Soil > Tree... | reverse complement strand
GGCTGGGTCGAAATGGAAGACCTCGAGCGCGGCGAGCGCCGGCTGGTCAACACCTCCTCGCGCTCGGTCCGCGCACGCTACGAGCGCGAGGCGCGCGAGCGCCGCACCGCCGCCGAGCAGGCGCTGGCACTGGCGCGCTGTCCGCTGCTCGAGGTGCGGACCGACCGCTCCTATCTGCCGGTGCTGCTCCGCTATTTCTCCGCCCGGCGCCGCGGGCGGCGCGTGGCCTGAGCGGCTACATGCGCGTACCCGCCCGTTCGCGCGCGGTCTTCGCGCTGGCGCTCGCGCTGCTCGCGGGCCCGCTCCACGCGCAGACTCCGCCGGTTCCCGAGCCGGCGCGCAATCCGCGCGCGACCCTCGAGCCGGGCGTCGCGAAGCTCGGCGAGCCGGTCCTCTACCGGGGCACGGTGCTGGCGCGGAGCGGGGAGTCGGTTCAGTTCATGCCGCCCGAGCCGGACTCGCTCTTCACCTGGGGGACGCCGCGGGTCGGGCGCCGCGCGTTCGCGATCCCGGGTCAGAAGCTGCCATCCGGTCCGGCGCGCGGACTCGACACCCTGTGGATCGAGATCCCCCTCCAGGTGTTCGAGATCGGGGTGTTCACGATCCCCGGCGTTCGCGTGGTGCACCGGCCGAACCCTTCCGGCCCGTCCGAACTGCTGGTGCGTCTTCCGGACGTGCGCCTGCCCGTGATCCCGATCATGACCGCGGCGGACAGCAACGCGCGACTGCGCGAGGTGCACGGTCCGCTCGCCGCGCCGTGGTGGGAAACGGTGCCGTGGATGTGGGTGATCCTCGGCCTGCTGATCGCCGCCGCGATCGTGTGGCTGGTGCGGAAGCTGCGGAAGCGCAAACCGGTGGCGGCGCCGGCGCCGGTCGCCAGGCCGGCGGTGCGGCGCGACCCGGTCGCCGAGGCGCTCGCGGACCTGCGCGCGCTGAAGGCGCGCCGGCTGCCGGAGGCGGGCGAGTTCTCCGAGCACGCGTTCGTGCTCGGGCGGATCCTGCGCCGCTTCCTGGAAGCGACGGTCGCGATCACGCGCCCCGGCGACACGACGCCCGAGCTGATCGAACACCTCAAGCTGTCGAGCCTGGCCGACGGCGAGGTGCTGCGGCTCGCCGGTCTGCTGCGGGTGTGGGACCGGATCAAGTTCGCGCGCGATCCGTTCACCGCCGAGGACGCGCACCGCGCCGAGGATTCGGTCGAGGCGTTCATCCAGTCGTCGTCGGCGCCGAACAAGGAAGTGGCCTGATGCGCTGGGATCAGCCGTGGTTCCTGCTGCTGCTCGCGCTGGTGCCGGTGCTGGTGTGGCAGGCGCGCCGTCCGGCCGCACGACGCGCGGCGGTCCTGTGGGTTCGGACCGGCCGGGCGTGGGCGGCCCGCCTGTCGGCGCTCCCGCTGCGGCTGGTGTCCGGGCTCGGCTGGCTCGCGCTGATCCTCGCGATCGTCGCGCTCGCGAAGCCGCAGCAGGGACTCAAGCAGACCGAGACCGAGAGCAAGGGGGTCGACATCGTGCTGGCGCTCGACGTCAGCCCGAGCATGAGCGCGCTCGACTTCCAGCCGCGCGACCGGCTGTTCGTCGCCAAGGAGACGGCGCGCGAGTTCGTCAAGCAGCGCGAGCACGACCGGGTCGGGCTGGTGGCGTTCGCCGGCACTTCGTTCACCCAGTGTCCGCTGACGCTCGACCATGACGTGATGCTCGAGCTGCTGTCGGCGATCGACTTCGGCATGGCCGAGGACGGCACCGCGATCGGCATGGGGCTCGCGACCGCGGTCGCACGGCTCAAGGAGAGCAAGACGCCCGGCAAGGTGATCGTGCTGCTGACCGACGGGCAGAACAACCGCGGCGCGATCGATCCGCTGACCGGCGCCGAACTGGCGAAGACCTACGGCATCCGCGTCTACACGATCCTGGTCGGCAAGGGCGGCATGGTTCCAGTCCCGGTCAGCGATCCGGTGTTCGGCCGCCGGGTCGAGATGGTGCGCATGGACGTCGATCCCCAGTCGCTCGAGGAGATCGCGCAGCGGACCGGTGGGCGCTTCTTCCGCGCCACCGACGCGGCGGCGCTGCCCGGCATCTACGCGGCGATCGATCGGCTCGAGCGCGCGCCGGTGCGCTCGATCGAATACCGCGACTACCACGATCTCGGGCCGCTGCTGCTCGCGCTCGCCGCGCTCCTGCTGCTCCTCCAGGCGGTCTCGAACGTCACCTGGGCGGTGCGTCTGCCATGAACTTCTCCGACCCGCGCTGGCTGTGGCTGCTGCTCGCGCTCCCGGTGCTCGCGCTGCTCGAGTGGCGGGTGGTGCGTTCGGTCGGGCGCCGACTCGAGCGCCTGGTCGGCAAGCGCGCGCCGCATCCGCTGCTCGCGCACCGGCTGCTGGGGGTCCGCCGCACCGGATTCCTGCTGCGCGGTCTCGCGCTCGCATGCCTGATCGTGGGCGCGGCGGGTCCCGAGTGGGGCGAGGAGCTGGTGCGCCGCAGCGCGTCCGGGTCGGACGTGGTGTTCGCAATCGATGTCTCGGCCAGCATGGACGCGCGTGACGTTCCGCCCAGCCGGATCGAGGAGGCGCGGCGCGAGGCGCTGTCGGTGCTCGAGCGGCTCGGCGGCAGCCGGGTCGGGGTGGTGGCGTTCGCGGGCGACGCGGTGCGACTGTGCCCGCTCACGCTCGACCGGGCCGCGGTCCGGCTGGTGCTCGAGTCCCTGTCGAGCGGCACCGTGAGCGAGCCGGGCACCGACCTCGGCCGGGGACTGCGCGCGGCGGCGAAGCTGATGCCGCCCGGACGGCGGACCGAGCAGGCGATCGTGGTGTGGACCGACGGCGAGGATCTCGAATCCGGTGCGGGCGGTGCGATCGACGAGCTGGCGCGCGGCGGCTCGCGGGTGTTCACGGTCGGGGTCGGGACTCCGGCCGGCGACGTGGTGCCGGTGCTCGATCCGGGCGGCCGCGCGGTCGACGTGAAGCGCGACGAGAGCGGTGCGGCGGTGCGGAGCAAGCTCGACGAGCCGCTGCTGCGCGATCTCGCGCGGCGCACGCGCGGCGCGTATTTCGCGGCGTCGCGACCGGGCGGCGAGACGCTGCGCCTGCTCGCGACGCTCGGCGGCCTCGCGCGCAGCGAGCGCGGTCAGCGGCTGGTCGAGCGTACGGTGCCGCGCTTCCCGTGGTTCGCCGGCGCGGCGGCGCTGCTGCTCGCGTTCGATACCATCCGCCGCCGGCGCGTGGTGGCGAGCGCGGGCGGGCGCAAGGACCGGGCAGCGCGCCGCGCCGCGGCGGCCGCGGTGATCGCGACGCTGATGCTCGCGATCGGGACGCGCACTGTGCACGCGCAGACCGCATGGGCGAAGGGCGACCAGGCATTCAAGGCGGGACGCTGGGCGGAGGCCGAGTCGCTCTACACGATCCGCATGCAGAAGGGCGCCAGGCCGGAGATCGGGGTCAACCGGGCGACCGCGCGCGCGAAGGCCGGGCGCACCGACGAGGGCGAGGCCGGACTCGAACCGCTCGCCCCGACCGCCGGCAAGGTCGGGCAGACCGCCTCCTATAACCTCGGCACGCTGCGTGGCGAGCGGGGCGACATGGACCGCGCGCTGGTCTCGCTGCGCAAGGCGCTCGAGCGGGATCCGACCGACGAGGATGCGCGCTTCAACTACGAATGGGTTCTCCGCCATCGGCGGACGCCGCCCAAGCAGCCTTCGAGTGGCAGCCAGCAGCCCCGGCCGAACCCGTCGCAGCCCTCGCCCGGCGGGCAGAAGCCCCAGCCGCAGCAGCAGCGTCCGTCGCCCGGCCAGCCGCCGCAGTCGCAGACCACCCCGCAGCAGCGGCCCGAGCCGCAGCGCGGCGGCATGACCCGCGAGCAGGCGGACCGCATCCTCGGCAGCCTCGAGCAGCTCGAGCGGCTCGAGCAGCAGCGGGTGCGCCAGGTGCGGGTGATGCGTGAGAAGCGGGGGAAGGACTGGTGAGCACGCGAGGCACCGTGCGGGCACTGGTTGCGTGCGCGCTGCTCGCGGCCGCACCGGTGGCGCACGCGCAGGAGGTCGAGGCGAAGCTCGACCGCGTGCGCGCGACGGTCGGCGAGAGCGTGACGCTGACCGTGACGGTGACCGGCGGACGCCCGTCCGGCGATCCGCAGTTCGATCTGCCCGACGGACTGACGGTGCTCGGCAGCGGCCGGGTCGAGAACCTGTCGTGGGTCAACGGCAAGGCGAACGCGTCCGTCCAGTTCCGCTACGAGCTCGGCATCGAGGGCGCGGGGCGGTTCGCGGTTGGCCCGATTCTCGTGCGGGTCGACAATCGCGCGTTCCAGAGCGGCAGGCTGACGCTCGACGCATCCGCCGCTCCGCAGAGCGTGGGCGGAGGTGGCGGGGGTGGTGGTCCGGTGTCGCTGATCGTCGATGCCGATCCGATGTCCCCGTACGTCGGCCAGGCGGTGACGCTGCGCGTCCGGCTGGTCCAGCGGCGCGCGTTCGCCGACGATCCGCAGTACACGCCGCCCGCCACCACCGGCTTCTGGACCGGCACGCCGAGCCCGCCCGAGTCGTACTACGCGGACGAAGCCGGCGTGCGGGTGCTGGTGACCGAGACGCGCGCACGCCTCTACCCGCTGGCGGCGGGCGAGGCGGTGATCGGCGAAGCCAGCGCGAGCGTGGTGCTGGCCGGGCCGTCGAGCGGGGATCCGTTCGGCTGGCTGCGCAGCAGCGACCGCCAGGTGCGCACCATCACCAGCCGCCCGATCGTCCTCCGGGTGCGTCCGCTGCCGGGCGGTGCACCACCCGGGTTCACCGGCGCGGTCGGCGTGTTCTCGGTCGCGTGGCGTGCCGATCGTCCGCGCACCGGTCGCGACGTTCCGTTCACCCTCATGCTCGACGTGCGCGGGCGCGGCAATCTGCCGCTCGTCCGTCCGCCGTCGTTCGACCCCGAAGGACTCGAGGTGCTGGCGAGCAGCATCGACGACAGCCTCGGCGATCCCGCCAACAGTCGCGAAGGGCGCAAGCGCTTCCTGTGGACGGTGCTCGCCCGCCGGCAGGGCGCCTACGAAATCCCGGCGCCCGCGTTCGTCAGCTTCGATCCGCTCGGCGGTGGCTATCGCGTCGACCACGCCGATCCGCTCCCGATCGAGGTGGGTCCGCCGGTCTACGGCGGCGCGGCCGGAGTCGGGATGTTCCCGGTCGCGTTCGCCGAGCGTCCGGTGGATCCGGAGCCGCGGCGCCCGCGCGCATGGGTGTTCGCGATCGCCGGACTACTGGCGGGACTCGCGATCGCGCTCGGGCGTGCCTCGCTCGCCCGCCCGGTGCGCGGCGCGGAACGCGCGCAGGGCCTCGAGTGGCTGCGCGCGGTCGGACGCACGTCGGGCCCGGACTTCTGGCGGGCGGCCGACGACGCGACCACCTGGCTGGCGGCGAGCGGCAGCGACGTCGCGACGGTGCGCGAACACGTGGCGGCGGCGCGCTATGGCGGCGGGAGCGGGGATCCGGAACGCGTGCGCCGCCAACTGGTCGAGCGTCTCTCGCGGGCGTTGCCGCCCGAGCCGCCGCGCCTGGTGCTGCGGACGATCGCCGCACTCGCGCTGGTGGCCGCCGGCGTGGCAACGGTGCTGCTCGGCTTCGCGCCGCCGCCGCCGCGTCCTGTCCTCGCGCTGGCGGGCGCTGACGCACGCGCTCGCACCGGCGACGTGAGCACCGCCGACCGCGTGTGGCGCACGCTGTGGAAGGACGGCGTGCGCGAGCCGGGAGTGGCGGCGCGGATCGCGTGGGTCGCCCTCGAGCACGGCGACCTCGGCGGGTCGTGCGTGTGGGTGCTGCGCGGGCGGCGGATCGAGCCGCGCGATGCCGCGCTCCAGTTCATGTCCGGACGCCTGCGCGAAGGCGGCGCCCTGCTCGGTGCCGGCGGACCGATCGTGCCGCTGCGCAGCATCGAGTGGGGAGCGCTCGCACTGCTGCTCGGGATCGCGGCCGGCCTGCTGTGGCCGCGCCTGGCGCTCGCGATTCCGGTCGCCGGGCTGGCGGTGCTCGCCGGGTGCGCCCCGCTGCTGGCGGTGATGCTGGACGAGTCCCGGCATCCGGCGGTGGTGATGCGGGCGCTGCGGATCGGGTCGGAAGGACTTGAACTGCTGCCCGGTCAGGTGGTGCAGGTGAAGACCGTCGACCGGACGCGCGCGCGGGTCGCGGCCGGACGTGCGGTCGAGGGCTGGGTGCCGGCGGACGGTGTGGTGCGGGTCCAGGAAGGCGCGGAGCCGGGGGACGGCTCGTGACTCCGGTCCTGCGGTCGAGCCTGGCGTGGATGCTGATCGCGAATCTGTTCGCGCCGGTCGATGCGTTCGATCACTGGATCCAGGCGCAGGTGCAGGCCGGACGCCACCCGGTGCTCGAGCCGCTCATGCGCGGTGCGAGCGGGATCGGGCGGCCGACCATCGTGCTCGGATCGCTGTTCGTCGCCGCGCTCGTCACCGGTGGGCCGGGACTGGCGACTGCGCGCACCGTGCTGCTCGCGCTCGCGCCCACCAATCTGGTGGTCGAGGGGCTCAAGCGGGCGACCCAGCGGGCGCGCCCCGATGGCCGCACCCAGCGCAAGAACGCCTCGTTTCCCTCGAGCCACGCGGCCAACGCATTCGCGCTCGCCTGCGCCCTGACCACCTTCCGGCCGCGCTGGCGGATCCCGTGCCTGCTGCTGGCCGCCCTGATCGCCTGGTCGCGCGTGTATCTCAACCGCCACTTCGTCAGCGATATCGTGGTGGGAGCCGCGATTGGCGTGGGTTTCGGCGTATGGGCGGCGCACTGGGCGGCGGGGGCGGGCCGCCGCTGGATCGGATCCGGACTCGCTCCCGGGGCGCCTGCGGAGCCTCCGCGCACCTGATCGCAATGGTGCGGTGACGCCCCGGGGTGAGTCTGTTAACCTCCACCCACCCCGAGGAGGCGAGCCTGCGATGACGGTCACAGCGGCTCCCGCGATCCCCGACCTCTCGCGCTTCATCCCCGATCTGCGATCGCGACGACGAGACGGCGTTCTAGCCGAACTGGTGGAGACGGCGCATCGCGCCGGAGCGGTTCGTACCACCGCGCCCGTGAGCGAGATCGTCCGGCTTCGCGAACGCATGCTTCCCGGTGCGATTGCCCGGGACGCGGCCGTGATCGCCGCACGTTCGCTCGCGATCGTCCGCCAGCTGGTGGTGGTCGGCCGCTCGGTCCGCGGAATCGAATGGTCCGGCGCCGAGGACGGCCCGATTCACCTGGTGGTGCTGGTGCTGGCGCCCGCGGAATGGACCGAGGAGGCGTTTCATGGACTCCTCACGCGGGGGGCGGCGCTGATCCGGCTTCAGAAGCAACGCCAGCGGCTGATCGCATCGGGCAGCGACGCGCTGCTCGCGACCATGCTGCGGGAGCCGGCATGACGACCTCGGACAGTGCGCGCCGCGCCGGGTTGAATCCGGTCGAGACGCTGCTCCAGCTCAACGACGTCGATGCGCTGCTGCACGAGCTCGAAGATCCGCTGCACCAGAGCCGGCTGCGCAAGCTCGGCTTCGAGGTCGGGACCGCCGAGCGCCTGCACCCGATCCGCGCCCGGCTCGCCGCCGGGGTGGACGCGCGCTGGTTGGGCATCTACGATCGTGCCCGCGTCCGCTACGGGCGCGGTCTGGCGACGGTCCGCGAGCGTGTGTGCACCGGCTGTTTCCTCACGCTCCCGACCACCGCCCGTCGGCCGGGCGCCGATGAGCAGGGAATCACCACCTGCCAGGGTTGCGCGCGCATTCTGATCTGGGGATGATCGAGCGGGATTCGCGCGGCCGGGGCGCAGGCGCCCCGGCCCTTCGCGTTGGGACCGGGACAGGACCGGATCGGGTTGAGGAGGGTTCGTGAAGGCAGGACGGACGAGTCGCGGGCTCGTCGTGGGGATACTGCTGGCCGCCAACGGGTGCACCGCCCTGCGCGAGTTGCCGCCCAGCGAGTACGCGGCGCAGAACGAGCGCCGCGACGTGGTGATGGAAACGGTCGACGGCGAGCGGGTCGAGTTCCAATCGATCAAGGTCCAGGGCGACACCCTGACCGGCTGGCGGGACCGGAAGGACACCGAGTTGCCCGCGCCGGCCAAGGATCCGGACGGCAACCTGATCCCCGAGCCGCCGCCGCTGCCCGAGGAGCGCCAGGTCATGCTCGACCGGGTGGCGAAACTGTCGGTGAAGCAGGTGAGCTGGAAGCGGACCGGTCTGCTGTTTGCCCCGATGGTCGCCGGACTGATCGTGTACGCGCTCACCCGCTCGACCAGCGAGGAGCCCGGCCCGGGCGACTCCGGCAACGAGATCCCGCCTCCGCCCGGTCCGGCGCGCTGACCGCGCGGGCGGTGCCGGAGGAGGTCGTGTTCCGACGCGTGTGGGAGGCATGGCGATGGGGCGCGGGCGAGGCCGCCCGCCGCCGGGCCGCCGCGCGCCTGCGCCGCCATCCCTGGCCTCCGCATGTGCTCGCCGTGCTGCGGACGCTCGGCGACCACCAACACCGCGCGCTGCTGGTGGGCGGCACCGTGCGCGACGTGCTGCTTCCGGCGCGCCCCGCCGGTGCGGACCCGATTCCTGACGTGGCGACCGATCGGCTCCCCGACCAGGTGCTCGGCCTGTTCCCGCACACGGTCGCGACCGGGATTCCCTATGGCACGGTCACGATCGTCACGCCCGAGGGCGCGATCGAGTGCACGACCTTCCGCTCGGAGGGCGGCTACCGCGACGCCCGCCATCCCGGCGACGTCACGTTCACCGGCGATCCGCTGGTCGATCTCGACCGCCGGGACCTGACGGTCAATGCGCTCGCGTTCGATCCGCTCGCGGGCGAGCTGCTCGATCCGCATGACGGTGCGCTCGATCTCGAGCAGCGCCAGCTGCGCGCGGTCGGCGAGCCGCTCGCGCGGTTTCGCGAGGACGCGCTGCGTCCGTTCCGCGTCGCGCGTCTCGCCGCGGTGCTGGAGATGGCGCCGGACGATGCGCTGCTCGACGCGCTGGCGGCGATCCGCGATCCCGCCAGCGGCGTGCGGATCGAATGGGTGGCGGCCGAGCGCGTCCGCGACGAACTGCAGAAGCTGTTGATCGCTCCGCGGCCCTCGACCGGGATCGAGCTGTTGCGGCGCGGCGGACTGCTCGAGCGCTGGCTGCCGGAGCTGGCCGCGATGGTCGGGGTCGGACAGAACCGCTTCCACGCGCACGACGTGTGGACCCACACGCTGCTCGCGTGCGACGCCGCGCCGGCCGCCAAGTCGCGCGTGCGCTGGGCGGCGCTGCTCCACGACGTCGGCAAGCCGCCGACCCGGGTGATGCGCAACGGCGACTGGACGTTCTACGAGCACGACGCGGTCGGCGCGCAGCTGGCCGACCGGCTGCTCGAACGCCTGCGCTTTCCGACCGATGAACGACACGCGATCGTGCACCTGGTGCGCGAGCACATGTTCGATCTCGGCGCGACCAGCAGCGACGCGGCGCTGCGTCGCTGGCTGCGCAAGGTGGGGACCGAAAACGTCGCCGATCTGTTCGACCTGCGGATCGCGGACTCGATCGGCACCGGCACGCGGATCGGATTTCCGGTCGGGCTCGAGCGGCTGCGCGAACGGATCCAGCGTCTGATCGACGAGGACTCCGCGCTCCACGTGCGCGATCTCGCGATCGACGGCAACGACGTGATGCGCGAGCTCGGAGTCGGTCCGGGTCCCGAGGTCGGACGCGTTCTCGACGCACTGCTCGACGAAGTCATCGACCGTCCCGACGCCAATACGCGCGATCATCTGCTCGCGCGATTGCGCGATCGGCGCATGTCCAATGCTTGACCTTCTCGCGCACGCTCCGTATCCTGCCCGCCGCAAAGGAGGTGGGGCTCTCCTGCCTGCCCCACGAACTGATCCCGTGATCTCCCTGAACGTCGTCCAGAAACCGGTTCGTCACGAACTGGGGCGGGTGCAGACCCACCTGAGGCGGCTGTTCCGTACCCCAATTCCGATCCTGAACCAGGTCGGGGGGCACGTTCTGGCCACCCGGGGCAAGAAATTCCGGCCCACCCTGCTGCTGCTGGTGGCCAAGACCCGGGGCCCGGTCCGGGAAGAGGCGGTCCTGTGCGCGACCGTGGTCGAGATGGTCCACGCCGCCGCCCTCATCCATGACGACTCGGTCGACAAGAGCGGCCTGCGCCGCGGGGTCCCGACCGTCAACGGCCTGTGGACCGACGAGATGGCGATCATCATGGGCGACTACCTGTACGCCCAGGCGATGGCGACCCTGGTCACCCATGGCTTCCAGGACGCGATGGGGGTGCTCGCACGGGTGGTGACCGAGATGTCGTGCGGCGAGGCGCTCGAGTTCCAGTACGCCTACGACACCGCGGTCACCGAGGCGAAGTACGAGGAGTTGATCCTGAACAAGACCGGCTCGTTGATCGGGGCCGCGACCGAGATCGGCACCGGCTTGCGCACCACCAAGGCGGAGATGAAGGAGCGTGAGCGCTACCGCCGGTTCGGCGAGAAGCTCGGGGTCGCGTTCCAGATCGCCGACGACCTGTTCGACTATCTCGCCGAGCCCGAGGTCACCGGCAAGCCGGTCGGCGCCGACCTCGCGGACGGC
>Ga0111538_10013995_pt1 | contig 10578 bp, 12 predicted proteins | sample SoiMethybrSBSTD1_FD_79669 | JGI IMG/M metagenome (GOLD analysis project Ga0111538, IMG submission 79669) | Bulk soil microbial communities from a Populus tree surrounding site in Tennessee, USA - Soil MetaG P. TD hybrid SBSTD1 (version 2)... | ecosystem: Environmental > Terrestrial > Soil >... | reverse complement strand
CGGCATGAGCGGGATCGACCTCAATCGCGCCGGCACGCCGCTGCTCGAGATCGTGTCGGAGCCCGACTTGCGTGGCGCCGCCGAAGCAGTTGCATACGCAAAGCAGTTGCACGCGCTCGTGCGCTGGATCGAGGTTTGCGACGGCAACATGCAGGAAGGATCGTTTCGCTGCGACGCGAACGTCTCGGTCCGCCGCGTTGGCGAAGCGCGCCTCGGTACTCGCTGCGAGATCAAGAACCTGAACTCGTTCCGGTTTCTCGAGCGCGCGATCGAATACGAAGCCCGGCGGCAGATCGCGCTGCTGGAAGACGGCGGCACGGTCGCGCAGCAAACGCGCCTCTATGACCCGCAGCGCGACGAAACGCGCGCGCTACGCAGCAAGGAAGACGCGCAGGACTACCGCTACTTTCCCGACCCTGATCTGCTCCCGCTGGTCATCAGCGGGGAGCAGATCGAGCGCGTTCGCGCCACGATGCCCGAGCTTCCGTCTGCGCGCTGCGAGCGATTTGTTTCCGAACTCGCGCTGCCGGGGACGGTGGCGGCGGTGCTGACGAGCGATCGTGACCTGTCGGAGTATTTCGAGCAGGCAACGCGCGGCGCGACGCCCGACGTCGTGCGCCAGACCGCGCACTGGATTGCCGGAACTACGAGTGCGAAGCTCAACGAGCGCGCCATCGGGATCGCGCAGGCGCCGGTGAGCGCAACGCAGCTGCGCACGTTGATGGAGCGCATCGCCGACGGGACGATCTCGGGCAAGATCGCGAAGGAAGTGGACGACGCGATGTGGGCGGGCGAAGGCGACGCCGATGCGGTGATCGACAAGCGCGGGCTACGGCAGATCAGCGACGCCGGTGCGCTCGAGAAGATCGTCGACGAAGTGCTGGCGTCAAATCCGAAGCAGGTCGAGGATTACCGCTCGGGCAAGGACAAAGCGTTCAATTCGCTGGTCGGGCAGGCGATGAAGGCGACCCGCGGCAAGGCCAACCCGGCGCAGTTGAACGAGATCCTGCGACGCAAGCTCGCCCGCTAGGCCGCAAGGGCGCGGCCGGCTACTTCTTGCCGATCGTCAACGCCGCAAAGCGTTTCTTGTCCTCGTCGTAGCGGGCGTTGATCGACTCGACTTCCTTTTTCTTGATCTCGAGCAGGTTCTGCTGCGCCTCGAGATCGACCTGCGCCGCCTTGACGTCGTTCTGCAGTTTCAGCGGCGCGGGGTTCTTCTTGTAGAACTCCATCTCGCTCGCGAGCTGCTGCTGGCGCTTCTTGATCTCCTCGATCCGGCGCACGGTGTCCTTCATTGCCAGCTGGTTGTCGGCGAGCGCCCGTCCGCGCGCTTCCTCGATGTCCTTTTCGCTCGAGTACGTCGCGAGCAGCGCGCGATTGCGCCGGTCGTCTTCTTTCTTGACCGCGGCTTCCTCGAGCTTTTTCTTCTCCTCGGCCTTCTTCGCCGCCTTGTCCTCGGCGCTCTGGTTCTCGATGCGCCGCACGACAAGGCCCGATTTGTCCAGCTGCTCGACCGTCTGCCCTATGCACTGGTCGGGAATCGTCTGGCCGTAGTATTTCTTGCCGTCCTTGCCGGCGCAGCGGTAGGACTGGGCTTCAGCTGCGAACGGAACCACGATCAGGGCGCCCATGGCGAGCACTGCGCTGGGCGTAAGCCGGTGCATGACGTCTCCTCTCATAGACGTGCCTCAGCGCATTGTAACGTCCCGCGCGCAGCGGCGTTGACGACCCCGCCTGCTAGAATCCGCGCCAGTCTCGACGCACTTGACGCATGCAATCCGCCGACCGCGCCTTCATCGCCCGCACCACCGCCCGCATGCTGCTCGAGGTCAAGGCGGTGCTGTTCTCGTCCGACAAGCCGTTCATCTTCACCTCGGGCTGGGCGAGCCCGGTGTACATCGATTGCCGCAAGCTGATCTTCTATCCCCGGATCCGCGGCCAGCTCGCCGAATTCGCCGTGTCGACGCTCGCGCGCGACGCCGGCTTCGAGCAGTTCGACGTGGTCGCCGGGGGCGAGACCGCGGGAATTCCGTATGCGGCGTGGATTGCCGAGCGCCTCGGATTGCCGATGCAGTACGTGCGCAAGAAGCCCAAGGGATTCGGCCGCAACGCGCAGATCGAGGGCGACATCCGCGAGGGCGCCCGCACGCTGCTCGTCGAGGACCTGACCACCGACGGCCGCTCCAAGATCAATTTCTGCAAGGCGCTGCGCGAGGCGGGCGCCGTGGTCGAGCACGTCTATGTCAACTTCTACTACGACATCTTCCCCGAGTCGCGCACGACGATGAGCGAGCTCGGCGTTCGGCTGCATTTCCTCGCGACCTGGTGGGATGTGCTCGAGGTCGTGAAGGAGGGCGGGTATCTCGCGGCCGCGCAGGTCTCCGAGGTGGAGAAATTCCTGCACGCGCCGGCGCAATGGTCCGCCGCGCACGGCGGCGTCTCGAGCTTTCCTTCGGCCTGACGCGCCCCGGCTAGGCCGGCGGAGTGCGGCTCTCGCGGCGCCGGTCGAGCCACCAGGCGACCGCGGGCAGCGCAACGAAGCCGCCCGGCAGCAGCAGCATCGCGAGATACCAGGACAGCCCGCCAAGGCGCGCGAGTTGGGAGCGCAGCTCGGCCCGGTCGTCCGGCGTCCATCGACCGTGATTACGCCGCTTCATCAGCAGCGGCATAAGCCCTTTCACCTGGGTCAGCTGGTCGAGCACGTACTTGCGCTCGCGCTCGGCAAAGGCGAACGCGCGGCGAATTGCGTTCGCCGCGCGGGCCGGCGGGCTCATGGCCTGTGGGTCTGGGTGCTCGCAGCGAGCGTCGACGCGAGCGTCCAGACGCGGCGCGCGCGGTGATACAGCCGCCACAGCGACAATGCGCTGATCGCCAGGTTCACCGTGTTGCGCGGTCGGAGCGCGACGACGATGGCAACGCCCAGCGCGACGAGCAAGGGATGGCGCCGCGCCTGATGCACACCTTTGGATACGACGTCGATCCAGGATAGCGACGCGTCGATGCGGGTCACGTCCAGCAGCAACTGCTCGCGCTCGACGCGAGCGCGCCCGAGCAGGCGCGCCCGATGCTCCCCAAGCGAAATCAGCCGGCTGCGCGTCACGACCCGCGATCGAGGTGCTCGACGTCCTTGGCGAGTTCGCCCACGGTCGCCGAGAACAGACGCGGGCGCTCGCGCAGGCGAGCCCGGGCGACCAGCGCGCAAGCCCCGCCCGAGCCGAGATACAACACCGCGAGAAGTCCGGCGGCGAACAACCGGTTCGAATCCCAGAACGCGAGCAGCACCAGCACCGAAACGAATACCAGCGCGACGCTCAGGAACAGGATCGCGAGCGCGAACCACAGCGCAATCTCGACGAGCCGGACGGTCTGCTCTTCGAGCTCGTTCGCGGCAAGGCGCGCGCGCGTCTCGACGATCGAGAGCAGCGAGCGGGCCAGCTCTCTCACGGAGGCAAGCATCGGTGATTCCGCTGGGGGACCGCCGGGCCGGCGGCCGGGCTTAGCGGCGGGTGATCAGCGCGCCGAGCAGGAAGCCGATCACCGCAGCGACACCGACCGCCTGCCACGGATTCTCGTGCACGTACTCGTCGGTGGCCTTCGCCGCGATCTTCGTCTTGTCGAGGACCGCGCGCTCGGTATCGGCGAGCTTGACCCGCGCCGAGGCGAGCGAGGCCTGGATGCGCTCGCGCGCGACGCCGACCTTTTCGCCGGCCTGGTTCGCGGTCGCGCGCAGCAGTTCTTCGGCGTCGGCAACCACGACTTTCAGATCGGCGGCGAGTTTATCCTTGGACACGTCGATACTCATGGGGGGTCTCTCAGAAGAGCGAGTCGAAAAAAAAGGCTACCGGGTTTTGCCGCGGCTGGCAATGGCCGGATCGGCTGGCGCGTCCCGTTGGGTAAGATGCGCACCCGATGGCGCTCGCCGAATACGCCGCCGCGTTCCGCAGCCGCAACATCCTGGTCGTCATGCTGCTCGGGTTCTCGTCCGGGCTGCCGCTGGCGCTCACGGCGGGGACGCTGCAGGCCTGGCTGGCCGTGCAGGGCGTCGACATCGTCACGATCGGCTGGTTTGCCCTCGTCGGGCAGCCCTATACGTACAAGTTTCTGTGGGCGCCGTTGATGGACCGCTTCCAGCCGCCGTTTCTCGGGCGGCGGCGGGGCTGGCTCGCGACCACCCAGGTGGCGCTGCTCGCGCTGATCGCGACGATGGGCCTGCTCTCGCCGGCAGATTCGCCATGGCTGACGGCGTTGTGCGCGCTCGCGATCGCCTTCCTGTCCGCCTCGCAGGACATCGTGGTCGACGCGTATCGCACCGACATCCTGCGCGCCGAGGAACGCGGCGCTGGCGCGGCGGTGTCGGTGCTCGGCTACCGGATCGCCATGCTGATCTCGGGCGCGGGCGCGCTGATCCTCGCCGACCAGTGGCTCGGCTGGCAGGCGACGTACTGGACGATGGCCACATTGATGCTCGTCGGCTTCGTCGCGACCTGGCTTGCCATCGAGCCGGCCGGCGCCGGCGCAGCGCCGCGCACGCTGCAGGAAGCGGTCAAGTTGCCGCTGCTGGAATTCTTCTCGCGCCGCGGCGCGTGGTGGCTGCTGCTGCTCGTCGTCCTGTACAAGCTCGGCGATGCGTTCGCCGGCAACCTGACCACGGCGTTTCTGCTGCGCGGCCCGGGATTCAGCCCGACCGAGGTCGGCGCGATCAGCAAGGGATTCGGCCTTGCGGCGACGATCGGCGGCGCGCTCGCGGGCGGCGCGCTCATGGCGAAGCTGCGCCTGTACCGCGCGCTGATGCTGTTCGGCATCCTGCAGGCGGTGACGAACCTCGGCTTCATGGTGCTCGCCGCCGCCGGGAAGAGCTACCCGATGCTCTACGCGGTGATCGGTGCGGAGAATCTGTGCGGTGGCATGGGAACGGCCGCGTACGTCGGGCTGCTGATGGCGCTTTGCGACCGGCGCTTCTCCGCCACGCAGTACGCGCTGCTCTCGGCGCTCTCGGCGATCGGGCGCGTCTATGTCGGGCCGATCGCCGGGTACCTCGTCGGGGCGCTCGGCTGGCAGGCGTTCTTCTTCTGCACCTTCGTGATCGCGCTGCCGGGCATCGTCATGCTGTACCTGATGCGCAGCTCGATCGATGCGCTCGATTCACGCCCCGCCTGATCCCGCGGGCTCGTCGGTCATCCACGTGTCCAGCAGCGTGTAGGCCACGGCAAGCACGACCGGCCCGACGAAAATTCCGACCAGGCCGAACGCAATCAGGCCGCCGATCACGCCGGCGAAGATCAGCAGCAGCGACAGATCGGCGCCCTGCTTGATCAGCAGCGGCCGCATGATGTTGTCGAGGCTGCCGACGACCACCGACCACACGAGGAGCGCCACCATCCAGCCGACCTTGCCTCTCCAGTAGAGCCACGCCGCGGCGCACAGCAGGACCGGCACCGCGCCGATCTGCGCCAGCGCGAGCAGGAACATGATCGACGTCAGGATTCCCGCGAACGGCACGCCGGCGATCCAAAGGGCGAGGCCGCCCAGGATCGATTGCGCAAGCGCGGTCAGCACCACGCCGAGCGCGACCGCGCGGATCGCGCGGCCCGCGAGGGTCATCGCGCGCTCGCCGCGCTCGCCGGCGAGCTTGCGCCCGAAGCGATGCGCGCGCTCGGCGCTCGCTTCGCCCCAGAAATAGAGCACCGCGGTGATGATCAGCGTCAGCGGAAGCTGGACCGCCATCAGGCCGAAGCTGCCGACTTCGGCGGCGAACCAGTGCATCACTTCCTGCGCATACGGTGTCAGCAGGCTGGCCAGCTCTTCCGGCCCGAACGCGGTGAGCTCGAGCCAGCGCAGGTAGGCCTTCTCGCCGACGAGCGGAGCCCTGCGGATCCACTCCGGCGGCTGTGGCAGCTGCAGGGTGGACAGCGACTTGCCCCAGCCAGCGATTTCCTCGGCGTTCTGGACCACCGCCGAAATGGCGAGCCAGAACGGCAGCACGAACACCAGCACGAGCGCGATCATCAGCGCGCTCACCGCGAGCCAGCGCCGCCGCCAGAGCCGCTTCTGCAGCGCGAGCAGCAGTGGCCAGGTCGCGACCACGATCATCGTCGCCCAGATGATTGCCGGGACGAACGGCCTGAGGATCCACAGCGACGCCAGGATCAGGCTGCCGATCGCGAGGACCACGAGCGTGGTGCGCGCGAGGTCGCGACTCGGCATGCCGGTCATCCGGGCTAGCGCCGCGCGCGGCCGAGGCGGAACACCGCCACGCTTCCGAGCAGGTTGGGCAGCACCGTCACCGAGCGCGCGTCATGCAGCACGAGGCGCTCGAGGATCCGCACGCCCAGGCGCTCGCACAAGCTCTCGAAGTCGCGCAGCGTGCAGAGGTGCACGTTGGGCGTGTCGAACCACTGGTAGGGGAGCTCGCGCGACACCGGCATGCGCCCGAAGAAGACCTGCATTCTCGCCTTCCAGTAGCCGAAGTTCGGGAACGAGACGATCGCCTCGCGGCCGACCCGCAGCATCTCGCGGACGAGCTGCTCGGTGTGGCGGATCGCCTGCAGGGTCTCGGAGAGAATCACGCAATCGAACGAGCCGTCGCGGAACGCCGAGAGGCCGTCCTCGAGGTCCATCTGCAGCACGTTGACGTCGTTGCGCAGGCAGGCGAGCACGCCCGCATCGTCGATCTCCACGCCGTAGCCGGGCGCGCGCTTCGCCTGCCACAGCTCCTTCAGCAGCGAGCCGTCGCCGCAGCCCAGGTCGAGCACGCGCGCCCCGGGCGCGACCCAGCGGACGATCGGCTCCAGGTCGGAGCGCGTCATAGCGCGATGTTGCCGAAGTAGGCTGCAAGCGCGCCATGATAGCGCGCGTCGTCCATCAGGAAGGCATCGTGGCCCTGCGGCGCGTCGATGTCGAGGTACGAGACGATCTTGCGCGCGTCGAGCAGCGCCTTGACGATCTGGCGTGAGCGCTCGGAGGTGAAGCGCCAGTCCGACGTGAAGGAGACGACGAGGAACGCGGCGCTCGCGCGCGCGAGCGCCGCCGCGAGGTCGCCGCCGTAGTCGGCGGCCGGGTCGTAGTAGTCGAGCGCCTTGGTGATCCGCAGGTAGGTGTTCGCGTCGAAGTAGGACGCGAACTTGTCGCCCTGGTGGCGCAGGTAGCTCTCGATCTCGAAATCGATGTCGAAGTCGAAACCGGGCGTCACCTTGTGGCGCAGCGCGCGGCCGAATTTCTCCATCATCGCGCTGTCGGAGAGGTACGTGATGTGCCCGAGCATCCGCGCGATGCGCAGGCCCCGGCGCGGCACGACGCCCTTGTCGTAGTAGTGCCCGGCGTGGAAATCCGGATCGGTCATGATCGCCTGGCGCGCGACCTCGTTGAACGCGATGTTCTGCGCAGAGAGCTTCGGCGTCGCCGCGATCACGATCGCGTGGCGGATGCGCTCGGGGAACGACAGCGTCCACTGCAGCGCCTGCATCGCGCCGAGCGAGCCGCCGATCACGGCGGCGAAGCGCTCGATGCCGAGATGATCAGCGAGCCGCGCCTGCGCCGCGACCCAGTCCTCGACCGTCACGAGAGGGAAGTCCGCGCCCCACGGGCGGCCGGTGGCCGGGTTTGTGGACGCCGGCCCGGTCGAGCCGAAGCACGAGCCGATGTAGTTGTTGCCGATAACGAAGAACCGGCGCGTATCGAGCGGCTTGCCGGGTCCGACGAGGTTGTCCCACCAGCCGACGTTCGACGGGTCGTCGGCGTAATGGCCCGCGACGTGGTGCGAGGCGTTCAGCGCGTGGCAGACGAGCACCGCGTTCGAGCGCGCCGCGTTCAGCTCGCCGTACGTCTCGTAGGCGATCTCGAACTGCGGCAGCGTCGCGCCGCCCTTCAGCTTCAGCGGCTCGCCGAAGAGCGCCTTTTGCGCTGCCACCGGCCCGACGGAGCCCGGATCATGCGGTGCGTTCAACGCCGTCCCCAGAAAACAAAAAAACCCGTTCAGCTTGCGCGAGAAACGGGTTTCCGGACCGGTCTCTTTAGCGGTATTTGTAGAGCGCCCGCAAGCTGAACATCAAATCGGCGCTGGGGGCGGATTATAGCCGAGCGGCTCCGCTCGCGCAGAGCGCATCGATTTGCGCGTCGGCATACCCCGCCTCGCGCAGCACCTCGCGTGTGTGCTCGCCCAGGCGCGGAGCGTGCAGTCGGTATTCGGGCTGCGACTCCGACCATTCGGACGGAACCGCCATCGACTTGATTTTCCCTTCGCTCGGATGCTCGACCGGGCGGAAGTAGCCGATCGCCGCGAGGTGGGGGTCTTCGACAATGTCCTTGAGGGTGTTCATGCGCTGCACCGGGATGTCGGCGCGCTCGAGCATCGCGATGCATTCGCTGGTGGTGCGCTGCGCCATCTCGGCGGCGACCAGCCGGTAGGCAGACTCAAAATCGCGGCTTCGCGCTTCCTGCGTCGCGAAGCGCGGATCGGCGAGCAGCTCGGGCCGCCCGATCAGCTCGAAGAACGCGCGCCATTGCTTGTCGTTGTACACCAGCACGCAGACGTAGCCGTCCTTCGTCTCGTACGGGCGCCGCTCCTTGGCAAGCATGCGTGCGTATCCCGGGTCGCCGGTCTGCGGCTCGAACGTGTAGCCGCCCATGTGCTCGCCGAGCACCGTCTGCAGCAGGCTCTCGAACATCGGCACGTCGACGCGCTGTCCCTTGCCGGTTTTCTCGCGACGGTAGAGCGCCGCGCACACCGCGTTCACCACGTGCAGCCCGACCGATCGATCGGCAATCGTCGCCGGCGCGTAGCGCGGCTGCGCGGCGCCGGATTCCTTCAGCAGCCACGGCATTCCGGTCGCGCCCTGGATCAGGTCGTCGTACGCGGCTTTGGCGGCGTACGGCCCGCGCTGGCTGTAGCCGAACGCACCGACGTACAGGATCCGCGGATTCACCGCGCTCACTTCTTCGTACGAAAGCTTGAGGCGCGCCATCGCCTGCGGGCGGATGTTGTAGACCAGCACGTCGGAACGCTTGGCGAGCGCGAGGCACGCGGCGCGTGCGTCGTCTTTCTTCAGGTCGAGCACGATGCTGCGCTTGTTGCGGTTCGCGTTGAGGAAGATGTGACCCATGCCGCGCGAGCGCATCGGCGCGGCGTGGCGCATCACGTCGCCGTCGGGCGGCTCGACCTTGACGACGTCGGCGCCGAAATCGGCGAGGATCTGGGTCGCGTACGGCCCCATGACGACCGTGGTGAGGTCGAGTACGCGTACGCCGTCGAGTGGTCCGGGCATGGCAGGCGCTATTCGGGCTGGATGCCGGCGAGCCTGGTGAGCTTCGCCCAGGCCGCGATCTCGCTCTGGATGAACCGGCCGAGCTCCTCCGGTCCCTGCGGGGCGACATCGGTACCGATTGCAGCGAACTTTTCCTTCACGTCGCCCTTGGCGAGGCCCTTGACGGTCGTGTCGTGCAGCACGTGCACCACGTCCTTCGGCGTCCCGGCGGGCGCCATCAGCGCGAACCAGGCGATCAGCTCGTAGCCCTTCAGCTCTTCGTCGATTGCCGGAACGTCGGGCGCGAGCGGCGTGCGTTTGGCCGAAGTGACGGCGAGGCCCCTGAGCTTTCCGCCTTTTTGCTGTGCGAGCGCGTTGCCGAGATCTACGAACGTGAAGTGCAGCGTTCCGCCCATCACATCGGTAATCGTCTGGGGGATGCCCTTGTACGGCGCCTCGACGACGTCGAGCTTGCCCATCGACTTCAGCAGGGCGAGCGAAACCTGCGAGCCGGCGGAGCCGTAGCCGGCCGAGAGCTTGCCCGGCTGCGAGCGCACGTGCGCGAGGAACTCCTTGAGATTGCGCGCCGGGAACTCGGGCTTGACCATCAGCATGAACGACGTGGTTCCGAGGCGCGCAATCGGAGCGAAGTCCTTCACCGGATCGTACGGGAGCTTCTTGAAGAGGCTTACGTTCGCGGCCTGCGGCGTATTGGTCGTCACGAGCAGCGTATAGCCGTCGGGGGCGCTTTTCGCAACGAACTCGGCGGCGATCGCGCCTTGCGCGCCGGGCTTGTTCTCGACGACGAACGGTTGCTTGAGCGCGTCCTGCAGCTGCTGCCCGGTGAGCCGCGCGACCTGGTCGGTCGCGCTGCCGGCGGGGAACGGTACGATCAGCTTTACCGGCTTGCCCGGGTAGACCTGCGCGTGAGCGCTCGCGGCTACGAGAGCGGCGGCGATCAGCACTGCGGTTTTCGTCATGCAGCGGCTCCTACACGTTGAGCTTGCCCAGCAACTCGCGGGTCTTCGCCGGATCGGTCGAGCGCAGCACCCGCTGCACGAGCGCGTGCCCGTCGCCGATGCTCGCCCGCAGCACCCGCTCCTTGATCGTGAGCAGTTGCGCCGGGTGCATCGAGAAGTTGCGCAATCCCATGCCGAGCAGAAGGCGCGTGAGCGTCGCATCGCCGGCCATCTCGCCGCACACCGCGACCGGCACGCCGCCGCGGTTCGCCGTCTGGATCGTGTGCGAGATCAGGTGCAGCACCGCAGGGTGCAGCGGATCGTAAAGGTGCGCAACGGTGTCGTCGGTGCGATCGATCGCGAGCGTGTACTGGATCAGG
>Ga0111538_10013993_pt1 | contig 10578 bp, 7 predicted proteins | sample SoiMethybrSBSTD1_FD_79669 | JGI IMG/M metagenome (GOLD analysis project Ga0111538, IMG submission 79669) | Bulk soil microbial communities from a Populus tree surrounding site in Tennessee, USA - Soil MetaG P. TD hybrid SBSTD1 (version 2)... | ecosystem: Environmental > Terrestrial > Soil > Tree... | reverse complement strand
TGGTCCAGGAGACGCCGGAACGCGGCTTGTTCGAACACCGTCTTTTCATTGTTGACGTAAACCGTGAGTTGCGGTTGCTTGCCTGCCGCCATGTCTGCATCGAAATTAGCGGGCACCGCAACCCCGCCGATCGCTTTGCGTTTCTCCACGTCGCTCGCGATCCCATCCGCTGAAGTAGCGGCAATCAGTCCAATCCGCGGAGTGTTGCGTAGTTCCGCGAGTAACGCGGAATTGCCGGCGTCATGGACCACCACAGTCAGAATGCTGCGACCGTTATCTCCCGGCAACATCACGCGAAACATGAGTGCGACGAACAACGGCGTGACTAACGCGGTGAGGAGATAGCGATGCCTGATCGCATCGACAACATCCTTTCGCGTGATCGCTGAAACGACTGAGAAGTTCATTCAGACAACCGCCTTCCCGCCAGTTGAATGAACACCTCTTCGAGTGTCGCTTCGGCCGAATGTAGCGTTCGAACCTGACCATTGCTCAACAGTTGCGCCAGTTCCCTTCCCGCAGCTTCGCCATCAAGCGCGATACTGACTCGCTCACCGTTAGTGAGAGTGACATTCACTTCCGATTGACCGTGGGCAGTCTTGAGATTGGCGGGCGTGTCGAGAGCGACGATCCGTCCCTCGCTAAGAAATGCTACGCGCTCGCAAAGCTGGTCTGCTTCCTCCATGTAGTGAGTGGTAAGAAAGATCGTTACTCCCTGCTTCGACATGTCGACAATCAAACGGCGAATCTCGCGTCCCACTACCGGATCCAGACCACGCGTCGGTTCGTCGAGAAAAACGATCTGCGGACGATGCAGTATGGCGCGAGCAATCACCAGCCGCTGCTTCATGCCGTTGGAATAGTTCTGCACTTTGTCCTTCGCGCGGTCGAGCAGATCGACTTGTTCGAGGACGGCGTTGACGCGTTGATCATCCTGCCCGTAAAGGCTCGCGGCAAATTCGAGGTTCTCGCGTCCGGACATCCGTTCGTAGAGGTTCTGATGTTCGGATACGACGCCAATGAGTGGTTTCAAGCGCTGTTGCTCGGTGACGATGTCGCAACCCGCCACACGACCGCCGCCCGAACTGGGCCGGAGTTGACCGGTCAACATTCGAATAGTGGTGGTCTTGCCCGCGCCGTTATGGCCCAGGAAACCGAATATCTCGCCGGCGTCTACTGAGAAGGAAATGTTGTCGACGGCGCGAACGCTGTTGAACGCGCGGGAAAGGTTCTCGACCTCGATGGCTTTCATCGGCGGTTATTAAAACACGGATCCGCGAAGTGTGACGTCAGCATTTTTCCATGCCTGCTGAAAGCTCTGTTCAGCTTTCGCAGCCGCGGCAGACTTCTTCTGCGCGCGTAAGCTCTGGGCCAAGCCGAACAAAGCCCAGCCATCGTTCCTGAAATCTCGTAGATCCTCGCGGTAAACAACTTCCGCCTCCCGCGCCCGGCCCGCTTTGAGCAGCGCGGCACCCAAATACAAGCGCATGGATTGTCCCCAATCCGGCGGCTCCGTGTACTTGAGTGCGTCCTGGAGTTTGACCGCTGCGGCGAACGCATTCACCGCTTCCGCATGTCGTCCCTGACTCGACAGTAATTCACCCTCGAGCGCTAGCGTAGACAACTCCAAAATCGTCCGCGCGGCATTCACTGCCGCAAGCATCTCTTTCAACGATGGATCTGCAGCCGCAGCTTTCAACTCTTTGAGTTCGTCTTCAGCTTTTGCGTAATCTCCTTTGGCAACGAAGGCGCTGCCGCGCGTGTAATGCCAGAGACCGCGGAGATACGCGGAACCATGCGCCGGTGCGGGCTCAGCGAGAACAGCATCCCACTTGCCGAAGATCTTATTGATCAGCAACGGCATTGAAGCGCCACGTTCAGTCATACCCATTCCCTGATGTGCCTGACCCACTGCTACTGCCTTCGCCGCTTCCATCGCGCGCGCGTAATTGCCGGCATGCATCGAGGCGTAACGAATGAAGTCCAACGCATGCCGGGCATGAGTGCGCGACGATAAGCCATAACTTCCCAGGTTCGGAGTCGCACGATCGCCCCACTCTTTTTGGAAAACCTTGTCGGCCTCGAGTGATCGCTGATTGCTTGCGATGGCTTTTTCGTAGTCTCCCGTTCTGAGATAGATGTGGGAAGGCATGTGGACCATGTGCCCGGCCTTCGGCATGATCGACTCCAGCCGATCAGCTTGTGGCAACGCCCGCTCGGGCTCAGCAGAACTCTCGAACAGGTGAATGTAGAGATGGACCGCTCCAGGGTGATTTGGATTGATCGCCAACATCTTCTCGAGCGTTCGCATAGCCTCACTGGTGCCGGGCAGTGGCGAACCATCGCGCCGCCAGTAAGACCACGCGAGATGCGTCATTAGAGAATCGGCGTACAGATAAGCCGCTTCGAGATCCTGCGGATATTGCTTGTATGTCTTGCGAGCGGCCTCAGTGTACTGCGCGTCTCTAAGATCGCGATCGATATATCGATCGCTGTCGTATCGCACGGACAGCGTTTCAATTAGCGCCTGCTCAATAGGAGTGCCTTTCGCCGCACGCGCTCGGGCCTCCGCAATCGCTTTACGGCCTTCCGCTTTTGGATCGTCAGGCAGCGCCTGGTAGCGGCTGTTCGGAATCGGACCGAGCGCGAGTGCCAACCCCCAATACAACATCGGACTATCCGGATCGTGACGAAGAGCTTCTCGGAACGAGGCTGTAGCTTCGGGCGAATAGTAGCCGTAAACCAGTCGCAGGCCCTGATCGAAAAACTTCTGCGCCAGCTCCGATTTGGTTGAAACCGGACGGCTGTAACTGCCGAGGCCGTCGATCAAGACTGCGAACTTTGCGTCGTCACCTGCCGGTTGAGCAATCAATCGAGCTCCGAACAGACCAAGAGCAACAACAATCAAAACCAGTCGATACACGCAAGCCGCTTGAGTTTTTGTGTTCATGACATCACCTGCCATCACAGATCAGACGCATCCGTGTCCAAATTACTCTCCGCAACTGAGCCCACTCCTCGAAGAAACTCGCTTATGAGAGCGGACGCTGCTCTAGTGCGTCATTGCTTCTGTACCCGATGAAAGGAGCTCAGTAAATGAACGCTAAAAGAATTATCCTCGCTGCGAGTGTCGTAATCGTGCTCGCATCTGTCCTCGTTTTTGACACGCGCATCAATCTCGTAAGCAAAGTGAGTTCGATGGAGCCCGACTCGCTCCCGAACAATCTGCCCCACCCAAACCCCGGTGGCAAGGCTGCAACCTTCAGCACGCAAGGCGAGGTCAATCTTACCGGCGAGTACTTCCAGGCGCAGGGCTCGAACGGACGCAGTTGCGCTTCGTGCCACATCCCGGAAGAAGCCTGGTCCATCAACCCCGGCACGTTGCAGGATCTCTTCGACAAAACAGGTGGAACGCATCCCGTCTTTAATACTCTCGACGCCAATAATCCAAACATGGACGTCTCCACACCCGAGGCGCGACTGGCCGCATACAGCATGATGCTCAGTCGTGGCGTGTTCCGGCGCGGCGGCACTCCGCGTGCGAACTCCGAGTGGGAGTTGATCGCCGTCGACGATCCGCATGGCTTCGCGGCGTTAGATCGACTCGTTCACTGGCGGCGAGTCATGCCGACAATCAACTTCAAACAAGGCAGCGCCACGGTCAACTGGGACGGCGGAAACACCGTCGGTATAGATCAGGTCGCCGGGTTCAGCAACCAGGCCGCCCGCAACATCACCGGCGCTCAACAAGGTTTGCCTGCGCCGCCGGAAGTTATTGCCGACATCGTTAACTTTGAACGCTCGTTATCAACGGCGCAGTTGATCGTACCGGGCGTCGGCAGGCTCGACTCGGACGGCGCACGCGGTGGTCCGGAAGAGTTGTCGAAGATGCCGCCGACGCCGACCGTCGGGGCCCGGTTCGATCTTTTCGACGCGTGGATCAATCACTCAAACCCGCGCAGGGCTCAGATCGCGCGTGGTCAGGAGATATTCAACAGCACAAACGCCGGCAACGGTCGAAGTTGCAACGGTTGCCACAACTCGCCGAACAATGGCACGAACGTAAACAACGCCCTGTTTGACGTTCAGGCTGCGTCGGCCGCGGTCCGTCCGACCGACTTTCCGCTGTACACGTTCCGCAACAGGATTACCGGCGACACTCGCCAGTTGACTGATGCAGGCCGCGGAAACATCACCGGACTGTGGAACGATCTCGGTAAGTTCAAGACGCCGACGCTGAGAGCACTCTCCGCCCGTGCGCCTTACTTCCACAATGGCATCGCGTCGACGTTAACTGACGTGGTCCTGCACTACGAACGACACTTGCGTTTCACGTTCACGGACCAGGAACGGGCCGACCTCGTCGCTTTCCTCAACGCTCTTTGACGCGAGTGAACGAGTGCCGCTCGTCGATTGCCAATTGCCGGAAGCCGCCCGGCAATTGGCGTCGACAATGCCGTCACTTCCACTCACCTTGAAGAATAAACCCCGCCCAGTAATAAGGCGCCGTCCATCGCTTCTCTTTCCACATCGAAACCTGCGCCGCCCGCAACGCAGCCGCCGGTCGCTTTCCGTCCTTGAACATGCCTTCGTAGAAGCGGCTCATCAACTCCGACGTCGCCTGATCTCTGACGTCCCAAAGACTCGCGACGACACTCGGCGTGCCCGCGTACATGAAACCTCTCGTCAATCCAACCAGCCCTTCGCCTTTGATCTCGCGTCCCAGCGCCGTTCTGCAAGCCGACAGGACCACCAACTCGGCGTTCAACTTCAGGTTGTAGATTTCATGTAGACGCACAAAGCCGTCGATCGGACGACCTTGTTCGTCGTACAGCGATAACACAATGCCTGACAGCGTTGGATGCTGGCTGTTCAAGAGACCATGCGTGGCGAAGTGAATGATGCGGTACTGCTCCAGCTTTGAGTTGAATACCGTCTCTCGACTCGCCGTGAAATCGAGGGCCTTGAGAGTCCGGGGTTGCGCGGCTTTGGCAACAATCGCGTCGGCTTCTCGTCGGCTGAAGGGCAATCGTTGAAAACCGGTGGCGCCGACGTCTTCCGCTGAACGCGTGAGCGCACCTTGCGTCGCCGGTGGATTGTCCGTAGCCGGTACTAATGAAGCATGTGCCTTGCCGCTTCGTTGAGTGAGGCGCGAATCATCGCTTTGAAAGACTGCGTCGGCCAGTACGGCGAGTGCTTCCGGAGCACGTTGACGATTCGACATCTCTCTCCGCAGCACGCTCAACACCGACGCCGAAGGAAGACTGACAATTTCGTGGCGCACGATCAATGGTTCGTAAGTTCCAGCCGGCTGAGAAGAGGCAACCGGCAACGCCGCGAACGGAACATACTCCAAAGCGCCGTCAGCAACGATCACGACCCGTTCTTTATTCAACAGACTCGCAGCAGGACCCAACACCATGCGGCTCAATTCATTCAGGGCCAACTCCACCGGTCGCCTGGCCTGCGTCTTATTACTCGCTACCAACAAGTCGTAGACGCGACGTGCCGCCGTCTCGACGACAGAACGTTTCGGCAACTCGAAACTCTTCATTTCCGACTGCGTGACCACCCACAGAAAGCTTCTGTCTTCGCCCAGCGCATACTCCAACAGCATCGTCTTGTCGTCGAGCACCTGCTGTTGGATGTCGCGCAGCGTTAAAGGCTCCGGATTAGTCAACGCCGCGTAACGCGGGCTGCGGATTCGAATCTCCGATTCGACGGTGTAGTAATCCAACATCAGCCGGTTGACGCGCTGGTCGATTGCAGCAAGATCCTCCGGGGTGTGTTTTCCCTTTTGCACCCGTACTCGTTGCATCTCTTCGTCGTTAATCTGTTTTTGCAAACCACGCTCGCGCTCCAGCAGTTGCGTATCGACGCCCTGGCGAATGTCGACACGTGATTCAGCCAATAATTCAAGAAGACTGCGAGCGCGCGCTCTTTCGCTTTCCTGCAACGCCCGCGCATCATGACCGCTGCCGGGAGACTTCTGGTCCAGCCTCATCAACAGATCTACATAGAACTCGTAATAGTCACGTCTCGACGCTACGAAAGATGAGCGCGATTCCTGGTTGACGATTCTCGCGCGCAAAGAATCGTTGATCTCGAGCACCCGTTCGATAAGTTGACGAGCTTCACTCAAGTTGCCGCGGTTGCGTTCAACCCGAGCAATTTTGATGAGCGCATCGGCCTCTCCTCTCTGGTTCGCGATTGTCCGGTAGATCGTCAACGCCTGCTTGAAATAGTTCAACGCCTTCTCAGTATTGCCCAACGAGTTATAGGTAGTGCCCAGGCAGGTGAGTGTTTGCGCTTCCCAGACACGATTCTCGACGGACCGATGTATCGACAATGCTTCGTTAAGATATTGAATAGCCTCCTGCTTGCTGCCCAGGTAGTGGTTCGTATAACCGATGCTCGTCAGCACCATGCCTTCGGTCCAACGCCGATCGTCCTGAGTCTTGGTTACAGGCAAAGCGAGGTTGAAGTATTCCAGGGCCTTGGGCCAGTCTCTGAGGCCGACGTATACGTTACCGATGCTGATGAGCACGAGACCTTCGCCGTAGGTGTCGCCAACCTCTTTGTAGAGCGCCAACGATTCAGTGAAGTATTGCAACGCTCGCTGACCATCACCTAACAGGTTATGTAAACCACCGATGTTGTTGAGGGTGCGGGCTTGCCGCGTCCGATCGCGTACGGCCTTGCTCTTGTCGAGCGCGAGCTGCATGTAATCAAGCGCCTGCTGCAACTCGCCGAGAGCACTATAAATCCCACTCATCGCCTGCAGCGTTCCCGCTTCGCCCACGCCATCGCCGACCGCCCGACTCAATTGCAATGACTGATTGAAGTATTCGAGCGCTTTCTGTCGATCGAACAATGCACTGGTGGCGAAAGCCATGTAGTTGTACGTTCGCGCCTGTTCGCGCTGATCGCCGACGAGCTTATGAAGCGTCAGCCCCTGATTGAGGTAATCGAGCGCTTTTTGTCTCTGACCTAACTGGTTGTACATCACGCCAAGGTTGGTCAGCGCCGAACCTTCACCGGAGCGTTCTCCTGCGGCTCGATAGAATGTCACTGCCTCTTCGTACTTCTTGATCGCTTCCTGTCGCTTTGCTGGTGTTGCAAGTCGTGCGCGGTCTCCTTCGATGTAAGCCGCCTGGCCGAATACGAGACTCCGGTCCGCGTCGCTTGCGAGGTGCAGATCGGTCAGTTTCAACTCATAACGTCCGCTTTCAACCTCCTCGTCGATGCGGTGCACCTCGACGCGATGAACGCCTTCGACTTCTGTTATGGCAGATAGTCGCTCCGGCCCCTGCGATCCAGTTGGAGAATCGATCGCCATCAGCAGGCGGCCATCAGGAAGAAAGATTCTGATTTCGACGTCCGCTCCCAGTTGTTCGACCAGGAGCCGGACGTACTGCCCGGCGGCGAGTGAGAGCTGATATGAATGCGTCGCGCCTTTTGCTATCTCGCGCGATACCAGCACGTTTAAAGACAATTCCGGCGGTGTTTGTTGGGTGAACGCGGCAGTCGCGAACGCTACCGTCAACACCGCGATGAGGATGCAACAGCGAAGATGACGTGTTGTCATGATCTTGATTCCTGTCAGTAGGCAAGACGGATTGCGTATTCCTCGACCAACTCTTGACGGCCGTTTCGCAAACCGTAGATCTTCAGTCGATACTCGCCGGCCGGAAACGAACGGCGATGCATCGCGACGGTGAAATTGTTGTAAGGACTCTTGCGCAGGTTCCGACTAACCCAGATGGTCTTGTTACTGCGATCGGTGACTTCCAGCGAGTAGCTGTTGCTCGCGTCGTCTCCGCCGAGATTGAGAATCAACGTGAAGACGTCAGTTTCCGGAGGCAGTTGAATTGCGGCTGGGCGTGGGTTCTGCTCGCCGCGTCCGGCATCGTGAGGATTGAGATCGATGATCGGAACGTTGACGTCCGGAGCGAAAGCGGGTCGGGAGCTCTGCCCGGTTGGACCGGAAGACTTCTCCGTTGCTTTGCGCTTTGCAAGCTCTTCTTCGGCGAGGCGTCGGGCCGCAGTCTCCTGTTGGACCCTCCGGTTCGTCTCTTCAAGTAAGCGGCGCGATTCGGCCAGCGCTTCCTCCGTCTTCCGGTCTTCCACGTTCTGTGTTGACTGATTATTGACCTCGGCAACCAGGCGCTGGTTCTCACGCGATTTCGAGACCAACAGCGCTCCCAACGCCAAACTCAGAATCAGCGACGCGGCCGCAACCGCATAAGGCAAGTAGAACGAAACCCGTCGCGAACCGATGTGCGCTTCCGGCATCATTGGTCCAACCGCGGTCGAATGACTCTGTCCGTTGTCTGCGATTGTCAGGGGGATTACGCGAGCGCCGTCCCTGGCTGAAACTTCTTCAACCCACGGCTTGAGCAAGCGGAGCGCCTGATATTCCTTTGCACAGTCAGAACAAGTCGCGAGGTGATCTGCCGTCCGTTCACGCTCTGACTGCTCCAGGTCACCAGCGGCGGCGCGGGACAACACATCTTCCGTCAGACAGTTCGCGGCCGAGGCGCGAGCCGAGCGCGACGTCTCTCGTTGATAAAGCTCTCGCAAACCTTCGCTATTCAATCTCATAATCGATTCCCTCTTCGCGAAGTGACTTGCGCAACTCTTTTAGACCACGGTAGATGAGGTTTCGCGACTTTGGCTCGGTCCATCCCATCAAATCCGCGACGTCCTGACTTGTCATGCCTTGCAGGTACATTCCGACGGCCCGCCGCTGTTCGTTCGGGAGCTTGCCGAGCGCCGACAAGACTTTGCCGACCGCCTCACGAGACTCGGCCTGACGTTCCGGCGAGTCTTTGACCGGCGCCATCGCGGGTACCAGGGTGGCGACCAGAACCTCGCCGTCGTCAGCCCTTTGCTCCGTTAGTATGTCCAATTGCTCTTCGTGGCGTGCCTGGATCCGGCGCATCGCATCAATTGTCGCCGTCGCCGCGATCCTATAGAGGTAAGACGCATAGTTCGTGACTTCCCTCTCAGACTCGAGTGCGCGCCAGAGTCGCATACGCGCTTCCTGCTCGATGTCGTCGAATTGCAGGCCCTTGTCGCGCGGGCAGAAACGCACAATCGCGCGCCGCAGGAGTACGCCGAACTCCTCGACGACCGCGTTGAATCGCTCTTCGACCTCGACTGCGCGGGATTTCTTGACCATGTGCGTTCCGCCGGCGTGAGGAAGCGTCCAGATGCTGCACCATTAATCGTGCAGCTTAGAGGTTATTTGTTTTGGCGGGAGGCGCGAAACTCACCGCCCCATCGTCGAATCAACCCGTTGGAAGGCCATGAGTATAACGCCAGCGCGCCGGTTGATCCATTCAATTGCGGGCAGACTAGAAAGCGAAATGCCCTCCCGCGTCTGGAGCGCGAGAGGGCATCGTGCTTGTTTATTGGACCAATCCCGGTTGGCCCAGCAGCTCAACTACGGCTGCTTGTCATAGACCGCAACGTTCGTGGTTTTCTTTCCACTCGCGTCCGTTGAGGTGGTTGTGACCGTGCGGGTCTTACCGTCGGCCGAGACGACGATGCGACCGGTCAGGGTTTGCTTGCCACCCTTCATTCCCGTAAGCGCCAACGTGTGCTTATCGACCATGCGATAAGATCTGGCGTCGGAGTTGGCGTCACCTGTGACCGGATACTCTTTCCCGTCGAACTTTCCGGTCCATTCGTTGTGAACAGCGCCGCCGTTCTCGTCGGTGCCGTCCACCGTCACTTTTATCTGATCTCCAGCCGCCTCATAAACGACTGTGTCATTCCTCGCTTTGCCTGCAAACTTCGACTTGTCCGCATTGAGCTTCCAGGTGCCCATCTGGGGATTGTCCTGAAAGCCCAGTGCGACGCTCACAAAAACGAGGGAGATTGTTAGTGCGATCGTTTTTGTCTTCATGCTTAACCCCCTGAAAGATGTATTTGAGAGGAAGTTGCACGGCATTCTATGCCTGCCGCTGCTGCGCCGCAATCAAAACTTCAACTGCAAAGTACATTGCAAACAAATCTCAGGGGCGGGACGCTCTTCACCGTGTGGCGTGCATGTATCCATCCTGTCCCAGCGAATACATCACGCCATTCTCGACAACAAACGAAGGCGGGTATTTGTTTCCGTTCTTCATCTCCCATACTTGCGTCAGAGTGGCGGTCGACAAGGCATGAACCTTGTTGTCCTCGCACCGGACATAGAGCAGCTCGCCCGCAATCAGCGGCGCACTACAGGGGCGAGTGATTTTGAATCTCAACTTCTCGGCGCCCGTGTTCGCATCGAGCGCGACGACATCCATCTCCTTGCCGGAGTAATAGACCATTCCGTTGTGCAATGCTGCGTCAGAGCCGCTGCGCGGAACGTCCTTCGACTTCCATCGCAACGTTCCGTCAGCCGCGGAATACGAGCGAATCTCGCCGCCGTCGTAATGGAGATAAATCTGATCGCCGAGCACTTGCGGTCCAATCGCGTCGCGTCCCGCGTCGACGTTCCAGCGTTCTGCTCCAGTCTCCCGATCGAGTGCAATCAAGCGTCCCGTTTCGGTAAGCAGAATGACGCGGTCACCGGCCACGGCA
>Ga0111538_10013992_pt1 | contig 10580 bp, 9 predicted proteins | sample SoiMethybrSBSTD1_FD_79669 | JGI IMG/M metagenome (GOLD analysis project Ga0111538, IMG submission 79669) | Bulk soil microbial communities from a Populus tree surrounding site in Tennessee, USA - Soil MetaG P. TD hybrid SBSTD1 (version 2)... | ecosystem: Environmental > Terrestrial > Soil > Tree... | reverse complement strand
GCCGCCGGTCATGTCGTTTCCGAGTGGTTTCTTCTTTCCGGGATAACCCATCCAAACGCCGGTGACGTACGTTGGCGTGTAGCCGATGAACCAGACGTCCGTGTGATCGTTAACGGTGCCGGTCTTTCCGGCAACCGGAACGCCAACCGCACTTGCGGCAGTTGCCGTACCGCCCGTCACCACGCCGCGCATCATGGAAACCATCGTCAACGCAACGTACTCGTTGACGACCTTGTACGTGGTGCGCGGATCCCACTCTTCGAGCGGGCCGCCATCGCGATCGAGCACTCTGCGAATCAGGTGCGGTTCAACGCGGATTCCTTTATTTGGAAACGCCGAATACGCCGACACCATTTGATCGAGCGGCACTTCAGTCGCGCCTAGCGCGGACGGAAGATACGGCGACATCGGAACTTTGATTCCGAAACGTCGCACCATCTGCGCGCCTGTTTGAATGCCGACTGTTTGCAGCAGGTGCACCGCGGGAATGTTCATCGACTTCGCGAGCGCGGTCTTCATCGGCAGGTCCGCATTGCCGAGTGAGCCGTCGTAGTTGTGCGGCTGCCAATCGCCGATGCTGATCGGAGCACCGCTGACGGGCGTGTCGGGAGTCATGCCCCACTCAACCGCGGCGGTGTAGATGAACGGTTTGAAACACGAACCGGTCTGCCGATAGGCCTGCGTAGCGTTGTTGAATTTGTTCGTGTAGAAATCGTAGCCGCCGACCATCGTGATGATCTCGCCTGTCTTCGCGTTGAGCGTCATCATCGCGCCCTGCACTGCGGGAACTTGCGAGAGTTCGACTGTCAGCTTGCGGTCCTTTTCGTCGGCCTCTTTGATCTCAAACTCCGCGAGATGTCCATTCTTGAACTCGTCGCGCGGTTGCCGGTGACTCCAACCCATATCCGCGGCCGTCAACGTTGCCGTGAAATTTCCAAAACGAACTGTCGCTTCGTTCCGACCTCGATCGACCTTCATGATCAGGCCCATCAAGTGGCGGCCAGTTTCGTAGTCGTTGCCGTACCAGTCCGGGTGCTTGTAGTTGTTCAGCTCCTGTGTTGTTGCCGGACCTTCACCGTTGTTGACGCTTGTCGGAATCATTGTGTACGCCGAGCGCCAACCGGTATGTGTGCGGTCGTAATTACGCAATCCGGCACGGACCACTTCGTAAGCACGCTTTTGCGCCTCGACATTGATCGTCGTGTAAACGGAAAGTCCACCTTGCGCGACACGCGTCGTGTACTTGTCTTCCAGCTCCTGGCGAATGAACTCGACGGGATAATCAAATGGTGACGACTTTGGTTGCGATTGATAGTACGCAGTGTCCGCGAGTTGAATCGGCTTGGCTTTGGCTGCGTCCGCTTCAGCTTGGGTGACGAAACCGTTCTTCGCCATTAAGTCGAGCACCAGGTCGCGACGTTCTTTCGCGCGCACCGGATTTGACGTCGGCGAGTAATCGCTGGGCGCTTTCGGAATGCCGGCGAGCAATGCCGCTTCGCCGAGTGTTAGATCCTTCGCTTGTTTACCGAAGTAAGTCTCTGCACCAGCCTCCATGCCGTACGCGTTTGCGCCGAGAAACATGTGGTTGGTGTACAACTCCATGATCTGGTTTTTCGTGTAGTAGCGTTCGATCTGGAGCGCGAGTATCCACTCGTTGACTTTACGGGTGTAGGTTTGTTCCTTCGAAAGGAAGAGGTTCTTTGTCAGTTGCTGCGTTAAGGTCGAACCGCCCTCGACTCGGTCGGTGGTTAAGTTCTTCCACGCGGCGCCCATGATGCGAATCGGATCGATGCCGATGTGATCGTAGAAGCGCACGTCTTCCACCGCGAGAATCGCATTCCTCAGGACTGGGGGAATCTCTTCGTACTTGAGCGGTATCCGTTTCTCGAGGGCGAACTCGCCGATCACCGTCTCGCCGTCGTCGGCGTAAACGCGCGTCACGACGCTGGGACGATATGTTGCCAGTGCAGCGACTTCGTTTGCGGCTCGCGAATAATTCAGCTCGTAGGCCGCGACGATTCCAGTTAATCCGCCCGCAGCCAACGCGAGGAGTAACACGGCGGGCAGCCAGAAACGCGCCAGGATGTGTTTGCGTTGTTCGGGTGGTGTATTGATGATTGCTTTGGGCGAGTATTTGGAATTTACAGCCATAATTTGGTTTTCCCCACGACAACCTTGCCTTCATTCGCGGCCGACGGACAACGTGGCTACCCACAGGGCGGTCAAATTGCCACAGAGCACCGAAATTATACTGTGGAGACGGTGCATTTCTGGAATCGCGCTGCAACCTTTATAATGAAAGCGCTTCGCAAACGGGGGCGACAGGCTTCGACAGGAACCTGAACGATCGTCGCGATGCATGCCGGGCTACCTTATGCAGCTCGTTAAAAAGCGTAGGGAAACACAACTGCCAATAACGAATTGGCTCTCGCGGCCTAATTAGGCACCGAGCGTCTCGCCGCAAGTTGCTCGTGCGCGCGGAGTGAGATGTCACTTAGATGAGCTGGCCTGCTGCTTCGGTCCGTGGCAGTGGGCGAGACCAAAGTCGGGCTAGCTCATGTCGAGGTCTTGTCGCTTCACTGACTCGACATTGAGCGAATTTTTATCGGTTCACTTCGGTGGGCTGGTAAGAAAGAGAAGCGACTAAGCATGTAGATTCCTTCGGCGTTGGTTTTTGGATCCGAGTTCAACTCTCGGCGCCTCCACCATAATCCTTTGAATTGCGGGAGAGCCACCCCTCACTCCCCTTTGAATGAGAGACGAACAATGAGCACCACAACTACTCACTTGATGACTGCGGAAGAATTGTTCGAGATTTCTGTCGACTGGTACCACCGGTACGAATTAATAAAAGGGGAACTCCTCACGATGTCTCCGACCAGTTACCTGCCTGGCACCGCCACTATGACTTTATCGGCGTTGCTTTATAATCATGTAAACCCAAACAACCTCGGCGTTCTGTGTGCTGCCGATACCGGTTTTAAGCTGGAGAGTGATCCCGATACGGTGCTTGCGCCGGACATCGCTTTTATTGCGCGAAATCGGGCAACTCCTCCCTCAGAGTTCTTCCACTTAGGTCCGCCGGATCTCGCGGTCGAAGTGCTGTCGCCAAGCGATCGACGAGGTAAAGTCGAGCGCAAGACTGCGCTGTGGCTCGAGCTTGGTGCGAAGACTGTTTGGAACGTCAATCCCCGAAAGCGAATAGTGGAAGTAGTCCACGCTGACGGGCAGCGTTGGCTCTTCAATGAGTCAGACGAACTCGTTGACGATACCGTTCCCGGTTTTCGCGTAGCGGTTTCAAAGATTTTCGAATAGCCCAGAAACTACAACATTTGGACCGCAACCTTCCCATCGGCATCTTCGACAGCGGCGTTGGCGGACTCACGGTGTATCGCGCCCTTCACGAGCGATTGCCAAACGAACGCTTCGTCTACCTCGGCGACACCGCTCGCGTCCCTTACGGCACAAAATCACTCGCCACCGTCGAACGTTACGCCGTTGAAAACTCGCGCTTCCTGCAAGCACACGGAATCAAGCTGCTCGTCGTCGCCTGCAACACCGCATCAGCACTCGCACTGCCCGCGATTCGCAAAGCGGTAACAGTTCCAGTGATGGGCGTGATCGAACCCGGCTCGCGCGCCGCTGTCGAGATTGCAGACGGCCAGAAGATCGGCGTCATCGCCACCGAAGCAACCGTGCAAAGTCATGCCTACGCACAAGCGATCGCCGCGATGGCTGCGGGCGTCGAAGTGATCGAACGCGCTTGTCCACTCTTTGTTTCGTTAGCGGAAGAAGGTTGGGCCAATTCCGACGTCGCCCGCACTGTCGCGCAAGACTATCTGCGTGAATTCAAGCAGACGACGATCGGCGCGCTGGTGCTCGGCTGCACACACTATCCAATCCTGCGCGACGTGATCAGCGAAACTGTCGGCACAAACATAAACCTGATTGACTCCGGCGCGGCCACTGCCCGCGACGTCGAAACACTGCTCGAAAAGTCGAGCCTCAGCCACGACGAACCGCTGGAACTTTACCAGGAGCGGCGTCTCTGTGATGATCTCGACCACTTTTACGTGACTGACGCCGCCGAAAGATTTGCTAAAGTAGCGGAGAGATTTCTGGGATCTGCACCTTCAATTCTCGAGGCCGTGGAAATTTGGGGACACGATGAGCTTCGCACGCACTGACGGACGAGCCGCGGACGAAATTCGCGAAACACAAATTCAGCCACACTTCCTGCCTTACGCCGAAGGCTCGGCGTTGATCATCATGGGCGACACGCGTGTCGCGTGCTCGGCGTCCATCGATGAAACTGTTCCGCGTTGGGTGAGAAACAAAGGTGAGGGATGGGTGACCGCCGAGTATTCCATGTTGCCGCGTGCCACCCACACGCGCACGCCGCGTGACAGCTCACGCGGTAAGACACAGGGCCGCGCCCAGGAGATACAAAGACTGATCGGCCGCAGCCTCCGGGCCATCGCCGACTTGAAGGCGCTCGGTGAACGCACGATTTACATCGATTGTGACGTTCTGCACGCCGACGGCGGCACGCGCACCGCCGCCATTACCGGCGCGTACGTGGCCTTCGCGCTTGCGAGTAACAAGCTGCTGAAGTCCGGAAAGATCACGCGGCCGTTGATGACGAATCAGGTAGCCGCTATCAGCGTCGGCATCGTCGAGAACACGCCGTTGCTGGATCTGAAGTACGACGAGGATTCCCGTGCCCAAGTGGACATGAATATCGTCTGCACGAGCGAGGGACGGTTTATCGAACTCCAGGGGACAGCCGAAAAAGGCCCCTTCAGTCGCGAGCAGATGGACGACCTGGTGGACCTCGGAATGGTAGGAATCGAAGTGCTGCTCGAGAAGCAAAAGAGTATCATTTCTCAACTGGGATGATAGTTGAGATGAATGTTTCGGCAACCAGGCTTCTCTCTATGAGCATCTGAAAGAGCCGGAGCAAGAGGAGAACGAATGAAACGGATTGTGGCTCTCACGCTGGTGTTGGTTGGCCTGATGATGCCGCCGGCTTTAGCGCAACAGCTCTACACGCACGATAAAGTCGAATACAGTTTCGAGCTCCCTTCGACTACTTGGCGGTCCATCACCGAACCGGACGCGGCCCACGAGCATCCCGAGTTTGTCTACGGCGATCGGCTGGACGGGTATTTGACCATTCGCAAAGAAGTCGTCGAAGCGGGAACGACGCCCGCAGACGTGGCCCAACGCGATCAGGATCTGACACTCCGGTTTCTTCCCGGGTTTGTGCAAGGCAAACAAGATCCATTCAATGGACGGCTCGATGGAGTCACAATGTCTTACGAGTTTGTGCGCGCCGGAAAGCCGATGCAGGGACGCACCTATTACTTGCAAAGCGATAACCGAACGATCTACTCGCTCAGATTCACCGGCTTGCGCGACAAACTGAATCGCATTCGCAATCAAACCGACCTGATAGCTCGCACCTTCAAACTCAAATAGTGAAGCTGCAACTGGCGCGCGGACTAACAATCAAGCCTTCGCCGATACACGGTAAAGGGTGCTTCGCCACCATCGCTTTCAAGAAACGCCATAAGATCGCCGAGTACGCGGGCGAGAAGATCTCGAACTCCGAAGCCCGTCGCCGAGCGCATCGAAAGATGTTGCGCATCTGCGAAATCAACAGCCATTGGAGTCTCGACGGCAGCCGCGGCGGAAACGGCACCCACTACATCAATCACTCGTGCGTCCCCAACGCGTTCATGCAGATCATCTACGATCACATCCTCTTCTTCGCGTTGAGGGACATCAAACCAGGCGAAGAGATCACGATCGACTACGAACAAACTTTGCACTCCGACGACAAGCGTTGCATCTGCGGCGCGAAGGACTGTCGCGGCACGATCAATCGTCCTTAGATTCGTATCTTCTTCATAGCCGCGGCAACGTAAAACTGAACTTCGATCCGCGGCCTTCTTCCGAGTCGAGCTCAACTCGCCCGCCGTGCTGCTCAACGACTTCGCGCACAAACGATAAACCAAGCCCGGTCGATTCCTCGTCTTTCTCCTGTCCTTCACGGACCACGCGATAGAACTTGTCCCAGACGCGCTCCTTCGCTTCGGCGGGAATCCCGTACCCGCGATCTTCAACACACACGCGCACGGCCTCCGCTTCGAGCGCGGTCGAAACCGTCACCGTGGTGCGCTCCGGACTGTACCTGATCGCGTTGTTCACCAGGTTCTTCACGGCCTGTGTGATCAAACTCTTGTCAGCAGCAACGGGCGGAATCCGGCTCGCCGGCTGTTCGATCAAACGGATCCGCTTCTTCTTGGCAAACGGTTGCATCGAGGAGATCGTCTCACGCACGACTTCGTCGAGCCGCAGCGGAATCTTCAACACTTCCTGCTTGTCTTTGCGTTCCAGTTGCGTCACTGCAAGAAACGTATTGATCATCCGCGACATGCGTTGCGACTCGTTCGCAATGATCGTCACAAACTCTCGCGCGGAAGCCGGAATGCTCTCGTCCGCCGTCAACAACTCCGCGAAGCCGTTGATGCTCGTCAACGGCGTGCGCAGCTCGTGCGACATCAGCGAGATCATGTCGCTCTTGAGCTTCTCGTACTCTTTCGTGCGCGTGAGGTCACGAAGATAGACAGCGATCCCGATCGGCTCATTCGCGTCAGTGTGCGGATCGCGAAGGATTGAAAGACGCAGGTTCAAAATCTGGTTCTTCTGGTCAAACTTGAGTTCGCCTTCGTATTCGATTCCGGTTTGCAAAACGCGCCGCACAGCGATCTGCGGTTCATCAAAAATGTCGGTGCGAAACTTGTCCAGCAGGCCGAAGAGATCGAGCGCCCGCGCTTTTTCAGAAGTTAGACCAGCAAAGCCGAGGAGCGTGGGATTGACGAGTGCGAGCGTGCCGTCGAGATACGCGATCGCGACGCCGTCTTCGATATGGCCCAACGTGCTCGCTTCGCAACGTTGTTCGACCGTCAGCGCCTTCAGCACGTTGAGCGCGTCAAGCTTTCGCTGATTCGCGCTCTGCGAGAAGTAGGCCAGCGATTGCGACCGAGCAGGATTATGCGAAAAGCTTTCGCGCTTCAGGTTGCGAGCAAACTGCGAACCGATCGCTTCGAGCAGCGACTTGTCGTCGGCGCTGAACTCGGAAACGAGTCGAATCAACAACGCGCCTGCTGCCTCACGCTCGTGCATCAGCGGCACTGCGACCGTTGGAGATCCCGCAGTCGCCTCGCTAACAAGTTGTCCAGTCGAGACCGCGCGCTCGCAGAGCGTGATGCCTTCACGCCAAACTGAATTGCGTTTCGTATCGAGCACTGATTGCGACGAACCTTTGAACCTTGCGACCGCTTCAAACGAACCGTCGACGCGCTGAAAGACGACCGCCTCGTTCAACGGCAGCATGGTGTTGAGCAGTTTCAAGCCGCTCATCACTCTGGTGTTCGCGTCGGTAACTTGTTGGCCGGAGCTGCTGGGAGTCGCGAACAGCGTATGACTCAACACGCGGTCCACGCGCCAGAGGCGACTGACTTGGACCAGCAGGATTGTCAGCCCACCACTGAAGAGCAGCGGCACTGCCAACATCGGGAGTGCCAGAAAGTGGGCTGCCATCAGCGAGGCACTGCACCCGACAGCAATGCCAAACAGGAGATAGCTCCAGCTACGACGAAGCCCGAAACGATTAAGTGCCACGGCGATAGCGATCGAGAAGAGCGCGATCACCGCCGCCGAGAGCGGAGCACTGGTCAACAATTCGACAGTCGGAGCGTTTGATGGTTCGATGGCAAATCGCGGAAAGACCTCCGGCAACGCGCCGAGACGCCAGCACGCGTACCCGGCAAGACCGGCAAAAAGCGCCAGTCCGGCGGCAGTGAGATATGAAGTCGTTGTCTTTGCTCGAATCAAAATCGTTTGGGAGTGAAAAACGGGCTGAGGTCGCGCCCGGGATTGGGCCCTAAAACCTGCGGCATCAAGGTGAGCCGCAGGCGGATTATACATTGCTTGTCATTGTTTAAGCCACGGAAAAATCCGTGTTTTTTAGAGCCTTGGCGAGTTCGGTGAGTTCGTCCGGGAAGACGGTGCGGAGATCCAATAGCACTTTTCCTTCGGAGATCCGGCCGATAACCGGCGGCGATGCAGTCCGGAGTGATCGCTCGATCTCCTGGGAGGTCATTCGAGGATGGCTGATCGCGATGAGTGTCGTCGGCAAGTTTGACGTTGGGCCGGCACCGCCGCCAATCGCCGATTCGCCGGGTTGCAACGTCAATTCGAGTTCCGTGTTGCCGACTTGCTCCACCAGAAGTTTCGCTCGCGACTCGATCTCTTCGTTACTCAACGCCAGCATCTGAATCACCGGAACATCCGCAGCGGCCGCGGCGCGTTGGTGCGCGATGAGCGTCGCTTCTAGCGCCGCAAGTCGCAATTTGTCGCTGCGCAAGGCTCGATACAGCGGATGCTTTCGCAAGCGATCGACGACCGTGTGTTTGCCGACGACGATCCCAGCCTGTGCGGAGCCAAGCAGTTTGTCGCCGCTGAAAGAGACCACGTCGGCGCCTCCGGCAACCGCTTCGCTAACTACGGGCTCGCCAACGATCCCATACGATGAGAGATCGTTGAGCTGACCCGAGCCAGCGTCTTCATAAAGCAGCAATCCATGTTCGTGCGCGAGTGTTGCCAGCTCCGCCAGTGAAGGTGAACTGGCGAAACCCACGATGCGATAGTTCGACGGATGCACGTGCATGATCAGCCGGGTCTTGGAGTTGATCGCGCGGCGGTAGTCTTCGAGATGCGTGCGATTTGTGGTGCCGACTTCCACCATGCGCGTTCCCGAGCTTGCCATCACGTCCGGCACGCGAAAGTCACCGCCAATCTCGACGAGCTCGCCGCGTGAGACGATCGTTTCGCCGTCGCCTGCGAGCACCGACAGAATCAGCAACGCAGCGGCGGCGCAGTTGTTCACTACCAGCGCATCTTCAGCGCCCGTTAGATCTTTCAACAACGACTCGACTCTCGCCCCGCGTTTGCCACGCGAACCACTCGCCACGTCGTACTCGAGCGTGCAAAACCGGCTTGCCTCGATCATCGCGTCACGCGCAGCCGTCGACAGCGGCGCGCGACCGAGATTCGTATGCAGCAGCACACCCGTCGCATTGATCACTCTGGTGATGCCGGTCTTGCTCTCGACCTGCGCAGTTTCGCGCATGCGCGTTACGGCTTCCGCGAGCAACGCTTCCGCGGCGTTTCCGTTCGTCAATACTTTTCGACCACTGCGGATTGACGAACGCAGCTCCGAAGTCACCGCCCGCGCGATGGCCGTCAGACGTTTGACGCCAATCGTCTCGCGAAGCTCACGCGCTTCGTCTGTTCGCAGTAGTTGGTCCACAGACGGCACGTGCCGCAGATTTGAATTGGGATCGGACATAGGATTTTCGAACTATCTCGCACGCAGATAATAAACTGTTGACACTCCAGTTTTGAACCACCTAGACTGCATTAGCCGCGGTAATTCAAACGGCGCCCCGCCTCTAAATGCCCTTTCTCAGGGAGAAATCAACTACGTGGCACTACGAGACAACAAGCTGCTCAGGTCAAAACTGCATGCGCAAACGAAGAGCAAGTATGCCGTCGGTGAGAACCAACCGAGTCCCGACGAACAACTGACGCGGCTCGAAGACGACATTCGAAAGCTGCGGGTCGAGTTTGACATCTTCTTCAACGGCGCCGCGAAACGGCCGCCGTACGACACAAAAATGCGTGTCGAAACGTTGCTCAAGCGACTCGGCGACGATCGCACCTTAACTTTCGCGCAGCGTTATCGCTACAACTCACTCGCGGCGCGGTACAACGCCTTTCGCGACCTGTGGCGACGCACGATGCAGGGACGCGAAGAAGGTCGCGATGCGGTTTCGGCAGCCCGGGCTCACGTCAAACAGGACCAACCAACCAGCGTTCCGCCCGTGTCGTTCGTGTGCCTTGATGCTCACAAGGAAGTCGGCCTGGTTAGAGAGTTGTACGACTCGTTTGTCGAGGCGAAACAGAAGTGCGGCGAATCAACGGACGGTCTTTCGTTTCCGCAGTTTCATCGTTTGATTGCTTCGAAGTCTGATGGACTGAAGGAGCGTCATGGATGCGAGCGCGTGAGGTTTTCAGTCGCAGTGGAGAATGGCCACGTAAGTTTCAAGGCGAAAGCTGAATAGACAAGCGGACTCATCAATCGCAGACAAGAAAGAAGGCGGCCAGCACAGCCGCCTTCTTTCTTGTGGCTACCGGACCCGTGACCGGAAGCAAGTCAGTGGCTTTGCGGAAGCAAGCCGGGGAGACTTACATCTTTGTCACTTTTTCAGCCTGAGGTCCCTTTGGGCCTTGTGTCACCTCAAACTCAACTTCCTGGCCCTCTTCGAGGGTCTTGAAGCCGTCGCCCTGGATAGCGCTATAGTGAACGAAGATGTCCGAAGAACCAGGCTGTTCGATAAAACCATAGCCCTTCGAATTGTTAAACCACTTGACCTTACCGGTTATTCTAGACATAACAACGAATCCTCCTAACGATTCGGTAAAACGGACGCGAAAGCCTGTCAGCTTTC
>Ga0111538_10013990_pt1 | contig 10580 bp, 6 predicted proteins | sample SoiMethybrSBSTD1_FD_79669 | JGI IMG/M metagenome (GOLD analysis project Ga0111538, IMG submission 79669) | Bulk soil microbial communities from a Populus tree surrounding site in Tennessee, USA - Soil MetaG P. TD hybrid SBSTD1 (version 2)... | ecosystem: Environmental > Terrestrial > Soil > Tree... | reverse complement strand
GTTCAAGGGTTCAAGGGTTCAGGGTTCGGGGCTCGCGCTTCGTCGGCTTGAGCGAACTCTAAACCGCTCTGAACCCCGAACTCTGAACCCCGAACTCTGAACTCTGAACCCAGAACTCTGAACCGTGAACCGTGAACCATGAACTCTGAACTGCAGATATCAGTACACTGACCCTAATGCCCCTGCCTTCCGACGCCCGCGGTGTGCTGCTGCGCTGCGCTTCGTGCGGCACGACCAATCGTCAGGCGTACGCCAATCTCGATCGCGTCATCCGCTGCGGCCACTGCAAGACGATCCTGCCGAAGCCGGCGGCGCCGGTGGACGTGCCGACGATTCACGCGTTCGATGCGCTGCTGGCGCAGTCGCCGCTGCCGGTGGTCGTCGATTTCTGGGCGCCGTGGTGCGGCCCGTGCCGGATGATGGCGCCCGAGTTGGAGCGGGTCGCGCAGACGCTCGCGGGATCCGCGGTCGTCGCGAAGGTCGATACCGAAGCAGTGCCGGCGCTGGCCGAGCGTTATGTGATCAAGTCGATCCCGACGCTGATGGTCTTTCGCCAGGGCAAGCCGGTCTCGCGTGAGGCGGGCGCGCGCCCCGCCGCTGACATCCTCACGATCGTCGGGCGCAGCTGACGGTCGACGCACCGTGAACGTGAGCGAGGCGACCGGGGTGTTAGTGGCGACGCTTGGCGGCGCCGCGATCGGATTCGAGCGCGAGTGGTCAGGTCATGCGACCGGACCGAGTGCGCGCTTCGGCGGGATCAGAACGTTCACGCTCCTCGGAGCGCTCGCGGGCGTTGCTGGTTGGTGGACGACGACGGGCCTGTTGCCGCTGGCCGTGGTCCTGCTCGCGGCCGCCGCTGCGCTCGTCGTGGTCGGCTACTTCGCCGCCAGCAAGACGGACGTCGACGCCACCACCGAAGTCGCCGCGATCGTTGTGCTCGGCGCCGGCACGTTGTCGGGCGCCGGTCAGTTCGTCGCCGGCAGCGCGTTGATCACGGCGACGGCGCTGCTGCTGATCGAGAAGACGCGGCTGCACGCGCTGGTCGCGCGCATCGACGACGAGGCGCTTCGCGCCAGCGTCCGCTTCGCGGCGATGGCGTGCGTCATCCTGCCGCTGCTGCCGCCAGGGCCCTATGGCCCGTTCGACGCCGTCAAGCCGCGCGAGCTGTGGGCGCTCGTGCTCTTCTTCTCGGGCCTCAGCTTTCTCGGCTGGATCCTGCGTCGCGTCGTCGGGCCGTCGCAAGGAGTCATTCTGTCGGGTCTGCTCGGCGGCATCGTGTCGTCGACGTCCGTGACGTTGACGTTTGCGCGCGAGAGCCGCGAACGCGACGCGCCTCGGGTCGCGCTCGCCGCTGGAGTAGTCGGCGCCTGCACGATCATGCTGCTCCGGGTCACGGTCGCGAGCGCGGTCCTCAACGCGCCGCTCGCGCGTGCGCTCGTCCCGTACCTCGCCGCGGCGTTCGTGGTCGGCGCCCTGATGACCGTGGCGGCGTGGCGCACCAACGCGCCGGCCGGCGAGATCGAGACGCCCGACTCGCCGCTGCGCCTGGCGGGTGCGCTGCAGATGGCGGCGCTCTTTCAAGTCGTGTTGTTCGTGACCGCGGCGGTGCAACAGCGATGGGGAACCGGCGCACTCGTCGCGACGTCGGCGTTCGTCGGGCTGACCGATCTCGATGCACTCACGCTCTCACTGGCGCGCCGCAGTGACATGGGCGATCTGCAGACGACGACCGTGGCCTTGGTGAGCGGCGTGCTCTCGAACACGTTATTGAAGATGGTGGTCGCCACGGTCGTCGGTCGCGGCCGGTTTCGCGCGGCTGCCGGCGGCGCCCTCGGTGCGATGGCGGTGGCGCTCGTCGTGATGCTCCTGCTGAGATGAGCGGAGGGGTGTTTACCTGATCAAAACGACGCTGCCGCGTATGCCACAATCGCCCGAAGTCAGGCCTCAGCGGCCGATTCGGAATCCGCAGGATGGGGGTTCCGGGAGCCACCGATGCTGTTCGATACGCTTGCGTATTTTGTCTTCCTGCCTCTGGTCGTCGCACTGTACTGGCGGCTTCGATGGAGGAGACAGAACGCCTTTCTGCTCGTCGCCAGTTATTTCTTTTACGGATGGTGGGACTGGCGTTTTCTCAGCCTGATCGCGATTTCCACGGTCGTCGACTTCTGGTGCGCGCAGTTTATCGCGCGCTCAACAGACGTGACGCGTCGAAGAGCGGCGCTGACGCTCTCGATCACGATCAATCTCGTATTCCTCGGCTTCTTCAAGTACTTCAACTTCTTCGTCGATTCCTTCGCGAACCTGTCGAACGCCTTCGGTGTGCCCATCTCCACCACGACGTTGCAGATTCTGTTGCCGCCGGGGATATCGTTCTACACGTTTCAGGCGCTTGCGTACATCGTCGATGTCTACCACGGGCGCCTCAAACCTGCGGATTCGATCGTCGACTACGCGCTGTTCATATCGTTGTTTCCTCACCTCATCGCAGGCCCGATTCAGAGACCCTCGCATCTGCTGCCGCAAGTTCAGGCCCCCCGATTCTTGGATGCCGATCGGTTCTTCAGCGGGTTGCTGCTCATTGCGTCCGGCCTGTTCCGGAAATGCGTGATCGCCGACAACTGCAGCCTGCTCGCGAACGCCGCGTTCGGCGGACAGCTTGGAGAGCCAAATCTCGCGGTGCTGGCGATTGGCACCTACGCGTTCGCGTGGCAGATCTACGGCGACTTCAGTGGATACAGCGACATCGCTCGCGGGTCCGCCCAGCTGTTGGGATTTCACTTCATGGTGAACTTCCGCCAACCTTACCTCGCGACAGGCTTGCAGGACTTCTGGCGACGATGGCACATCAGCCTGAGCACCTGGCTGCGGGACTATCTCTACATCCCGCTCGGCGGCAACCGGGACGGTGAGCGACGCACGTATCGAAATCTCATGCTCACCATGCTGATCGGCGGTCTCTGGCACGGCGCGAACTGGACGTTCGTGATTTGGGGTGCCATTCACGGAATCGGGTTAAGCATCGAGCGAGTCGGACGCCGTGTGTTGGGCCTAGAGGAACCGCACGCACGTTCACAGACGAACGGCGGCGCACTGTGGTCTGCGGGGGCGTGGCTCACGCGGATTGTGACGTTTCATCTCGTGTGTGTGTCGTGGGTGTTCTTCCGCGCCCCTTCCATTGCTGAAGCGGTGCGGTTCCTTGGCGGGATGACGAACGTCACCTGGAGACCCGAGTACGGAACGGCGTTGATCTTTCTGGCGACGTTCTCGATCCCGCTCTTTGTTGTGGATCTGTTCAACGAAACCCGAGAGGAAGAGTACGTCGGCGAGCGCCTGCGTCATTCCTGGCGCGTCGCGGCGGCGATGTCACTGGTCATTGGCACATTCCTCTTCGCCGGGAGCTCGGCAAATGCTTTCATCTACTTCCAGTTCTGATCAGTCTGATCAGGTCGCGCCGCCCTCTCGGGCGCGACTCGCCGCCATCGTCCTGATCCTTGGCGTCACGGCATTTGCCGCGACGCTCGAATGGGGCACCCGTTTGTTCGTCTATCGCCTGAGCAACGGCCTCAGCCGAGTTCATCAGGAGGCAAACAACGCCGAGCAGATGCAGCGATCGCCGGACGGTCCTCGACAGGTCCTCCTCGTAGGCAATTCGCTCGTGATGGCCGACGTCGACATGAGCGAGCTGAACAAGGCGCTGCAGCCGCGGCGCTGGCAGGCAACGCGATTCGCCATCGAGCAGACGACGTATTACGACTGGCACTTCGGCCTGCGGCGACTGCTGGCATCCGGATCGCGACCTCAGGCGATTGTGCTCTGCTTCGAGCCCCGTCACCTCGTCGCGACCGGAGTGAATACAGAATTCTTCGGTAATTTCCTGCTGCACCCTGCCGACCTCTATGAGGTCAGTCGCACGCTCGGGCTCAACCCAACGCAAACCAGCGACCTGTTCTTTGCAAATACGAGCGCGTTCTACGCTCTTCGCAAAGAGATCCGCAAGAACCTCCTCGCACGAATGTTCCCGACGCTCCCATCCCTCACGCAGCTGATCACGCGAGGGGGTTTACCCGCACTTGACTTGGCAACCTTGTCTTCTACAGGGAAGGAGCGCCTGCGCGCGACACAGGACGTCGTGATGTCGGCGGACTCCCGATTGGTGTTCCTGTCGATGCCGCCGACGTCAGTGGATGCGTCGGCTGTGCTCTCGACCGCGGGGCAGGATCTCGGGATTCCGGTGATTACGCCGCTGGCAGACGATGAGCTCGTGTCGGCTGATTTCGATCACGACCGCTACCATCTCGCCGAGCGCGGTCGCCTCAGATTCACTCAGAGGATGATCCCGCTGTTGACGAGCGCACTCGAATCGCCGAAGGCCCAGCGCACGTCGGTTGCGCGGACTCCGCGCTCCTCGATGTGATGAGAGCGCTCGAGCCACCCGAAAATGTCGCTTCGACTAATATGGTGAACGTGAAGCTGTTGCTCTCTGCCAGTGCCATCGCCGCGCTCTTCATGCTCACGGCCTTCGCGCAGCAGCCGCGAACGACGTGGAGCGGCATCTACACAAACGAGCAGGCGGCGCGCGGCGAGAAGCTCTACGTCGAGCAGTGCGCGCAGTGTCACGGTGACGGGTTGGGCGGCGTCGAGTCGGCGCCTGCGCTGACGGGCGACATGTTCAACTCGAATTGGGAGGGCGTCCCCCTCGGCGATCTCCTCGATCGGATCCGGATCTCGATGCCGCAGAACAAGCCTGGATCGCTCTCTCGTGCCCAGACCGCCGACATCGTTGCCCACATGCTCAAGGTCGGCGGGTTCCCATCCGGTGATACGGCGCTCGACGGTCAGGCTGGCGCGCTCAGTCAGACCAAGTTCGTCACATATAAGCCTCAGCCTTAATCGTACGAGTTCCCACTCGAGGTTCCGCCCGCTCCCGGCAAGCCTGGAGTAGCGTGTCTCAGTTTGTCTTGATCCGACCTTGCCGCTGGGAGTAGGGTGACCGCCTTTCAATCGATCGCGGGGCAACCAACCACTGAGAGGTGGCGCATGCGCTCACCCGTCGCGACCGTGGCAATCCTGGTGTGGATCACCCTTCTTCCGGCGGTCGCAGCGGCCCAGGCAGTCATTGCCGGCACGGTCAAGGATGTCTCAGGGGCAGTACTCCCAGGCGTTAGCGTTGAAGCGAGCAGTCCCGCGCTGATCGAGAAAGTCCGTTCCGCTGTAAGCGACGGCGCCGGACAGTACCGTATCGAAGATCTGCGCCCGGGTAGCTACAAGGTGACGTTCACACTGACCGGCTTCAGCGCCTTTCAGCGTGAAGGCATCGAGCTCACCGGCTCGTTCACGGCGACGGTCAACGCCGAGCTTCGCCCCGGCGCACTGCAAGAGACGATCACAGTCACGGGCGAGTCGCCTATCGTGGACACGCAGAGCGCCCGCCGACAGCTGACGATGAGCAGCGAGCTGCTCAAGACGATTCCGACTGTCCGGAGTTACAACGCGCTGGTCGGTGCGATCCCGGGGGTCGTCACGAGTACAAACGACGTCGCCACCGGAGCGGGGACCACGCAGTTCCCGATCCACGGCGGCCGCATTAACGAAGGCCGCATGACGGTCGATGGTCTCAACGTCGGCAATCCTCCCGGTGGCAATCAGCCGCCCCCTTATTCCGTCGATGTCGGCAACTCAGAGGAGGTCGCGTTCACGACGTCCGGCGGGCTCGGTGAGCAAGAGACCGGTGGGATGGTGATGAACATCGTCCCGAAGACCGGCGGTAACAGTCTGCATGGCTCCGTCTTCTATAGTGGCAGCGGCGAGAAGCTGCAGGCCGACAATTCCGCCGGGACCGGCGTCTCCGCGCCGACGCCGCTGTCGAAGGTCTACGACCTCAATGCCTCGATCGGCGGCCCGATCGCGAGAGATCGTCTCTGGTACTTCATCACCGCGAGAACCCAGGGCAGCACCCGCGTCAACGCGAACCAGTTCTACAACGCGAATGCGGGCGACCCGACGAAGTGGCTCTACGCGCCCGTCCAAAGCCAGCCCGGCTTCTCCGATCGCACGTGGGAGAACATCAGCGGACGCTTCACGTGGCAGGCGACGTCGCGCAACAAGATCAGTGCGTTCTGGGACGAGCAGTGGGTCTGCCGCAAGTGCGAGGGCAACACGATCGGTATTACGACGCCGCCCGTGGTGTCGCCCGAGGCGAACGGTCCGGGTGCATTTCTGCCGCTCCGCGTCCCGCAGGTGACGTGGTCCTCGCCGCTGACCAACAAGCTGCTCCTCGACGCCGGATTCGGCGGCACCTATTACGGGTACGGCAATTTCGAACGCGATCCCAACCCGACCCACGATCTGATCAAGGTCACCGAACAGTGCGCGGTGAATGCCGATCCGCGGCAATCGGGCTGTGTCGCGAACGGCAACAGGCCCGGCATCGTGTACCGATCGCAGGACTGGGGCGACAACCGCACCGGTTCGTACATCTGGAAGGCGAACGTCGCGTACATCACCGGCCGGTCGAGCATGAAGATCGGATATCAGCACACGCTGATGACCGACGACCGGACGTGGTCCACCAACAGCACCGATCTCTGGTATCGGGTCAGCAACGGCGTGCCGAATCAGCTCACGCAGACGATCTCGCCGTGGATCAACAACGCGCGCGCCGGATGGGACGCCGTGTTCGCGCAGGAACAGTGGACGATGGGCCGGCTGACGTTGCAGGGCGCCGTGCGCTTCGACATCGCCGGCAGCTGGTTCCCCGAGCAGAACATCGGTCCCGACCGATTCCTGCCGGTGGCGTATCACTTCCCTGAGACCAAGGGCATCGACAAATACAAGGACATCACGCCGCGGTTCGGCGCGGCCTATGACGTCTTCGGCAACGGCAAGACCGCAGTCAAGATGAATCTGGGACGGTATCTGGATGGCGTCGGCATACAGCTCAACTACGCCAACACGAATCCGACGCTCCGCATCCCGACATCGACGGGACCGTTCGGTCCTCCAGGCGTGACGCGCACCTGGATTGATGCGAACGCCGATTTCGTTCCGGACTGCGACCTGTCGAATCCGCTGCCGAACGGCAATCCTGCGGCGGTCTACGGCGGAGGGGGCCCCGACTTTTGCGGGCAGATCTCGAACGTTCGCTTCGGTCAGCCGGTGTTGGCGGGCAACTACGATCCCGACGTGCTGAGCGGATGGGGCGTGCGCGCAGGCGACTGGAGCTTCGGCCTGTCAGTGCAGCAACAGCTGTTGACGACGATGTCGATCGAGGTCGGGTACTATCGTCGTTCGTTCGATGGGTTCACGCTGAACGACAACCTGCTGTTGTCGCCAAGCGACCTGACTCCCTACGGCATCACCGCGCCGCAAGATGCCCGCTTACCGGGCGGCGGCGGCTACACGATCTCGGGACTGTTCGATGTCGTTCCGGCGAAGTCTGGACAAGTCGACAACCTGGCGACGCTCGCCCACAAGTACGGCAAGGAGTATCAGTACTTCAACGGGTTCGACTTCACCGTCAGCCTGCGGGCGAGCGACTTCAGGTTTCAGGGCGGGACGAGCACTGGCCAGAACGTGGCGGACGCGTGCGACGTGCGAGCCAACTTGCCTGAGGTGAACGTCGTCATCGGCGCCGGCCTCATCGGATCCACGGTCAGCACGACCAGCCCGTATTGCCATGTGGCGTATGGCTGGCTGACACAATTCCGCGGCGTCGGGACGTACACGGTTCCCAAGGTCGGTGCGCTGATCAGCGCCGTGTTCCAGAGTAAGCCGGGGGCACTGCTCGCGGCCAACTGGGCGGCGCCGGCGGCGACGGTTGCGCAAGCCTTGGGCCGGGCGCCGTCCGGGAACGTCACGAACGTCACCATCAATCTGATCACGCCGGGATCGTTGTACGGCGACCGGATCAATGAGCTCGATCTGCGCCTGGCCAAGAACTTCAGGTTCGGCACCAGGCGTTCGATGGTCGCGGTCGATCTCTATAACGTGTTGAACGCGAATCCGGTCCTCACTTACAACAACAGCTTCACTCCGGGTGGGCCGTGGCTCCAGCCGAACTCGATCCTGACGGGCCGGTTGGCGCGATTCAGCGCGGAATTCAGTTGGTAGCTTCCGCCTTCGGCTCCGCCTCCGCGAGAGAGGCTGCGATGCCCGCGGGTTTGCTTCGGGTGACACGCCGCTCGATGGGCAAGCCGGTGTGCTCCTTCAGACGAAGTTCGTCACCTATAAGCCTCAGCCTTAGCGAACAACAACGACTAGCCGTTTCGCGATCCGAACTTTTCACCTACTCCATGCATGTCAGGAGAAGGGATACGGGTTTGTCTTGATCCGACCCAGCCACTGGGAGTAGCGTGACCGCCTCTCTAGTCGATCGCGGGGCAACCAACCACTGAGAGGTGGCACATGCGCTCACCCGTCACGACCCTGGCAATCCTGGTGTGGATCACCCTTCTTCCGTCGGTCGCAGCGGCCCAGGCGGTCATCGCCGGCACCGTCAAGGATGTCTCTGGGGCGGTCCTTCCGGGCGTTACCGTGGAAGCGAGCAGTCCCGCGTTGATCGAAAAGGTCCGGGCCGCCGTGAGCGACGGCACCGGACAGTACCGCATCGAAGATCTGCGCCCTGGTACCTACAAGGTGACGTTCACCTTGACCGGCTTCAGCGCCTTTCAGCGTGAAGGCATCGAGCTCACCGGATCGTTCACGGCGACGGTCAACGCCGAGCTTCGCCCCGGCGCGCTGCAGGAGACGATTACCGTCACGGGCGAGTCGCCCATCGTCGACACGCAGAGCGCCCGCCGGCAGCTCACGATGAGCAGCGACCTGCTCAAGTCGATTCCGACCGTGCGGAGTTACAACGCGCTCGTTGGGGCGATCCCGGGCGTCGTGACCAACACCAATGACGTTGCCACGGGCACGGCGACGACGCAGTTTCCGATCCACGGCGGCCGTAACAACGAAGGCCGCATGACGGTCGATGGGCTCAATGTCGGCAATCCTCCCGGCGGCAATCAGCCGCCCGGCTATTCGGTCGACGTCGGCAACTCGGAGGAAGTCGCGTTCACGACATCCGGCGGACTCGGGGAGCAGGAGACCGGCGGGATGGTGATGAACATCGTCCCGAAGACCGGCGGCAACAGTCTGCATGGCTCGGCGTTCTACAGCGGCAGCGGCAAGAATCTACAGGCTGACAATTCCGCGGGCGTCCCTGGTTTGTCGACGCCCACGCCGCTTTCGAAAATCTACGATCTCAATGCCTCGATTGGCGGCCCGATCGCGAGAGATCGTCTCTGGTATTTCATCACGGCGAGAACGCAGGGCAGCACGCGCGTCAATGCGAACCAGTACTTCAATGCCAATGCGGGAGACCCGACGAAGTGGCTCTATGCTCCCGTCCAAAGCCAGCCCGGCTTCTCGGATCGCACGTGGGAGAACATCAGCGGACGGTTCACGTGGCAGGTGACGCCGCGCAACAAGATCGGCGCGTTCTGGGACGAGCAGTGGGTCTGCCGCAAGTGCGAGGGCAACACGATCGGTATCACGACGCCGCCGGTGGTGTCGCCTGAGGCGAACGGTCCGGGTCAAACGCTGCCGCTGCGCGTCCCGCAGGTGACGTGGTCGTCGCCGCTGACCAACAAGCTGCTCCTCGATGCCGGATTCGGCGGCACCTATTACGGGTGGGGCAACTTCGAACGCGATCCCAACCCGACCCACGATCTGATCAAGGTCACCGAGCAGTGCGCGGCGAATGCCGATCCGCGGCAATCGGGCTGTCTCGCCAACGGCAACAGACCCGGCGTCGTGTACCGCTCGCAGGACTGGGGCGACAACCGGACCGGTTCGTACGTCTGGAAAGCAAACGTCGCGTACGTCACCGGCCGGTCGAGCATGAAGATCGGATATCAGCACACGCTGATGACCGATGACCGGACGTGGTCCACCAACAGCACCGATCTGTGGTATCGCGTCAGCAACGGTGTTCCGAATCAGTTGACGCAGACGATCTCACCGTGGATCAACAACGCGCGCGCCGGATGGGACGCCGTGTTTGCGCAGGAGCAGTTCACGATGGGGCGGCTGACGCTGCAGGGCGCCGTCCGATTCGACATCGCCGGCAGCTGGTTCCCCGAGCAGAACATCGGGCCCGATCGATTCCTCCCGGAGGCGTATCACTTCCCCGAAACGAAGGGCATCAACAAATACAAGGACGTCACGCCGCGGTTCGGCGCGGCCTACGACGTGTTCGGGAACGGCAGGACCGCGGTCAAGATGAACCTGGGACGGTACCTCGAGGGCGTGGGCGTGCAGCTGAATTACGCCAATACGAACCCGACCTTGCGCATCCCGACATCGACGGGGCCGTTCGGTGTGCCCGGCGTGACGCGAACCTGGGTTGATGCGAACGCCGATTTCGTTCCGGACTGCGATCTGTCGAATCCGCAGCCGAACGGCAATGCGGCGGCGGTCTACGGTGGAGGGGGCCCCGATTTTTGCGGGGTGATCTCGAATGTTCGCTTCGGTCAGCCGGTGTTGACGGGTCGCTACGATGACGATCTGCTGAGCGGGTGGGGCGTGCGCGCGGG
>Ga0111538_10013989_pt1 | contig 10581 bp, 9 predicted proteins | sample SoiMethybrSBSTD1_FD_79669 | JGI IMG/M metagenome (GOLD analysis project Ga0111538, IMG submission 79669) | Bulk soil microbial communities from a Populus tree surrounding site in Tennessee, USA - Soil MetaG P. TD hybrid SBSTD1 (version 2)... | ecosystem: Environmental > Terrestrial > Soil > Tree... | reverse complement strand
GGATACTGTTTTGTGGGGTCCCGTTTAACGGACTGGCCAGGCCCTTGCAGCGAACTGCCGACGCCGCTTTCTTGCTGCCTTTGCTGGCCGAGCGCCGGGGGGACGAATGCGGCGGCAAGGCCGCCGGCCATGCCGCGGACAAACTGGCGTCGTGAGGCGCGGGCGTCATCTTCTGGTTGCATCCTGTTCTCCCATAAAATTGCTGAGATGATTTCCCATCAGAGATTGGCGCCAGTCCGGAGATCAGGCCGGACGCGTCTCGCTGCGAACGGCCGTGGGACAGGGCCAAGAAAACAAGCAATAACTATCCTGATGCGGGAACATATGATTTCGCTTTTCACTCATCCCATCCGTGCGTTAAGGCACATTTAGAGGCTGACGTCAGCCGATCGCTCTATTACTTTCCCTGGGGTGTAGTCTGATTTGCTACTACTTCTACTCAAAGACCTGGACAAGCAGCAACAGGGAAGGCGCGAAATGAAATTACAACGTACCCTCGCTCATGCGAGATTGCGAAAAATGCTGGAATTTAGAACTCCTAATAAGGTATTCTTCGGAGTAGTAATGAGTATAGAAGCAATCACTGGCAAGAATTCCTTATGAGGTATTCTTGGGAGTGGACACTGTTTGTGGCGGTCGGACTTGATTTCGGCAATGTTTATGATTTCTAAAGAAGACGAATATAATGAGTTCTAAATATATTGTATTTATTATTGCCCTTGGTGTGACCTTGGCTGGTTGCGAAGGTGGCGGTGCTCCGGAAGTAAATTCCACAAATTGCTCCGGCGCGGGGATGCAATCGATTCTTCCGCTTTTCAAAACCGAAGCTGAGCGTCAAGCATTTATAGATAAATGCCAGTCTTTGCCAGGCAAATAAAGCCAGAAATAAACAGTCGAGTTGAGCCAGTGGTAGCATGAATATCGAAATGTGTGAAAGCTTGGCTGCAGCTTACGCTTAACCTCCTTCTCCAGTTGACGCGCAGGTGAGGTATGAGGTCCAGGCTTGACGAAACTTTTGACCTCCACCCAACGGCTGATAGAGATAGGTAGAATTTTAGCCGCCCGAAATTTCGCACACTAATTAGGCGGGGATGAAGCGACGATAGTTGACGAGCCCCGCCGCTTCACGCGATAAGCGCTTGTAAGGGTTTCCCTTAGCTTAAAACCATGGTTTCCCCAATATACGGATAGTATCGGTCGGGGTAGGATGAACTCACTTTAATTCTATTTGGGTTCATTTTCATCATGAAGACAAATTTGGTACGTATTTTTGCCGTGCTATCGGTTACAGGATCCTTGGCTTTGCTGAGCCCTGTCGTCGCGGCGGGTCAGCCTATCGATACCCCGGAAATTCGGGCAGCGGCTGAGAAGGCCATTACCCCGGGGGACCATGAGGCCGTAGCGAAATATTACGAAAATGCGGCTGTGCAGGCACAGGCGAAAGTAAAGGAACAAAAAGAGTTGCTGGAGCAATATCAGAATAAAAGCTACCTCTATGGCCGCCAAGCCCTGGACTTGCAATCCCATACCGAAGCGCTGATTCGCGATTACGAGCACGCGGTCAAGGCTACTATGCAAGAGGCAGCCTCGCACCGGCAAATGGCATCGAAAGTTCTGGAGAAGCATGCAGGGTCCGCTACCCAAAGACCCACTGGCGTGCAGGGATTATAGCGAGTAGTAAAGTTGCCCAGCAACTGGGCAAATCTCCACTACTTATCTCAAGCGCCGGACGAGTCTGGCGTGTCGTGTAGCAGGTTAAAAGTAGCGATAATTCCCTCATGTCTACCAGTCCGCCAACCGGACTACAAAATCTTAGCAATATCGGCGTATTCCAGCCAGTTTTCGTAAATTGATCGATGCGGCAGTTTCCCATCGAAACGAGCGACTGAATGGCGCCACTGCCACTTCACAAGTACTATTCATTTTGATACGAAGACGTATTGCTGGGTCGTTAGAGCCGAAGCCGGGAGCAAGGCGCTAGCGGGGTAGCCAACCAAGCCCGGTAGCATGCAGGCTCTGCACATAGAGCCTATCTGTAGTTTCGGTGACTCCGGTCGTGTCCGGGTAGGCACCAACTGGATCTTGGAGGTCGGCTACCACCTTTCCATCCTCTGTGAATGCTACTATGTGCCCGTAGGTCGCGGGGATCGGCCATATCGCGCGCGGCAACCGGAGCGCCAGCTTGCGCAGAAAAGGCTTGTCCGCCACCCAGTCAGCGCTCGCGTTGCGCGGCTTGGCAAAACCGAGCCAGATCTTCCCGTTCAGTCCACGCATCAGATTGTCAGGGTAGCCGGGCAGGTTGTCCAAGAGAACCACGGCCTGCAGCCCACCAGCGGTCACGTCGAGATTGTCAGACGCCACTGCGATTTTCCACACGCGGTATCTACCGGTTTCGTTGACGAACAGCGACTGCTCGTCGCTGCTCAGCGCTACGCCATTAGCGAAGCTCAGGCCTCTGGCTACGGTTCGGACGCCTTTGCTGGCCGGGTCGTACTCAAGGATGCGGCCGGTTGATGACTGTTCCACAATGTCGAGGATGCTCGCTTCGAATGTGCCCCCCCACAGGCTGGCCGCAAAGCGCGTCGAAGCATCGCTGAAGTAGATCTTGCCAGTGCTTGCCACGACAACTGCATCGGCATAGCGAATCGGGTCGCGGTCCACCGCATCAGCCAGAACGGTTATTTTGCCCCCAGGACTGATTGATAGCAGCCCCTTCATGGCGTCGGCCGCGATGAGGTTACCAAAGGCGTCGAAGTCAAAGCCCAGTACTCGCCCCCCGGTATCGGCAAATACCTCCTGGGACGAACCGTCTGGATTCATCCGCAGGATATTGCCGCTCGCCACCGCGGCATATAGCTTGCCATCACGGCCGAGGACCACATGCTCGGGTCCTTCCTCCGTGCCGAGCGGAATAATCTGGAGATTCGCCAACCGCTCGTTTGCGGCGTGGGGGCCAGAATAGCCCGGTGACGGGAGCACCCTCCAGCTTACCGGCTGGACTGGCACCGGCCACAGGCTAAGGTAGGCCACCATAGCCGCCACTAGCAACGCGAGCGACCACCCGCTCTTCTTCTTAATGCTTCTAATCGCCACTATAAAAGGTGATTAACACATATAGCGATCCCGCGCTGGCCTCAGCTGCTCAGGACGGGAGTTCTTATGCCGTTAAGGTATGCGTTCTTTTTCTCAAGGGCTTAATATTCGTATACGGGGAGGGATTCAGAGAATTCTGCCTGAGGGCAGGAGTAAGCAACATAGTAGGGATGATAGTCATATCATAATGCACGTTTGTAAAGCGTCCAATACTTGTTCCTGGCCAGCAGCACATATTGTCTTTCGATATACTCTCCATATAGCTCCCAAAGCAGACGGGTTGTCGTGTAAGTTATGGGAATTGTGGGGACCATAATGAAATTGACGTCTTGAAAAAGATTCTCTGCAGGCTCATGAGAATTCCTGCTGATGCTTCGGTCGGCGTGAAACCATGAGTAGTCCCCTCGGGACGGCGCACCATGAGTTAAAAAATTGAAAGGGTTAGCCAAGTCGAGGGTGGTAATTTTTCCGGACCGTATGTCATGGGATTCAAGTAAATGAATGCCGGAGTTGATCGTCTCAACGTACTCTCCTTGGGATAGCTCCTGTTTGCCCGGCGCAGCCCGAGCTTCATTGAAGACTGTAAAAGGATCTGCTCCCTCGTGTACTTTGTCCAGATCTGAGAATGGTTCACCGAAATAGACGCGCTCCAGTCCGGCCACCTGCACAAGCTGCTCACCCTTATGCTCCCCAGCGGCTAGACGTACGGAGCGACTAATTATCCCAGTGATGTCTGAAGCAATATGAGGGGCGAGAAACAAGATAAGTAGAAACGCGATGAGCCTCCTGTCTCCCGCGGTACTCAGAGCCGGCGGGGGCTCTTCTTTCGAATTTCTATTCCTGGAAGCAAGCGAATAACCCCATAAAAGGACCGTCAGAATTATCACGATACTTCGAGGCTGATAGTTTTGATTCAAAATCACGAGGCCCGCGGCGGTGACAAAGATAACGTACAGGAAGGCATGCCATCGCAGCTCCCTTTTGGACGCGAGAACGTAAAGCACGGCAATAACCGACAAGAAATCGGTAAGATTCACGAGGACAGTGCGGGGCAAACCACCTCGCACAGCACCGCTCGCAGCCATCGCCATCCGCAAATCCTCCACATATGGTCGAGTTAGCGAGAGCTGCAATTCGAGGAGTCCCCATAAAATAAACGATAAAAAAATTGCGCCCGCAGCGAGGCGTCGGTCGTCGGGTCTTCCAGGTCTTAAAACGAGCAAGAAAAGAAACGCCAGTGCGAAGATAAAATAAGTAATCTTGAGAAAGAACAGGAATATAATCAAAAACGCGAGCAGGAAGGCCTCCAGAGCCAAGCGTCCTTTCGTGTAGCGGTCCGGGGAAATATAAGTAACAAGTACCAAGACTAACGCTGCCCATCCCCAGCGGTTGTAGAACATCGCGTGGGTGACCTCATTTCCCAGCGTCCCCACGTTCATCGGCACTGCCACCAGCAGTGCCAGGAAGGCAATAGTAAGCACGCCGAAAAATACCGAAGTGCGTCCATGTAGCAATACGATCGAAATTAAAGTAAAAACTGCTGCCACGAGGAACGACGCCAATTCGAGGGAGCCGCCGTATCCTCCCGATAGCCGATATCCGAAATACGGAATGAGATACGCAACGCTTCCCAGCGGGGTATGGAAATCCTTGTGAGGAACCTGCCCGGAATTCAGACGGTGGATGCCGTCGAAATAGACGAACGTGTCATTCGTCATTACTGCAAGGAACGTATTCCCGTCAAATACAATAAGGAAAAATAGGGAGGCAAGGATTAGAAGGGAGCAGCCGGATACGTAGAGTAGCCAAGCTTGGGATTCTCCTTTAACCACGGTAAGAATACGACATCGGTCTAATTTTCCGAAAAATCAGAAGGTGGGTGTGGAGGGGAATCAGCTTAACCGATTGCCATTCCTTCCCGTTATCACCACTCAGAAACGGCAGGGAATTTCCTTAGTACGCTTTTGGAGGCATTTCGCAGGTCGAATAACCCCCAGGGGATGGGCAGTACAACCACCGCTTCAAGGAGGAAGCCATTGACTTTTACCATTCCCGGCCGGAAAGCGGGACCCCATTTCTCCGGGCGGTGATCGCATCAGGAGGTTTCTGTTCGAGGCGTTCGATTTCCCCGTTCGCTGAGAATGCGCTCTGAAATTGCTAAAGCAGCACTACGGCCTTCCCGAATTGCGTAATTGGTGCCCCGATCCTCAGGATAGATTTGGGCCATAGAGCAGATGTGAAATCCATCTTTTGGACCTTCCCCCGGTGGAATCAGCTTGCTGTAATGTTTTTCTACCACGGGCTGAGACCAGCGAGCACGCCATAAGTGATGTTTCCCGATCCAGTTCCGATCTATTTCCGGAAACATGATTTTCAGGAATGGAAATGCGTATTCGAGAAACTCGTCTGCGCTTGCAGTGTATAAGGGATCGGTGTGGGGAAGGTATTTCGATAGGTAAACGATATGCCGCCCCCCATAGGTTTCCGGTTTTGCGAAATTGGTATGCTCGATAACGCCGACGAAGGGGAAGCTTGGATCGTTAACATTCAGCCAGTATGTATCAGATAGCGATCTGTCCAGTTCGAGAATGAGGCATATGTTGCCGATATACTGAATGCGTTCGAGTTTCTTCAAGTAGTCCTCAGCCGCCCAGCCCCGTACCATTTCTGCAATTAAGGGCAGAGCGGTGGTGGCGATAATGCGATCGGATGTGATTACACCGTTTCCTGTTATCGCTCTCCAACCCCCATCGAAAGGTTCAATAGCTGATACGGGCGCGTTTAATTCGAGACGACCGCCAAGTTCTTTGATTCTATCTGTTAGCTTCTCGGCAAGCGCAACAAATCCTCCTTTGAAATAGGCAAGGCGTTCTTCCCCTCCTTTGCCCCGGCTACTTCCGCGCAATTTCAACTTGTTCCAGAACCAGACAGCGGAAATTTCATCAGCATAAGGCCCGAATTTTCCTTTAAGCAGGGGCTGCCACACTACCCGATAAACGTTTTCTCCTCCCAGTTCCCGCAACCATTGGTCTGCAGTCTTGCTTTCCAGCTCAGTCCAATCCTTGACCCCGCGCGCTCTCAATGCCAGAAGTCCAAGGCGGATTCGGTCGGCGAACGTAAGGGGCGTAAAGTTCAGAAGGTCCCAGGGGGTTGCCAGCTTGAAGAAATTATTTGCGTAATAGATACCAGTATTCGTTGAATTGATCTCTACGCGTTCATTCAAACCGAGCTCTTCAATCAAGCCCATGACGTTTAGATCACTGGTGAACCAGTGGTGATAGAATCGGTCAAGCTTTTCGCCCCCGACTTCGAAGGCTGACGCGAGTCCGCCAATCTCATCTTCTGCTTCAAGGATGGTTACGCTTATACCTTTTTTAACAAGCTCGTAAGCTGCCGAAAGGCCGGTAAAGCCCCCACCAACGATGGTCACCTCTGTCTTATGAGATAAGCTCATGGGGTTGCCTTCAACCCATCCGGTTGTTTGACGTGGTGCTGCAGGAGGTATAGGCCACCCACAAGCGTAGGCGGCAGCCAAAGCAATAGATGGACAAGGAGCGCATAGCCCGCCGCTGCCGCCGCGGTATTGCCGAGCCCGGCCATTGCCTGCATGGTAAAGAAATCGAAGGTACCGACATATCCGGGAGTGCTCGGGATAAGGGTTGCGAGGGTCCCTACAGGAAAGGCTACCCATGCGGCGAGTGGGACGGAAATGGAGGGCAACGCCAGCGCGGTAAACCAGAAAACGCAACCTTCTGCCAGCCATGCCATTAGAGACAATGATACAAGCTTCCCCACAATATTTTTTCTACCCAAAATTTGAAGCGTTGTCACGCACTTTTCAATTTCCTTAAGGACTTTACTACCGAGGCGCGGTGCAATACGAGCAAGCAACCGAGTCCCAAAGGAGAACACCGGCTTGAGGATGCGGGGAAAAAATAGCACAACCAAAATAGCCGCAGCACCCGCCACGAGAAACTCGAGTCTGGCGACAGCAAAGTGGCTGTTATCCATCCCGAAAAGAGCAAAGGCGATGCACAGCAGGAGTAATATGACAAAGAAGTCAAGCAGACGCTCGACGAGCAATGTCGCAATTACGACGCCGGAAGTGGTGTTTAACTTTCGGTTGAAAGCGAAGGAGCGCAATACATCCCCTGCCCGGAACGGCAATAAATTGTTAGCCGCAACGCTTGCCAGTAATGGGCCCGCACAGGTCACCCATTTCAGGTTGTTGCTATCAGGTTCAAGCATTAGGCGCCAGCGCTCGATTCTGCAAGAGTAGCCAACAGCAAAAGCTGTCAACGCCGCCATGATCCAAGTTATGTTCGCATTATCGAAAGCGCGGTCTATTTCTTTTAAGCCCGTGTGCCGAAAGGTCAAATAAAGAAACAGCGACGCCAGGAGTATGCCGAGGGTAAGCCGAAGCGTTTTCTTGGAGGTCATTTAAATTTATTTTCTTGCAAGTCATTTATATTCATTAACCACTACCGGACTGCGAGACATGGCAGGACCGGATTTGCCAAACCCTGTATATTCCTGCACCACGTACAGCGGCCGGCCCTTGATTTCATTGTAGATGCGGCCCACGTACTCCCCCAGGATCCCGACGCTGATGAGCTGGATACCGCCAAGGAACAGCACGGCGATCATCAGGGCTGTCCAACCCTCCACCCAGCTGTTAGTAAACAGACGCAAAAACAGCGCATAGAAGATTCCGAGCAGCGCAAAAAAGGCACAAGCCATGCCGAGGGCACCGGATATCTGGAGCGGCTTGGAGGAGAAAGATAAAATCCCGTCAGTTGCGAAACGAATCATTTTTTTCAAGGGATATTTGCTTACTCCCGCAAAACGTTCAGCACGCCGGTAGGATATTGCCGTTTGCTTGAAACCCACCCAGCTCACCATCCCGCGCACGAATCGGTCTCGCTCGGGCATCGCCCTGAGTGTCTCGACCACATGCCGGCTCACGAGGCGAAAATCTCCCGTGTCAAGGGGAATGGGCACGTCCGAGAGGCGATTCAGCAAACGATAGAAACTACGCGCTGTGACCACCTTAAACGAGGATTCCCCCGGTCTGTCGGAACGCATACCATATACAACGTCATAGCCTTCACGCCATTTGGCGATCATCTCGTGGATCACTTCGGGCGGATCCTGAAGATCGGCATCTATCAGAACGACGGCGTCACCGCTCGCAGCATCAATCCCGGCAGTTACGGCAATCTGGTGGCCGAAGTTCCGCGCAAAACCAATAATTTTAATTCGTAGATCTTCCGCCCGAAATCCTTTTAGGAGTTCTCGCGTGCGATCACAACTCCCATCGTCGATAAAAATCAGTTCCGCATCGAGATTCTGCAGTTCAGAACAAAACACTTTCAGCCGCTTGAGCGTCTCCCCGATCACCTCTTCTTCGTTATAGCAGGGAACAACGAGGGACAACAGCTGGGACGTGTTCTGGGGTACGAAAGCCTGTTCCATTTATATCCTCCCGAATCATTTTGCCGTTACTGGATGTTGCTGCGACCGGCTCGGCGGGTGGTTAACAGCTTTCATAGCTGCTTTTACTTCATTTAGGCCTGAAGCTCTGGTTCGCACAATAGGCCGAATGGCCTGTTTCAACCGTTATTGCACGACGTGGGGGCGAGATTCTTCCATTCTAATTCGCAAACCGTCGACATCGTCCTCCTTGTTGTCGCTGTTTGACGACACGGAGATTCGCAATCTAGGCAGGGAATTAGAGCTATATGAAGGGATATGCGAGTTATTGTGTCTCCACGAAGCGACAGCTAACTTTCTGCTTATTGTCAACGCATTATAGCACAGGAACTCTTGCACGACAATTCCACGGCCGCGCTTATAGGCGACACGAGCAATTCTTGTGCTTAAGGTCTAGACGTGGAGGGTGAAGAGAAAAAACGCAATGCCGGCAGGGACTTAATAACTATGGCATGGTTCATGCTAGAGGGGTTAGATGCAAGATGCCGAAAATGGACTGTTTGGTTGATGAGGGAGACAACCTAGATCCATAAAACAAAAAAAAGCACTGCGGCCGGCGACAGCTGAGTCCTTTGTTTATAAGGTATATAAATCGCAACGTTTAATTCACCCTCAGGAGGCACACATGGGAATCGAAAGTAAGGATTACGAGGAATACAACAAACACGAAAGCAAATACGGTGATAAATATGACGGGGCCTGTCTCCCAAAATGGTTGGAAGACCGGGAATATGACGGCAAGTACAAATACGGTAAAGACTGGAAAGGCGATAACCTAAACGGAACGCACAAAAACGACTATCTGAATGGCCGGGGAGGCGATGACAAGATTGATGGGAAGGGAGGCAATGACGCGCTCATAGGCGGCAAGGGGAACGACCAGATTTATGGCGGCGACGGCAGCGACATCCTGGTGGGTGGCAAAGGCTATGACACTCTTTGGGGCGGCAAGGGCAACGACTACTTTGCGTTCACAGGGGAGAAGTCCTGGGGCAAGTTCAACTGGGATGGTCCCGACAAGATTAAGGACTTCGAAGACAATGACCCTAAAAAGCCGTGGGATCATTACGACAAATACAAATCGGACGACAAGCTGGTATTCTGCAAAGAAGACCTGGATGATGCGGTCAAAGACAAGAAATACCACGATTGGGTAAAGGATGGTCACCTGAACGAGAAATATTTCACAAATGACAAAGACCATGACCATAAGCATGATTACGATTACAAGACCGATCACCACTTTGTCTGGGATAGAGACAAAGGCGACGATACCGGCACCTTGTATTTCGATGCCGACGGGGAAAAGGGTGGGCATGACTACGGCTTGGTGAAACTGGCAGAGATCACTATCGTTGGAAAAGGAGATCTCGACGCGACGGACATTCTGGTCGCATAAAGAGATTATGCGGCGAAAGGTGGGCTTGGAGCATGTAAAGATGACCTGAGATCTGAGATCCACCGAGAACGAAAAGTGTCAGGACAAATGCCCCGGGGGTGACCCCGGGGCATTTGTTTTTGCCCTTTATAAAGGCCCCGGTCCAGCGCGTATTGGCAAGCTTGGTTCCTATTCTCCCAGCCGTTCTCATCCTCCTTTCCTTGCTACTTCTTGCTCAGCCTAGAGCAGAGGCTGGCGGTCTCATGTTTTCTGTAGCTCCTTGCACCGGCGCGAAGTGCCTCTTTTGCAGAAGCAGCGTTGTCCAATTGGCCAATTCATTAATGAGCGCATTGCTTGTTAGCGACGACACTCGCACATGATGCTTCCCAATGCTTTGAGCGCCGAGATGCAATGGTCGCTGGAATGCGCGACTTGCGGTATTTAAATATCCCTTACTATTTCCCAAGGGGGTGGGGGGTTAAAAACACGCTCGAAAAAATTTGTTTACTTGCCTAAAGATTTTTTTGATATTGCCGTTGGCTGAGTACGAGACCTGCTCGCCAATTTGGAAATGCACCTAATCCGATGTTGCAGGGTACGTCCATCTCCCCTCCATT
>Ga0111538_10013988_pt1 | contig 10581 bp, 10 predicted proteins | sample SoiMethybrSBSTD1_FD_79669 | JGI IMG/M metagenome (GOLD analysis project Ga0111538, IMG submission 79669) | Bulk soil microbial communities from a Populus tree surrounding site in Tennessee, USA - Soil MetaG P. TD hybrid SBSTD1 (version 2)... | ecosystem: Environmental > Terrestrial > Soil >... | reverse complement strand
GAGCGCCCCGGCGGTCCCGGCGATCACGGTCGCGGCCAGCTGACCGACCGCCATCGTCGCGAGCGCCGCGGTGACGCCGAACGAGGCACCGACGACGATCGCGACGAGCCGGATGCCCATCGTCACGGAGAGGAGCCAGCCGCGGAGGTCGTAGCGGCCGCGGAGGAGCAGCGCGCTCGCGCTGACGTTCTCGGGCGCCGCGAGGAGCGGCAGCGCGGCGGCCGCCGCCATCGGCGCCGCGAGCCCGTCCGCGTCGAAGAGCGTGTCGGCGAGGGGCGCCAGCACGAGCAGGATGAGCGTCGCGAGCGCCCCGCCGAGAAGCTTCAGCTCGAGCGCCCGCCGGAACAGCCGGTGCAGCCGCCCCCAGTCGCGGGCCGCGACGTAGCGGAAGCCGAACTTGGTGAGGCTCTCCTCGACCGTGAGGTCGAGGAGCGTCTGCGCCAGGCCGACGACGGCCATGACCGTCGCGAAGCGGCCGAAGTCCTCGAGGCCGAGGATCCGCGCGGCCGCGATCGTGCCGAGGATGCCGAGGGCGACCGAGAGATAGAGCCCGGCTGCGGTCGCGACACGGCGCCGGAGGACGCTCGGGGCCATCGTGGGGGGTCAGTCTAGGCGAGGTGGTGTCGGACTCAGGCCCCGAGACCCCGGGCGCTACAGTCCGCACGGTGACGGCAGAGCCGGTGCCCCGCACGCACCCGTCCGCCGGCACGCTGCGGGCGCTCGTCGGGGACGCACCTACCGAGGCGCTCGTCCTCGCGGCGGCGGTCCCGTTCCTCTTCCTCCACGCCACGTACCAGCCGACGCTCTCGATCGGCGCGGGCTCGACCTCGATCGACGTCACGCTCGCGGACGCCGCGATCGCGGCGACGCTCGCCGCGGCGATCGCGCGCGCGACACGCGACGGCTGGGAGCCGCTCCGCCGGGCGCGCTGGCTGCTCCTCTTCGCCGCCGCGCTCGTGGTCGTCGGCGCGGTCTCCCTCGCGACCCCCGCGCTCCTCGGCGAGGACTACGACGTCGGCGTCCACGCGATCAGCGTCGCGAAGTTCGCCTGGTACGCCTCCCTCCTGCCGGCGACGGTGCTCCTCGTTCGGTCCGTCCGCGACGCCGTGCCGCTCCTTCGCATCGTCGTCGCCTGGAGCGTCGCGGCGACGGCCGTCGGGCTTCTCCAGTTCCTCGGCGTCGTGGCCGAGTTCGAGGGGAAGCGCCCGGGGCAGCGGGAGCCGTCGTTCGTCGGGATCCACGACCTGGCCGCGCTCTCGGGCGCAGCGCTCGTGATCGGCGCAGTCGGGTTCGCGCTCGGCGACGGCCGCCCCGCCGGGCGTCGCTGGTCGTCGGTCGCGCTCGCGACCGGCGCGCTCGGCGTCGTCCTGTCGGGGGCGATGACCGCAGTGCTCGGGCTCTGGCTCGCCGTCGCCGTCGTGCTGCTCGGCGCGCGCGCGGTTCGCGTGCTGCGCGCGCGGCGCGCGCTCGCACTGCTCGCCCTCGTCGCCCTCGTGACGGCCGGCACGGCGGCGATGCGCGCGGACACCATCGAGCGGTTCGCCGAGTTCATCGGCCTCCGTGACCGCACCGAGCAGACCGGCGTCGAGAGCTACGCGCACCGGACACTGCTCGCGTACATCGGAGGCCGCATCTGGCTCGACCACCCGGTCACGGGGGTCGGCTGGCAGGCGTCGACCGAGGAGTGGGCGTATGGGCCGTTCCTCGAGGATGCCCGCGCGCGGTTCCCGAACGAGCCGGAGCAGGCGTTCCCCGCCCCGGACCGCCCGTGGGGGATCCAGCTGCTCTACCTGCAGGTCGCCGCCGACCTCGGCATCGCCGGAGTGGCCGCGCTGATCGCGCTCCTCGTGGCGGGGATCGCGGCCGGGATCCGGGGCATCCGATCGTCCCCCGTGCCCCTCGTCGGCCTCGGATGGCTCCTGGTCGCGGCCGGTGTGTGGGCGGGCATCGGCTTGGTGCCGGGCCTGCCGCTCGGCGCGCTGACCTGGCTCGCCTTCGGCCTGGTGACCGTCCGTGACTGACGGCGATCCGCGGCTCGATCCTCCCCTCTCGATGCCGACGTACGCGGTGCGGGCGCCGCTCGCACGCTGGCTCGAGGCAGAGGCCGAGCGGGCAGCCGCCGACCTCGGCCCCTATCGGCTCCTCGACGTGGGCTCGGGCGAGAAGCCCTATGCCCCGATCTTCGCGCCCCACGTCTCCGAGTACGTCGGCCTCGACACGGCAGCTCACGCGAACGCCGACCTCGTCGGACCGATCGAGGCGATCCCGGCCCCGGACGCGTCGTTCGACGTGGTCATCTGCATCCAGGTGCTCGAGCACGTCGAGGATCCGGCGCGCGGTGTCCGGGAGCTCTTCCGCGTCACCCGGCCAGGCGGCCGGGTCCTGCTGTCGACCCACGGCGCGATCGTCTACCACCCGAACCCGGTCGACCTCTGGCGGTGGACGCACGAGGGTCTTCGCCGCCTCTTCTCGGAGAACGGGGACTGGGCTTCGGTTACGGTGACGCCCGGCTCCGGCACCGCCTCGTCCCTCGCCATGCTCAACGCGATCTATCTCGAGCACGTCCTGCGCCGGACACCGCTCCGCCCCGTGCGTGGCGCCGTCGTCTCCGTCCTGAACCGCGCCGCGCGCGCCCTCGACCGGAGGTCGGCGACGCTCCGCGAGCCGCGGCCTGGCACGCTCGCCGCGAACTACCACCTCGTCGCGGAGCGCGCGTGACCCGGGTTCTCGTCACGGGCGGCGCCGGCTTCATCGGCTCGAACCTCGTTGCCGCGCTGCTCGAGCGGGGCGACGACGTCCGCGTCCTCGACAACTTCTCGACCGGGAGCCGCAGGAACCTCGCGGCGCTCGGCCGCGAGGTCGAGGTCGTCGAGGGCGACCTCCGGTCCTACGAGCGCGTGCACACCGCCGTCCGCGGCATGGATGTCGTCTTCCACCAAGGCGCGCTGGGCTCCGTCCCGCGGTCGGTCCAGGACCCGCTCACGTCGACCGCGGTCAACGTCGAGGGCACGCTCAACGTCCTTCTTGCCGCGCGCGACGAGGGCGTCCGGCGCATCGTCGCGGCGTCATCGTCCTCCGTGTACGGCGACGGCGGCGTCTTCCCGCGCGTCGAGAGCCAGGCGCCGAACCCGCTCTCGCCCTACGCCGTCGCGAAGCTCGCCGCCGAGCGGTTCTGCGTGAGCTTCACGCGTGTCTACGAACTCGAGACGGTCGCGCTCCGCTACTTCAACGTCTTCGGCCCGCGCCAGGACCCGACGTCGCAGTACGCCGCCGTCGTGCCCCGTTTCATCACGGCGATCGCCGCCGGCCACCCCGTCACCGTGCACGGGGACGGCGGGCAGTCACGCGACTTCACCTACGTCGAGAACGTCGTCCGTGCGAATCTGCTCGCGGCGGACGCAGCGGGGGCGACCGGGCGCGTCCTCAACGTTGCGACGGGCGGCTCGGAGACCGTCAACACGCTCGCGGAGACGATCGGGCGTCTTCTCGACCGGCCGGTCGAGAAGACGCACGGCCCCGCGCAGCCCGGCGACGTGCGAGAGTCCTGGGCGGACGTCACCGCCGCGCGCGAGGCGATCGGCTACGAGCCGACGGTGACGTTCGAGGAGGGGTTGCAGCGGACGATCGAGGCGATGAGCGCAGCGGAGGGCGTGCGATGAGCGACGAGGGGTATGCATTCGGCACGATCGACGAGCTCGGCGAGGGCTACGGCTTCCGCAAGGTGCGGCAGGCACTCGGCGTCGAGGCGTTCGGCGTCAACGTCGTCGTGATGCCGCCGCATTTCGACGGGTTCTTCCATTACCACGACGAGCAGGACGAGCTGTACTTCGTCCACGCGGGCACGGCGCGGGTCGAGGTCGGCGACGAGCTGCGCGTGATCGGGCCCGGCGGCATGGTGCATGTCCGCTCGACGACGCCCCGCCGTGTGTCGAACGGCGGCGACGACGATCTCGTCGTCCTCGTCGTCGGAGCGAAGGGCGGCTACGTCGGCCGCGACGGGCAGATGGTCGACCCGGCCGACGTCGCGCGCCGACGCTCGTTCGGCTCGGGCGGCTGAGAGGGCCCGGGCCTCACACCGCGTCCTCCGGCGGCGGCTCGCCCGGAGCGGCGCGCAGCGCCGAGCCCGCGAGCACGAAGACGACGACCGAGAGCCAGTGGATCCCGATCACGTCGGTCTGCAGCCCGAGCACGGCGACGGCGGCCAGTGAGGCCGTCAGCCACGGCGAGCGGTCACGGAGGGCGAGCGCCAGCGCGACGAGCCAGCCCACGAAGGCGGCGAGCCCGAGCACGCCCGTGTCGACGCCGAGCTCGGTGTAGGTCGACTCGCCCGCCTTGACCTCCGCGCCCGTGCGCGAGGCGGACACGCCGGCGTTGCCGAGCCCGAAGCCCCACGGGTGCTCGGCGACCGTCCGGATTCCGTCCCGAAGCGCACGGAAGTGGCTCGCCGACGAGCTCTCGCCCGGATCGAGCGCGCCGCTCGCGGACTCGCCCTCCGCGGCGGCGTTCTCGCGGAGGCAGGCGAGCTCGGTCGCCGTGTAGGTCGTCTCCGGTCCGATCGTCGGGAACACCGCGACAAAGGCAAGCGACACGACGATCGACCCGCCGGCGAGCGCCGCGGGCGCCCACGAGCGGCGGAGGAGCGCGAGCACGAGCAGCCCGGCGGCGAGCGCGAGGAACGCAGCGCGCGTGTGCGTCCAGAGGAGCCCGGCGTAGACGACGACCCCCGCCGCGACCGTCCATCGGCGCGGGCGCGCCGCAGCGAGGAGGAGCAGGACGACGACGAGCGTGTACGCCGTTGCGAGCGGGCTGAGGAACGTCGAGACGAGCCGACGGGCGGGGCTCGCCTCGTCGGTGTTCAGGATCCAGTTCTCGGGCAGCCCCGAGAGGCACCTGTAGGCGAGCCCGAGCTGCTCCTCGAACCAGCCTGGCACGCCCGAGTCTCGCCAGGCGTCGAGCGGGACGAGGTAGACGTCGACGAGCCCCCACAGGGCGAGGCCGCACGCAACGGCGACGAGCGTGAGGCCGACGCGTCGCCACCACGTCCGGTCGAGCGGGAGCAGCCGGCCGAGCGCGTAGGCGCCGAGCGGGAGGAGGTGATGGCGCAGCGCATACAGCTCGCCACGAGTCGTCGCCGCGCCGTCGAGCCACGACTGCGGCAGCAGCAGGTAGACGACGACCATCGCGCCGTACGCGAGCGCGAGCCGGTCCGCCCAGAGGAGCGACGGGATCGAGCCGGCCGCGGCGAGCGCTGCGGCCAGCGCGACGAGGAGGAGCACGTCCTTCCACGCGGCGACCACGTCGAGCGCCGTGCCGCGCACGCCCACGTCCCAGAGCGTCGCCATCGCAAGGTTGTGGAGGACGAGGCCGACCGTGAGGACGACGATCGCCAGCCGTGCGAGGCGCTCGCTCACGTGGAGGCGACGAGCGTCAACCAGAGGTTGTCGATACGAACCGGGCGGGGGAACAGCGACCGCAGGTCGGACGACCCGAGGAGGTGGTTGTCCCTCGCCCACGGCTTCCGAGCGAGGTCGTACGCGCGCCCCGCCAGCGGCTCGGGCAGCCAGTGGACGAGCGGGAGCCGCGTGTGCACCTCGACCGGGAACCAGCGGTTCGGCGTCGTCACGAAGACCCGCCGCCCGACGCGCAGCGCCTCTCGGACGAACGCCTCCTGGCGCTCGCGTGCACCGACGTGCTCGATGACGGCGTTCGAGTGGACGACGTCGAACGACGCGTCGCCGAACGGGAGGGCGCACGCGTCGCCCTGCACGTACGGGATCTGCGGGTACCGCTCCCGGAAGCGGCCGCCGTCGTGGAGGCCGAGGGCGGTGATCCGCTCCGGCCACGCGTAGTCCTCCTCGAGCAGGTTGTGCGTCCTGCAGCCACCCTCGCCGCCCGGGTCGCCGAGCGAGACCTCGTCCACGCCGATGTCGAGCACCGATGTCGACGGATCCGGCCGCATCAGCTCGAGGAACAGCGCGAGCTTGCGCCTGCGCGAGCGGAGCGAGATCGCATCGGCGAGCCGCACGGTCGGTGGCCCAGCGTACCGTCGCAGTAGGCTGGGCCGCGGTGGTCGAGGACGTCGTCACGCCGGTCGGTCCGTACCGGCTCGCGCTCATGGCTCGAAGCGGGACGTGGCGGGGCGTGCTGCCGGGCCGCCGCGTCGCGATGGCGCGCCAGCGCGCCGACGGCCGCGTCGTCGTGCGCGCCCCGGACGAAGCGGCGCTCGCGACCGCGAGGTTCATGCTCGCGGTCGACGACGACACGACCGAATTCCACCGGCGGTTCGCGGGCGACCCGCTGATCGGGCCATCCGTGCGCGCGCTCGTCGGCTACCGGCCGCGTCGGCTCGCGACGGTCGCGCACGCCGTCGTGCGTGCGCTCTGCGGGCAGCTCATCGAGGCCCGACGCGCCCGCGTGCTCGAGCGGGCGATCGCCCGTGCGTGCGACGACGACGTCGTCGTGCAGGACGCGCTCCGCCGCCTCTCGCCGGTCGAGCTACGACGGCTCGGGCTCGCGCAGCACCGCGCGACCGCGCTCCACCGTCTGGCCGCGACGATCGACTTCGAGTCGCTGCGCGCGCACCCGACGTCCACGGTGGCTGCGCGCCTCGGGCGCGAGCGGACGATCGGCCCGTGGTCGGTCGGCGTCATCGCGCTCGAGGGCCTCGGTCGCTACGACCACGCCATCGTCGGCGACCTCTCACTCGTGAAGCTCCACTCGTCGCTGACGGGACGGTGGGTCGAGGGGCACGAGACGGCCGCCCTCCTCGCCCCGTACGGCGAATGGCAGGGGCTCGCCGGCGAGATCCTGCTGCTCGGGTGGTCGCGCGGGCTCGTTTCCGGCGCCTCTGCCGACCTCGCGCGCATCGCGCGCCGCCGGGCGCGTCGAGCGGCATAGACTCGACGCGATGACGATCGACAGCCGACGGATCGCGGTCCTCGGAGCGGGGCGCATCGGCGAGGCGCTCATCTCCGGGCTCCTCTCGTCGGGCTGGCGCGGTCCCGGCGACATCGTCGCCTCGACGAGACGCCCCGAGCGCGTCACCGATCTCCGCGAGCGCTACGGGATCCACGTCACGTCGAGCAACGTGGAAGCGGCGGCTGGCGCCGCGCTCGTCGTGGTCGCCGTGAAGCCGCAGGACATCGACGCGCTGCTCGGTGAGATCGGGACGGCGATCACGCCGGAGCAGACGGTGCTCACCGTCGCCGCCGCGACGCCTACCGCGACGATCGAGCGCCACCTCGCAGCCGGCGTCCCCGTCGTCCGGGCGATGCCGAACACGCCGTCGACCGTGCACGAGGGCGTCGCCGGACTCTGCGGCGGCTCGCACGCGGACGACGCGCACGTGACGCTCGCCGAGGAGGCGCTCGCCCACCTCGGCTCGGTCGTCCGCGTGCCCGAGAAGCACATGGACGCCGTGACCGCCGTCTCCGGCTCCGGCCCGGCCTACTTCGCGCTCCTGGCAGAGGCGATGATCGAGGCGGGCCTGCTGCTCGGCCTCTCGCGCGAGATCTCGACCCAGCTCGTCGTCCAGACGATGCTCGGCACCGCGAAGCAGCTCCGTGACGAGAAGCTCCACCCCGTCGAGCTGCGGGAGATGGTCACGTCACCGGGCGGCACCACGATCGCCGCGATCCGCGAGCTCGAGTCGGCCGGCGTGCGCGCCGCGTTCCTGAACGCGATCCAGGCGGCGATGGTGCGCGGGCGAGAGCTCGCGGCCGGCTCGGACTGAGCGTCAGGCGGCGCCCGGCAGCAGGGGCGACGACAGCGGCTCCACCTCGATCCCACGCTCGGCGGCGAGTGCGTCCAGGACGAGGACGGTGTCCGCGAACGCGACGTCCTCGAGATAGGCCTCGCGCGACGTGAACGAGGCGAGGACGCGTCGGCGCTTTTCCTGGTACGCCGGGGGGTCGTTGCGCGCCAGGGCGTCGAGAGCGTGCGCGACCGCCACGGGGTCGAGCCCTTCGGCCGCGATCCGCTCGGCGCGGGGAACCGCCTCCTCGTCCCGGCCGAGAACGAGAAGGGCCAGTGCCGCGCAGTAGCCGCCGATCGGGCCCGTGGCCTCGAGCGCTCCGGCCGCGAGCGCCGCATCGGCGTCAGCGCGGGCGCCCGACGTGTCGCCCGCGATGAGGCGGCAGCGGAGCATGGCGATCGGCCGGCCCCAGCTCGCGCCGGGCGCGGCATCCCAGCTCGTCCGGTACTCGTCGGCCGCCCGGCGGAGGAGGGCTGCTGCGCCCTCCTCGTCGCCCAGCATCAGCGCGGAGAGCCCCCCCGCCCACGACGCGCCGGCGATCCCCGCCAGCCGCAGGTCGTCTCGCTCGCCCTCGGCAGCGGGTGTCGCGAGCCGGCGCTCGTGCTCGACCTCCGCCCATGCGCGCTTCGCCGCCCAGTCCACGCCGCCACGGTACAACCGCACCAACCCCGTCCACCCCGCCTGATTGAACGGTCAGTCAATCTCGCTATGCTCCGCTCGTGGCGCGCGAGCTGCAGGAGGTCGTGTACGTCGACGGCGTCCGGACCGCGTTCGGCAAGGCAGGACCCGGCGGGATCTTCTGGAAGACCCGCGCCGACGACATGGCCGTCAAGGTCGTCCGCGAGCTGCTCCGGCGGAATCCGAAGGCACCGCCCGAAAGGATCGGCGACGTCGTCATGGCCGCGACCGCGCAGGTCGGCGACCAGGGGCTGACGCTCGGCCGCGACGTCGGCCTCCTCGCCGGTCTCCCCCACACCGTCCCCGGCTTCGCCGTCGACCGGATGTGCGCGGGCGCGCTCACCGCGACCACCGCCGCGGCAGGCGAGATCGCGATGGGCGCGTGCGACCTCGCGATCGCGGGCGGCGTCGAGCACATGGGCCACCATCCGATGGGCGAGGACGTCGACTTCAACCCCCGGTTCATCTCCGAGCGCCTGATCGACGAGAGCGCCGCGGTCATGGGCCAGACGGCGGAGAACCTCCACGACGAGTTCCCCCAGCTGACGAAGGAGGCCGCCGACCGCTACGCCGCGGAGTCGCGGCGGCGCGCGTCCGCGGCGTGGGCCGAGCCCGAGGGCGTGTTCGCGCGAACCGTCGTGCCGATGAGCGTCTTCACGGACGAGGGCTGGACGGTCGCCGAGCGCGACGAGTTCCTGCGTCCCGAGACGACCCTCGAGCGCCTCGCGGAGCTGCGCACGCCGTTCCGGGCCGGCGGCCGTGTGACGGCCGGCAACTCGGCCGGGCTCACGGACGGCGCGACCGCCGCGCTCCTGGGATCAGAGGCGGCTGCCTCGGAGCTCGGCCTCGAGCCGCGTATGCGCCTCGTCGGCTTCGCGTACGCGGGCGTCGAGCCGCATCTGATGGGCCTCGGTCCCGTACCCGCGACGCAACGCGTGCTCGAGCGCGCGGGGATCGGGATCGACGACGTCGGTCTGTTCGAGCTGAACGAGCCGTTCGCCGTCCAGGTGCTGACCTGGTGCGACGGGATGGCGGTCGCCCCGGACGATTCACGTCTCAACCCGTACGGGGGCGCGATCGCGTGCGGCCACCCGCTCGCCGCGACCGGCGTGCGGCTGATGGCGCAGCTCGCCTACGGCTTCGAGCAGCGGCCGGACGTCCGCTACGGGCTGACGGCGCTCTGCATCGGGATGGGCATGGGCGCGGCGCTCCTCTGGGAGAACGCGCGCGATGGCTAGCGACCCCGTCACGCGGTTCCACCTCCAGAAGCTCGCCACGCGCGTCGGCCCCGTCGCGCTCGTGACGATCGACAACGGGGCCGACTGGCGGAAGCCGAACACGTTCGGCGAGGCCGCGCTCCGCTCGCTCGAGGAGGCGCTCGGCCGGCTCCGCACGCGCGACTGGCGCGGCCTGCTCGTGACCGGCAAGCCGCTCGTCTTCGCCGCAGGGGCCGACATCACCCAGTTTCCCGGTATCACGGCCGAACGCGCCCGCGAGGGCGCGGCGGCCGGGCACGAGCTCTTCGGGCGGCTCCGAGAGCTGCCCTTCCCGACCCTCGCTGCCGTGAACGGCGCGGCGCTCGGCGGGGGAATGGAGCTCGCCCTCCACTGCGACGTCCGCACGATGGCCTCGAACGTCCGCCACGTCGGCTTCCCCGAGGTGTTCCTCGGGCTGTTTCCCGCCTGGGGAGGCACGCAGCTCGTGCCGCGGCTCGTCGGGGCGAGCGCGGCGGTGAAGCTCATCGTCGACAACCCGCTGAAGCAGAACCGCCTGAGCCGCGCGGCGGATGCGCTCGAGCTCGGGCTCGTCGACCACGTGCTCGACCCGGTCGAGTTCGTGGACGAATCGCTCGAGCTCCTGCTACGCCGCATCGAGGCGGGCGAGGGCAAGCGGGAGCCCGCCGCCGACCTCTCGGACGTGGCCGAGGTCGTCCGCAAGGCGCGCTCGCGCGTCGACGACGTCGTCCACGGCCAGGCTCCGGCGCCCTACGCGGCTCTCGACCTGATCGAGGGCGCAGCCTCGTGGACGCTCTCCGAGGGGTATGCCGCCGAGGCCGAGGCGCTTGCCGAGCTCCTTCCCGGGGCACATGCGCAGGCGTCGATCTATGCGTTCGACGTCGTCGAGCGGCGCATCAAGCGCCCGGCCGGCCT
>Ga0111538_10013987_pt1 | contig 10581 bp, 12 predicted proteins | sample SoiMethybrSBSTD1_FD_79669 | JGI IMG/M metagenome (GOLD analysis project Ga0111538, IMG submission 79669) | Bulk soil microbial communities from a Populus tree surrounding site in Tennessee, USA - Soil MetaG P. TD hybrid SBSTD1 (version 2)... | ecosystem: Environmental > Terrestrial > Soil >... | reverse complement strand
CGTACCGCGAAGTTGCACGATCGAACGACGACATTGTTGAGGCGCAACTCAGTAACACCGGCCACGAATGGGGCACCGTCCGGGTCTCCTACGCGTTCGCGGTCCGCAGCGGCAGCCCCTATGTTTCCGACCCCTATGGTTTTGCACGATCGGAGATGCTTCCGGGCTACATTCCGCGCCCGGGCGGCGACCTGCCGCTAACGCTCGGGCCGCTCCGCAAATACGATGTCGCGGATCGCAACGAGCACACCATCAAATTTCAATCCAACTTCATTCCGTCCGAGCGCGAAGATCTTCAGCTAACCGGGACCTACCGGCGGGCGGATTATGACGCAGGTTATGGTTTGAAAACACTCGACACCTACGATGTGAACGTGAGCTATACGAACCAGTTCTCGAGTGCGCTCACGCTCGTCGCGTTCTACGGTTACCAGTTTCATCAGAGCGAGACATCAACCATCGCGGGCCTCCGCACAGCGAGCAGCGACGATTCCGCCGGTGGGCCGAACTATCCGTTCTCCAACGCCTGGGGCGAAAGCGTGCGCGACGCCAATCACGTGTTGGGGGCCGATCTTCACTACCAGATGGAAAAACTGACGCTCGATCTCAACTATCTCTTTTCGACCGCAACCAGCGGATTTGCTTACTCCTATGCCGGACTGGGCGCGTTAGGAAGCGCCCTGACGGCGCTCGAGGCGGGAACGGCCTTTCCCGACCAGCAGTTCGACCACCACGTGCTGGAGGCGATTCTCGCCTGGGCTTACTCCGAAAGAATATCGTTTCGTTGGTACTACCGGCTGGAGCACGAGCAGCTGGATGACTTCCACTACACCGGCCTGTCCAATGTGATCGGAAATCATGTGCTCGATGGCAGTGTGCCGGAGGCCTACACGGCCCATGTCGTGGGCTTCTTCACGCAGTACAGGTTCTAACTGCCATTTTAGCCAGCATCCGACCGTAGCGGGGAAGGTCTGCCCTTGACCAGAAGCGGTCGTTCAAGAAGTAGACCGAGTTGATCTAGGTCAAATCCAACTGCGGCATGAGCGAATAGACCTCCAGCGTCGGTACCGATTGTCTAGTGGATTGCGCTCCGGATGCTTGCCCCCCTCGCGTCCGGCGCGTTTTCTATCGTGCCGGGTAGTGACCTTATAGAAACGGTTGTCGGTAACATCCTGCAAAACCGGCCTCTTCGAAAACGATTGAAGCCATTCTTCTTTCGCCATCACCCGCAATTATTAAATGTCCGACCCGCTTATCGTCGGCGCTCCAACGTCCGGAGGATCATCTCCACTATATCTTCGAGCACCGCCTTATCCCCAGCGTCGTGGTCGAATTCGCGGCGACGGGCCATCAGGAATTTCGAAGCAGCTCGGTCCCAGATTGGCGCACTACAGCGAGCGGCTCGCGGCGCGCGGGCATGCGAAGAGAAAAGCGCGGCGCGAACCCATCGCTCAATGGCTGAATAGAACGCAGCTGTTGGTCTTTTCGAGCAGGTCCTGTGTCACACCACCGAGCACCCACTCACGAAGCCTGGAATGACCGTAACCTCCGACCACGATGAGTCCCGCACCCATGACCGACGCAGCCTTCTGCAGATCCACGGCAACCGTGGGTTCCGTGCTTGAACGTTCTTCCGCTTTGGCGCGGATACCGTGGAGCTGGAGCCTTTCTATGATATCGGCCATTTCTGGCGCAGGCGTATATCCCAAAGGGGCGAAGCGGAGCACGATCACCTCCTTTGCCCTTTGAAGGAATGGCAATGCGTCCCACACGGCGCGGCGTGCCTCACGGGTGTTCTTCCATCCGATAACGACCTTCGTGCAATCGAGCTTCGCTCCGGTCGGAACGACAAGCACCGGCACGCCTCCGCTCATGATAAGATCCGCAGTGCTCGCCTGAGTGTCCGGCGCGCCTGTCGTCCACCTGTCTGCGATCAGCAAATCGGCTCCGGCGGCGTGGCGGAGCAGTGCCCGGACGGGGAAGTCGACCTCCGCACGCCATAGGTATGAGGCTCGGTCGAAAGCGGCCGTCTCTTCTTTGAACAGGGTCTCGGCGCGCGAAAGCGTGCCGGCGACTTCCTGCTTGAGCTTCGCGATGGAAAGCCCGATCGGATCAGGCATTGCGTTCAGCGCCCGTGCTCCTACGCCGATCAGTCTGGAACCGAAGATACTCGCGATTACCGTCGCGGTGCGCAGGCGCTCACGGCCAGCCTCGGTGTCCTCTACATGAACGAGCAAGCTTTTATAGGACATCGCGAAGGCACTCCGATGTGAGAAGACACTGGATCAATGTATCGTTGCTATTGTCCATGTTTCGCTATTTCGCGGGTTGATGTGTGTCAAAGCACCCCAGAGGGGGGCAACCCGCGCGGGATCGCGCTTTCAGCGACCAGTGCGCAGGCTCAATACGTAGGCTGCGACTTGCGTCCTTCCTTCATCGGAAATGCGGCTCATTGGCAGCAAACTGGCTGCCATTCCGGGGTCGTGCCATCTCGCTACTTTCATGGCCGCCTGTAGCGATTCAACTGTAGTGTTGGGCCTATTGGCGATCTCTTCGAAACTTAGAATGCCGGGTCCAAGAACCGGCTTAATGGCCTGATCGTGGGAAACGACATCGCATCTGACGCATGTCGTGACTGCAATGGTGTGTCCTGCTCGGATCTTGCTTGCTTCACTCGACGCCTGCCCACCGGCATCATCCACACCAAACCAACAGATCGCACCTACGAGACCAAGTAGCAGTTCCTTTCTCATGCTCATCCGATCGCACACCCTGTGTCCCTGTTGGAAAAACTACGCTGCAACAAACCGAGCGCCCTTGATTTGCATCGAGCGCGCTTCGCGTCGCCAGTGCTGGACCTGCAGTGCCTTGTTAGGAATCAATCCATTTATCAGAGTTCAGCATCAATCTCGGTCGAGGGACGGAGAAATTGGTGCAACAGAAGCGAAGTGGGCGATTCTTATAGAACGCGCAGCTTGGCTCAGCGCCGTTGCGGGGCGGCTCTGCGGCGTCGCGCGCTCGTGCCGACCAAGGCTGATAGCCAACACGACCTCGTTTTATGCGCCATTTTCGAACACTAGGAGACCTGGCCTATTGTTTTGCAGGTTAGTGTTTTCGCTTCTTAACCTGGTCGGCCATGAACTCACGGACAAATGTCTTCAAGGCCGAGTAATCAGTAAGATCGTAGTCTTGCGACATGACAGTCGCTTGTCCGCGCTGCCCAGCTATAAACTTGATCGCCAACCGCTTGAAAAAATCATACTGGCTATAGCGAATCGCGCCGGCTGCATGATGTATGGCCTTCGGTCTCCACATGGTCTCATGTAAGAAGCGCGCGACGCACTGCTCGAGGCCTTCCCAGTCGTGCGGGTTTACGCCAGCAGCCGACAGAGAGACGGAGATGAAAGCGCTGGGGGTGTCATTGAGGGCTTCATGATGGCGGCGCACAAACTCGACGACGGCAGCCTGATAATGCCCAACGTGCAGCGAAGCGGCGACGAGCACCGCATCGTAATCGTTCGGGTTAAGCCGATCGACAGCCACGGAAGCCGAATCTCTAACATCTGCTGCTCGCCCGCCTTCTTTAAGCGAATCAGCCAAGAACTCGCTCAGATGGCGTGTGTGTCCTTCAGTGCTTCCGAAGACGATCAGAATCGACATCCCGATCCTCTGATACGATTAGTCATCCTTCTGAGTGGTCTGATGATCAGATTGGGCATCGGTGGCGGATTTTCGTTGGGTGAGCTGCGAGCCACTTGCGGTTTAACTCCAGTTCGCGGCGACTATATGCTGCCCCGATGACCGGTGACATTGCCGATATGCAAGCGAAAGTAGACAAGGTCGAGGGGGCGCTCGTGTCCTTCACGAACCAACGTTCGAGCATAGCCGGGTTCCCACCATATTGGCCGGCGACTTAGGAGGCTGTGGGCGAGGTTACGTTCGGCTTCGAATTGGGCTCCAGCGGGGAGTTCCTCGTAACGGCCGAATGCCACGACGCTGGTCCAATTCTGCGGGCTGATCACCTCATCAGCTTCGATGCAGACGAGTGGATTTGCGCGCATCCACGCAATTTTCTGCCCTAGCGTCGAGAAGGAGTACAGCGTCTCCTCATGGCAAGCAAAGTAAAGCGGCGTAACATAAGGCTGTCCCTCCTGTTCGCACGCCAGCCGCCCGTACCGAATGCGCTGCAAGAAATCGATGCAGGCAGAACGGGGTAGTTCATTGATCAACATTGATCTGCCCCAATTTCAGCTGCGTAAACGCATAGCGCGATCAAATGTTCACGCTCCATGGGCGAATGGAGGATCTGTCTTGGGGGCCTTGGGGCAGAGTTGATCATCAACCGGCGCCGACCAAGCCGCTGGACAGTCCAGTTTCTCGCATCGCTGGGACGCTGCTGGCTGGGTCAGTGCCACGTGGCCATAGGAGGAGTCAGCGTCCACTGGACGCGGTCTTCCGCGCGGGATCCAAGCCGATCACCTGTGGAGAAGGCGGTGCTAATCCAGCGGACGAAAGAAATTGCCCGATGACGGTGCGCACATCGCGTTCGCGGTTCACGAACAGATGGCCGCCGCTGTCGTAAATGATGAGCTTGGAGTTCGGTATCTTGCTTGCTGCAAACTCCGCTGCGGGCAACGTATTGAAAAGGTCGTCGCGCGCGGAGACGATCAGTGTCGGCACAGCAATTCTTTCCAACGGCAATGGCAGCAAATCGGGGACGCTATCAATATTTATTCCGGCCACGCGCAAGGACAAAGGCGCGATGCTCCGGACAATGCTCATGACCCTGTCTTGTTCGGATTTGGGCGAAGCTGTCACCAGGTCAGGGGGAACCCCGATGAAGCGTATGAGCATAGAAGGCGCAATTCTTTCCGCGGCCCACCAAGCGAAGTCCGCGCCGTTGTTGACCAGCCAAAATGTAAGGCCATTGCCACGGCCTGCTTTGATCGAAACCGGATTCGATGGAGAGTAAGTACCCGGAACAAGTAGGATTAGGGCTGCAACCCTGTCGGGGTGCCGAATTGCAAGCTCAAGGGCAGAACGTGCCCCTGCGGAAACTCCAACAACAATTGCTTTGGTGACCTCCAGTTCAGAGAGCAGTGCCGCGTGTGCGTCCGCCTGTGCGGCCGGCGAAGTGTCGTGAGGAATGGGCGTCCGCAAATATCCAAACCGTGACGGCGCAACGATGTGGAAGCCTTCACCGACAAGATCAGCGGCGGTGGAGAGACCTTGATCAAAGCCGCCTCCTGCGCCGTGGATGGAAAGCAGCGGAATACCGGTGCCGCGCTCCGCGTATTCAATTGGGCCGGCGACCGTGTTCGCGATCAAACTTCCCAGGATGACGGTATCATGCGCGCGTCGGAGCTCGGCCCTATAGGACAAGGCAACTAGAGCTGCTATCCCGGTCGCTGCGAGCACTGTTGTCACGAGTACGGGTCGAGCTCGTCTCATTGTGTTGCGCTCCAAAGAAGGGAAGCGCAGTTTGACGCGTCCTGCGCGTCGGCATCTTGATTTGGCTCAATCGCGATCCGGTCTCGCGACACGGCTACGGAGTGATAGCCACCTTGAGCACGCCGTCGCGTTGGTGACCGAAGAGCTCATAGGCGGCTTCGATCTGATCAAGCTTGAAGCGATGCGTAACCAGAGGCTTGAGATCGACGCGACCGGAAGAGATCACGTTCATCAACCGCCGCATACGCTCCTTTCCGCCGGGGCAAAGCGTCGTCACGATTTTGTGGTCACCGAGGCCGGCTGCGAATGCGCTCAGCGGGATCTTGAGATCGCTCGAGTAGACGCCGAGACTTGAAAGTGTACCGCCCGGACGAAGCACGCGGAGACAGGCCTCAAACGTTGCTTGCGTGCCGAGCGCTTCGATCGCCACATCGACGCCGCGTCCATCGGTGATGCGCATGATCTCACTGACCGGGTCGGTCTTGCGCACGTTGATGACATGGTCGGCGCCCAGCCGTCGCGCCATGTCCAGACGTTCGGGAAGCGCATCAACGCCGATAACGATGGTTGCTCCCGAGAGCTTGGCCCCGGCTGTTGCGCACAGCCCGATTGGGCCTTGTGCAAAGACCGCGACGGTGTCGCCGATGCGGATTTGGCCGCTCTCGGCGCCACCAAATCCGGTCGACATGATGTCGGGACACATGAGCACCTGCTCGTCCGTCAAACTGTCCGGCACGGGCGCGAGATTGGCCATAGCGTCCGGCACGATGACATACTCGGCCTGGCAACCGTCGATCGTGTTCCCGAACTTCCAGCCGCCGGCGGGCTTCCATCCGTGCGGCGTGCCCAGGCCGTCCTGCGCATGACATCCGGAGAGCGAAGCGTTGCTGTATCCGCTAGGCGTGATTGCGCCCGCGATGACACGTTCGCCTTCCTTGTAACCTGTGACGGCGGAGCCAAGCTTTTCGATGATCCCGACGGGCTCGTGGCCGATCGTCAGGCCTTTTCGTACCGGATACTCGCCCTTCAAGATGTGGATGTCGGTACCGCAGATCGTCGTCGTGGTCACACGCAACAATGCGTCCAGCGGACCAACATCGGGTATCGGCTTTTCATCGAGCACGATCCGTCCGGGTTCAGCGAAAATTGCAGCTTTCATCTTGGCCATGACCGTTCTCCTTGTGCGTTAGGGTCAAAGTCGGCCGACACCCAAAAGGCTTGACGTGATTCTCGCCAACAACGACATCACACGGCAGTGACTGGAACATTTTCAGGATGTTAGGCCCACTTCAAGACGAGGACTGACGGGAATCTGCTCGATCAGCTAAGATCAAGATGAGGGCGGCCACGGCAAAGAAAGGCAATGCCCAATCCTGAGGCACCGAGAGCAGCAGTGCAGCACTACCGCCGACCATGCTCCACATAATTGGCACGATCCACAGCCACCACCGTGCGCGAGTTGCCCACAGCAACAGCCCGAAGGTAAAGATCAATAGTGGGCACGGCGTTACAACGAAGAGCGGCATAGCGGGATAGGTCTCGCCGACCATCAGCCCGATGAGTGGATACGCGATGAGCGCGTAAACGATCATGATGGCACCGGCAGCACTGCGAACGCGGCTTCGAGGCCCAAACTCCAGCCCACCATCACGCACTGTGTTCAGGCCAAACAGGAGCGCTTGCAGTACGAACGCGGCTGCAAAGAGGCGGGCAACAGGGTTGATCTGGCTGAAGTAGACGCCGTGATATATGTAGCCGACCCAGCCCCACATCAGCGCTAGAATAGCCGCGACGACGTGACTTAATTTCTTTGTGGCTCGATAGGCAAACAGCAGAGCAGCAATAGCCAAGGGGGAAGCTACAATCGCGACTGGCCAGATCGCTGCGTTGTAGGCAGCGAAGACACCGAAGAATTCATAGCGCGTAAAGGGGAGCATCCGCGTTGGCTCATCGCATCGGATCTATCCGAGTTGGGTCAAACTAGAAATTCAGGATTCCTTTCAAGCGCGGCCAAACCAACGATCCCACTTCGTGCCGACGGGCCTTAACTGTTCCTCCTCGATTTTGATCAAATCGCTGTGGCCGAATCCCTTGGAATAGTCGAGCACCGAGATGATCGTCGGCACGATGCGAAGCATCGGCGCGAATGCAGGATTGGGCCGTGGCCAATCGGCGTATTCCGGATAGCGCTTGATGAAGAGCTCGCACGCGCGACTGGATTCCAGTGCCTGCGTGACGGTAACAGCCTTACCCGCGAGCGAGAGGCCTTTGATTTCGAGCGGCTGAGAAAAGTCGCTTGCGATTGCGATCGAGACGCGAGGATCACGGGCGATATTTGCGTACTTCTGGCTCAGCCGCGAGACAAAGCAATAGATCTTAAGCCCGTCATTGGCATAGCCGACGACCGTCGCCTGCGGCCAACCGTCGGGGCGATTGGTCGCCAGCGTCATGATCCGGTGCTGATCGAGAATGCGAACCGCAACCTCTCGCAATTCCGGCGTCATCGAAGTCTCCAAAGACACGGATCTCAATTGGCCGGCGTGACCATCATGACGCGGAAGGGCCGCTGAACACCGTCGTGCTCGGTGATGGACACGTATTCTCCCGGTGACAGCGCATGCTTGTCGAGCTTGAAAAAGGGCTCATCATCCGCGTCATCCGACTTGTCATAGTCGAACCGCCAGCCATGGCCGACATGACGGAGGGTGCCATTCTCCTCCGGCGAGTCGCCCCAGAACCGTGTCACGCGGCATTTGTCCTTGAATTTCTTCCAGGCCGAAGCATCGATGTGACCGTCTTGGTTCAGCGGCACGACGAATTCGTAGCCGTGCGATGAGCTGCCATTAGGAAAGTCAGACGATCTGGCCAGTTCGAGCCGTACCCGCATCAGAGACATAGAAGTTACTCCTGGATGATGATGTGGATGTGATTACTCGCCGCCTTCGGCCAGTGAGCCTAACGCGTCCATGTCGTTCAAGACGACCTGGCCGACGTTCGGGATGGCGATCACTTGATCGCGCTTCAGCTCGCTCAACATGCGGCACACGGTTTCGATGGTGAGCCCTAAATAGTCCGCGATGTCCTGGCGGCTCATAGGCAGATCGAACGCCAGTCCTTCCTCTGCGTCCGACCGCTCCGCAATGTGCAACAGGAAGGACGCGATGCGCTCTTTTGCGGTTTGGCGACCCAGCATCACGAGATGATCCTGCATTCCAAGCAGGCGCTGCGAGATAAGGACAAGAAGACGGCCGCGGAGGTTCGGCATCGAGCTGCTTAACCGGGCGACCTGGGTTTGCGGGTAGCACATCAGAACGACGTCGCCGACGGCTTCCGCGGTGAACTTATAATGGCCGAACTGCATAACGCCGAAGAGATCACCGGCAAGCAGGAAGTCCGCGATCTGGCGCCGACCGTCCGCCAGGTGCTTGCAGAGCCTGACTGCGCCGCTGATCACTTTGTAGACATTCGTCGCCTCATCACCGTCACTGAAGATCGTCTCATTGCGGGCGAAGCGCATCTTCATGCCGACCTGCTGAAGAGCGCGAAGATCTTCGTCTACGGCCGACGATTTGGAGGGCGCGACAACGCCACCAAGGGGCACCCGCGCGAAAGGGTTCTGCGTATTGCGCGTGGCCGTCGTTGAGTAAACCGGGTCCATTGCGATTGACATGGGCGTTCCTCAGCTGCTCGTTTCGAACGCCCGCAGGTTGACCCGGATCAGTGCTTTCGGAAATTCAGGAATACCCCTTAAGGGGTTCTACGTAGCGCCCAGCCATTGGCTGCATTCGGCGAGAGACAAGGCGCGTGCCAGGGAACCCAGCAGCATGTCGTCCGCTACCGGCTTGTCCAGCAGCATAAGCGCGCCAGCACGAACCACGCGTGCTTTCAGTGCGGAATCACTTCGTCCCGTGAACGCGATCACGGGAAGCTTGGACCCTCGCGCGCGCAGCGTATCGAGCAGCTCCAATCCACTCATTCCCGGCATATGCAGATCCAGCAGGACACAACCCGTCGGCTGTAGAGGCGTGCCGATAAGAAATGCCCTTGCCGAAGCGTAGTCGCGAACCTCGATACCGTGAGATTCCAGAAGCGCACGCATGGAATCCCTAACCGCTTCATCATCGTCCACGACGTGAACCACGAATGGTCTGGGATTCTCCAAGCGAACTTCCTCAGGCAGGTGGGCTATTGCGCCTGACAACCTAGGAGCCGCGCCTTCGGAAGGATATACGGAATAACCCTTAGCGCTTGGCCGGTGGGTTCAGACCTGCTGCCAGAGCCAGCCGGACCACGTCGGACAGGCTTCGCGCCTGCATTTTCTCCATCACATGGGCGCGATGGATTTCGACCGTACGCGGCGATATGTCGAGCTCATAGGCGATAACCTTATTCGCCTTACCCGACACCAGACACTCCAGCACCTGCCCTTCGCGTTCGGTCAGAAGGGCAATGCGAGCGGCGGCCGTCTGAGCGAGCGATGCCTGACCTTTACTCTCCTTGCCGAATACAAGCGCCTGTTTGATGCTTTGGAGGAGAAGCTCATCGTCGAACGGCTTTTCGAGAAAATCGATCGCTCCGGCCTTCATTGCCCTCACCGCGAGCGGTACGTCGCCATGCCCCGTGACGATAATCACGGGCAGCCCAACTTTGCGATTGGCGAGCTCTTCCTGCAGCGCCAGACCATCCATATCCGGCATGCGGATATCGGCGATCAGGCAGGCGCCTTGGGCAAGGCTGCCGTCTGCGAGAACGGCCTTGGCCGAGTCGAAATCGCGCACATCGAAACCCGCAGATTCCAGGAGAGCGCGCAGCGAGTCGCGCACATCTGCATCGTCATCCACGATCAAAATTGGATCGGCCATCTCATCATTCCAAACGCGTCACCGGCAGCCGAAAGCAAAAATCGACGCCGCCAGCCTGGTTTGGCGACGCCCAGATACGACCACTATGAGCTTCAATAATCGATTGGCAAATTGAAAGCCCGATCCCCATCCCCTTGTCCTTGGTCGTCACGAAAGGCTGGAACAGGCGAGCGGCAACCTCCTCGGAAAGACCGGGTCCCGTGTCCGAAACTTCGACCTCGACTGCGTCCTTTTGTGCCTCCGTGCGGATCGTTAGATCGCGCTTGGG
>Ga0111538_10013986_pt1 | contig 10582 bp, 6 predicted proteins | sample SoiMethybrSBSTD1_FD_79669 | JGI IMG/M metagenome (GOLD analysis project Ga0111538, IMG submission 79669) | Bulk soil microbial communities from a Populus tree surrounding site in Tennessee, USA - Soil MetaG P. TD hybrid SBSTD1 (version 2)... | ecosystem: Environmental > Terrestrial > Soil > Tree... | reverse complement strand
GTCGCGTATGCGCGATAGGCGAGTACGGGCGAGGCGCCCAGGTCGGCGAGGCGATTGCCCACGAACCGACTCGTGAACATCGGCATCTCCCAATCCTCGACCAGCACGTACGGGTGGCGGCCCTCCTGGGCGAGCCAGTCCGCTGCGCGATCGAGCCAGGCGGGGTCGAGCACGTCGAACCGCATCGTCGCGCGGCCCGCGTAGTAGCGCGTCGGGCCTGTGTGAATCGACGAGAGGATCATCGCCTGCGGATCGGTCAGCCGCTGCACGAACGTCGCGATCGTCGCGTAGCGCCGCTCGCCCTCCTCGACAGGAAACACGTCGCGCTGCCACGCGATGACGAGGCCATACAGCCCCAGCGCCAGCACGGCAACCGTGCGAATGCGCGCGTCGATGCGGAAGCGACCGAACCACACGAGCAGCGCGCCGGTGCCGATGAAGAGCGCGGGCCACGACGGCAACAGGAACCGGAGAAACCACCAGGCGCCAAACGGCTGGTACACGCTGTACAGAACCCACGTGATCGCCGCCACGCCTGCCAGCAACCACGCGTTGGCCCGTAGCGCAGGCGTCGGCCACATCGATCGCGGCGCCACGACGAGCAGGATCATTCCGGCGAACGCGAGCGGCGTCTGTGTTTCCGCGAACCACATTGCATATCGCGTCAGCGTCACGGGAACGTAGTCCAACGAGAACAACTGACCGATGTCGCCGTAGCCTGACGACAGCGGCGACCCGTACAGCTTCGTGTTGATCGCCGCCACGACCAGCGGACCCGGAAGCATCGCACCCACAAACGCAATCGCCGGCAGCCAATGTCTGCGCTCGCGAAGGTTGAGAGCGAGCCACACGAACAACACAGCCGCGATCGGAGCGAGATTGGGACGAATCAGAATCGCAAGCGCGGACATGGCACCCGCCACAACAGCCGCGGCAGTCGTGCGGCCGAGCGCGGCGTACGTGGCAAGCGTCCAGAACGCCGCGGCCGGCACATCGCTCATCTGCGACTTGAACATCATCAGGAACGTCGGGCTCGTGGCGGTGAGCCAGGCGGCAGCCAGTCCGACCGCCGGCGACAGCACTCGCGATCCGACGAGGAATGTCGCCACGACCAGCAACGCCCCTGTGAGGGGCACGACGAAAAATGCACCCGGGTGGCCGAACGCCAGTTTGAATCCGGCCATAAGCAACGGAAGACCTAGGCCGGTCGCAGGAGCAATGGCCGCTTCATGCGGCAGTGCGCGATAGCCGAACGGCGTAAACGTCGTCGACGCGTCCGGCCAGGGCGCGTGCGTCGCCAGCGGCACGCGATCCGTGAGCGTGCCGCGTAGTAACAGGTCGGTCTGCGTGACGTAGGCGTACGAATCGGCACCACCAGCGGTCCACGAGTTGTGTGTGACCCCGACGATGAGGACGAGGGCGGCGAGGAGACCCGCGGCACGCGCCGGCGTGAGGTGGCGCCGCATGGCAGCCGTGTCGCGCCGCACCTGCGACCACCCCGAGATTGCGAGATACATCGCGGCGGCGACAAGCGCCACAACGGCGGGACGACGCACGTCGGACGACGACACTCGGACGTTCGCGAGTGTGACCACAAATGGGCCGAACACTCTGACGAGCAATGCCCACGAGAACCCGACCAGAGCGACGATGAGCAGCGTCCCGCGAATCATGAGGACTCAGGAATCAGGAATCACGAATCGGGGCTGGGCTAGGAATCAGACCGGCTGATCCTATCCCCTTCATCCTGTATCCTTGCCCAACCCTGAATCCTGAAACCTGATTCCTGATTCCTCGAATGGCTGAAACTGGATCCGCTCCACGCGCCGAAGTCAAAAGCTGGTGGCAGACGCTGCCGGGCGTACTCACGGCATTTGCCGCCGTCATCACCGCAGTCACCGGACTCATCGTCGCGGTGCGCCCATTCAGGTCACCCGCCGAGAGCCGGCCTCCGATCGAAAACAGCGGAAGCGGCGCCTCATCGGGGGCAGCGACGACCGCGTCGACCGTGTCCAGTCCAGGCGGCACGACACAGGGACCTTCGAAGGCGGCGGCGGCGCAGGCGGTGCGACTACCGTCACCATCGCAGGTGAAGCTGGCTCACGGCGATATCGTGATCGATCTGCTTCGAGCACGGCTCGAGCCGTACAACGCGACGACGCGGTCACTCGCGCTCAGGGTCCGGCTCACGAACAACGGGAACTATGGAGTGAACTTCTGGACGGCCTCTTTCAGGCTCGTCGTCGACGGTGTGCCTCGTGCTCCAACCAACGACCTCAACGAGGTGGTCGACGGTCGCGCTGCCGAGGATGGCGACGTCGTCTTCGATGTCCCGACCGAGGCGAAGAGCGTGGCGCTGCGGCTCATTTGGGGCGATGAGCAAACAGATGTGCCACTCGACTTGCCCTGAGCGCGCGAGTCGAAGGGCCTGACCCCTCCAGAGAGGCGGTAGAATCTCGAGACATACGTGTCCTGATCGACAGGGCCAGGACACCTTCGAAGCTGGAGAGCAGATATGAGGCGAGCACCCCGTTGTGCGTGCGTTGTCACGGCGATCGCGCTGGGAGCGGCGGTCCTGTCGGTGCCGCTGGCGGGCCAGAGCGAACGTGCCACCGCGCCTCCCCTGGTCATCACCGCGTTCGGCGACAAGCCAACGCCGCGCTATGTCACGCCGAAGACGCCGTGGGGCGAACCCGATCTGCAGGGTGTCTGGTCGAGTGACGACAACGACGGAATCCCGATGTCCCGACCGCCGCAATTCGCCAATCGCCTGTATCAGACCGAACAGGAGAACGCGGAGCGGGCTCAGCGCATCCAGCGCGGAGTACAACGGGCAGAGAACGAGGCAACCAGTACGTTCCGGGGCGACTTCGGGCGCCGTGCGTTTCCGCAAACGTCGCTGATCGTCGATCCGCCCGACGGGCGCCTGCCTGCGTATACGGCCGAAGGTCAGAAGCGGCCGATGCCGCGCGGCACCTACGGCAATGGCCCACTCGACTGGACAACCGACTTCTCGCTGTACGAGCGCTGCATCACGCGAGGCATTCTCGGATCATCACTGCGAGTCATCTACGGCAATGGCCAGCGGATCGTCCAGGCACCCGGCCTGGTGGCGATGACGTACGAGATGGTGCACGACACACGCGTGATCTACACCGACGGTCGCCCTCACATCGGGCAGGCGATTCGCCAGTATCTCGGCGACTCACGCGCGCACTGGGAAGGTGACGAGCTCGTGGTCGAGACGACGAACCTGACGGACCAGACGGCGATTGGCGTCAACGGCAACGGCAATCGCCACAGCGCGCAGATGAAGATCACCGAGCGCTTCAAGCGCATCGCCGACAATATGGTCCAGTATCAGGCGACGATCGATGATCCAGTCACCTACGTACGGCCGTTCACGATCTCCTATCCCCTGACTCCGCTCGATGGCGGACGGCTGCTCCCCTACGACTGTCATGAAGGGAACTTCGCCCTGAAGCAGGCGCTCGGTGGTGAACGTGCGGAAGATGCAGCGCTCGCCGCGGATCGCGCGCGTGGCATCAACCGTCCGCGTCGTCCGGTGCAGGACGGTCTCGGCGTTGGTGGCGCGCCCGTCAGCCAGCAGGGGCCGGGCGGATTGACCGGTCCGGCGCGTGGCGGCGGTCCCGGTCAGGGCGCAGCGCCGGGCGCTGGCCGCGGCGGGGATAATCCCGGCGCGACCGATCAGGAACGCTAGCGGTTACTTCGTCGCGTCCTGCGCGCGGCCGGCCGTCAGTTCGTTGGGAATCGACAGATTCCCCTCGTGACAGGCGTACTCGAACATCTCGTACTTCTCGTCGCGATTCAGCGGCAGCGCGACGGTCCACGGCTTCGCGTACGCTTTCGAGTCCTCGATGGTGACCTGATACGCGATGGTGTTCGCGTCGACCGGCGTGAACCGCTCGACGACGCGCATGGCTGACGTTTGCGGGACTGCGCGCATGCGTCCCGTCGCGGCGCTGGTCGCGATCGAGCCCTTGTCGTTGAAGTTCGTGGTCTCGACGACCAGCGTGTTTCCTTCCCACCGGCCTCGCGAATCGCCGTTCCACAACTGGATGTTCGATCCGACGTGCGGCCGCCCGTCGATCGGGATGATCCGGGTTTCGTGAATCATCTCGAAAACCATCACGACGAACCCCGGCACCTGCATGATCTGATACGCGTTGTTGTAGCCGGCGGGAAACATCCCGGCCGGAAATCCGCGCGTGATGCAGCGCACCCACGGCGTCTCGTAGATCCAGGAATCGCCGATGTGGGCCAGGTCGTAGTCGCGTTTGGCCTCGGCCCAGGGCAGCACCGGCACGTGTCCATCAGGAGGGTCGACCACCATCGATCGACGGGGAGCGCCTGGAGCTCGGTTGCCTTCGCCCCAATGTGCCGGAGGATTCACGTCAGGATTGGAGACGACCTGCGCGACGCCCGGCGCCTCGAAGGGTGTGCTGTCGAAGTTGACCCAGGTGCCCTGGATGTCGGGCTGACCGTCCGGCGTGCGCGAGGGCGTCCAATTTCTCTCGCCCTCGTGTCGCGCGGGCGCCGACTGCGCCCATGCGGCCCCCACGGGCAACAACGAGAACGCCGCCACGAATCCGAATGCCGTGAATCGCGCCGCGCTACGAGACCACACTCTCATGTCACGCTCCTGTTGCGGTCCGTCGAACCCGGCAAGTCTACGCTCAACTGGGGAAAGACTCTATCTCATGGCGAAGCGATCCGCAGGCGCGGGAAGTACGTGCGGTAGCGCTTTTCGTCACGGGTCAACAGCGTGAAACCCGCGACCGTGGCGTGCGCCCCGATGTAGAAGTCTGCAATCGGCGATTGTCGGTCGCGGCGCTTTTTCGAAGGCCGGGAACGCCCGACCAGCGAGAAAGCCTGCGTCCCACGGGAGCTATGCGCGACGATAGGATGAGGGCGGTAACGCCTCATCCAGCGTAAGGCCGTTGATCTTGGGCATCAAGCGCCGCGGGCGTCAAGCAGCCTCGCCGCCGCGCCGCGTTCGCGCGTCCAGCCCGAGTGCCCGGCGGGAGGAGAGGTCCTCTTGACCTGTCCATGTTGGCTGCTATATCAAAGCCTCTCACGCTGGTCACCGTCGACCGGCTCAGAGGTTCCCGGAGGACACATGATCCGCTCATTGGCGGCCGTTCTGTTCGTTCTGTTCGTCGCGGCCTCGGCGTCCGCGCAATTCGATTCCGCCCAGATTTCCGGCGTCCTGCAGGACACGACCGGTGCCGTGCTGCCGGGCGTCGACGTCACGCTGAAAAACACCGGTACGGGCAACGAACAGCATGCGGTCAGCAATGAGGCCGGGCTGTACACGTTTCCGAACGTGCCCGTCGGGACCTACGACATCACGGCCACGCTCTCGGGATTCAACACCGTCACGAAAGCGGGCGTGCGGTTGAACGCCGCAGTGAACATCAGAGTCGACATGCAGATGTCGCTCGGCACGCTGAGCGAGACGATTCAGGTGCAGGCGACGGCAGCGATGGCCGATACCGCCGTGCTCGCGAGAACGGTGCAGGCCGAACAGCTCCAGGAAACACCGCTCAGCGGACGACGAGCGGCGCTGGTCGCGCAGTTGAGTGCCGGCGTCATGGGCGGCAACATGGGCTCGTTTGGACGGCAGCAGTTCTCGTTCTTCAGTGGCGTCACCTCGATCAACGGCGGCCGCAACGACGAGATGCTGATCACGGTCGACGGCGCGCCATCGATTCGCGTCCGCGCGGCCGGCGGCTTCTCGATGGGCGCGCAGAACGTCGACACGATCGCGGAGGTGCAGGTCCTGACGACGAATTATCAGGCGGAGTTCGGTCGCGCGTCGGCCGGCCAGCTGCGCATGGTCACCAAGAGCGGCACGCAGCAGTTCCACGGCAACGCGTTCTGGGTCGGTCAACGTGACGCGTGGGACGCCAACACGTGGGACCGCAACCGCGCCGGTCTCCCCAAGTCGGCGCACAAATACAACGCCGGCGGCTTCACGATCGGCGGGCCCATCTACATCCCCGGTAAATTCAACGAGAGCCGCCAGAAGCTCTTCTTCTTCCTCGGCGAAGAGTGGTCGCGGGATCTCTCGGTCGAAGAACAGAACGGAGCGGTGCCGAGCGCCGCGATGCGAAACGGCGACTTCAGCGAGCTGCTCAACCCGAGCAACCCGTATTTCAATCGGGCACGCATCATCAACGATCCGCTGACGGGGCGACCGTTCCCCAACAACGTGATCCCTCTGGATCGTCTCAGCCCGAACGGTCGCGCGCTGCTCAACGCCTACCCGCTGCCGATTCCCGGCTTCCAGCAGGGTGCGAGCAACTGGATCGGGGCGCCGCCGGTCTTCAACAATCAGCGCAAGGACAGCATCAAGATCGATTGGGTGCCGTCCGGCAATCATCGCGTCGCGCTGCGCCACACGTGGGCGCCGAACATCTGGAACGATCCCGAGCCATTCGGCGTGTACTCGACGATCTGGGACTATCCCGGACGCACGCTTGCGGCAACGTTGACGAGCACCCTGTCGAGAACGGTCATCAACGAATTCACGTTCTCGTGGGGATCCACGGCACCGGCGAAGTTCTTCGGTCAGCGAAACTGCGACTACTGCCCCGGCGGGACCGGTGCGTTTCCGTATCCGACTGTCAGCAGCATCGGATTGAACTATCGCTACCTCTTCCCCGGCACCAAACTGGATCCGGACAAGATCCCCAACATCTCGATGCAGGGCTTCGGAACGATCCAGAACAACGCCTATCCGGGCTCGTGGAACGACTTCGTCTTCCAGTGGAGCGACAACGTCACCAAGATCAGCGGCAACCACACGTTCAAAGCCGGCGTGAACATCGAGCGGTCCGGCATGAACGATCGAATCCAGTTGTCGTTCGCACAGGCACCGGCAACCGTCAACCAGAACGGATCGTTCCGCTTCACCGACACGACGCGCCCCGACGGCACGGGACTGTCCGCGGCAAACGCGATCCTCGGTCTCTTCGATGACTACACGGAGTTCGGGCTCAAGCCGAACACACGCTGGCTGGCGATGGGCTACGACGCGTTCGGACAGGACAGCTGGAAACCGACCCGTCAGCTCACGCTCGAACTCGGCCTCCGCTATTCCGTCTGGCAGCCGTGGGGCGTACGCGACCGTGCCATGGCCTCGTTCGAGTCTCAGTTCTACGACGCGGCCACAGCGGCCGTCGTCGACGCGCGCGGCGGCTTCATCGTCAGCGGCGACCGCTTCGACGGCATCACGCTGCCCGGCGACAAGCCGACCGCCGACGCGCTGAAGCAGTTCCCGCAGCTCGCCGATCTGCAGCGTCTGTATCACGGCGTACCGAACGGCTTCGCCGAGACGGCGAAGGATGGACTCCAGCCACGGCTCGGCATGGCCTACGCCGTCAACGACAAGACCACGTTCCGCGCGGGCGTCGGCCGGTTCCTCAACCGCGTGCAGATCAACACGACCGCTGCCTACGGGTTCAACCCACCATTGTCGGAAATGGTCACTGTCGTGAACGGCAACGTCGATGCCCCGGGCGGCGCGTCGACGCGAACGTTTCCGCTCGTGATGGCGATGCAGGCTCCTGACTTCACGAATCCGCAGTCGTGGGCGTGGAACGCCACGCTCGACCGCGAGATCGCCGGAGCCACTCACGCGCAGGTGTCGTACGTGGGCCGATCCGCGTCGCATCTCGAGCGCGCGCGCAACATCAACCAGCTGCAGCCGGGGACCGTGCAGGCGAACCCGGGGATCAACGCGAACGCGCTGCGGCCGTACAAGGGCTTCGGTCCGATCACTCAGTACGAGACCACGGGCAGATCGCGCTACAACGGTCTGCAGACGCAGGTCGAGCGGCGCTCCATGCGCGGCGTCGGCTTCAGCGTCGCGTACACGTTCTCCCGGACGAAGGACGACGGGAGCGGGCGTGGTGATGTGCTGCCGAATGCATTCGACGAGACCGGCTATTACGGGATCTCCGACCTCGATCGACCGCACGTGCTGGTGACGCAGTATCGCTATCGCTTCCCGACGCTCGACTCCAGGCCGGCGGCGCTTCGCTACGTCCTGGGTGATTGGGATCTGTCGGGCACCTTCCAGGCGCAGTCGGGTACGCCGTTCGACGTCCGAACGACGGTCGACATCGCAGGCGTGGGTGCCGGCAGCGGCCAGCAGTTCTACAACATGGTCGGCGACCCGCAGGCGGGTCGGGTGGCGTGGGACGGAACCAAGGCGGTGTGGTTCGACAAGAACGCGTTCCAGGCGCCCGCGACGGGCACGTTCGGCGTCCAGCGTCAGAACCCGCTGCGCTATCCCGGCTTCTGGGATGTGAATACCGCGTTGCGCAAGAGTTTCCGCACGTTCGGTGGCCAGCGCTTCGAATACCGCCTCGAAGCGTTCAACGTGTTCAATCACCCGCGCCTGAACGATCAGGTCGTTGGAAACAACGTCAGTAACCCGAATTCGGGCGACTTCGGGTTGATCACGAGCAAGACTGGAAATCGCACGGTGCAGATGGCGCTGCAGTACGTGTTCTAGAATCGTCTACGTGACACGCGTTCATCTCGTCTCCGTCGCCCTTATTGCGTGCTTCGCGATGCCGGCGGTCTCCAGCGGTCAGGCCCGCCCTGCCGCCCAGGCCGCCCGCTCGTCGTCCATTCCGCGCCTCGCCGACGGCAAGCCGAACCTGCAGGGGATCTGGCAGGTACGGAATCGTGCCGCCTACGATTTGCGCGACCACCACTCGCACTACGGCATGCCTGCCGGAAGCAGCGTCATCGACGGCGATGACATTCCCTATCTGCCGGCGGCCGCTGTGAAGCGAGCCGACAACTTCAGGAATCGCAAGCAGCTCGACCCGCTCGAAAAGTGCTTCATGCCCGGCGTGCCGCGCATCATGTACATGGAGCACCCGTTCCAGATCTTCCAGACCGCCACGCACGTGGCGATGACGTTCGAGTGGTCATCGGTCTTCCGTCTCGTCTACACCGACGGCAGCAGACATGCCGATGGCATCGACTTCTGGATGGGCGACTCTCGTGGCCGCTGGGAGGGCGACACGCTCGTCGTCGACGTGAGGGACCACAACGACAAGACGTGGTTCGACATGGCCGGCGACTTCCACAGCGCCGCCCTGCACCTCGTCGAGCGCTACACGCTGACGGACGCGAACACGATCGACTACGAGGTCACCGTGGAAGATCCACAGGTGTTCGCGCGGCCGTGGAAGATGCGGATGCCGCTCTACCGGCAAACCGGGCTGACGCGCGTGCTCGAGTATCAATGCCAGGCCGAGCTCGAGGAGGCCAACGGTGCGTTCGAGCGCGATCAGCGCACGTGGTATCCCGATGATCCGGCGAAGCAGCGCGAAGCTGCCGCGATCGCCGCAAGTATGCCGATGCCGCCACGTCCCGCATCATTGGCAGCGAAGGTCCCGACAGGGCCGGTTCCCCGACGTCCTGACGGTAAGCCCGATCTGCAGGGGTACGTCCAGCCAGATGCGGGCGGTGCGAACTACGGGCTGCAGCGACATGCCTCCGACTTTCTGACGCCGGCCAGTCGTGGCGTCGTGGTCGATCCTGCGGACGGCCAACTGCCGATGCACGCGTGGGCGGTTGAGGAACGCAAGAATCGCGAGAAACCAGAACGCGGCTATGACGATCCGACCGCACACTGTTTCGTCGCCGGCGTGCCAAGATCTATGTACACGCCGTCGCCGTACTTCTTCCTGCAGACGCCGGAGTACGTCGTGATGCTGTTCGAGCGCATGTCCTGGCGGATTGTTCCGCTCGACGGCCGCGCGCATCTGCCCGACCACGTGCGACTGTGGCAAGGTGACTCGGTCGGTCATTGGGACGGCGACACGCTGGTCGTGGAAACGACGAACTTCAACGGGAAGACGTGGCTGAACGAAATCGGAGAAATCGTCAGCCATGCCGAGCGCGTGACCGAGCGCATCACTGCGCTCGATGCGCAGACCATGCAGTACGAGGCGACCGTTACCGACCCGATCGTCTACAGCAAACCGTGGACGATTGCCGTTTCGCTCAAGCGCGACAAGCAGGAAGTGCTCGAGGTCGCGTGTCACGAGGATAATCAGGATCTGCAGCACCTGAAGGACGTCAGAGACGCCGCACGGAGAGGAAATACGAGATGAAGTCTGTCGCCGTCATTATTCTAGGTTTACTCACGGCATCCCCGGTCGTCGCGCACCACTCGTTCACCGCGGAATTCGACGAGACCAAGCCGGTCAAACTGGTCGGCACGATCACCGAGATGCGCTGGTCGAATCCGCACGGTTGGATCTACATCGACGTGAAGGGCCCCGACGGCAAGGTCGTCAACTGGGCGTGCGAAACGGGGTCGGTGAACGGCCTGTATCGGCGCGGATGGCGCAAGGAAGATCTGCCCGTCGGGACCACGCTCACCGTCGAAGGCTGGGCCGCACGCAACGGCTCGCCGACGATGAACTCGCAATCGTTGTTGCTGCCGGACGGTCGCCGGCTGTTCGCCGGGTCATCGAACAACAAGACGGACGAAGCAAAGTAGAGGCGGACCTTCAGGTCCGCCGTACGC
>Ga0111538_10013983_pt1 | contig 10582 bp, 12 predicted proteins | sample SoiMethybrSBSTD1_FD_79669 | JGI IMG/M metagenome (GOLD analysis project Ga0111538, IMG submission 79669) | Bulk soil microbial communities from a Populus tree surrounding site in Tennessee, USA - Soil MetaG P. TD hybrid SBSTD1 (version 2)... | ecosystem: Environmental > Terrestrial > Soil >... | reverse complement strand
GGCTGGCACGTCGTGCGGATGCATCAGCGGCGCGCTCGCTAGCGGCGGGCGTACGTCAGGGTATGGTGGGTCAGTAGCCGGCCCTCGCCGCTGACGCTCTCGGCGACGCCGTACACCAGGCGCCGGCCGAGCTTCACGACGCGGGCCGTGCAGCGAAAGGGCTCGTGCCGGGCAGCGTCCAGGAAGGCGCTCGTCATGGTTGACGTCACCGACCCGTCGTCCGCTCCGAGTCGAGTCATGATCGCCAGCCACATCGCCACGTCGGCGGCCGCCATGAACACCTGGCCACCCACGATGCCCCCGGGACGCTCGAAGAGCGGCTGAAACGGCACGTCCAGCGTGCACTGCCCTGGCGCGATCGCGTGCAGACGAAAGCCGTAGGCACGCGTGAACGCCACCTGGTCGAGCACCCGCTGGAGCTCGGCCTCGGTGGCGGCGAGATCCATCGGTGAGGTCACGCGAGGGCCGCCAGCACGCGCCTGGCCTGTTTCAGGTGATCGATCACGTGCAGCCGCCAGGTGATCGAATAGGCCTTCCAGTCGAGGTCCTCGATCCAGTGCACCGGAACCAGCTTCCCCCGCTCGTCAGCGACGTTGACGACCATCACGATCGGGGCGCGGGCGTCGGTGGCGAAGTCGGGCGGCACCGCGTCGAGCGTGCGAAGGATCTCGCCGTGAATGCGCGCGAGCTCGGCGCGGAGCCAGGGCCAGGGCCGGGTGAGCGGAGCCTTCGACGCGAGCCCCGCCGGGATCGCCTCGCCCGGGGGACGCCTCCCGGCGAGCAGGCACCAGAGCTCGTCCAGGCCCGGCCGGTGCGTCTCGACCAGATGATCGACGATCTCGTGAATCGTCCATTCCCCGGCGATGGCGGTCCGCGCAGCCGCCGCCGGCGGAACCGTGTCCAGGAAGGTCTCGAGCGACTCGAACGCCTCGGCGATGCGCTCGCGCAGCTCGCCCGCCGTCGCCTGAGTGCCTCGAGCGGCGAAATACTCTCGGGCCTTCGCCTTGGCCGCTTCGATCGGGTCGGGGCTCATGCAGTCTCCTTCAATTCCAATCTATGGGCGCGCCCCGGCCGGCGGGGCCCCAGCCCCGCGACGGCCTGCGGCGCGCACTTCCACCTATCGGCGCGCCTCGGCCGGCGGGGCCCCAGCCCCGCGACGGCCTGCGGCGCGCACTTCCACCGCCAGGTAGCGCGTGACGGCCTCGCCGCAGAATCGCGACGCCTCGGCGACGCCGAACGCGGCCGGATCGAACGTCAGCTGGAGGGAGACGCCGTCGACCAGCCCGAGGACCACCGCGGCCGCCCGCCGCACGTCGGTGCGCCGAAAGATCCCGGCCCGCACCCCCTGCGCCACCACGGCCCCGATCAATCGGCGCATCCGATCGTAGAGCGCCGCGTTGATCTCGCGCAGGCGGCGGTCGTGCATCATCTCGCCCCAGAACTCCACGAACACGATCCAGAAGGCGCGCTCCTCGACGGCGAGCCTGAGGCAGGCCTCGACCAGCGCCAGGAGCCGGGCCCGCGCGTCCCGGGACCCCCGCGCCTGGGCGGCGGCGACCCGGCGGTCGAGATCGGCGGTGACCGACTCGAGCGCGGCGACGAGGATCGCCCGCTTGTCGGCGAAGTAGTAGTGGAGAATGCCCTGGCTCAGGCCGGTCTCGCGCGCGACCTTCTTCATGGTGAGCCCGGAGTAGCCGTCGCGGGCGAGACAGCGGATGGTCGCGCGGACGATCTCGGCGCGCCGAAGCGGCGCCACGCCGCGTTTGGGGCTCACACGGCCTCCTCATATTTGATTGGACGACCAATTATCTTTGAGCGGGCCCGCTCCGTCAACCGCGAGTGAATCTTCGCGAGCGGGCTAGCGGCTCGCGCCGGGGATCTGGACGAACGGCACGGCGTTGCCGCCGAACGCATAACGCGGCAGCTTGCCGTCCCAGCGGGCGAGGTACTGCTGCTGGATCAGCACGGGGGTCGGGGACGCGGCGACCCGGGCGTTGTACGCGGCCTCGGCCTCGCCCTTGATGCGCACCGGCAACGCGAAGATCAGCTTGCCCATCGGCGTCCTCCACTCTGTAGGCGCGCCTCGGCCGGCGGGACCCCGGCCCCGCGACGGCCTGCGGCGCCCACTTCAGGACGGAGAAGCGGTGCGCCGGCGCTCGGCGGCGCGCTCGGCCTCGAGCCGCTCGAGCTCGACCACCGAGTGATCGGCGAAGGTCATCGCTTCGGCGATGGCCGGATGGCGCGCGCCGATGAGCCGGTGCATCGTCTGGCAGATACGGCGATAGGCGGGATGCCCCTGCGGCGCCGTCCGCAGCTCGATCACGTGCATCGCCTCGCGGGCGTTCATCTCCATGTAGAAGCGCACGCGATACGCCATCGCCACCGCGTACGACGCGACCTCCGGGAGCCCGGCCGTGTCGATCGCGTCGTGAAGCTTCGCCGACTCGTCCATCACCCCGCGCCAGTCGTCCGCCGCGCCCGCCTCGGCGATCGCGTCCGGCACCACGTGGCCGTGGCGCGGCGTGAGCCGCTGCCACTCGAGCGTGAGCAGCCGGTGCCGCTGGAGATCGCGAAACGCGCCGTAGTCGCCGAGCACGTCGAAGCGATACGACGTCCGCTCGAAGGCCCGGCCGGGCCGGTGGCGTCGGTTGAGCCGCTTGCCGACATAGGCCGCCAGCACCGCGGCGCGCTCGTCCCGCGTCATGCGGCGCGCCGCCTCGAGCAGCTCGGCGTCCCCGCGGCTCGAGACCGCGTACAGCGCCGCGGCAACGACCTTGAGCTCACCGTCAGGATCGAAGTCGGTGAGCGCGACCTCCTGGGCCTGGTCCGCGACCGCCGCCGTCGGCGACGCCGCGGCGCGCGCGGGCTCGATCAGTCGGCGCGCGATCTCACGCGTCTCCCGGCGCGTCTCCTCGAGGTAGGCGCTCCAGGCGCCCCCCCGCTCCGCGATGTCGACCCGTTTGAGGAAGGCCGGAATCACCTTGCGCAGCTCGACCAGCATCAGGTCGGAGTAGGCCCTCACCTCGCGCAGCGGATGGGCCCGCATCCGCAGCAGGAGCTGCTCGTAGCCCTGGCCGGTGCCGTAGATGCCCACGTTGGACGTGGTCGCCGCCGGCAAGAGGCCGCGCAGCGTATCGAGAGCCTTGGCGCGGATCGTCATCCGGTAGACGCTCTCGGACTCGGCCGGATCGCGCGGGAACTTCTTCTCGAAGAACGCGCGCAGCTTCGGGAGCCACGCGCGATACACGTCGAAGCTCTGGTCGAGCGTCGCGACGTAGCGCTCGCGCAGCGCCCCGGCGAGCTCGTCCGGAACGTGGTAGCGATAGGCTCCGCCGGGGCGATCGTCGTAAGGAATGTAGCGCGTCGATTGCTCGAGATAGGACATGAGGCGTCCCCACTCGAGTACCTTGGTCAAGAGGTTCGAGGCGCCCTCGCAGGCCAGGTGCACGCCGCCGAGCTGGGCCACCGAGTCGTCGCCGTACTCGACGAACACGCGCTCGTAAAGCTGCTCGGCCCGCCGCGTGCCGGCGTCGGCGTCGGTCGCGCCGCGGCTCGCGGCCGACGCGAGGCCACCGGCGCCGAGGAACTCATCGACGAAGAGGCGGCGGAGCGACTTGGGCGAGCGTGAATAGCGCGCGAACAACGCGCCCTTCACGACCTCGGGCAGGTTGACGAGCGCGAAGACCGGGCCGTCGAGGTTGGTGACGTACGGCGCGAGAGCGGCCCGCTCCTCCGGGTTGAACTCTTCGGCCATCCCATGCCGATGGTATCAGATCGACCGGCGCCCCGCGGCATGGCCGGGGCGCCGGTCGCGTCGAGATGCGCGCTACGCGATCGCCACCGAGTTGCCGGGCGAGCCGGTCGCGCCCTTGATGGGCACCGGGTTGAACGACCAGGCGAACTCGTACGCCTTGTCCGCCGCCAGCTCTTCCAGGTTGAGGTTCTCGTTGATGAAGATGCCGTTCATCGTGATCCAGATCGCGTGGCACGCGAACGGAATGTCGGCGTCCTCGCCGGGCACGGCCTCGACCGGCCACGTGTCGCCGCCGACCACCGCGACCTTGCGCTCGGCGAGCCACTTGCCCACCGTTGCGCCCGGCCCGGGGCAGCCCTTGTTGTACTCGGCGTTGTCCTTCTTCCACAGCTTCGCGTGGCCGGTGCGGAAGAGCACGGCGTCGCCCTCGCCGGGCTCACGGATCCCCTGCCGCTGGAGTGTCGCGCGCACGTCGTTCATCGTGATCACGTAGCCGATCGGCAGGCGATCGCCGCCCTTCACCGCCAGGACGTCCAGCAGGATGCCGCGGGTGAAGAACGGCTTCAGGTGCTCGACGCCGAGCTTCTTCAGGCCATAGGCGCCGCCGACTTCCTCCTGCGGCAGACCGTTGTAGTAGCGGATCTTGCCGTCGCCCGCGACCATTCCGATGTGGCCCAGCCCGTCGAACTGCGAACCGATCTGCCCGATCTCGCCCACGAACAGCTCGTCATGATAGTAGAGGTGGTGCTTGCCGAACGGCCCGCCGGTCGGCGTGCCGGGCAGCACGACGTGAGCGCCGAGGCGCTCGCCGAAGAGCGGGATGCCCTTCTCCAGCACGTAGCCGAGCTGGTAGACCTTGCCCGTCTTGACGAGCTTCGCTGCCTCGAGTGCCTTCGCCGGTGTCATCCGGTTGTTCGCGCCGCGCTGATCTTGAGCACCCCACGGCGACGGCCACCACTGGTTGCCCAGCGGGTTCGCGGTCTGCGCTTCGGCGGGGGCCACGCCGCCCGCGACGCTTCCGGCCGCCATGCCCGCGGTCATCCCCGCGACGAACCCCGTCTTGACGAAGTCCCGTCGGGAGACGTCACCGTCCGGCGCCGTCTCGTCGTGACGCTCGCCGGCCTGCTCGCCGTCGCTCTCGTCTTGAGGCTTGAAGTACTGCTTGAGCCAACCGGGCTGCATCGCTCGCCTCCTCGTCCTGGTGTTCTCTGCTCTCGCGCGCTCTGCGGACGACCGACCCGCTCACCCCTTTCGCATGTACGCAGGGATCTCGGACGTAAGGAAATCCTCGCGGGGAGGCGCGAAGACGTCGATCACCTCCGTGTCCTCGTGGAACCACGCTTCGTGCTCAACGCCGCCCGGAATCACCCCGAGATCGCCCGGGCCACACATGCGTTTGTCGCTTCCCAGACGGAATTCCATCCGGCCTGACAGCATCACGAACATCTGCTCGTTGGGGTGCCGATGGGCGGCGGCATGGGCGCCCGCCTTCATCGACCACCAGACGATCATCTCCTGGTCGCCGACGAGGACCCGGCGCGAGATCTTGTCGGTGACCTTTTCTTCCGGCAGGTGCTTGAGCGCGTGAAAGCCCTTCATGCTGGGCATGGGTCGGCCTCCTTCTCTCGTCCGATGGTCACGGTGTAGTCGTCCGCGCGCGGCCTGTCAAGTGACTCGCCCGGAGGCCCGTGCTAGGCTCTCGCCCCATGGCACGGCTCAAGATCGGCTTCATTCCCATCGAGGGCGGTCACTACTACAAGGAGGCGCTCGAGGAAGTGACGCGGGCCGAGGAGCTCGGCTTCGACTCGGTGTGGATGGAGGAGCATCACTCCGTGGCGAATCACTACTGGCCCTCGCCTCTCGTGGTGCTGGCCGGCTTCGCCACCCGAACGTCGCGGCTCACGCTCGGCACCGACATCCTCGTGGCGGCGTTCCACAATCCGGTGCGGCTCGCCGAGGACGCGGCGCTGCTCGACGTCATGTCGGGCGGGCGCTTCACCATGGGCATCGCCATCGGCTACAAGCCTGACGAGTTCAGCCTGTACGGGGTGGCACTCGAGAAGCGCGGTGCGCGGTTCGAGGAGCAGCTCGCGATCGTCAAGGCGCTCTGGACGCAGGAGCGGGTCAGCTTCAAGGGGACGTACTACACCGTCGACGGGCGCCTCGAGCCCAAGCCGGTCGCGAAGCCCCACCCGCCCATCTGGATCGGCGGCTGGGGGGATATCACCCTCAAGCGCGCTGCAACTCTCGCCGACAACTGGATCCCCGGTCCCACGGCCGATCTCAAACGTCTCCTCGACGGCAAGAGACGCTTCCTCGAGAACCGGCGGAGCGCAGGCCGGGCCGAGCCGATCGGCGAGTGGCCACTGACCCGTGATGTGATCATCGCCGACACGGACAAGAAGGCCCGGGAGCTCGCCGAGGAGCACATCATGCTCGCGTATCGCCGGGAATACGCCGGGGGCTGGCGCCATCCGTTCATCGACGCCTCGGTGGCGACCGACCTGGACGGGCTGATGAAGGACCGATTCATCATCGGCGGCCCCGACCAGTGCATCCGGGCGATCCGGCGCTTCGTCGAAGAGTACGGGATGACCCATCTGATCTGCCGCACCTTCTTCCCGGGCATGCCGCACGCGCACATCATGCGAGCGCTCGAGCTTCTCGCGCGGGAGGTGGCGCCAGCCTTTTCCTGAGGCAGATTCCTTTTCCTGAGGCAGATTACGTAAGTATCTGATATACTAGGCGCTTGCCTGGTCCTGCCGGGCGAAAAGGGGTGTGATTCCGATTCACAGCAGCGCCTATCGCCTCGACCGCTCCTACCAGTGGAACTATGCGCACGCGCCCGTGCTCCCGCGGGTTCGCCATCTGCCCCCGGGGCCTGGGGGTCGGCTCTTCGGTCACTTCCTGAACTCGAGCCTGGGCATCGCCGCCGGCCCGCTCATGAACTCCAAGTGGGTGGAGGGCTACGCTCGACTCGGCTTCGACGTCCTGACCTACGCGACGGTCCGGACTTCGGCCAGGCCGGCCCTCGGTCTCCCCAACATCCGGCATGTGGATAACCGCGAGGTGGCCGCCGTCGTCGCCCGCCGACCCGCCGCCAACGGCGACGCGACGCTCGCCGTCTCGCTGGGCGAGCCTTCGGTGGAGCCCGAGGTGTGGCGCAAGGACGTTCGGCGCGCCAAGGAGCGCATCGGTCGCGGCCAGATCCTGATCGTGAGCGTCATGGGCACGCCGTTCCCCGGCTGCGACGCCGAGGCGCTCGTCACCGACTACGCTCAGTGTGCTGCGTGGGCCGCCGAGAGCGGCGCTGACGCCGTCGAGATCCACCTGGCCACGCCGGATCCCTTCGCCGAGCACGTCCGGATGGTCTACGAGAACGTGCCGCTGTCCGCGCAGATCCTTCACCGCGTACGTACGACGATCGGCGTCCCGGTGCTGGCCAAGCTCGGCGCGTTCAGGACGCCCCGCCTGCTCCACGAGACCGCGACCAGGCTCGCGCCGTGGGCCAACGGCTTCGTCCTGGTCAACAGCATCAGCCGCCGCGTGCTGGATGAGGAGGGCGCCCCCGGCTTCGAGGGGCCCGGGCGCGAGCGCGCCGAAGTCGTGGGCGCGCAGACGTTCGAAGTCGCCTCGCGCCAGATCGTGGAGATGCTCGCCTGGCGAAAGGCGGGCGCGTGGGACCGCGCCGTCCTGGCCGTCGGTGGAATCTCCACCGCCGAGCGCGCACACGATCTGCTCCGCGAAGGCGCCGACGCCGCGCTGGTGGCCACCACCGCCTTCTTCGATCCGCTGCTCGCAGTCCGCTTCCGACAGACGCGCGCGACGGAAGTCGCCTGACCGGCGCGCGCGCAGCCGGGGCCCCGCCCCGGCGTCTGACGCGTGTGCTACCCTACGGCCCGTGCGCTGGCTCGTTGTACTGCCCTTCGAGCGGCCTGGGCTCACGGGAATGGACTTCGCCGACGAGTTGCGCCGGCTCGGTCACGAGGTCCGGACGTTCGAGTACCGCAAGGACAATCCGCTCTACAAGAATCGGGGAACCAAGGCCGCCTATCAGAGCTACATCCTGCGCTCGCTCGAGCGCACGTGCGTCCGGTGGCGCCCGAGCCTCGTCCTCGTCGTCAAGGGCACCCCGATCACGGCCGAGCTGATCGACCGCGTGAAGCGCAAGTGCGACATCGTGTTCATCAACTTCTTCCCTGACAACCCGCTCTGGATGATGCCGCTCGCGGCGATCGAGGCCTACGACGTCTTCTTCACCAAGGAGCGCTACGCGATGCGGAGCCTCCAGCAGGTGGGGATCCGGAACCTGGCGTACCTGCCCATGTACTGCGTGCCCTCGGAGCACTACCCGGTGACGCCGACGACGGAGGAGGCGCGCCGCTACGGCGGGCCCATCTCGTTCGTCGGTAACCGATACCCGTACCGCGAGCACTTCGTAAAAGCGCTGCGCGACTACCCGCTGCGGCTCTGGGGGGCCGGCTGGTCCGCCGCCAAGGACCCGGCCGTCAGCGCGGTCGCCGGGCCGGCGGTCTTCGGCCGCGAGAAGCTCCTCGTGTACTCGGCGTCCGCGCTCTCGCTCAACCACCACCATCCGATGAACGACATCGTCGGCGTGAATACCCGCGCCTTCGAGCTGGCCGCGGCCGCGGCGTGTCAGATCGTGGATCTCAAGGAAGACCTCCAGCACCTGTTCAAGCCCGGCGAGGAGATCGTGGGCTATCGCGACCTCCCCGAACTGCGGCGCCAGCTCGACTACTACCTGGCGCATCCCGACGAGGCGCGCGCAATCGGCGAGAACGCGCGCCGGCGCGCGCTCGCCGAGCACACTCTCCGCCACCGGATCGACGAGATGATCGCCACCGTGAGCAACCGCTTCGGCAACGTCGGCCGCCCGTCGGGGCCGGAAGCGCCGCAACCCCAGCTGTGACGGCCGAGTCGCTGGCCGAGCGCCTCACCTGCATCGAGTGCGGGGCGGACTATCCGCTCACCTATCGCCTGGAGTGCGCGCGCTGCCACGGGCTCCTCGAGCTCCGCTACGACATCGGGCGACTGCGGGCGCTCGGCCCCGAGGTCTTCTCGGGCTCGGGGCTCTGGCGCTACGCGCCGGTTCTTCCGATCGCCGATCCGGCTCACCGGCTGACTCTCGGCGAGGGCGGCACGCCGCTCCTCGATTGCCCGCGTTTGGCCGCGGAGCTGGGAGTGCGCCGCCTGCTCCTCAAGTTCGACGGCCCGAATCCCACCGGGACCGTCAAGGATCGGTCGTCGGCGACGGCCGTGGCCGCCGCGCTGCGCTTCGGCTACCGCGCGACCTCGGTGGTCAGCTCCGGTAACGCAGGGTCGTCGATCGCCGCCTACTCGGCGCGCGCCGGGCTTCCGTCCCTGATCTTCGCGTACGAGCGGGCATCGGCGCCGAAGCTCCTGCACATGGCCGCGACGACCGCGAACCTCATCATCTACAAGGGCGTCTACGACGACCTCATCACCGTCTGGGACCGGCTCGTCGAGGAGCGCCTGTTCTTCGACTGCGGCGCCTCGCGCAACGCCTACAAGCAGGAAGGCAAGAAGACCCTCGCCTACGAGATCGCCGAGCAGACCGGCTGGACGCCGCCGGACGTCGTGGTGGCGCCGTTGGCGGTGGGCGAGACCTTCATCGCCGCGGCGCGCGGCTTTCGCGAGATGCGCGAGGCCGGCTGGATCGAGCGCGCTCCGCTGATGGTGGCCGCCCAGGCGACGCGGGCCAACGCCGTCGCGCGCGCGTTTCGCGAGGGCACGGCCATCACCCCCCTCAAGATCGGCTACACGGTGGCGGAGGGCCTGGCGGCCGGCGACCCGGGCAAGAAGGGCGCGTGGGCTCTGCGGCTCCTGCGCGAGAGCAAGGGCCTCGCCGCAGACGCCGAGGACGACGCGATCCTGGCGATGCAGGGCCGCCTGGCGCGCGTCGAGGGGATCTGGGCCGGGCCGACCGGCGTCGCCACGCTGGCCGTCCTCGCGCGGCTCCTCGCGGAAAAGCGGCTCGATCCGGCGCAGGTCTTCTGCGCGATCATCAGCGAGACCGGCCTGAAGACCGAGGCGGCGCCGCCGAGCCGGGTTGGGGTCGCCTTCGACTACGACTCGCTCAAGCGTCTCGTCACCGAGCGTCTCGGCTAGGTGGCGCTGCCCCGAGACTTCTACCGTCGGCCGGCGCGGCGCGTCGCGCGCGAGCTGCTCGGTTGCGTCCTCGTCAGCCGGCGCGGGCGGGTCGTCACGGCGGGACGGATCGTGGAGACCGAAGCGTACCTCGGGCCGGAGGACGCGGCCTCTCACGCCGCCTTCAGGCCCGGCAGCCATGCTCTCTTCTACGGCGACGGCGGCTTCGCGTACGTCTACCTGAACTACGGGATTCACCGCTGCCTCAACGCGATTGCCGGCCCGGCCGGACGTCCGGGGTGCGTACTCATTCGCGCGGTGGAGCCGCTGCGCGGCCTGACGGCGATGGCGAGGCGGCGCGGCGTCCCTCGCGACCAGGCGCGGGTGGCCAGCGGACCCGGCAATCTCACGCGCGCGCTCGGCATCACCCTCGAAGACAACGGCGCCGACCTGACGCGCGGGCGGCTCACCGTCGAGCCTCCGGAGGCGCCCCGCGCGTTTCGCGTCGCCTCGGGACCGCGCATCGGTATCACGCGCGGGCGCGAGCCGCGTCTGCGCTTCTGGATCACCCGGAACCGCTTCGTCTCGCGATAGCTCGGCCGCGTCACCGCGGCCCCCGGGCATCACAACGGATAGGGCATGAGCTCCCGGCCGATCTCGACCTCACCGTTGAACCGCTGGCGCGCCTCCTCGGCGAGG
>Ga0111538_10013982_pt1 | contig 10583 bp, 12 predicted proteins | sample SoiMethybrSBSTD1_FD_79669 | JGI IMG/M metagenome (GOLD analysis project Ga0111538, IMG submission 79669) | Bulk soil microbial communities from a Populus tree surrounding site in Tennessee, USA - Soil MetaG P. TD hybrid SBSTD1 (version 2)... | ecosystem: Environmental > Terrestrial > Soil >... | reverse complement strand
GTGTTCAGCGGCGTCGCCGAGCGCTTTCCCCGCATCAAGTGGGCGCTCTGTCATCTCGGCGGAGCGATCCCCTATCTCGCCGAACGTCTGGATCGCGGGTTCGAGGCGTTTCCGGCGTGCCGCGCGAACATCGGCCGTCCGCCCAGCTCCTATCTGAAGGAGTTCTACTACGACACCGTGAACTTCAATCAGGGAGCGCTCAAGCTGGCGATCGAATTCGCCGGGGCGGAGCACATTCTGGCCGGCAGCGACTACCCGCACAAGATCGGCAGCATTCCCTCGATGCTCGATGCGATCGCCGCGCTGCCGGTTACCGATGCACAGCGGCAGGCCATCTACGCCGGCAACGCCGCCCGGCTGTTGCGTCTGTAGGTCTTACGTCTTAAGTCCTAGGTCTTAAGTCTTAAGCCCTGAGCCTAAGACGTAAGACCTGAGACCTAAGACCTAAGACCTGAGACTTACGGCCGCGAGACGACGGGGTTATCCGGCGACGCGGCCGGCCGACGGCAGGAAATAGAACAGAATCGCGATCATCACGTACATCAGCACGAGCTGGACGCCCTTGTACCAGTTCGATCGGCCGTCTCCTGCGACGATGGTGCCGACCAGGACACCGAGAAAGAGCGTCCCGAGCTCGGCGCGGCTGAACGAAAGCTCGAGCGGCTGTGGTGCGATGACGCCGCTCGCGAACACCAGCACCGGCGCGACGAAGAGCGCGATCTGAATGCTGCTGCCCATCGCGATGCCGATGGTGAGGTCCAGCTTGTTCTTGCGGGCCATGGCGACGGCGGACCCGCTCTCGGCCGCGCCGCCGATGATCGCCAGAAACACGATCCCGATGAAGACTTCGGACATGCCGAGAGCGGTGCCGGTGCCCTCCGCGGCACCGACCAGGATTTCACTCATGTATGCCGCCAGGGCCGATGCGCCCAGCAAGCTGCCGACGGCCCGGCCGACGCTCCATTGAGGGCCCTCGTGTCCGTGCTCGGTCTCCGTCATCGTGGCGCTCGCGAAGTAGTCCGGATGCGTTCTCAGCAGGAAGACCAGATAGAGACCGTAAGCGACCAGCAGCACGAACGCCGTTCCGAGGTTGATGAGCCGCTCCTCGGGCATGGTGCTTTCCGGCGAGAAGAATCGGTTGAACGCGCTCGGCACCCCGAGGCTGACCGCCGAGATCAGCATCATCGAGCTGTAGAGCCGAGCGGCGCCGGCGTTGTACTCCTGCGTGTGATACCGCAAGCCGCCGAGCAGAAACGCGACGCCGGTGGCGAGCATCAGGTTCGCCAGAATCGCCCCGATGATCGATGCCCGCACCATGTCGAAGAATCCGGCCCTCAAAGCGACCAGAGCGATGATCAGCTCGGGCGCGTTGCCGAACGTGGCGTTGAGCAGGCCGCCGATGGCGTCGCCGGTGCGCGTGGCGATCTGCTCGGTCGAGAGCACGATGAGCCGCGCGATCGGTAAGATGGATAGCGCCGCCGAGAAAAACAGGACCGGCGGTGGAACATGCGCGTACTCGAGCGCAACCGACAGGGGAATGAAAATCAGGAGCCAGTTGAGCGAGGGCTTCATGCCGTGCGGCCCGTCAATTGCTGGTTGTGGGCGCGGTCGATGTATATAAACGGTTCACCACCGCGAAGAAGAAACCAGTCGACCAGCCGCACATCAGGATGCCGGTGAGTGCCTCGACGCCGCCGTCGAGCCGCCACTCGGGCGGCAAGACCAGGTCGCCGTATCCAGTCGTCGTGTAGGTGACGGCGCTGAAGTACAGCGCTGTCGGCAGGTCGGGCAAGGCGCCGTACGAGACGTAGGCCACCGCCCACACCGAGATTTCGACCAGATGCAGCACGACGATCCACACGGCGATGAGCGCAAACAGGAACGTCGTGGGCCAGAACCGCTTCGGCAGGACGGTCATCCGCCGCAGCCGGCGCAGCGCCCAGGTCAGGCCCGCGGCGTGGACGATCACGCACAGGGCCATCAGCGTGCAGGCAACGAGCAGTCGCGTGACCATTCTGCGATCTGGGCTTCACCGTCGTGGTCACCGGCTCGCGGAGCAGGCTGCGTACCGCAATTCAGCGAAGGCTCGTGAACACGCGGAAGCCTTCAGCGCCAACGACTTCCGACCATTGGGCGGCATCCGGGACGTCCCGGACATTGCGTGCGGACTCCATTCCTCCGGAGGCGCGGTCGGATTCTGGGGGCGCCCTGGCCGTCTGCCGGCAGGCTCTACCGCCGGAATGCTGTGAACCGAATCCTGCCGAGGTCGTAAGGATCGCGCTAAGGTAACGACGTGATCTACCGCTTTGGCGTCTTTGAATTCGACTCGGTTCCCGGCGAACTGCGCAAGTCCGGCCGCGTCGTCGCGCTCGAGCCGCAACCCTCGCGTGCGTTAGGCGTCTTGCTCGGCCGGGCCGACGAACTGGTCACTCGCGAAGAATTGAAGGACGCAGTCTGGGGCAAGGACACGCACGTCGACTTCGATCGTGGTCTCGCGTATCTCATCTCTCAGATCCGGATGGCGCTTGGCGACGCCGGCGACAGTCCCCGCTTCATTCAAACGATCCCCAGGAAGGGCTACCGGTTCATCGCACCCGTTCGTGCGCCGGCTTTGGCGGTGGACGGCCCGCGTGTTCCCGAAGTCGATGATGCCGGCATCTCGCCGCTCACCCGGCCCAGATGGTTCGACTGGCGTTGGTCTCGGCTTATGCTGGCCGCTTCGGTCGTGTGTGCGGCCCTCATCGGCGGTGTCATGCTGCAACCAACGCGTGAGGCCCCTGGGCGGGTTGTGGTTGCCGTGTCCATCTTCGACAACGAGACCGGCATCGCCGAGTACGATCGCCTAGTTTCCGGGCTTTCCGATCTGGTTGTGACGCGGTTGGCGGACCTTGCTCCCGACCGGCTGGCTGTCGTCGGCAACGCGGCTGTTCTCCGTCAGCCGAGGAACATCCGCAATCTGAAGGCCGTAGCCGCAGGCGTCCAGGCCGATTACGTGCTGCTCGGCCAGCTGCAGCAAGCCGACACGGGGCTGCGGTTCATCACGCACTTCATCAGGCTGAGCGACGAGACCCACCTCAAGGCAAACCGGCTGGCGTTCCCGGACCGTGACCTTTCCGGTTTGGAGGCGCAGGTGGTCGGCGAGTTCGAACGCAACGTGCGGCTGAACGTGCTGTCGGCGAACTAGTTGGCACCGGCGGTACCGACTGAATCATGGAGATTCTCGGTCTCGACCACGTCCAGCTCGCGATGCCCGCGGGAGAGGAAGACGCGGCACGTGCCTTCTACGCCGGCGTTCTCGGCCTGATCGAGGACGCGAAACCTGCGAACCTGGCGGCCCGCGGCGGCGTGTGGTTTTGCGGCGGCGCGCTGCGTCTTCACCTGGGGGTGGATCCAGACTTCCGCGCGGCCCGGAAAGCGCATCCGGCGATCCTCGTGCGCGGCCTTGGAGAACTGTCGGCGAGATGCCGAGCGGCCGGATTTCCACCGGTCGTCGACGAACCGCTGGAAGGCTTTGACCGGGTATACGTCTTCGACCCGTTCGGAAACCGCATCGAGCTTCTCGAGCCGCGATAGCCGCGCCTCACACACTCGGTTTGCGCCCCCACACCTGAAAGTAGAGATGCGAGACGACGAGCGTGCCGGCGTCGGCAAGATGCCGTGAGAGGTCCGCCTTCAAACCGGCAAGCTCTCCGGCTCCGACCAAACGCTGCGCGATGAGGCGATCGCTCAGGTTTTCAGAAAAATCCAACAGCAAGCCGCGCCGGCCGTGACCCGGTGGGTAGGCATGAATGATGGGATTGACCCGGATATCGACCAGGCCGGCCTCGCGGAGCAGTCTCGGCACCTTGCGTCCGATGAGCGGATCGATGCCGTTCATCTCGGAGTACGTCTTCAGGAGCTCGACGAGGCGGTCCCAGGCCGCCGACGGCGGGTCGCAGACGTGGCTGACGTAGTCGGCCTCATGGAATGCCACCCAGCCGCCTGGCCGGACGAGCGCAGCTGCCTCGGCGACGATCTGTTCGGGCCGCGGCACGTTGACGAGCACCAGCCGCGAAGTCGCGAGATCGAACGACGCCTTCGGTAGCCCGGTGGCTCGGGCATCGGCTTCCACGACCTCGACGTTTCCCAGGTTGCGCTGTGCGATGAGCGTGCGCGCGAGGGCAACCGCCTCCGCGCTGCGCTCGACGCCCACGACGCGACCCGCTGCGCCCACTCGCTCGGAAAGAAGATCGAGACAGCCGTGAGGGCCGCAGCCAATCTCGGCGACATGGGCTCCCTGGGCGATGCCCATTTGATCGAACAGCCAGCTCGATTCATGGGCGAGTTGCTGGGCCTGCTGTTGTAAACGCGCCTGTTCCGCCTGCCGGTAGCCGAGCACATATTGATCGGGTTCGGTCATGATGCGAGCGGATTCTATGACATGAACCACGTTCATTCGCGCTCACGACGCGCGACATGTGCCGCCCGGCCGGATGGTTCCTCGGCGCCCCCGAGAACCATCCGACCATGACGAGCATCGTGACGATCTGCGCGAAGACGAGCGTCACAACGAGCATCGGCCGGCCCGCGAGGAGCTGCTCCGGGCCAGGGATTTCGGCGAAGAAGAACGAAATGTTGGCGAGGTTGCCGGCGACAATGACGGCGAGGAGCCCTCCGCTTCCGCGATAAATCCGCCAGCACAGCACGCCGTACACAAGTTCGACGAGGAACGCGGCTGCAGGTGCGGCGCTATAGAGCCCGAGGCCCAGGCCCGGGAATGGCGAACCCGGCCAGAGCGCGATGTCGGGCGCATGAGTGGCGACATCAAGCACGAGGTGTGAGACGACCCCGACGGCGACGGCGCGACCAAGGGCAGGTCGGTTGAGCCGCCGTTCGATGATCCACCAGACGGCGAGCGCTGCTGCCGTCGCAGTCGCGACGGAATGCGAGTACGGCATGTAAGCCAGGTGAATGTCGGCAACGCTTCGAACTGTCGGAGCCGTTGTCGTCTGTTCCAGACCGAGGTAGTTGAAGCCGACCCACGCCAGCTCCATCGCCTGAACGGCGATGAGCAGCGGCACGATGGATACCGACGGGAAGCGCCTCTTGATCAGCAACGCTGTCGCGGAATGATCGACCGCAAACACGAGCTCCTCCAGTCCGTCGTGAGATGCCGATCGAGCCGTAGATCGCTCATCGGCTGCGTAGCGGTGACTTCATTCTGTTGAAGGAGGAGTCGTGCCGCTGTGACTTTGGTCACGCCGTGCGGGACCAGAGCTCGAGGCTCAACTTGACGGGATCGAGGATTTCCACGCGGCCTGGTGACGTGCGGATGAGTGACGCCACGCGAAGCTCATGGAGGACGCGGGCCACGACCTCTCGCACCGATCCGACGCTGTTCGCGAGATCCTGCTGATTGACGAGCGCCGCGAGATGACCGTCACTGGCCGGCCGGGATGCGGCCAGATCCAGAAGATGGCGGGCAACGCGCTGCCGAACGGTTGCGAAGGTGTTTCCAGCCAGCTCCTCGAGCACATCGTATAAGCGGTGGACGCATTCCTCAGCCAGAACCCAGGCCACGGCCGCGTCCTCTCGGGCGAGGCGTTTCACCTGCCCGACGTCCATGAAGTACACCGTGCTGTCCGTCAACGCCTGCACGAACACCGGTGCCGGGCCGCCGACGAGCGCGGGCGCGCCGAGCAAGCCGCCGCGCCGCACGTAACGGACGGTGACCTGGCGTCCGTCGCTGGCGTCCATGTACACGCGGAGAAGGCCGCGGACGATCACCGCCAGCCGCTCCGCGTCAGCCTCGGTGTAAACGGTGACGCCAGCAAGGACATCGACCAGCCTGCCCGCGGCCGCGAGGCGCTCCAGGGTGCCGGCCGGGAGTGAACGGCAGGGGCCCTCCCGCAAGAGCGCGATGGCGATCTCATCCGAGCGGCCCTTGCCGGACACCCGCGCCATGGCTGACAGCTTAAAACGGATCGTCTCGCCGTCAGCTCCAACGTGACCTACGGTTGCAGGCGTTGCCCTTTTCCTATCCCGCAGCGAGTATCGACGACAGTTCCAGCCGGGTCGGCCGCCGTCACCGTGTCGAGCGCGAGGAACTCGTCCCACCCGCGCGACACGGTGATGTTTCGGCGAACCGTCTGCGTGCCGGCATAGGAGCCGTCGGAACCGGAAGAGCACGACGGTATTCGAAAAGCGACGGCCGCCGACGTGCGTCCGAACGCCGTAGCCGGCACGCACCGCCGGTGCCAAGGACGGCGGAACGGTGGAGGCCGCTACACTCCTCGATCACGAGCGAGGTGAGAACTCGCATCGTTGGCCGGTCTTCCTCCCCGATGGTCGGCGGTTCCTTTACTTCGTGCGATCAACGACGGATGAGCGACGTGGGGTGTTCGTTGGAGACGTCGGCGGACTCGCGGCGGGTGTTCCTCTGTTTCAGTCCGACTCGGAGGCCGTCTACGTGCCGCCGACATCGGGAAGCCAGCCGGGCGATCTCATCTACGTGAGCAACGGCCGAATCGCGGTGCGTCCCTTCAACGCCACGAGCGCCGTGCCGGCGGGGGATGCGCGGGCGCTCGACCTTCAGTCGAGTGGGCCGACGCTGTATCAGCCATCGATGCTCAGTGCCTCGGTCAACGTGATGGCGTCGGCGTTGTTTCCGATTCCGTTTGGGACGCGACTCGGCTTCGTGCAGCGAAATGGTGAGAGCCTGCACTTGCGGCCGGAAAGCGAAGCGCAGAACTGGCCGCGGCTGTCACCGGATGGCCAGTGGCTGGCGCGGCAACGCATCGATCCGGTGAGGGGCAACCCGGATATCTGGGTCGAGAATCTCGCCCGCGGCACGCGCATACGTGTGACCGTCGATCGGGTGGCCGACATGTTGCCAGTCTGGTCGCCTACCTCTGACCGGATCGCATATGTCTCAACGGACGGTCCTCCTCGTGTACCGGGCCGGCTGGCTCTGAACATCGCGGACCGGGATGGAACAGGCGTGGTGCAGACCGTCCCGTGTCCCGACGTCTACTGCGAGCCCACGGACTGGTCCCCGGACGGGAAGTTTCTCGTGGTGAATGTGCGCGGAGAGAAGGGCGCGGACGTCTGGGCCATCGCCACCGACGCGGGTGGCGTGACCCGGCCCCTTCTCTCCGAGTCGTACGCCGAGCGCGACGCGAGAATCTCACCGGACGGTCAGTGGATCGCCTATGTCTCCGAAGAGTCGGGCCGACCCGAAGTGTCGGTACGCGACATGTCGCGGGCCAATTCACGGGACGTCCTCTCCGGCGGGGCGGCGACCAGCCGGTGTGGAACCGGCACAAGAGGAATGAGCTGTTCTTCGTGGATCCTCATGGTCGGCTGCGAAGCGTCTCTTTCGAGCAGACGAGTGGCGGGAAGCGGATCGCTGGTCCGTCGATCGAACTCAGCGTCCCGACGATCGGGTTCGGCCACTTCGGGACTCAGTACGATGTGACGCCAGATGGCGACGGCCTGTATTTCCTTGGCCCGATCGAAGAGCTCGCGCCGCGCGAGATCAATATCGTCATCGGTTGGCGCTCGCTTCTCAATAGACCGTAAGAAGGCAAGAAAGAGCGTCGCCGTCTTTGCCGACCGCGTGACGTCGCATAAAATATGAGCCTTTGAAGGGTGGAGAGATGCCGACGCCAATCTGGAAAGTTGACGGTCAGTACTACGAGACGTGCAGCTGCGATTTCGTGTGCCCTTGCGCCCCGGGGAGAATGGCCGTCCGTCCGAGCAAGGGATCCTGCACGTTCGCCATGGCATTCGCGATCGAACGCGGATCTTACGAGGCGGTGTCTCTCGATGGCCTGGGCTTCATCGTGCTCGGCCTCACGCCGGCGGAGATGGGCAAGGGCAACTGGTCGGTCGGCCTCATCGCCGACGAAAGGGCGACCGCCGAGCAGCGCGACGCGATCGCCGCGATAGCCAGCGGCGCCGCCGGTGGTCCGATGGCGGCCCTTTCCGGTCTCGTCGGGACGTTTCTGGGCGTCCAGTCAGCCCCGATCGAGTTTGATCGCAGCGGCGTGAAGTGGTCGGTCAAGGCCGCGAGCTTCGTCGATATGGCGGCAGAAGGCGTCAAGGGCATCAATCCGAATGCGACCGAGCCGATTCACCTGGACAACACGGGCCATCCGGCGGCGGATCGTTTCGCGATTGCCCACGCCTCGAGGAGCCACGTCAACGCTCTTGGCCTGGCATGGAACGACGTGAGCGGCACGAACAATGGACAGTATGCGCCGTTCTCCTGGCGCAGTGCTTAGCACGTCCGAGCGCCCGCCAACCCTCCTCGAATCTGCGCTGCGATCCGATCGCACTGCGGTTGTGGTGCTGCTGCTCCTGCTGCCGCTGCTGTCCTGGACCTGGATTGTCCTGATGGCCGTCGACATGTACGGCCCGATGACCGGGGCGAGCGCCTGGATGATGACCGTCCGTTGGGACGTGCCGCATCTGCTGCTGCTCTGGGCGATGTGGGCGGTCATGATGGCGGCGATGATGCTGCCGTCCGCGTCGCCCCTGGTCCTGCTCTATGGCGCGGTCGCGCGACGATCAGTACAACACGCGGCGGGTCGGCAGACGTACGCGCTCGCGGCCGGCTACCTCGTCGCCTGGGGAGCGTTCAGTCTCGTCGCGACGGCGCTGCAGCGGGCATTCGCATCGCTGCTGCTCATTTCACCGATGATGGAGGCCGCCACTCCGCGCGTGAGCGCGATGCTGCTCCTCGTTGCGGGCGCGTATCAGTTGACGCCACTGAAGCACGCGTGCCTGCGCAAGTGCCAATCGCCCCTGGGTTTCATGATGAGTCGATGGCGCGATGGATGGCGTGGCGCCTTCAGGATGGGCCTCGAGCACGGCTCGTACTGTGTGGGCTGCTGCTGGGCGCTGATGTTGCTCCTCTTCACCGGCGGCGTGATGAACGTGCTCGTCATTGCCGGCCTCACGGCGTTCGTTCTCTTCGAGAAGCTGGCACCGATCGACCGGTTCGGCGCGCAGGTCAGCGGCGCGCTCATGATCGCCGCCGGGCTGTGGATGCTGGTGCGCTGAGCGAGTTTCTCGGCCGCTCACACGTCCTCAACACGGCGAATCGCTCTCCTGACTCCCCCGATGGCATCGAGCTGACGGGGGACCTCAAGAAGATTCACGAGGTGCGCCGCGACGTCGGCATGGTGTTTCAGCAGTTCAATCTCTTTCCGCATCACACCATTCTGGACAACTGCACGCTCGCGCCGATCTGGGTGAAAAAGCTGTCGAGGCGAGAGACGTTGCCATGCACTACCTCCGCCGCGTCAGGATTCCCGAGCAAGCGGATAAGTACCCGGTTCAGCTGTCAGGCGGCCAGCAGCAGCGTGCGGCGATCGCGCGATCCCTGTGCATGAACCCGAAGATTGTGCTGTTCGACGAGCCGACGTCCGCGCTCGACCCGGAAATGGTCAAAGAGGTGCTCGATTTTAGCGACCTCTTTCCGAGCGCGTGCGGCTGGTTGCGACGAGGAGAGAGTCCTGCAGAGAGAGTTCTGCTGCCGTTCGTCTGGTAAAGCCGGCCACGAAAGCACGAGGCACGAAAACTCTGGCTGGATCGTTTTGCTGTCGTTCGTGTTTTCGCGGTTTCGTGGCCCGTCCCCTTCGACAGATTGTCAGTGCGACGCCTGCGCCATCTGCTTGAAGAACGCGTCGGCGCGCTCCTGGATTTCCGTCCGCGTGAGATCTTCCTTGCGCGTCGCGATCCACCAGCTGATGCCTTCGGGGTCGGCCACACAGCCGGCGCGATCGCCCCAGAACTGGTCGGCCATCGGCATCTGCTCTTTGGCGCCGACGCCGATCGCGCGCTTGAACAGCTCGTCGCTGTCATTCACGTAGATCCAGAAAGACGCCGGCGATCCGCCGAGTTCGCGCGGACCTTTACCGCGCATCACGTCATTGACCATGAAATGCGAGTCGCCGATCTTCAGCTCGGCGTGCATGACTCGGCCGTCAGGACCGAGGCTCCGGCTGATTTCGTCAGCCCCGAGCGCTTTCTTGTACCAATCGATGGTCTGAGCCGCGTTATCCAACGACAGCTGTGGCGTGATGGTGTGCAGTCCCTTGGGGACGACACTGGTTGCCTTTGCCATTCCACCCTCCTCGCTCGCTCGATGTCTGTGACGGGACCGTCTGAATTCAAACTGCCACTATGGTTTGAGTCGATGTGAGCGTGCAAGCTGAGCGCAGAACCTCGTCACCGCCAGAGGACACAACCGATTGACTTGGCTGATCGGAAGGACGAGAATCTGGAGCGCGCTGGCGCCCCTGCCTGGCGTGATTGGGCCTCGGGCAGCTGGACGCGTTTTCCGCCGGGAGGTCTTCGATGAGACGAAGCTTCGCACGCTTTGTCGTTGGCGTCGGCCTGCTCGCCGCCGCACCGCTCTTCGCGCATCATTCCTTCTCCGCGGAATTCGACGCGAACAAGCCCTTCAGCCTGACCGGGTCGGTCACCAAGATCGAATGGATGAACCCGCATGTCTGGTTCTACATCGATGTGAAGGATGGCGGCGGAAAGGTGACGAATTGGGGCCTCGAAATGGGCAGTCCGAACGGGCTCTCGAG